>PJEL010003237.1_pt1 | contig 14156 bp, 8 predicted proteins | sample 1853271 | NCBI WGS metagenome assembly PJEL01 (sample SAMN08108733, study PRJNA415343) | Invertebrate metagenome, whole genome shotgun sequencing project. | host: Globobulimina | place: Sweden: Gullmar Fjord | collected 2015-08 | reverse complement strand
GAGCACATCAAAGCTTCCATGACTGCTGAGACTGACACTACTGCTCCAGTGTTTCATTGCTTGTGCCTTGCCACCAATGATGAGTTGCCTCAGGTTTGAGTGAGACGTTGCATCTTTGCATGCCAATCGACGGAGTCGTTCATTACCATCAGTATTTTCGTATCCTGATCCAAATATTGCACTGATATTCTTGGGAACAACTTTTGTCGCAAGAGGGGCAGGTACAATAGAACACTCAACATCATCCCCTAAAAGCGTCACCAGGCGATCAGAAATATCTTGTGCACGTTCTGCATCAGGCAACAAACCTTTATTATCATGGATCCAAAACATATCCATGACATTGCCATCTTCTCCCGTCAGCACTTGGGACTTGAACACCGAGCAATCAGAACTCCAGAAAGACTGTGTGATTCTATGAAGCATTCCATGCCGATCATACCCAGATATCTTGACAACAAAAGGCTCACTGACATTCTTAGCAATGTGACACATTGCAAGAAGAGCATCGGTATCACTCGGACAAATCGCTGTAATTTTTTGTTTCAGAAGCGACCACCGAGGCTCGACACCCTTGTCATCCGTAATGGCAAGTCGAAACACCAGAAACGCCCATCCACCGTCTGTCATTAAATCTGCATGAAATATCTGTAAACCAAATTCCAAGATCACTCGAGTCACATCGACCCCCAGTCCAGTCGCATCGGGACATGAAACCACCAGCTCCTTTAGCTCTGTCGGGCCAGAGCTGGGTTCACGACGCCTTGGCACGTTTTCTACGCGCGGCAAGGCAGCACAACTGTATGGAAAATAACATGGATAAGAGTAAGTCATTTCCAAGTCAATAGAAAGGTAACGTACTCCCGTATGGTTACCGCGTTGTTCCAATCCATCACTCGGGGACATGAAAGTCGTTGGACGATGTTGCCTTCGATTCCAGGGGTTCCTTACACCAAATGGTGCAAAACCCCAAATATATAATGAAATAGAATAGATTACTACAGAAACAAGGGGGTCGGGACTGTTTTTACTCTAAAGACCCTTGATTCCATGGGCGCTATCCCGAGGGCCCACATGTGGGATGTACATCGGGTACCCTCCTGTTTCTGAGGGTAGAGGATGGGGTTCTCTGACAAGACAAGAGAGATATACCACAATGTTCTTTACAGGAAGATACAAAGGAAGAAAGAATTATCTACTGCAGTAGATGAAATCAAATGGAAACAAGAAAAAATAGAAAAATTGATTGGATGCTCTACCTATAGGTATTAGCTAATAGACTGATGATGAGCTAGCTTTTGTGACTTCTGTTGGCATGGGGTTCTTTCCTGGATGGAGCCCTGGATCGGAAGATGGCACAACCGAAGATGCAGCGTCTATACACAACGTTGGTCCATGTTTAGCAATCACTGCAGATGCGGATCGTGCAGCTATATTGCCAATGGAGACGATGTCTCCTCCCTGGTGGTACAGCAATCCATAGAGAATACCAGCTGCCCAGGCATCACCTGCACCACATGTATCTACCGGTGGGGATTGGGTCCAATGAGGAGGAATCACCCACATCTGTCCTAATGAAGCGATAACACTTCCTGCACTACCATCCGTGACACATACCATTGGGCAGTGTGGACCAAGGCAGAGTGCTGCTGCCTCTGCCTTTGATGTTGCTGGCCCAGTCATCCGAGCAGTATCTATATCTTCGAATTGTATCACGGGTCTCACACGTGCAAGGGCAGCAGCCTCTTCTGCATTTGTGAAAAGAATATCGACACCTGCGTTGATACTTTCCCACATGGCATCCCCATGGCGTACAACTACCCCAGCATCGCCTGCAGTCATGGCCACCCTCACTCCATGTTCTTTTGCAACTGAGATGGCATCCAATATGGTCTTTTTGGCATTTGGAAGTTCCCACATGTATCCTTCTACAACAAGAATCGACGTATTCTTGATAGCATCTTCGAGTTGGGCAGACATGGCAACTTCCTTCTGTGTTCCAAGGTATGATAGCATGGTCCTCTGTGCATCCTCAGTCGTCAGTACAATCACAGTCCCTGTATGAATACTCTCAGAGTTTGGATCGTTTTTATACACAGATACACCTGCAGAGTCCATCTGTGATCTATAAAAGGAACCAAGTGCATCATTTCCAATCAGTCCAGACATGGCCACTCGGTGTGGCTCCCCTTGTGCCCGTTGATGATTTACCTCAACCAGTCTCGCGAGATCAATCAGAGTGTTGGATAAAGAACCACCAGCGGCAATATGACACTCATCTCCAATGGAATTCAGCACGTCTGTTCGCTCATGTACAGAAATGAGCTTTCGGCTACCCTTCTGCACGTCCCACCCACCTTCAGAGGAGAGCAAGTCACTACTCACAGCAGCACCGAAATCCACCATGGCCTGCCCAAGTCCAAGAACATCTGTCTTTTGAGCAGAAATATCATCAATGTTGTTGGAAAAGTCCTCACTTGGCCACCCAACGCGCAACGACGATTGACAGCCGCAGCCGTGTCGGGCACCCGATGGAAATCTCCTTGCTGCTAGTCTCGCAGTGGATCTTTTTGTATCACATTGTAATCTTTTTAATGCTTCATGATACCTATGCCCAATGGGCTGCATTGTGCTCGTACACGCAAATGCCATGCTATACTCGTCCTCAGAGCTACTTTGTGTGTGAATCACTTAGCATGGCAAATAGCCAGCATGGACCACTTATAAAGGCAATTAAATTAAAAAAATAATGGAACTACGTGAGAATTGACGTTTCCTTTGTCTGAGTACGGTGGTTGATCTGTGGCCCTGGGATTGCAGGCCATCATTATGCTTTGCTTGAGAATCGTTCCAAAGGTTCTACATCAAAAGAATCGAGATTCTTTATCCGCAATCCAGTATCAGTAGATTTTCTTACCTTTCCTTTCAAAAGACGCCTGACCCTTTTCTGTATAGTTGACAACCGATGTACTGTTGTATTCAACGTTGCTGATGCCAGACCAGCGTCACATGCAGTGAAGAGGATGTCCAGGCTCTGGACATCCCATGGACCAGTTGACTCGAAAATACACAGCAATGTTTCAAGTATCGTTGTTCTTTCGATTTCTCTTTCTTCATCATGGGTTCTTCCTTTCTTGGGTAAAAAGAATGTGACGAATCCTTCAATCTCCTTGATGCTCTCATGGGGGTCTGGTCCTTCATATCTAGTAATGGTGAGTGGGTTTCCAAGATTTGCAAGAGATTTTGCGGTTTTCCGCTTTGATCTTGACACATTGATACCTAGACGTTTACTTGTAGGTTTCACATGAGCTGTATCGGATGACGGTCGTCTGAACTCGCCCAAGAGTGCGAGTGCCCTCATGCAATGCTGAGATGCTTGCAAAAAGTCAGGGTCTGACTTGAGACATTCACAGGCAGCAATACATCTCTCCCACGCTGCTGTTCTCCATTGTGGAATAATGCGCATGTTCTTAACGTCTTCTACTTTATGGACCAAACCTACTGCTATGACAACGGCTGCACGTAGACATTCTTGGGCCTGGCTGTAGTTGCTGCTTTCAATGTCGATACAAGCCTGGTCTTCATAGGCTGCGATTGCTCTCAGGCCTCTCCTCCAATACAAAGTCTCAGCAGTCCTACATGAATCTCTCCAAAGCCATCCAATAGAGTGAAAGTCTAATCCTTTTTTGAACTCGTAATGTTCAAGGATGAGAGCGAGTCTAGCTCTTGTTTCTTGTCTATATCCTGGAGCCATCATGTCCAAAATTGACAGATGGAGGATGGGATGTTGCCAGACATAATAGGTATTTCCACTTGTGTCTGCTTTACGGAGTATATATCCCATATAAACAAGGGTGCTCACGCATTTCACAACGGCCTCTCTTCTCCATCCAGTGCATAACTGGTGCAAAATATCCTCGGGAACAATGTTTCCAATAACTGACATGCAGACTGCAACAGATTTGAAATACATTGGCAGTGAGTCAAAACGAGCCTCCGATGCGGACCATAGAGGAGAGAATGTTCTGACTTGATGTATTAAAGCAATCCCAAGAAAGAAACCTGAAGGCTTTTGCTCTCCCCAGACTTTCTGATGATAAAGATACAGAAAGATACAGGCAAACTTGATCCCAAGAACATGCCCACCCAAAGCATCATGTAACAACCGGAACACACCATCGTGTACAGATAGTGTTGGGAATATTGCTGTGACAAATTTCTTTGTATTCTCCAACGAAAATTGTCCAAGAAACATGGTGTTTTTGCCAGGGTCTAGGACAATCGTGCATATGTCTTGCATGCAACGGTCTCGAATGCTTGATAAGGGCATCCTACCAAAGTAATATGACATTCCAACTTTCTTGAAGAGATCAATCAGATCAGGCTCCGCTCCGCTAAGCTGAGACTGGTAGTCTCTCTCCTTCAACACGTTGTCAAACACGATCTGGGCCCATCGATAGGCAAGAATCAAAAGGACTCTTGGGATTTTAGAATTTTGAAAGAGCCTTGCAAATCGCCAAATGCACGGATTTCCCAACTCCATACCATCTAGTATGACTACACAAGGACCATATACGCCAGTATATTTATGGAGAAGTAGCATCAATGAGCTAGAAAGTAGATTAGTAGAGTCCTGTGAGAGATTGAATTCGATATTGCCCTGGCTCTCTATGTAGTCTTGAATCAGGCATTCAGCGTACTTTGCCATTTCATTAGAGAAGGAAATACCAAAATTTTTGCAAAATTGCTCTGCTGCATATTTCACAGTATCATCATCACTCCTGCCGCGAGATGATGTAGAGTAAACCTTTGCCAAGAGCACCTCAAAACCACGTGATGTCTCCCTCTCCTCTTTCTTTGTTGAAAAGTATACTCTTTCAATCCCGTCAGCGATAATGGGGTATTTTCCTCTAAAGAAGACCTCTTTTAACAAATGAGTCTTCCCAGTGGCTGCTATACCTTGGAGACATAGCAAACATCCCACATCATCATGCTGAATCTGTTCAGCAAGGCCTGTGAGGGTCGCAATCTCTTCTTCCCTTCCTATGAAAATGGAGTTTGTGCACCTCACAAATTCATGAAATGGTGTCTGTCCTTCAGAATAAATAGATATAGCATCCAAACCTTGGTATGACAGATCGCCGTCATGGCAAGGTTCAATAGTGAATGCAAGCACTGTACTGTCAAATCCTTTAATATGAAGGTCATGAATCGGCACAGGTCTCAATTGCCCTGATATGCTGCACATCGCCTGCGTCTCTTGGTCACAGATCAGAGAATATCCTTGATTTGATGTGGATGCGTGCATCATTAACCTTGCTGCTAAGTTGATGGCATCACCATAAATTGTGTATTCACATCTGGTGTCTGATCCAACTGATCCAAACAAAACCCTCCCACAAGTTACGCCAACGAATGCACGATACCCCTTATCTGCTAACGCGGAGATTATTTTCTGAGAGCAAATGACAGAAAGACTGCCAAGATTACCCCTTCTGGTACTGTAATACCTTGGTAGGCCATGCCCAGCGATCAATATGATGCCCTTCTCATCAGTTCTCATCTGCAAAAAGTCTCCTCCAGATTCTTGCAAGTGTTCTAGGACAGTTTCAAAAACTGTCTGGACAGAATTCGTATTGTGTTTTTTATACAAATTCATAAATTTGAAAAACATGATGCTGCATGTTCTGTGTGACACCATCATGTTTGGATCCTCTGAAAAGGTGGCTAGCTTGGCAGTAGAATCTCGTGCATTATAATATGCCTCTGACTCTAGCGATGTGACAGCGGTAGGGACATGGGCTTTTAGCATATTTAGGCATTCGATACATTCACTCATTGATAGATGCTCGAGGATTTTCTTCTCTTTCACAAGAATCAATTCAGGGTTTGCATCCACTATATTGGGAGATAGAGGTTGAATTGAGTCTATCTTCATGGCTCCATCTGATATAATCACCCCAGACACCATATCTTTTAAATAAGAAAGCATTCGGTTTGATATCACCGTTTCACCTTTCCTCGCTACAGTATCTAGCACTGTGACATCATGCATGGGGCCTGAATCGGCAATCTTATCAACCATGAGAAGTTCACAAACCTGATTAGACATATCAGATGTCTTATCACTCACCCTATAGAATGACACATGTCCACACGAAACCATTCCTTTTATTGATACGGGTGGATGGTCGTGGAAATGTGCATCAGTTGGGTCTCGAAATTCTTTCCATATATGCGTGAGTGCATGAGGATCAAGGCTGCCCCGGCTCTTCTTTCTCAAAAGTGTCCTCTTAAGTGCCACATTAGTTCTCCAGAGTTTATCATTGACCATACGTATCTTTAAGTTCTCCTCACATTTACGCCAGAACTCCCGAAAGCGACTTTCTTTCTGCTTTGCCTTGTCTTTCCTCTGCAAGTCTTTGAATATCCAGGATCCTTTCTCCGGGCTCAACTCTGGCCTGCTCAGCCAATTGTTGACTCCATACACCAGCCATATCTGGTGTAGACTATCTTCAATTCTAGACTCAATAGTGCTATCTGGTGTATCGTCTACTTGCATCTGAGGACCCCACGAAAGAACAGGTTCCTGTGGCGTACTATTGACAGAATCCTGCTTGTTTTCTACGTGTTGCTCTTCAACGTCCCTCACATTTGAAGTAATATTCCCAGAGGAAGTAATAGTCACACATCCATACTCTTCTATTAGGTTATGAACACATTGAGCGGCCCTCGCGCACACCTGCTCTTCCATATTCATGCTTTGCTTTTCTTCTTCGGTTGGGAGGAACACAACAATGATTCCATCACCCGCAAACTTGAACACATCCCCACCATATTTTTCCAGATATTCCATGAGCTTGGCAAAAAAGACATTCAAAAGTTTATGGAGCGAATCAGATCCGATAGGCCCTGACCTAGATGCGTCTGTTGTCATTTGGGTAAAGCCACTTATATCTAGAACAGCAACACCCAGAAATGACTCATCACACATTGCCTCATTCTTGCTCCCCACAAGATGTATACATCCGTGCTCATGAAGAATCGACTCCCTCAACAATCGTGGCGCAAACTTTGCATATTCCAACCATAGTTCAATTACTCTATCCTTTGAGCTCTCCCAGTTCGGACGCATGAGCGCACTTGGAGCCCGCACATGGCGACCTAGATGATTTCTTCCATTCATATTCAATTCTGATCAGACCACCAAGAGATTAGTAGAAACATACGTGTTCCAATTGAACATGTCAAGGGTACCACCTCAGCACTGCCGACAACCCAAAGCTAATCGTATCAACTTTCTCATTATGAGCTGTTATTTAGTTAAAATATTCAATGTAGCATAGTTAATATGCTCGACTAGAGGTACATTGCCGAGAATATCTACTCGTTGGAACGTTCCAATATTTGAAAAAATGCTATCGTATTTTTCTGTTGGCAATATTACCACTCATAGCTCTTCACCATCTACTATAATGATTCCAGTATATACCGAAAACAATTCGTGTCATGCAGAGGAATCGTTGTGGTTGGAAAGAGGGGATATGCTTGCACTGAGGAGAGCTCTTGGTAGGAGAGGCCTCTTCTCTGGCATTCAAGAGGTTGTAGAAGGTTCTATTCCATCTTCTAGATACTATTCCTCTCTAAGAGAACGTCATGCTGCATATTCAAAGGAAAAGCAGAGGCGTATGTCGGAGCAGGGACTGTACTTGGTAAGCGTAGTGATAGGTATGGTGGGTATCACCTACGCCTCGGTGCCTCTGTATCGCCTGTTTTGTCAAGCAACTGGGTTTGGAGGAACTATTAAAGAAGGCAAGACTGTAGAAGAAAAGCTGAAAGCACGGAAGGAAGGTACCGAGTACAATGAACGGGTCGAGAAGGCAGCTGCGGGGAGAGAGTTGACAATCATGTTCAATGCTGATGTGTCTGATGGTTTGGAATGGAAATTCACTCCCACACAACGATCCGTCAAAGTTCATCCAGGACAAAGTACATTGGCATTTTATACCGTGGAGAACCTGAGCGACAAGGCAATAACTGGGGTCTCTACATACAACGTTGCTCCTCAACAAGTTGGTCAGTATTTTAACAAAGTACAGTGTTTCTGCTTCGAAGAGCAGCGACTACGGGCTGGAGAAAAGATTGACATGCCAGTGTTTTTCTACATTGATCCAGAATATGCCGTAGACTCTAGAGTAGATCATATTAATAACATCACCCTGTCCTATACATTTTTCAAAGTGGGTGAAGACGATGGAGATGATGATGAACAGGAGGCACACAATGATCCAAAATAGCATTAAAATTATATCATAAAATAAAATGAATTATCGACTGAAAATCACTGTTGGATGTATTGAATAACTGCAAATGCCACTGCAAGAACGGCAGAGATTGCAAACACACCAACTCCAATTGTGGCAACCTTGGATATCGCTGATTCTTCGGCTCCTTCGGCATCTGAGCCTTCAACATACATTCTTGGCTCCAACCCATACACATTGTTGTTTTCTAAAGACGTGTCAGAACCACCCTTGGTCAAATTATATCCGGCACTGGAGTTTGTCTGAACCGAGCCAGACACATCAACAGAGATGGCATCCTGTTCCAGTTTGACAGGATATATTTCCATCTTTCTGCATGTTGATGATGGTGTGAGCATTCTCAAAACTGGATTGTTTGGATACCAAGCCTTGACGGATCCATCCTTGAGAGAGAAGAGAGTTCCTGTAGAAGGGCACTCAATGCAGTAATCTTGTGTGAACTTTGCACGAATGAAACCTTCACTATATGCGCCCTCAGCTGGAGATCTGGATTCAATCGCATAAATCTGGTTCCTGTACCAGAACAAGAGAACACTCTTTCCTTCCACACGGACCTCCTTACGGACACCCTTTGGCAAGTCTTCTGGCCTCATGACTGGAATAAAGGAGGCATTCGTTGATGCATTGTCCTGCTGTTGGGAGGCAGCAGCAGCTATTTTTGACAGGTGGGAGGCAGAATTAGAAAACAGAGGTCCTGCAAGCAACACACCACACCATTTCAGCACCTTGCTCTTCAACCTTACTTGGCGTCTCACACCATGGGAGACTATTGTGCCATATTACATGCATTAAATCGTACCGTTGAATAATCCAGAAGAAACATTTCTACCTCCACGAGTCAATACAGCTCGTGTAGCGAATCTGTGGCGAACAGTGTTTCTAGTGGACACACAGGACACTGGTGTCACCTGAACAGATTGCGTCATTGTAGCCATAATTCTTGCTAGTAAAATGATGAAAAGAAAAAATACTGGTGTAGAACTGGTGAGAACATGTTGTATGGTTGGTCAGGAGTCGATCGACTGGCTGAGGACTCCATTTGGAATTTTTTTTATCCGTGAGTGATTTTTAAAAATGAAAATTTTCACCTGCAGAGATGCATCCAAGAGACTTGTAACCCAATACCATGCCGCCGTTGACATCTACAAAGGTATTGAGACCATATGGGTGGCTGTAGAGATGATGACAGATCTTCCTATTGCATCATCATCTGCTGTTGCTGATCAGTCAAGAGTCTGACCAGTTCAACCTGAGTATGACAAGAACAAACATCTTGCTCTATCAAGCAAATTTCGTATTCTTAATCACATTCTTTTGTATATGGTAGATACTATGTCATCATAGGATACTCGAACGAATCAATAGGAAGAGAACATGGCACGGGTAGGATATTCCACCCATGGAGCGTTTCTTCTTCGGACAGCTGCGGGGGGTAATTTCATGCTTCAATCGTACGTTTCTTCATCCTATATACTTTTCAGACATATTATAGTATCGGTTACATGATCTGAGTATGAAGAACAATGTGACGGGATGAAAAAGTACCAAACAACCTTGCTCAACGAAACAGATGATGATCAACGACGCGTTGGTCATTCCATACAGTGAATCTTTCTTACTCTGGTGAGTGTTACCATTCGTACTATTTCGTATACAGATCTGGCATTCCTAGTAAACTAGTTCAGGATGCTGTTTCTGAAGTTGTTGACGACTTCAACTCATATTCAAGAAAACGCAAGGGTGCGGAACGGGGCCCTGCACGGTCTCTCCTTCAGCAGCAACAGCAATATGATGATTCTTCATCGTACAATGTGTCTCTGGGACAGAGACATGTGCTCCAAAGTAAATACCTGGTGACATTTCGTCTTGTGGACTCAATTATGGTGTTTTATGTGTGTGAGCCTGATACCAATCCTCTGGTTTCTCTTCGATATGTAGACGCCGCTGCGAAAATTCTGGTTGGAATATCAAAAAGTCTGCATATATCGAATAAACGACTGTCAAAGAAATACTCGGATCTGTACGTCTTGTTGGGTCGATTACTCTCCAAAGGCATTGGATATCTTCCTGCGGCATTTATCCATGCTCCTTCGACGAATGAGAAGCTTTGGTCGCTTCCTGTCTCCACATATGATGCACAAAGGCGGTTGAAAAAGATGGTTGATCGTAAAAACTCGAAGAATGAGTTTGTGAGAACAACATCTGATGATAGTGATCAGGATGGATTGGCTGAGGAGACCAAGGAGGATGTGATGCAAAAAGTGTGGGATGCGAGTGGACATGATGTTAGAATGGTACAATTTTCAATACCTCCTGAAGCATTGCCTCCTCCTCCGAATAGGGTGATGGGGGCGCGACGGACTGCACCAGCAGCACCAATGTTTGTCTCCATGGGTGAACGATCCTTCTCTGGAGCATTGTCAAAGTCTGACGATGAAGAACAGGAAGATACCACTACAATCGTGAAAGAGGAAGAGGAGGAGGCGATATTGCATGATGATGTGGAACAAGAACCGCCCACGGCTCTTTCCTTGGAACAGAAACGTGACTTGCAAGAAGCCATTGTCATGGTTGAAGTCTGGAAAGGCTCAGTCCAAGGAGGAAGATTAGTAGAAGGGTCGGTAGACGGGGAGATTCGTAGATCTCTAGCACCATATAATATTGATAGAACAGAATTCAGGGTGAAATCTTCCCCATCACTGGTAGTAAACACGTGCCTACAAACTGCCCTGATGCACAAATCATACATTACAAGGGTTCCAGAGACATCGGATCGATATGAAGCCAAGCTATCTGGTATACCAATAGACGTCTCATATATGAAGTATAGACTGCCAAGTTCAGCTGTGAACCCACCATTGCAAGCAGAAATCATAGTCTCTCCACCATGTCAAGAAGGTGCTGGCAAGACATTGCTCATATGCATTCCTTTTGCAGTGGATCCAAGCATAGAGAGGGAGATATTGGATGTTTCAGTTACAGTCCAACTACCTCCAGACATGGGCTCGCTATTGAAAACATCGCACAAGGCCACCTGGTCACCATCCCAATCCAGGCTGCAATGGACATTTGAATCCCTTGCTCCTGGATCACAGGGAGTCATTAGGGCTCTTGTGTCACACCAAGGCAGCTCTTTAGACTATGGTGCGCTTTCATCACACGTCAAGTGCAAGATTGTGTATAGTGGATATCCTGGATGCTCATATTCTGGCCTAGACTTTGATATATCATGCGGGGAAGATGAGGTGGTTCCTGGAAAGATTCGAACCTTTGGAGAACTGCTCATAACTCCATGAGATGTGAGAGTCTGCATGTAGAAATACGTACAATATTTTAATATATGTGTAAATATTTAGCAAGAACAACGTGAAACGATGGGTAGGTCACTCCGTCGCGTCAAAAGGAGCAAACCAAAGATTATCAAGCGAAAGAAAAAGTCTCCCTTTGCCAAAAGCAAGGTACCTCATGAGCTAACAAGAGATTCCACACAATTAGAAGATAAATTAGGAGAGGAATGGTACGTTGGATTGGCATGCAAATGGTCAGAAACGCTTCGCATGCTCTGCATGTCCTGAACATGCGTATCTTTTGACTTGCAGGACACACGAGTGGGATAAAACACGGCACTTGAACGAAAACTATGAAGAATCTGGGTTCGTTATGGATCCTAATGAAGGACATGGGAGAAAGACACGAGGAGGTATACGTGTGAGTGAGGCTGACCTCAAGACTGACGAAGAATTAGATGATGATTTGCGACGAACTTTGGGTAAAGAAAGTCTGATACATGGCAAGGCTGCTCCAAAACGACCAACAGATAGACAGAGAAAGATCATAGAAGATTTGCAGAGGGCCCATGGGGACGATGTGCGGTCCATGGCCATGGACCATAAGAGGAACAAGATGCAACTAAGTGCAGGTGTGCTGTCAGAATTGATTCGTGCCTGTCAATATTGGCCTAAAGGGAGTGGAGTAGACTTTCGTGTACCCAATAAAAAGTTATGGAGCAATTGATATTATATTCTTTCAAACTAGAACAACAAAAGTAACAAAGGGATTAGTTGAGCTTATCTCGTCTTTCCTTCAGACGAGATCCAACATAAAATGCCAATTCAAGAGCCTGCTCAGCATTCAATCGAGGATCACAGTGTGTGTGGTAACGAGAATCTAAATCAGTCTCGGATACAGATGATCCTCCACCAATACACTCTGTGACATCATCACCAGTCATCTCAAGATGAATTCCTCCTGGCACAGATCCCATCTGGTTATGAACATCAAAGAATGCCTCAATCTCAGCTCTGACGTTGTCGAAACGACGAGTCTTATATCCATTACAGCTCTCGGTGTTTCCATGCATTGGATCACATATCCATGTAACAGTCTGTCCAGTCTCTTCAACAGCTTGAATCAATCCTGGAAGCTTCTCCCGAAGGTTTTCAGCACCCATTCTCACAATTACTGAAAGACGACCTGGTACGTTTTCAGGATTTAATGAAGCAATCAAAGACACCAGCTCGGATGGTTCCATTTTGTTCGATACCTTTACACCAATTGGATTGGCAATTCCCTTCATAAACTCAACATGGGCATTATCCAACTGACGAGTACGCTCTCCACACCACAAATAATGTCCAGAACAACCATAATACAATCCAGTCGTAGAGTCCACACGAGTCAATGCACTCTCGTAATCCAAAAGCAGACATTCATGGCTCACAAAGAATTCAGTCTCCTGGAACTGTGCTCCATCATTCACTCCACATGCTCTAATAAATCCTAGAGCATCTGTCACACGTGACGCGAGGTCCATATATTTATCACCTTCGTCACTTTGCGACATGAAGTCTAGGTTCCAATTCGCTACTCTATCTAAAGCAGCGTATCCTCCAGTGGAGAATCCACGCACGAGGTTTAGAGTAGAAGCAGACTGGTGGTATGCTTGAAGAAGTCGTGCTGGGTCAGGAATACGAGCTTCAGCCGTGAACTCAGGACCATTAATAATATCACCTCGGTATGAAGGAAGCTCCACATCACCCACCTTTTCCATATCCGCAGAGCGAGGCTTGGCAAATTGCCCAGCAAGCCTTCCAATCTTCACCACTGGAACACCACCTCCATACATTACCACCAAGCTCATTTGAAGAATAAGCCTATACAGGTCTCTTATTCTATTCGCGTTGAACTGTTCGAACGATTCAGCACAATCCCCTCCCTGAACGACGAAAGCGTCCCCGCGAGAAGCAGCTGCTAGTCTATCTTGCAGTGTTCGAGCTTCTCCGGCGAAAACTAGGGGAGGCATTGCCGCAATTGCGTCCACATACTTTTTAAGTTGATCCTGATCAGGATAATTTGGCTGTTGAAGGGCAACAAAGCCTCTCCACGAGTCTGGATTCCATCCACTGAGATGTTCGGCGGAACTTGCAAAGGGCACAGAGCTCGACGGTTCAGTCAGAGCATGCAATGGCATGCGGCCGTTTCTATTATGAGATGTTGTAAACTCAGGCATGAATCTCATCCCAGAGGGTTTGACGAGCGCAGACGACAAACGCCCAACTCTGGTTGTTCGTGTCGTCGTAGAAGCCTTCATTGTATCCCTGTGTCAAATACGACTATGCCAATATAATGTATAATTTATTAAAAGTGTGTTTTGGTAGCATATGAATGGATGGCATGTTCTAGGATGGCATGGACATGATGGACATACAGCTTGAGAGGCTTGTGGGAATGTTCCCAAGTACAAGTCTTGTCATTGACCATGGACCGTCCTTTTCCAAAGGGACCCGAGGAGAAGGTGAATGGGAACATTCCCTCATCGTGCCTTCCCCCCCC
>PJEL010003234.1_pt1 | contig 14167 bp, 11 predicted proteins | sample 1853271 | NCBI WGS metagenome assembly PJEL01 (sample SAMN08108733, study PRJNA415343) | Invertebrate metagenome, whole genome shotgun sequencing project. | host: Globobulimina | place: Sweden: Gullmar Fjord | collected 2015-08 | reverse complement strand
TATGCGAAGGAACATGGACAGCATATCGCCTCTATCGTTAACGTTGAAGAAAGCTCCATGGAACGCGAATCCGATTTTGTCTTCCATACCAAAGCGGGGCCGGAAATCGGAGTGGCATCAACAAAAGCCTTTACCTGTCAATTGGTTACCCTTGCTTGCATTGCAATTGATGCTGGAAAAAAGCGCGGTGTGTTGACCCATGAAGAAGAATCCAATATTTGTGCTGCTTTGACTGAAGTGCCCGCGCGGGCCTCTGAAATTCTCGAACATGATGAAAACATCAAAGAACTTGCAACAAAGATTTTCGAAGCAAGGGATATTTTGTATATTGGTCGCGGCCCAGGTTACCCGATTGCTTTGGAAGGAGCCCTGAAGCTCAAAGAGTTGTCCTATATCCATGCTGAAGGTTATGCTGCAGGCGAGCTGAAACACGGGCCTATCGCTTTGATCGATGAGGCAGTTCCGGTTATCGTTGTTGCTCCTACAGATCACTATTTCGAAAAAACAGCATCCAATATGCAAGAGGTGATGGCGCGTAATGCACGCGTTATATTCCTTTCTGATGCCGCCGGGATGAGCCAACTGGGGGATAAAGCCCTTGGATCTATAGAGATACCAACGGTTGATCCATTTGTTGCTCCAATTCTCTATTCCATTCCCGTTCAGCTTTTGGCCTATCATGTTGCAGTATTGAAAGGCACTGATGTGGATCAGCCGCGGAATTTGGCAAAATCTGTAACTGTGGAGTAACAGGTTTCGAGCTCAATAATTTTCCAAGTTTTTAGTTGCAGTTTATATTCATTCTATTGTGAGTAGCTAAAGAGTGAAAAATTGTGATATGCTGAATTAGTAGTAACTAATGCAACGCTTGGAGAGGGATGTGGGATATTCCATTCGTTATTTTTTTATCAGCGTTATAATTTGCATTTCGTCAACGACGAGTGCGGAAACGCAAAATCCACCAAAATTTCGAGATGTTGGAGAGGTTAGACTCACGAGTGGAGAGTGGAAACCCTTCCTATCTGAGAAACTGAGCGAAAATGGTTTCGCTTCCGCTGTAGTCAAGGCTGCCTATGAGGCAGTTGGAATTGAGGTGACGTGGGGCTTCTTTCCGTGGAAACGATCTTTCATTCTTGCCAGAGAAGGGACCTGGGACGGTAGCGTTGTCTGGGTTAAAACCACGGATCGCTTAAAAGATTTTATTTTTTCCGACCCTGTCGTAATTGATAATGAGTATGTATATTCAAGAAAAATATCTCCAATTAACTGGAAAACTATTGAAGATTTAAGGCCTTACACTTTTTCGTTGACCCTTCACGCAACCTATCCTGCGTTGGAAGAAGAAATAAAAAACCAGAATATAAAGGTTAATCGCGCTGGAGGATACGAAAGTTTATTCCCGCGTCTGATAAGAGACAGATCTGACGGAACTGTTATGACAAGTATGGTCGCTGATTTTTTTCTCAGAAATAAACCTTCTTTGGCAAAGCAGATTTATAGAGATGAAACCATTTTATATCAGCGAAAATACCATTTGATGATTTCGAAAAAGAACCCAAATCATGATATTTTAGTCAGCACCTTCAATGCTGGACTAAGAAAAATCAAAAAGAACGGTACCTATTATCGGCTCACAAAAAAACTAAATTCCGGATACTATGATCCGAAATAGGATATTGGGGAATGTCTTAAAGTTCACGCTGCCAATAAGAAATAAAAAGAGGGTCGGATGAAAGAACAAACAACAGTAATAAGCCTATTGAAAGAGAATATACTCTGTTTGAATGCGATTGATGAACTAGCCTGGTCAATAATTTGGAACAAAGAAAAACTCAACCTGGCAAAGCCTATTGATATTGCGTTGAAAGGGGGAATGATTTCAGATCGTTTGTCCTGGGTTTTCATATCCGGCTACCAAGCTGCTCTAAAACATGTTTTTGGTGATATTAAACCAATTGGTTGGACCGCATTGGTCGCGAGTGAAGATAGGAAAAACACGGAAACTCGGCCGGGTACACGGACTAAACGAGAGAATGGTATTATAACACTTTCCGGCTTCAAGTCCTGGGTCGCGCAGTCTCGTTTTGTTGATCATTTGATCGTCACAGCAAAAGAAGGTGACGATGAGAATAAGAAAGTATCAGCCTTTCTGGTTTCTTCGAAAAATAACGGTGTTGAACTCTCGCATCGGGAGTCTCCCTCATTTTTGGGAGATATGAGCCAGGGATTTGCAAAGTTTGACGAAGTAGATGTGACATCAGCTAGACAATATTCAAAAATGGACATCAAGCGCTTCACACAAAGTGAGCCTCTCTTTGTCATGCTTGCCGCAACCGCTTTTATGATCAACCACACAACGACCTTGAAGAATGATCTGGTTCGAATTGCGCAGGACTTAGTAATATATATTGAAGAGCCGGAAGATACATCTCAGACACTTGTCGAGCTAGACAAGGCTTTTCAGGGTTTAGTTAAACAATTTGAAGAATTCACAAATTGTGATGAGATCCCGAACTGGTCCAATGATCGAGTGCTATTATCAATGTATAGCAAAGGAATTCAGAAACGTAGTGGATCTCGTTAGTCTGATTGTTTCACCTGCTCAAAAAGCCAATCTCTGAATAAATGTACCTCGGGACGTAACTTGTGTTTCTCTTTTGGGTAAATCAGATGATGGGATTGTTCTGTTGAGAGATCCACTTCAAGGGGGACATGCAGCTTTCCAGCGTCAATATACTGCTGGACAAAGCTTTTGAAGATTAAGGCATACCCGGCTCCTGTTGTCGCCATTTCCATTGCAATGAGGGAGGTGTCTACCTTGAGACGCCGTTTTTTTGGTGAAATTTTAAATCCTTCTCGGTTAAATAACTTATCCCAGCTATCCTCAACACCCATAATATGGATAAGGGGTTGATCTAGCAGGTCCTCAATGGTTTCTGGAGAATTGGTGAGGTCAGGGGATCCCACCAACAAAATCTCTTCATTTATCAGCATTTCACTTTGGCTGCCTTCCCAATTTCCTGCGCCATAACGAATTTCAAGATCGCATTCCTGTTGTCCTACACTGTCAATCCAAAGGGACGAATGAATCTGAACATTTATATCAGGATATTTGTTCAGGAAATCGGTCAGACGAGGGGACAACCACAGCGCCCCAAAAGAAAGGGTTACCCTGATCGTAAGAGATGATTTTCCAACGCCCCCAAACATGCCTACAGAGGATGCAGAAAGATCGGAAAATGCTTTAATGACCGATGGCAGATAGGCTTGACCTATTTCTGTCAGATTGAGGCCGCGGGCTAGTCGTTCAAAAAGAGCGACACCGAAATATTCTTCCAGATTTCGCACCTGATAACTAATCGCTGCGGGTGTCATGTTCAGCTCCCGAGCTGCTGCGGAAAAACTTGTATGCCGCGCGGCTGCCTCGAAGGCTCGTAACCATTGCAGGGGAGGAAGACTATGTGACATTTTATTGCCTCGAATGACTGACTATTAAAAATATTGATGCCTTAGGGTAACTAGACTTCATTTGATTGAAAGGACAAATGGGATCAAACTTGTTTTTTTTTGCAGGATGGAAAAATGAAAGCAGCTGTATGCCGGAAATTTGGTGCCCCTTTAAGCGTTGAGGAAATCTCAATATCCCCTCCGCAGGCTGGTGAAGTTCTGGTTAAATTGGCAGCATGCGCGATTTGTCATTCAGATATCACCTTTATGGAGGGCGGCTGGGGCGGTCAGTTGCCGCAGGTCTTTGGCCATGAAGCCTCTGGCATTGTAGAACAAGTGGGTGCAGGGGTGACCCTCACCAAACCCGGGGATAGGGTCCTTGTCACTTTAATCCGCTCCTGTGGTTATTGTGCTTCTTGTGAAAGTGGAGAACCTTATATCTGTGGCAGCTCTTTTCCGGCAGATGAGAATTCCCACCTTATTGACAGTCAGGGGCTGTCAATTGCGCAAGGGTTGAAAACAGGAGCCTTTGCCGAAAACGTTGTTGTCGATCAGTCCCAAATTGTTCAAATACCGGATACCCTTCCCATGGATGCAGCCAGCCTGCTGTCTTGTGGTGTTGTGACAGGTTTGGGGGCCGTCGTTAATACCGCGAAAGTACCTTATGGCAGTTCAGTCGTTGTCATCGGTTGCGGAGGCGTTGGACTGAACAGTATTCAAGGGGCTGCCCTGGTGGGGGCAAATCCGATAATCGCAATAGATTTGGTAGATACAAAACTGGATGCAGCAATAAAATTTGGCGCAACTCACCGGATTAATCCAATTGAAGAAAATCCAATCGACATTGTCCAGGAAATTACCGGTAAATCTGGTGCTGATTTTGTTTTTGTGGCGGCGGGTAGCCCTAAAGCGTTTGAGCAGGGGCTAGAACTGCTCAGTGTTTCCGGCACTTTAGTGATTGTTGGAATGCCGCCGACTGGCGAAAAAATCGGCCTGGAAGTTGGGAATATTGCGGGGGCAGGCCAAAAAATTCTGGGGAGCAAAATGGGATCAACCCGCCTTAGGGTGGATATACCCAAACTGGTTTCCCTTTATGAACAAGGACAATTGAAGCTGGATGAGCTGATTACGGGACGCTATTCTTTGGATCAGATCAATGAGGCAATAGACGAGGTGAAGGCAGATCGGGCCCTTCGTAACGTCATCGTGTTTGAATAAAGCTGAAATAAGGCGGGGATCATGAAACTCAAGGATATTGAAACATTTGTTGTTGGAACACCACCTCCGCATTGGGGAGGGCAATTTTGGGTGTTTTGCAAAATCACGACAGATAATGGCGTTAGTGGTGTTGGTGAAGCTTACGGTGTGCCATTTCATCCAGATATAACTGCTAAAATGATTGAGGATGTTTTTCAGCGCCGATTTGAAGGCGAAAACCCATTTCATATCGAGAAAATCTGGCGCCGTGCCTATTCCAGTGGATATACACAACGCCCTGACGTCACCATGATGGGGGTTGTCAGCGCTCTTGAAATGGCGTGTTGGGATATCATTGGTAAAGAAACGGGACAACCCGTCTATAATCTTCTGGGCGGTCAGGTTCATGAAAAATTGCGAAGCTATACCTACCTATATCCCGAAGAGGGAGATAATGCTGATGTGTATCGTCATCCTGATTTGGCGGCTGAGAGAGCGTTAAAATGTGTGGAGCAGGGGTTTACAGCCGTCAAGTTTGATCCTGCTGGGCCATATTCTGCTTTTGATCCACGGCAACCATCGTTGGAGCGTATGGACATATCTGAACAGATTGTTGCAAGAGTTCGCGAAGCGGTTGGAGATCGCGCGGATATCCTTTTTGGAACCCATGGACAATTGACAACATCGGGTGCCGTAAGGCTGGCGCGTCGGCTTGAGAAATACGATCCCTTATGGTTCGAAGAACCGACACCTCCGGAAATGCCGACAGAAATGGGAAAGCTCGCTCAAAAGACTACAATACCGATCGCGACGGGAGAGCGGCTCTGTACAAAATACGAGTTTGCAAAGGTTTTACAAAACGGTTCGGCTTCCATTTTACAAATGGCGCTTGGGCGAGTAGGCGGACTGCTTGAAGGTAAGAAGATCGCCTCAATGGCAGAGGTTTATTATGCGCAAATAGCACCGCACATGTATTGTGGCCCAATTTCTGCTATGGCTGATATACATTTGAGCACGTGCACACCGAATTTCCTTATTCAAGAAAGTATCAAAAAAATGGGTGATTTCCACGCCAAGATCGTCAAAAAACCGATCAAATGGGAAGCGGGTTATATTATCCCCCCTACAGAACCGGGCCTAGGGATAGAACTTGATGAAGCTGTAGTTGCGGAACACCCCTTTGAAGGCACTTTGCTACATCTGGAAATGTCGGATACACCAGAAACACATAGTTAGAGTTTTGGACCCGAAATTGCCGTAAAACTGATCAAGGGAAACACGCAAAAAAACCTATAACATACAATTTTCTTAAAATGTGAATATTTGGAATTCCACATTTGTAAAATGCAATTATGGGGTTCATTCAGAGTAAATCTTTGTTTATGTTAGTGATATATTTATGACCACTTCCAAGTTACATTTGTAATTTGAGAGGCGATATTACAAAGGTCTTCCGTAAAACAATATTTGTCGCTAACTTTATTTCTATAGTACACGATTTTAAGGAAATCCGGGGTGTCAGTGCTTCGTTATAAAACGGCATTAATATCGATTGTCGCTGCATTAATTGCTGTAGTGATTTGGGTGCTTGTTGTTGAACGGGATGAACGCCTTATAAGCGCCAAAATAGAAACGGAAACCCAACAACATATAAAAAGCCTTGCGACCTCTCTTGAGCTCGCAATTGAGAAAAGGCTGGCTGTTTTCGCAGGCCTTAAAGCATTTGTTGATCATAATCTACAAGATATCGGCAGTATCCTGAATGAGAGAATGAAATCTCAAATGGATGATTATGCCAGATCACAATTCCAATCAAACACAGGCATTCGAAATTTTTCGTTGGCACCGATGGGCGTACAGGAATGGGTTTTTCCGTTAAAAGGCAATGAAAAAGTACTCGGTCACAACTTGATCAGAGACAAAAGATTAATAGTCCAGGAAGACGTCAGAAGAGCAATTACAACAAAGAACAGGACAATCAGCGGCCCCTATCAGCTTAGGCAAGGTGGTCTTGGATTAATCATACGCCAGGGGATTTATCACAAGGGCAAATTCTGGGGTTTGCTTGCCATGGTCATTGATGTTCCTCCCTTGATAAAGTTGACCAATATAGAATTGGCACAATCGGCAGGGATAGCTGGTTTGCGCCGTAAAGATGGAAAATTATTCTGGGGAAATCCAACTGCCTTTTCTGAATCTGCAATGATTGCAAAAATTATCCTGCCAGAAGGATATTGGGAACTGGGAGTTATTCGCCATGAAGGGCTGAATGTTGTTGTGACTTCGGAAACCCAGCTCTTTAAAATATCATTTGCGGCCTTTTTAGCGATGGTTGTTGCTTTTATTTTCTTTTTCCTTCGGCGTCAGACGGTTCTTGAAAATGAAGTAATTAGAAAAACATCGGATGTTCAACGGAGTGAAACCCGATTTAAAAATTTCGCTGAATCTGCATCAGATTGGTTTTGGGAATCCGACGAGCACTCAAACATTACCTATTGCAGTGAGCGCTATTTTGAAATCACAGGATTTGATTCAGCCAAGCTCGGGGGATTTGATTATAAAACTCTCCTTTATTCAAAAAACAGGGAACGAGACGAAGAAAACTGGAACGAGTTGTATAAAAAGGTGGAAAATAGAGAAGCCTTTCGTCATTTCGAATATGAGACTATCCGTGCAGATCGGTCGATCATACATATATCTGTAAGTGGCACTCCAACTTATGATGAACAAGGCTTGTTCTGTGGCTATCGTGGTGCCGGGCTGGATATTACTGAACGCAAACTTGCTGAAGAAGAAAACCGAACCTACGGTGAGTTATTCAATAAATGGAAAACATCCAATTTTATCGGGATCGTTCAATGTCGCTCTTCCGGGGAAATTATTGAAGTAAACGACACTCTTTTGGCAATGATCGGCTATACACGCGCCGAATTTGAAACAGACGGTTTGGATTGGAAAGTAATTACGCCCCCAGAATATAGTTCATTAGACAAGAAGGGGATTAAGGACGCTTCTAAAAAGGGGTACTTCACGGCTTTTGAAAAGGAATATTTCCATAAAGATGGTCACCGGGTTCCAATCTTTATTGGAGGAACACAATATAGAAAACAACCGGATGAATATATTGAGTTTGTACTGGATATTACGGAACAAAAAAAGACCCAGACCATACTAGCCCTGGCCACTGAAAAGGCCGAAGCGGCAACACTTGCAAAATCTGAATTCCTCGCTGCGATGAGCCATGAGATTAGAACGCCCATGGCCGGGATCGTTGGTATGGCCGAACTTCTCATTGGAAGCGAATTGGCATCTGAACAGATGGATTGGGCAGAAAATGTCAAAGGATCAGCCGTCACTTTGTTAAAGATTCTCAATGAAATTCTCGATCAGTCAAAACTGGAAGCAGGCAAGCTTGAAATAGCGCCGGTAGATTTCCATTTGGAGAATTTTGTTAAAGAAATTACCAGCCTGTTTGGCCCAAATATCACGTCAAAAGGTCTTTCTCTGGCTGTCGAGATAGACAAAAAATTGCCTGAAAATGTAAATGCGGACCATATGCGTATTGGGCAAATCCTCTCTAACCTTCTCAGCAATGCTTTGAAATTTACCGATAAGGGTCAAATTTCCGTAAAAGTATCTTTGAAAGACGCGAGTCCCAAATTTGTTGACGTGAATTTCACAGTGGAAGACAGCGGTATCGGCTTGACTAAAGAAGAAAGAGAGAGACTTTTTTCTGCTTTCTCTCAAGCAGATAGTTCAACTTCCAGAAATTATGGCGGCACAGGTCTTGGTTTGTCCATCTCTCAAAAACTTGCTCATTTAATGGGCGGTGATATCGGCGTCAATACCGTAAAGGGACAGGGATCAGCCTTTTGGTTCGATATCAGATGTCGAAGAGCTCAGGAAAAGATAAAAGATGCTACCAAAAGACCTTTGCGGGAACAGTGGAAGGCTTCACGGCCAATCAAAATATTGTTGGCTGAAGACAATATGATCAATCAACAACTCATACAGGCAATATTCTTTAAGCTGGGACATGATATCAAGGTTGTTGATGACGGAGAGGAAGCCATCGAATTTGTTGAGAATAATGATTTCGATATTATCCTGATGGACGTTCGAATGCCAGTGATGGACGGCTTGGAAGCAACGGCCGCTATTCGAAAGATGAAAAACGGTAAGGCGGATATCCCTATTATTGCTGTCACTGCTGATATTGCTGCGGGTAACATTAAGAAATATACAGATGCAGGCATGAATGACGTCTGTTCAAAGCCAATCGAAATGTCGGTTTTATTGAAATCGATTAACACTCAATTGAACGAAGAAATACATTCACCAATACCGATTGACGACCTTACATCAGCCAAGCCGGATATTACGAGCAGGGATGCAATTAAGAAACTCAAAAAGCCTAAAAAATTGATTGCTTCCCCCCCGGTAAAACAAGAGAAATATACACAAACTTGAGTATATCAACTATGGGAAAACCGATACCCACTTCTGTTTTCGGGATGACGATCAAACCTACTGAAACTCCCATGTGGAGCTTCCGCGAGAAGGTCTTCGAAGGTATCGGATTCAATATGGACAAGTGTCTTATGGTCTCCCCCTTCGAAAAACAAATCTCCGACGTCATGAAGGCTAGTATCAACAATGACATCAAGCCCATAAGCCATACCCATAGCGGGCACTGCCCCTTGACTACAATCCCCAAAAATGGACGTTAGATCATTCTCGCTGGCAAGTTCCACTTTCTGATCCAAAACATCCTGCAGTTTTTTTAATCTTAGATGATGTGAAGCAGGGAGTAGGGCCAATTTGAACGTATCCTGGCATTTTACGACGATGGCTTTTACAAGCCTGCTACCAGGAATGTGGGCAGCTTCCGCTGTTTCGGAAGAAGAGCATGAAAAGGCATGTTCGATAACATCATAGTTCACATGCCGTTCGTTGAGGTAATGTTGAAGTGTATTTGAAATTGCCATCTGACAGCTCCCGGAAATGTACGAGTTTATTGCTGTTATTTTGACAATAAAGTGGTTCAGTATCTGACTAAGGCAAGTAAGAAAGTGAACTAAATTATATGTCTCTCAAATGGTATCCCCAAGGGGAATCGAACCCCTGTTTCCGGCGTGAGAGGCCAGCGTCCTAACCGCTAGACGATGGGGACAAAAGACTGCTTTCTTGGAACCTGTCTAAAGGAAGCTATGCAATCCATCAAGTATTTTCTAATAAGCGTAAGACGCGCACATAATCTACGGCTAATTCTGCAGAAACATTTTGGCATCTCGGGCCGTCAGTTCTGGATTTTCCTCCATCGGAATATGCCCGAGCCCCTTATACATTTTTAGCTGCGAATTTTGAATATCAGCGGCAAATTTCGTTGCATATTTCGGGAGAATCCATCTATCCTGATCCCCCCATAATATGAGTGTTGGAACTTGAATGGATGGTATTTTTTTATACAGAACGACGTTTGGTTCCGCCGATAAGCGTTTGCGTGCGGCTTCACGGTTTCCTTCTCTTAAGCCTAAATCTTGATACAGGGTCACAAGTTCAGAAGTAACTTTTGTTCTGTCCCCATAAACATCCTCAATACTTTTTCTGACAGCGAACCGGGAACTAATTTTTGTCATGAGTTGACCAATGACGGGTAAGCCAAAGGCTTTGATAATTGCAGGGCGACCTTCTTCTCTTGGGTAACCAGCACTATCGATCAAAATCAGTTTTTCGATTTTTGTCGGATGTAGCATAGTGTAATTCCAGGCAATAGCACCCCCCATAGAATTACCCGCAATTGAAAATCTATCAACGTCAAGTTCTTGGGTCAGCTGATCGACAACTTGGGCCATTGAAATCCAATCATAGCGCCCTTTAGCATCTGGACCGGTTAATCCATGACCCGGCAAATCCAGTGATATTACCCTAAAATCATTCGACAATTCCCGAACCCATCCTTCCCAGGTATGTAAAGACGAATTCGATCCGTGAATTAATACAAGAGCGGCGCCAGTGCCTTGATCGCGATAATGAACACGCATTTCCCCGATTTCTATAAATTGGGAGGCTTCGTTGGTATATTTGGCTTCGACATCCTTTGCAGGCAAGTCAAGTGTAATAGAGATTAATCCAAGGGAAATCAGGATCACAACACTCCCAATAGAGACCCATTTTACCATTTTTCCAATCATGACATCCTCATTACAGGGTAGTTAAACAATACAACATATTGATGTTAAGGGAAAATTCCGAAATAGAAAACAATCTATGCAGGGCGAGCGGTTCGCCTTTGTTTAAATCAGTTGTTGAAGAGAGATATTCCTTTGTTATTCTTCACCCACTTGCGGCAATTTTCTGATTGGGTTGATATGACGCTTTTTAATAAAGAAATTCCGGTCGTACAGGAAGATATCACAGGATGTAGTATCGCCTGTGTTTCCTGGATGTGTGGGCAGTCCTATACTGACATAAAAGCCCTTGCCGTCGATCATGGAATTTCTATTGAAGATCCCCGGCTTTGGTCAGCAACTGATCATGTACGCACCATCTTGAAAAAAGTATCTTTAAACGCAAAATCAGAGGAAGTGGAATTTAATAATTGGGATAGTTTACCGGCTTACTCTCTTCTTGCCATAAAGTATCATTTGGAAAAGGGCATTCCTCATTGGCATTGGGTAGTCTGTGTAAACAATCATGAAGACCGGTTTATAATGGACCCGAAGAAGTCACTTAAATCTAATATCCGCACAGATTTTGGCCGGATAAAACCAAAATGGTATATCGAAATCACGGTATAAAATAACGCTGAATTGGAATAAAAGTCAGGTAAGCGGCACATGTTTTCTGAATATTATAAGGATATTGGACTTTATAGCCATATTCGTCAGGCGAGTAGAGCCCGATTTCGTAAGATTGACTTTGATACAGCGGCTTTAATCCTCGTAAAAAGTGGGCGAAAATTACTTCATCTGGGGGAAACTGCCTACACTGCAAATGTGAATGATGCCATTTTCGTGGATGCAAAAAATATTGTTGATGTCAGTAATATCAGCGATGAAACCGGCCCTTACGAAGCTGAGATAATTGTTTTTGATGCAAAACTGATAAGCCGTTTCAAAAAAACACATACTCCTTTTCAACCTTTGAAATCGCATGATCGGGTGCTGGCATTTACGCCAACAAAGGAAATGAAGCATGGTTTATCACAGCTAAGGGATGCTCTTTTGGATCCTGAGATACTTCCGCGTTCCGTCATGGAGCATAAAATGATTGAAGTCTTGCTGTGGTTACAAGAGATGGGCTTTTCATTTGGGACATCTGAGACAAGGAATATTGTTTATGAAGTCAGGTCCTTGATTGCCGTAGAGTGCCAGAAAAATTGGAAAACCAGTGACATCGCAAATATCCTGGGATACAGCGAACCCACGTTGCGACGCAGATTAAAAGACCTAGGGACCTCTTTCACAGACATTATCAGCGATGTTAGAATGATGCAGGCACTTGCCCTGCTACAAGGTACAGATCAATCCATCACTGAAATTTCCTATTCAGTTGGATATCAGTCACCTTCAAAATTTGCACTGCGCTTTAAACGTCGGTTTGACTTGTCACCCAGTGAAATTCGCCAGAAGGAAAATGATCAAATCGGGACAGAAATTGATCTTAGAGGGCGCGAAAAGGTCAGTTGATTTAGGTAAAATCAGGGTATTCTCTTTGAAAGGAATGACCTGTGAAATTACTTAAAAAACTGACGATACTTTTGATTTTTCCCTCGATAATCACTCCGGTAGTGGCGGGGGAATTCAGGTTAACAAGCTCTGATATTACTGAAGGAAAACAACTTAAAAATACTCAAATTTTAAACGGGTTTGGCTGTAAGGGGTTAAATCTATCACCAGACTTATCTTGGGAAAACGCACCGAAGGGCACAAAAAGTTTTGTTGTAACAGCATATGACCCAGATGCCCCAACGGGGTCAGGTTGGTGGCATTGGGTAATGGCCAATATTCCAGCCAAAGTTAGCCATTTGAAATCTGGATTAAAATCTCAGGAAAATTTGCACCAGATCGTTCAAAGCAGAACAGATTTCGGTCACGGAGGATATGGCGGTGCGTGTCCACCACCAGGAAAAATGCACCGATATGTTTTTAAAGTTCAAGCCCTTTCGGTGGAGAAGCTTGAAATAACAGAGCAGTCAAGCGCGGCACTTATCGGATTTATGGCGATGGCGAATAGATTGGCTGAAGCTAAAATTACAGCGGTTTATTCCCGCTAGGAAATTTTGCAATAAAAAAGGTGGTGCAATGATTTAAACAATCAAAGCACCACCTGATAAGTCACTAACCAGGGATTTTAATTTTGACGATATCCATTCGGCTGTGCGACCCACGTCATGGGTGGTACGGGATACCGACCAACTTGAGGGGCTGCTTGAAACTGTCGTCTTGTGAAGTCTGAGGCAGGTTGGAATAGTATATTCTGCGCAACATTTGTTGCAGCTTGCGCCTGTTGGCTTTCTTCAGCAATGGCCTGAAGCTCCTGGAACATATCCACACGAGGCATACCATATCCTACACGTTCCTGACCAAACGGATAAGCAACAGAGACTGACTTCATCAATTGATAAAGCGCCTGTGTTCTTTCAGGAGAACGTTTCGCCAGCGTATTCTTGAATATCGGATGATGAGCAAGAAGAACGGAGACTGCACCGGTAATATGCGGCGCGGCCATCGATGTTCCGGACATGGCTTCATAGGCCCCGTTTGGAACGGTTGATATGATGGCAACACCAGGGGCGCTCGTATTGATTTGAGGGCCGAAACAGCTGAAGTTTGGTGAGAAAATACCATCAGGGCACAGGAATTGCTCCTGTACTGTCCGTGCATCCCATGAATCCTGAGGATATTCATTTTCCAGGCCAATAGCCCCTACCGCCATCGTATAGGATGAGATTGCAGGGAATTGAACGGGCCCACCGGAATTTCCGGCTGCGGCGACAAGGAAAATACCATGCGCATACGCTTCTTCGAGTTTTTGCTCAACTGCTTCAGAAGCGTTAGGGCTACCGAGGCTCATATTGACGACATCAATGTCATTGGCAATACAATAATCGAGAGCTTCCAGAAGACTACTGAAACGACCGCCTGGGAATACTTTTAGCTCATGAATTTCAGCTTCAGGTACAAAACCGCGCAACATATCCTTTTCGCCGGATGCTGTGATTGTTCCAGAGACATGAGTCCCATGGCCAACAGTATCATTTTTCCAGGATGTACTGGTTGCACCTTCCGTTAAATCCTTACCGCTCTTGATATGACGAAGAAGCACGTGTTCAGCATCACACCCAGAATCAATAATTGCAACCTTGATACCAGAGCCAGTAAGAGTTTTAGAGATCTTATCCAAACCCATGCGCCGTCCGCCCCATCCATAAGGATAGTTGTTGGGGAAGTTTGGAACAGTCGCTGCCAGAGATTTCATTGGTACCCGGTTGATTTCCTTTGTGCTCAACGCAGGTGCC
>PJEL010003233.1_pt1 | contig 14168 bp, 12 predicted proteins | sample 1853271 | NCBI WGS metagenome assembly PJEL01 (sample SAMN08108733, study PRJNA415343) | Invertebrate metagenome, whole genome shotgun sequencing project. | host: Globobulimina | place: Sweden: Gullmar Fjord | collected 2015-08 | reverse complement strand
TTTGGGGTAATTCTTACTTCAATCGAGGGGGATTTGGCTTTTGCTCGCTGGGGTAATTTGGGAGACACTCCCAGGACACTCCCATCCCACTCCCATTACACTCCCATTGACCGAGGTTGTGGTTGTTAGAAATGTATCTGTTGCGAGAAAGCCATCATAGCTGGTCTGACAAGTTGTCTTGACCCAGGTAACCGGAAACCCGGCCATTGCGCCAGCGGCTGTGGCTTATGATGGAACTTATGTTTGGGTTTCAAGTTCCAATACCATTGCCGATAGCATTGTCATCCGGGTTGAAGCTGCGAATCCATATAATATGGTCAGATTTTCAGTCTGTAATGGGGTCAGTGCCTTACTCCATAGTCTTTTGGGGAACTAATTCCTCAAAGAATCAAAAGCCCTCAATTGATGTGATGTTGAGGGCTAATAAGTGTAGCGCTACCAGTTTAGGGTTCTTAGAATGTGTTTCTTAAATAGGGGATGAGGGCATATTCAGACTTCGGAAGTCTTGAAAATGCCTTTTCCCGGCTAAATCAAACCTTTTGCAGCCTGATTTCAGCTAAAAATCCCGGTTAAGACTTCCGAAGTCTTTTAAGAAACACGCTCTTAGGCTAGATTGCTTAGATTGTGGGAAATATCCTTTAGGCTGGGATAAAGTTGGCGGTATTGAGCGTAAATTGGTTCGTATTTGGATACGATTTCTGGTTGGGGTTTGGTAAAGCCGGTTAATTCGATGCAAGCTTCGCAGGCGGTGTCTACATCAGGCCAGGCTCCGGCTCCTACTCCGGCCAGTAAAGCGGCCCCGTAAGCTGCGCCTTCGGTGGTGTTGATGGTGACCAATTCGACATTCAGGATGTCGGCCAAAATTTGTCGCCAGAGCGGACTTTTGGCTCCGCCACCAGAAACACGCACTTGTTTGATGTCGGTTAATCCGGCAGATTTCATGAGTTCAAAGCCATCGCGCAAACCAAAGGTGACCCCTTCCAGTACGGATCGGGTTAGGTGAGGTTGGGTATGGCGCACGGTCAAGCCCACAAAAGCGCCACGGGCCAAGGGGTCGGGGTGGGGAGTACGTTCGCCAGTGAGGTAGGGTAAAAAGAGTAAACCTTCACTGCCGGGCGGAATGTCTGTGGCCGGGGCTAATAAGTTATCAAAAGCAATGTCAGGGGCCAGGGTATCTCGATACCAGCGTAGACTACCTGCAGCCGAGAGCATGACCCCCATCATGTGCCAGCGACCCGGTACGGCATGGCAAAAGGCATGGAGGCGTCCTTGCGGCTCAATAAAGGGTTCGGCGGCGCTGGCAAAAACAACGCCAGATGTACCTAAGGTCAAGGCAATAATGCCGGGTTCGACGGCCCCAACACCTACCGCTTGAGCGGCCTGATCACCACCGCCGCCAACAACGGGGGTTCCAGCTTTTAACCCCGTTATTTTGGCTGTCTCAGGAGAGATTTGGCCGGTGATTTGTGGCCCTTCATGGGTGGGGGGCAGCCACTCTGCTGGAATTTCCAATGCTGCTAATACCTCTGCTGACCAGTCACGATTTTTGACATCTAATAGTAATGTTCCAGAGGCTCCGGCCATATCGGTGGCGTAGTCGCCTGTTAATTTATAACGAATATAATCTTTGGGGAGTAGTACTTGCTTGATTTTAGCAAAAGCCTGGGGTTCATGGTCGCGTATCCACAAGATTTTGGGGGCGGTGAAGCCGGTTAAGGCATCGTTGCCGGTTAAGGCGATCAAACGGTCTTTGCCTAACCTGGCCCGGATTTGATCACATTGAGGGCCTGTACGTTGGTCGTTCCAGAGCATGGCTGGACGGACCACGTCGCCATTTTCATCTAAGGGGGTCAGGCCGTGCATTTGCCCTGTCAGGCCAATGGCTTGAATGTCAGCGCCAGTAAGTTCTGTAGCGGTCAACACTTTTTTGATACTGGCAATGGTTCCCTTCCACCAGTCAGCGGGGTCTTGTTCGCTCCAGAGCGGCTGTGGGGTAGACAGCGGCAGTTCGGTTGTGGCTGTGCCTGTTACTTTGCCTTGCTGATCAGTAATTAAGGCTTTTACACCAGTGGTTGATGAGTCGATTCCTAAGAAGTAGGGCATGGTTGGCTCCTTTGTAAATAACCCTCACCCCCCAACCCCCTCTCCCAATTTGGGAGAGGGGGTTGGGGGGTGAGGGCGGGTGTGAAATGTTTATCTAACTCCTAATAGTAATTCGATTAATAGTTGGTCGAGTTGTTCATAAGGTTGACCTTTTTTACCCAGGGCTATCCGGTCAAAGCTATGAGACTTGATGGCGTTGGCTTTGTCAGTTGAATAAGCCCCTTTATAGGCATCCATTGAGCCGTCATCGGCCTTAATTTGAGCTAAAAGGCTCTGGATTTTTTCATCGGCATTAAATTGTTGGGTTTTCTCTTTGAGGATAAGGTAGGTTCGCATACAGCCTGTGGCAAATTCCTTAACATCGTTGATATCGGCGGTGCGGTAGGCGTGGGCATCAAAGTGACGACTACCATCATAACCTACATCTTCTAGAAGTTTAACCAGATAGAAGGCTGATTTGATTGACTCGGCCCCAAAGCGGAAATCTTGGTCATAGCGTCCAAATTTTTGGTCGTTCAGGTCAATGTGGAAGAGTTTGCCGGCATCCCAGGCTTGGGCGACGGCGTGCATAAAGTTAAGCCCAGCCATATGTTCGTGAGCCACTTCGGGGTTAACCCCAACCATTTCGGGGTGGTCGAGGGTGGCGATAAAGCCGAGCATGGCTCCGGTGGTGGGTAGATAGATGTCGCTGCGGGGTTCGTTAGGTTTGGCTTCCAAGGCAAATTTAAAGCCATAATCTTGGTCGATGTTATATTCGCATAGAAAGTTGAGCGCATCGCGGAACCATTTGCTTGCTTCCAGAGCATCTTTTCCAGCGTCGGTTTCGGTCCCTTCGCGTCCACCCCAAAAGACATAAATTTTAGCTCCTAATTCGGCGCCTAAATCCATTGCTTGCATGGTTTTTTGGAGGGCATAAGTCCGTACTTGGGGGTCGTTGCTGGTGAAGGCTCCATCACGGAAGACGGGGTCGGTGAAGAGGTTGGTGGTGGCCATGGGAACCACTAGCCCCGTGTCAGCGAGGGCTTTTTTGAAATCGGCTACAATTTGGTCTCGTTCGGCGGCGGTGGCGTCGATGGGAACCAGATCATTATCGTGGAAATTAACGCCATAAGCTCCGACTTGGCCCAACATGCGGACAATGTTAGGCGGCGATATCGGCTCACGGACTGCTTCGCCAAAGGGGTCACGGCCAATATTGCCTACGGTCCATAGACCAAATGTAAATTTATGTTCGGGTTTAGGTTGATACATTGTTTTTACCTTTCTTTTTATTGTTGAGGAGGTTTAATTAGTTTGTTGTATCAACAAACTAATTAGGGCATAAAAAAAAACCTATTCGGTTATTAATAGTTACTATTATATAGAGTTAGTTTGTTGTGTCAACAAACTAACTGATGGATAAATAAAAAACGCATTAGCAATGCGAAGATGGATATTTTATCTAAGACCTGTCAGCTTTAGCCAAGCTGACAGGTCTTAGACTCAGTAGATCCAAATTTGAGGTGTGGGGCATCTGAGGATGCTAACTTCTCGAAAATTGGATCTACTTAGACTATCTCTTTTTAGTCGTCAGAAGCAAAAGCGGCATCAAAAGAAACAGATGAGGGGGCAAAGTCGGTATTGCGGACAAAATTTAAGGCGTCCGGGCCGCCCCAATCGCGATCCATGCCGCTGTCTTCCCACTCAATGGAGAGTGGGCCGGTGTAGCCAATGCGGTTGAGGGCGCGGAACATCTCCTCGAAATCAACATCACCATGACCGGGGGAAACAAAGTCCCAACCGCGCCGTCCATCACCAAAGTTTAGATGTGAGCCTAAAATGCTGCGGCGACCATCATGGACACGCTTAATTGAATCTTTAATATGAACGTGGTAGATGCGGTCGCTAAATTCCTCAATGTAAGCTGCTGAGTCAAGGAATTGATGGGCAAAGTGGCTAGGGTCAAAGTTAATGCCAAAGGCTTCACGGCGACCAATGGCAGCCAAAGCCTTCTCGGTGGTGACAAAGTCGTAGGCAATTTCGGTGGGGTGGACTTCCAGCCCAAATTTTACGCCAACTTCATCAAAGACATCCATGATGGGGTTCCAGCGCTCGGCAAAGTCTTTGTAACCTGCTTCAATCACACTAAAGTCGTTGGGTGGAAATGAGTAGAGCTGATGCCATACAGAGGAGCCCGTAAAACCATTAACAATATTTACTCCAAAGGCTGCTGCCGCCCGAGCTGTATTGGCGACTTCTTCGGCACAGCGTTGTCGAACCCCTTCGGGGTCACCATCACCCCAGAGGCGTTCGGGCAAAATACCTTTGTGGCGTTCGTCAATGTTATCGCAGACACATTGACCTACCAGGTGAGTGCTGATGGCCCAATATTTTAAGCCGTACTTTGCCATTAAATCTTGTTTTTCTTTGATGTAAGTGTCGCTTTCTAAAGCTTTGTCTACTTCAAAGTGGTCGCCCCAGCAAGCTAACTCCAAACCATCAAAACCCCATTCGCTGGTTTTTTTAGCCAATTCTTGCAGGGGCAGGTCGGCCCATTGGCCGGTAAATAATGTTATAGGTCGTGCCATAATGTTTCTCCTTATTGTAATGATATAGTATTTGTTAATAAAATTCTTATATTAGGTTATGAGCGCAAGGTATTCCAGGGCGCTTGATTGGCTACGTCTACTATAGCATAACCACCTTCACCCACACAAGGGCTTAGGACGACGGCCAGTTTGGCTGGTTCGCTGCTGCTGTTAAATGAGGCGTGCACTACATCAGGGTGGATGAAGATAGAGTCGCCCGGCTTGAGGATACGTTTTTCTTGCTCTAGCCATTGCTCGATTTCACCTTGCACTACGTGAATTACTTCCTCCTGAGCAGGGTGTTTGTGGAAGTCGTGGCCTTGCCCGGCCTCCAGGGTGACATCCAGAAATACAATGTTTTTGGCTTCGGTATTGGTCGGGCGACTGATCCAACCTAGTTCACCCCAATCAAGTTGTTCTCGTTCGACTTCATTTGATAAAACAAATTTACCAGACATAGTTTGTTCTCCTTTTATATGGTTAAGGCTTTAAATTTACGGGTTTGACCTTCCAGAGCCGGTTCTGTAGCTAAACGTTCAATGCTGCTGGCTCCAAAGAATCCGGCGATGCCTGCTGTGTTGTCAAAAATAAATTGGGCATCTTCCGGCTCGGCAATCGGGCCGCCGTGGCACAAGACGATAATATCCGGGTTAATTTCCAGGGCGGCATCACGCATGGCCTGTACTCGTCTGGCGGCATCCTTTAAGGTTAGGGCTGTGTCCGCCCCGATGCTGCCTTTGGTGGTCAACCCCATGTGAGGCACCAGCACATCGGCTCCGGCCTGGGCCATCGCACGGGCGCTTTCGGGGTCAAAAACATAAGGGCAGGTTAGCATATCGAGTTCGTGGGCCTGGCGAATCATGTCGACCTCCAGGCTGTAGCTCATGCCGGTTTCTTCCAGACTTTGGCGGTATTGACCGTCCATGAGGCCAACGGTGGGGAAGTTTTGCACGCCATCAAAGCCCAAACGCTTGAGTTCCGGCAAAAATACGCGCATGTGCCGGAAAGGGTCTGTGCCACACACCCCGGCCAAAACCGGCGTATCTTGCACCACAGTCAACACTTCACGCCCCATCTCAACTACAATTTGGTTGGCATCACCGTAGGGCATTAAACCCGACATGCTACCCCGTCCAGCCATGCGAAAGCGGCCTGAATTATAAATAATAATAATATCAATTCCGCCCCGTTCGGCAAATTTGGCCGAGATGCCGGTTCCGGCTCCGGCTCCGATAATAGGTTTTTTTTGAGTAATTTGGGCACGTAAGCGTTGTAATGATTCTTCACGAGAAATAAATGGCATTTTTGCTCCCTTTTTTAATAGCGGTAGTTAGTGTTCAGTTTGTTAGTAAAGAGTTCAGCAGTGAACAATAAACAGTGAACAGTAGTTAGTATACAGTCATTTGTTCATTGTCTCATTGTTCATTGTCTGATTAATTAACATCAGTTAACATTTCCAATAAATGGTCTGTCATTGCTGTGGCAAATTGGGGGTCATTAATGTGCAGGTCTAGTTCTATCAATTTTGTGGGCGGCCTTATGTTTTCGCGTAGCGACTTGAACAAAGCTGCGTCGGCGGTGGGTAGATGGAAAGGCTGTCCCTCTTGATCAATGGCGCTGACACCCCGCAAAGGGATGAATAGCGTTGTTGGTCCTGTGGCTTGATTGAGTTTGTGGGCAATGATACGGCCTAATTCGGCACATTCTTCTGGGGTGGTACGCATTAGGGTGACGTTAGGATTATGTTTGTAAAAGATACGTTCTTTAAATTGGTCTGGAATGGTGTCCATGGCCCAAAAATTGACCATATCTAAGGCTCCACAGGAGACAATTTGAGGAATACCGTTTTTTGCAGCGGCCTCCAGGCGATTGGGACCAGCGTTTAAGACTCCCCCGACTAATTCATCACACCATTCGGTGGTGGTCACATCGGCTACAGCGGTAATAAAACCGTCGTTGATTAACCCTTCCATTGATTGGCCGCCGCTGCCCGTGGCGTGAAAGACTAATACTTCGTAGCCAACCTCTTCCAGTTGCTCGCGCATAGCGGTCACACAAGGGGTTGTCACGCCAAACATGGTGGCGGCGATAAGTGGTTTGTCTTTTGCTGCGGGAATATCTTGCTCGACCATGCCGCATACGGCTCCGACAGCATTAGCTAGCACCCGGCGCGAAATGCGGTTGATGCCAGCAATGTCAACTACGGAGTACATCATGGTGATGTCTTTGCTACCCACGTAGGGTTGGACATCACCCGAAGCGATGGTTGAAACCATAACTTTTGGAAAGCCAACTGGGAGTTGGCGCATGGCTGGGGTGGCAATCGCTGTTCCCCCTGACCCTCCCAGGGCCAATACACCGTCAATTTTACCGTCCATAAGAAGTTGGGTGGTTAATTGAGCGGCTCCGTGGGCCATGACCTCAATGGCTGTCCCTCGGTCAGCTTGTTCCCGTAGGTCTGTCAAAGTGCTGCCACCAGCCTGGGCAACCTCGTTTGCATTGATATGAGGTGTGATGGTGGGTTCACCCGTAATACCAGCATTAAGCAAGAGCGTTTGGTGCCCTCGCTCGGTAATCAGGGTGCGGACGTAATTATATTCTGTGCTTTTGGTATCGAGTGTACCGATAAGCAAAATTGTTTTTGACATCGTTGTCTCCTATCTTCCAAATTGTCTTTAGGCTAAAAGCCCTTTCAAAAATTTTAACCCATTGTATGCAATGGCATCTTGGGTAGGGGCCAGTGAGCGCCAGATAGCGGCGGCTTTGGCAATAGTTTCTACTTTGGCTGTAAAAGACTCTATGGCTATGGTGCCCTGGTAATTTATATCTTTGAGGGCTTGGGCTATGTCAGGCCAATCGACATTGCCTGAGCCGGGTACGCCGCGGTCGTTTTCGCAGGCGTGGAAGTGACCAATCCGTGAGTCAGCAGCCCGGATGGCAGCTCCCAGTGATGGTTCTTCGATGTTCATGTGGAAGGTGTCGAGTAAGATTTTACAGGCCGGATGATCTACCCGGTCTACAACTTCAATTGCCTGAGAGGTGAGGTTGATGAAGCTGGTTTCAAAGCGATTTAAGGGTTCAAGGGAGAGGGTTACACCGTGGTCGCCAGCATAAGCTGAGAGTATACTCAGTTGTGAAACCAACAAGTCAGTATCGCGGGCACGCTCTGCGGCGGTAGATTTCCAGGTGCGGCCCACTGCCGAGTAAATAGGGCCAGCGACGCCAGAAGCCCCCAGGGTTTGAGCCGCTTTAATGCAGTGATGCATGTAGGCCATACCATTGTCCCGGATGGCTTTTTCAGGGTGTATCAAGTCTCGGTCGGGGCTGATGACGGCACAGGTCGTAACGCCCAGTCCATGTTCTTTGATGATGGTTGCGGCTGCGGCGTAATCAAAACCATCAACTATTTCAAAGGGTAGTTCGATAAGGTCAAAGCCGGCCTCAGCCATTTTGGGGGCGGTTGATTTGATGTCGTTAATGGTAACGGGTGAGAACCAAATCCAGGTATTAGCTCCGAATTTCATAGGGTATTCTCCTTTTAACTATTAAGTTTTTGATTCGTGTCAGGGAGCTGAGACTTCACTTTGCCTTGTGTAGAAAGTAGCGAGTAACAAGTTGAAAAAGGTTAATTGTGGTGATAGGGAAGGCGGAAGGTCAACCACCACTTTCTTCGACGTTTTCAAGTTCGCCGATGGGGCCACTCTCTAACTGGTCTTGCTGTGGACTCCGTGGGACAACGTGGCTCCAAAGAATAAAAAATAGTGTAGAAAAGAACAGTAGCAAAAAACCATAACGGTAGGCAACAATTGACCACGGTTGAAACATACCGATGATACCCAAAACTATGCCGGCAATGGCAATCCGCTCTATAGGCTGGTAAATACGTTCGGGGATGTTGTTGTTGAGGATGCTGGCTGTTAACCAGATCAGGGTGATAAAGAAGAGAATAATGGCGGCAAAGATAAATACAAAAGGAATGGCCGACAGTAAAACATTAGTGCCCAGTTGTTCCTCTGTAGCGGTAGATTTAATAACAGGTCCGGCCACAAAACCTATAATCAAGGTGATAATAGCCGCAATCGGCAAGCCGATGGGCACACGTGTCCGTTTTTTGGTCATAGTTTTTTCCTCAATCTCTTTTTACTAGAAAAGCCGGGAAATCTGCTTTACACTACAAAGCTTAGGTCTTTAGTGCCCCACGTAGTGGGCTGCCCCACACAGTGGGCTGCCCCACACAGTGGGCTTGGGATGAATTCTCATCAAGGATGAGGGGCCAGAATCTTAGCTTTATCATAAGCTCAATGGGGCTTTTCTGATTTGAGGCAAATCTAGGAAAAACCCCATTTGAGCTGATTTAAGGTACTAAATCAGAAGCCCCCTTACTTTAGTGGGGGGTTTTTCACCACAATACGCTTCTGGCTTGATTGGTCAAAAAAGTGAAGGTGCTCACGCACAATATTGAAGCGAATGGCGTCACCCATTTTCCAGTGGGCTATGCCGGATACCGTGCTGAGTAACGTTTGTTCACCTGACTTGATATGCAGGATTGTCTCTACCCCCAGGGGTTCAATTAAGGTAATCTCACCATTAAAATCTCCGTCTGAGTCGGGATGTATATCTTCGGGTCTGATGCCCAAAACAAAATTGGCGGGTACTTTGTCAATGTTGATTTCCCAGGGCAAGTGTATGGGGCTGTTGTCAATATGCAAGGCGCTGTTTTGACGATTGGTGTTTAACAGGTTAATGGCGGGCGTGCCAATCAGTCGGACAACGAACATATTTGCCGGACGGTCATAGATGTCGTCGGGCGGGCCTATCTGTACAACTTGACCCTGGTTTAGAACAGCAATCCGGTCGGCCATGGTCAAAGCCTCTACTTGATCGTGAGTTACAAACAGGGTGGTGCTGCCCTGGGTTTTTTGCAGGTGTTGCAGCTCTACCCGCAGCGATTCGCGCAGCTTGGCGTCCAGGTTAGAGAGCGGTTCATCCATCAAAAAGACGCGCGGTTCACGCACAATGGCGCGACCAATGGAGACGCGCTGCATTTCGCCACCAGAGAGATGAGCGGTTTTGCGGTCGAGCAGGTGGTTGATGTGCAGTTTTTCTGCGGTTTCTTCGACCCGTTTTTTTATATCCGGCTCAGGTGTGCGTCGCAGGGGCGAGCGCAAGGGAAAAGCCAGGTTGTCAAAGACCGACATCGTGGGGTATAGGGAGTATTGCTGAAAGATAAAGGCGATGTCCCGGTCGGCGGGAGAAAAAGCATCAACTATCTCTTCATCAAATAAAACGTGACCTTCATCCTGTTTTTCCAGCCCGGCAATCACTCGCAGGGTGGTTGTTTTGCCGGCACCGGTTGGGCCAAGCAGCACAAAAAACTCACCGTCGGCAATAGAAAAGGAAACGTCCTTTAAGGCGGTTACGGTTTGAAAACGTTTGGTTAAGTTTTGTAGGGCTACGTTTGTCATAATAACACCCCTTGCTTAATTGCCAATTCAGTGGAGGGGTTAAAGAAACGGACCATCTCGGGGGTAAGATCAAAACGAACCGTTGCCCCAATCGAGTGGCGGGCCTGGCGATCGCTACGAATGTGTATAATATCCTGCTCGTTTAATTTTACGTGAAGCATGGTGTAGGCTCCGTATAGCTCAGAAGCATAGACTTCGCCCACCAGTTGACCGTCGTCTTGGATATGGGCGGCTTCGGGGCGAAAACCGATAACAGCTTGGCCGGTATCCGGCAAGTCCGCTTGCAGCGTACTTTGCCAGTTGTCAGGGGGCATATATTGGTTTGCTTCTGACAGGTGGATTGTGTCGTCACGGTATTCGCCGGTAGCCAGGTTCATACCGGGGCTGCCAATAAAACGAGCCACAAACAAGTTGGCCGGGTCGTAATACACCTGGGCCGGCGTGCCTACTTGTTGCACTTCTGCGGCAGACATAACCACAATGCGGTCACCCATAGCCATTGCTTCAACCTGGTCGTGGGTGACATAAACGGTTGTGGCCTGCTGGTCGATGTGAAGCTGTTTAATTTCAGCCCTCATTCTTTCCCGGAACTCTGCGTCGAGCGCTCCCAAAGGCTCATCCATTAGAAAGGCGGACGGGCGCCGCACCAGAGCGCGGGCCAGAGCAATTCGCTGCTGGTCGCCACCGCTCAATTTGCCGGGACGCATTTTGAGCAGGTGCTTAATTTGTAGCAGATCTACCACCTCTTTTACCCGTTCTTCAATGGCCGCTTTTGATTGCCCCTCGGCTTGCAAAGGGAAAGCAATGTTCTCGTAAGCGGTCATGTGGGGATAGAGCGCAAAGAATTGAAATACAAAAGCGATGTCCCGGTCGCTGGGGGCCAGCCAGGTAACGTGACGGCCATCAAGAAATATCTGGCCGCCGGAAACGCTTTCCAGACCGGAGATCATGCGTAAGGTGGTGGTTTTTCCACACCCGGATGGGCCGAGGAGAACCACAAATTCGCCGCTGTCGATGGTTAGGTCCATCGGTTTAACGGCATAAAAATCGCCAAACTTCTTTTCGACTTGCCGGAGTTCAATTGTTGCCATTATTATATCCAAATATCCACAGGAATTTTGGGAGGAAAAAAAGTTGGGGGGACACCTCCCACGCCCCCCGGCCTGCGGTGCGTTATGTTTTATTGGCGAATAGCGCCAAAAGTGACACCCCGCAGTAGGTGTTTGCGCAGGGCAAAAGTGATAATCACGACCGGAATCAGGAAGGCCAGCGAGCCGGCCGCAATAGCCGACCACTCGATGCCGCCGCGCCCTTGCATGGTAGCAATAGCCGGCGGCGCGGTGCGAGCAACCTGGCTGGTCAGCATCAGGGCAAAGGCGTATTCATTCCAGGCAAAGATAAGGGCAAATACGGTGGTGGCCGCAATGCCAGTGGCTGCCTGGGGGAGTACAATTTTAAAGAATGATTGAAAACGAGAGTAACCATCGACCAGGGCGGCCTCTTCGTATTCACGTGGAATTTCATCGATGAATCCTTTCAGTAGCCAGACGGTCAATGATAGGTTGAAAACGGTGTACAAAAGAATCATCCCCAGGTGGGTATCGTACAGCCCTACCTGGCGATACATCAGGAAGAGGGGAATGGTGACCACCACAGCCGGCAACATACGGGTACTGAGAATAAAGAAGAGCAGGTCATCCTTGCCGGGCATTTCAAAACGGCTAAAAGCGTAAGCCGCAAACAGCCCCAGCGTTACGGAGAAAATAGTCGATCCCACAGCGATAATAAATGAGTTTGTCAGACGGCCTACAAAATCACTGGGTCCGGTAATAACCTGCCCGTTCTTAAGGGCAATTTGCTCAAATAGACCTAACCCTTCTGCATTGGCTTTAGCCTCTTCCAGCCTTTTGCCGGTTAGCTGAGAGCGTTCTGTGAGTAAAAAGACAAAGCCCTCCAAGGTGGGTTGAAACACAATTTTTGGGGGAACCGAGACAATATCGGCCCTGGATTTAAGAGAGGTCATCCCCATAATAAAGATTGGGACTAGGCCACCCAAAGCCAGAACCAAAATGACAAAGATACGAACAGATTTAATAAATCTTGCTCTGGGGTTAACCTTGTCGACCCGGATACTATCTGTAACCGGTGTGCGCGGTCCTGTTTCGGCAAATGACATGGCAATCAGGCTCCTTTCATCTTATTGATATTTCTAATATAAAGGTTGCTCACCGCGATGATGATGATGAGTACCATGTAAGCCAGCGCGCTGGCTCGACCCGTTTGCCACTGTCCCTGGAAAGCCTGTCGATAGAGATCGACAGAGATAACCTCGGTTTGGTCACCCGGTCCGCCGCCGGTTAAACCCATCACCAGGTCAAAAGATTTACTAAAAGCCTCGATGGTTCGGAAGAGTACCGCTATTAAGACCAGCGGCGCCACCTGGGGCAGGGTAATCCGTCGAAATTGAAACCAGGAACTGGCCCGGTCAATGGCCGCCGCTTCATAGAGATAGTCGGGAATGGCTTTTAAGCCTGATAGAATCAGCAGCATCACAAAGGGTGTCCACATCCATATGTCAACTATAATAATAGCCCACAGGGCCAGACCGGGCACAGCCTGGCCGGCATATCTGCTGGCCAGCCAATCCGGGGCCATTTTAGGATTGCTATAGCCTAACATGTAATTGAGATACCCAAACGTGGGGTTGTACATCAGCTTCCAGAACAGCCCGGCCACAACCGGCGAAAGCATCATTGGGACCAGAATCAGGGTGGTGATTAACCCGCTGCTAAAGAATTTTTCACGGATCAGCAAGGCCAGGCAGAAGCCCAGTACCAATTCCAAAGCCACAGAGAAAAAGACATACCGGCCGGTCAGGGTAAAGTACTTCCACATCGTCTCATCATTCAGGACCCGGCTAAAGTTATCAAAAGCAATCCAGACTGGCGCTTCTTTGGCAATGGCTGAATAATCTGTAAAACTGAGATACAAACTATAAGTCAGCGGGAATAGATTGATGATAATAAGCAAAACCAGGGTGGGCCAGATAAACAAATTCCGAATGGCTTTGTCGCTTAAGCCACGAGTATGAGAAGGTTGGGCCGCACCTTGTATTTTAACTGGTGTTGACATACGCTTGCCTTTCATGTCTACGTGAATGTGCGTGGTATACAGTTTACCCGCACTTCGTTCCAAAACCGGAATTACATCTCGTTCCAAAATTCCGGTTTTGGAACGTCCTTGTCAGAGAAACTCTGTTTCGGTTGACCCGTAAACAGAGTTTTGTAGAGGCAGGTGGTTTAAGACATGCCTCTACAAAATGTTGTTATAACTTATTTAATGTAACCTGCCTCTCTGAGGATTTCGTCGTGTTGTTCAGCAATGCTGTCCATCACGGTTTGGGCATCACCCTGGCCGCCGACAACATAGTTACCCAGTTCGGTTTGAGTGATACGGAGTAATTCGCCGAACTCCGGAATGTTCCAGAAATCCTTGACAAAGGTCATTGTTTCAGCAAAGGCGGGGTTGAAGGGGGTAGCATCCAGGAACGCTTGAGATTGGAGAACCTCGCTGTTGCAGGTGTAGCCGCCCAGATTGGCCCACTCGGCCTGAATGTCCTTCTGGGCGAACCACTGGATAAAGTGTTTGGCTGTTTCTTTACGGTTGTCATCGATGTAGGAGATGATGCTCATACCCTGACCACCGAGAGCAGCGTGTTGGGCACCACCGGGACCGGCGGGGTTGACAAAGAAGCCGGTGTCAGCGGCATAGGGGCTGACCTCAGAGTTGACCAGAGCCGGGAGGAAAGCGAAGTAGTTCATCGCCATCGCAGCCTGACCGCCGATGAAGGCATCGTTGGTTTCAACAAAGAAGGCATTGCTGAGACCGGGCGGTTGGCAGCAGTCGTACAGCGCTTTGTAGGCCTCGACCGCAGCCACGTTTTCGGGTGAGTTGACGACGCCCATCACGTTGTTGTTGGCATCTTTCCAGTCACCGCCAAAGCTGAACAGGGCATTCTCATAGCCCATCGTCA
>PJEL010003232.1_pt1 | contig 14168 bp, 7 predicted proteins | sample 1853271 | NCBI WGS metagenome assembly PJEL01 (sample SAMN08108733, study PRJNA415343) | Invertebrate metagenome, whole genome shotgun sequencing project. | host: Globobulimina | place: Sweden: Gullmar Fjord | collected 2015-08 | reverse complement strand
TGTCGTATGGTCTTTGAATAGTGTTGAAGGGATGCTTACAATGCGCGGCTGTGAACGAATTGATGGAATTATTGTCCCAATGTACGATTCTCTGGGTGAAACGGCGATTGAATATATCACGAATCACTCGGAATTGGAAATAGCCGTGGTCCATGAGGACAAACTGCCTGCTTTTGCGTCTATTTCTGGGGCCGTAAAAGGAACTGTGAGAGGATGCGTTGTGGTCGGGGATGTGTCCAAACACAAAGAAGCAGCTGATACGATTAAAGATTCAGGAATGTTTGTGCACTCTTGGGAGGAGTTTATGGAGATGGGCAAGGAGGAAGTGGACCTGTCTCCTCCATCTGCTGAGGACATTGCATGCATCATGTATACTTCAGGAACAAGTGGGACACCCAAAGGTGTTTTGATCAGTCATCGCGCGATTGTATCTGGTGTCGCAGGAGCAATCGATATGATAGAACAGACAAATATTCACGTATCCGAGAATGATAGCATCCTGAGTTATATGCCTTTGGCACATATCTTTGATCGTCTTTTGGAAGAGCTGGCACTATCAATCGGTGCATCTGTTGGATACTGGCAAGGAAATGTGAAGAAATTGATGGATGATGTTGCTGTATTCAAACCAACGCTGTTCATGGCAGTACCTAGGATTTTAGAGAGAGTTTGTGATGGGGTGGAAGCCAAGTTGGCAAATGGCCCTGTGATTGTACGCGGGCTGTTCAGTGGTGCATTTGCTGTGAAGAAGGCACTGCTGAATCTTGGATGTTCTCATTCCTTGAGTGGTTTTCTTACTGATGAGACTGTTTTCAAAAAGTTGAAAACCCTCCTTGGGGGTCGAGTGAGATTTATTGTGTCTGGAGGAGCTCCGCTTGCTCCACACGTGGAGGACTTTTGTACTGTTTGTCTTGCGCCAGTTTTGCAAGGATACGGTCTGACAGAATCATGTGCCGCGTCTTTCATCATGCTTCCAGATCCTCGCATGGCACATACAGTCGGTCCACCGCTGGTGACAACAGAGTTTAGGTTTGAATCTGTGCCAGATTTAGAATATGATGCCACTGCAGCGCAGCCAAAGGGTGAAATCCTTCTTCGAAGCCCTATGCTGTTTTCTGGATATTACAAGGATGATAAAATGACAAAAGATGCCCTTGATGAGGATGGATGGTTCCATACGGGTGATATAGGCACAATAACCAAACATGGTTGCTTGAAAATCATCGATAGAATCAAGAATATGTTCAAGTTGTCACAAGGAGAGTACGTTGCCGTCGAGTATCTGGAATCTATCTACAGCCGCACTGAAATTGTTGAGCAGATTTGGGTGTATGGTAGCTCGACGGAATCCAGCCTGGTTGCAGTTGTGATTCCCAAACCCTCTTGGAGAAGTGACATTACTTCAGATAAGGCAAAATCTGAGATGCTGAAGCAACTCAGAACTACAGGGATGGAAGCAAAATTGAAAGGATTTGAAATTATTAAAGCGGTACACCTAGATGACCAGGAATTTTCAATCGAAAACAATCTATTGACACCGACATTCAAGCCAAAGAGGGCCCAGCTTCAGAAAAAATATCAGGATGTCTTGACCAGCATGTATCAGGCCTTGTCCACTAAATAGAGATTATGATGATTGTAATGACCGTTTCAGATGCAATATTTGATATTCAAGCTTTGCTTTAGCCTTTTCTAACTCTGCCACGTGCTCTACCAGTGCTTCGTGTTCCCGTGTAGCTTCTACAAGAGTCCCTCTCAGCCCCTTCAGTTCTGCCACGTACCTGGCAGTCAATCCAGATTGATTGCCCTCGTTTGCCGTCCCACTAAGAGATTCAACACGCTTTTCTAATGAGTCCAATTTACGCTCAGCATCGATCGCTCTCTTTTCAAGATTTGATATAATTTCCTCTTGCTGTTTGGATGCATCAATTGTCTGCTGCTTTTCCTCTGCCATTGCGTCAGACGCCTCTTCAGACATCCGATTACCCATATTATCTACTTCATTCAAAATGGATCGACGTGGGAGGAGCCACCACCCATGAAAGATTGTTTAAACAATGAAATTTCATGAAACTTGAGCGGGAAAAAGTTACTTACGATTGCTTTTTTTTTCAGGAAGCGGGTTTTTGTAGACTTTCTGTCATACATGAGGAGATTTGCCTCATACCTAACTAGAAATCTAAAATTCTATAATTACTGATCATTGAGAGACGCAGACAGGGCTTCAACCTTTACTCGTGTCGTGTTTTTCAGAATGCGACCGTTGAGTTTGTAACAATCTTTGAGTTGTTATTCGTCTCATGATATGAAGTCATGAATATTTATCAATATAATTGATTAGAGAGTACAGTGACTGTGTTCTGAATGCATTCGAGTTTCGCGAGGTCAAACCACCAAAGCTAAAACGAACTCTTTTCTTTGCGGATACTGATTGATACTCACGATGCATTGGATCATCAAGGTTTTGTTTTTTGTGATAGTATGTACGGTGATACTGTGGAATGTGTGGGCACGCGTGCTTGCAGCCATTGTGAGTGCGTTGTCAACCAGACGAGGTGTAAAAGTCAAGATGGAGTCATTGACCATGAGGAGGGCGACCAATGTGCTTGTAATATTCAGTGCGCGAGGGATGATTGATGAGATTAGATGTCGGAGGATTCAAATTGGATGGATCTCCTCAGCTTGCCAAGGCGCGGGGCGTGATGAGAATGAGGATGAAGATTCTCCTGCATCCATCCTGCAAAGGCTGTTCATGCTGCTCAGCATGTGTCGACTTCATGTGCGCGCGGTGGGTGTTCAGATACGGTTACGTGGATGTCAGCAAGAAGAAGACGTGGATAGTGTGGATCCAGCATCGAAGAGTGTTCCTGGCAGTGGTAATGCAGGGATTCTGGTGAAGAGCATCCTTCCACTGGTGTCCTTTGAGGTGAATGATGTGGAGGTGTACAGCGTGAGGGCCGATGGAATGGACTCCATGTTTCGAGGGAAGAAAATTGCTCTTGACTTGAAGCGGATGGATCAGGATTTACTCTTGGAGAATATATATTTGTGTCCTGGGAGAAGGTTTGTGAAGAATGATACAATATGTAATGAATGTGGTCTTGTGGAAATCAATAGGATGGCTGTGACGTCCAAGAATTCTTTGCACGAATTTTTTACTTTATTCAAACGTCAGAGATTGCAGAGACATAGACGGAAGGAGAATCAGAAAAGCCTCTCTGTGGATGTCTCCTCAATACGTTTGAATCTTGACACAAGATATTTGAATCAGATCAAGGCATGGACTACAGCGTTAAAGAGAGATTCTTCTAAAATGAAGACAGAGAAGCGCTCGAGGATGGATGTGATCCACGAGGTATTGGGTAACCCGTTCATGCCAATATCTGTGGATCTTGCCTTCCGTGCTGTTACAATCCATCTACCCTTGTCAAAGATAGAGAATCAAATTGATCTGAGGGGACTACGGTTTCACCTCCAGACAATCACGTGCGATTCTTATTTGAATGAGATAGCTAGAATTGAGTCTTCAGTTGTATGGGATAAAATCACAGCAGTTACTGGAGAATCTGTTGATGGACCAACATGGGAATGTCAAAGCTCCAGATCCGAGTCGAAAGCGACTCTTTGCATACCTTGCAGTTCTATGGAATCTACAGATATCCCTCAAATGATTGACGCCGCATTGCACGTGCATATATATGCATTGCACACGAAACTACATCATGAGCATCTAGGAGGCTATGTGTGTGCTTTGGGCTCTTCCCTGCACCAAAATAAATCACCAGCCCGGAAGCCGTCATCAAAGTCTTTATTCCCTTTCAATGCCAAAATGAGTATATCCCTTGGCAATGGCAGCTCTTTGCAGTTTGTGAATGCGGACAGTGTCTGCATGCTTCATCATAGCATAGACTCTGCAACTGTCACTTTTTCACATTCTATGGATACAAAGGTTGAAAGTGGAACTGGATTGAAGTTTGAATTTTCTGGTATTGCCATGGCAGATGCAACATCTATAATGAAGTCTGAAATCCACGAGCTATGTGAGGTTTTAACTAATGATTCCTTCTCAGGATCCCTTGCACTGGATGGAAATAGACATGCGTCTGTGAATGTATCTGTATCAAACCTTGCAGGTAAGATAACTGATACGCTCATGAGGCATATATGCTCAATAGCAACGAGCATTTTTGAGAATAGTAGATCAATGTCAAAAATTGCAGAGACCGATGAGCATGCACGGATAGTCCCAGGGGTACAGAAACCAACAGTTTCGTTCAGAGCAGACCTGATGAACATAAACGTGGCCGTGCTAAGTACGTACACTGTTAGAAAGGTTAACTCCAGTATCAATAAAGATCAGAAGATTGACTCTGCTGTTGCCATAAAGATTGAAAGTCTGAGTGCTTCAAGATCACAATCAGGATTACATAGTGCAAGTGGTGAGGACATTATGATTCTGTATTATGAAGGCAATGCAGTCGAAGATTTCAATATTGATTTTGATTTGATGGATGATTCTATACATGCTAAACCCTTCATCTTGGAGTCATTTGGGCTGGAAGAGTCGCTTGTGGATGATGTTGTTGATAGACAGATTTCAGTTGGTAAACTAGAATTTTATGGCCATGTGGACGCATTATTGAGCGTCGTCCACTTTAGCAAATCGATGGAAGAATTTACTGGATTTTCGTGTCGTGACGACACAAAATCTTCCAAAGCTGGAACTAGCGGGAAAAATATGAAGACGGTGCTCAAGTTAGCTGATGCAAATCTTTGCATGCCAGTGTCTTCTGACAGAGAAGTATCGTTGACACTGCAAGGCTGTGAATTTGAACACAGCAAGAGAAGAAATAGTGCTTCACACTTTTCAATGGGCATCTATAATACTTCTGTCTCAATAAAAGGTATGTACCACGATTTCTCACAGTTTTTCTTCCAATTGGACATTTCATCAAACCCTTTGTGTTTGCAGGGAGTGATATTATGACAGTGCGGAATTTCGCCTCAGAAGTAGAGTCTCGACTCGAGGAAAACGGTTGCATTGTTCAGAATTTATCATTGAGCCTTGATGAAATAAGGTTCATTCTACCTTATAATAGGGATCCTGGGCCTACTTTTAAAGTATTGTCTCTGTACATCAAGGCATGCTCTTCTTTGATTTCAAGTCTCAAACCGACATCAAACCATTCCAAGCAAGTACATAAAAATGAATCTGATAAAATTCAAAGAATTATTGATGCTCGCATCCGTAAAGGAGCATTCATATTTGAGCATCACCCACTGGAAGCTTGGTATGCCAGGACAAGCACTGCACGCTCCCATGCAAAATTGCTGCAACATTTGTGGGATGAGGCGCATACGTCAGTGCTGTCAGAATATCATGAATCGCCACTACATGGAGGTATCCGGTCAACTGGGCATGCGCAGGATAAGATGGGACAAGAAGATGACTCAGATTCAACTGTCAAGACTGCCCATCTTTTAAAAGACAAGTCGTGGAAACGACTCATGTCACGTCATGCAGACATTTTTATAAAAGACAAAAATAATGATGGGGCCCCATCTCTCTATCAGGATTTGTTCAAGGTAGATTTTGGGAGCCTAAAACTTAGTGCAATCTCAAACTGCCAGCAAGTGTCTGCTATCCAAGAGCATGAAGAAGCTGTCAACTTTATCTCTGGTATTGATAAAGGCTCCAAAGATATGATGTTTAAAAAGAGTCTGCTATTGACAGTCGATCTGAGTGTTGATGAAGCTCAAGTTATGATAGCAGGGAGCAATCAACCCATGTATGCAGGCAAAGGTGTTGTGTTAGATGGAAAGATTGCTTTTGGGAAACAATCTACCCGAGATCCAGAGACGTGCGATAGGCTCATATACATTGGAATGCACCATGTGTATGTAATCCAGACACCTGCGAAAGGTACCAGCCCGCCCTTTAAAATTTTTTCAGATGTTTCCCTGCAAGCTGAGCGTTCACAAGTTTTCTTCTCGCCTGGTTTTGAGCCGGCCTTAGGCCTTATGGGTGTTACGAGCAAGCGTCTTGTTCCTAGTGATCCAGATTGTGCGGCGAAAAGGCCTCCTTCTGTCCCTTGGTGGGATGATATCAGGTACTTTTGGAGGGGAAATGCCTCAGTATGGTCCAACTCTCTGCAGGTCACATTGTTACCTGGTGCATCTCCCGCCTTATCTGCGACAAAAGAGCGACTAGAAATAGATGCTACAAGTGTCGAAATCAAGATAAGGCCATGTGCATTGACAATGAACACCGAAAATATGAAAATAATGGGATTCAGAAAGACACTAGAAGAACATGGAGGTCAATTGTGTGGGTTCCCTGTTGCAGATGTCAACTCTATGAATGTCCAAATCAATATTGATTGGAGACTTCCACATAACCGCAAAGTTAATGACCATTACATTTTCCCTCCATCCACAGATGAGGGAAAGCAATCTCCTTTATTTGTTGCAGACCTCTATAAGGCAACGGGTGTTGATGCCTCTTTTCATGTGTCTTTTACCCAAAATGACTCGAATTCGGGCCCGCCAAGACTATTTATTGGAGGTGAAATTGTTTCTTTCTGGAAAAAGTTTGTATCTGATATGAAAATACCTGATTATATAAAAAATCAGGTCAGGAAAGGGACATACTTTGTGAAGAAGCCAAAGGGTATAAAGAAGAAGGGCCTTCCTCTGCTTCTGGATCGCCTTAATTTGACTGTCGACTGCAAAGAATTGCAAATGGTTCATTTTACACTTGATCAGAATGATCCTGGAGGAGGCTTGGTAGTGGGTACGAGCGAAGGGGAACTTAAAATGGCCTGGCGCTGCAATCAAGAATCTGTTTCTTTCCTGACATCTCCTCCTCATGCAACAAAGCCAAATAAGCATCAGAAGGCAAATGCCATGAAGAATTTACACGTCTTCTTGAACAAAGTGGTAGTCAAATCTATGAAGCTTTCCATGGATATTGAGAAAGAGCCTACGAGCACTATATTCCGTCCGAACACCTCTTCCTCAGGGGAGTTAGCCATGTCTCTTGGATTGGGGTTACCACAGAATACCTTCCATCCTGGGGAGCCACATTGGATTGCTGATACAGTTAGCATTTCGAGAAGTATGGAGGACCTACCTGATGATGATCCTTTTAGCGCCTTATTATCACGGCCTCTTAAAGTCGTCGTGGACAAGTGCTCCTTTCTGACAGACTTGGACATGAGGGATGCGATCTGGGCAACCATAGAGCATCTGATTGCAGCCTTCACCCAAAGAGAGAGAAGGCACGATATTGTAAGCAGGCTGCATAGCACAAGAGCAGTAGGAGAATCAGGAGAAATTTCTAACTTACAAAGAGCGTACAGTCATACTAGTGACATTTCTGCATCTGCAGAAAACAATGAACTTTTGTCTCTTCTACTTCAGCAGAAGGAGGCAGCAGGTGCCAGCCCTCTTGTGTCACCTCAAGCACCGCTTGATCTCGAAAGATTAGATAGTGCGACAGCTGAGCCAGATATTCTACCGATGACAACATCATTGGATGACGCAAATAGTGAACTCAAGTACGAGGTCGAGGTAAGAAATTTGCAGCTCATGCTTCAGAGGGACCATGAAAGTGGTACTTCAACTGGCCGCCTTTTGTTGGCTACCAAATCTGCTACACTGCAAGGAATGGTTTCAGACCACCATTTGTGCATGTATAATATCACAACGCTCGATATGGAGGATGTGCAAGCATACATTTCCCTCAGTTCAGTCGATCCAAGTGCAAAGGTGGTCTGGTTGGGTATTGCTGATGATAGGGAATTCATAACACCATCAGTCGATGATACAGATTCGGTATGGCGTAGAATTTTCAATCCAATCAATATCAACTTGAGACACTCAAAATACCAAGCACCAAAACTGGCGAACTCAAGAAAATTTACCATACCATCCCCTGTGCTAACAAACAATATTCAGCGGCAAGGAGAAGAGTTGATCCTGAAGGTATGGTGACATGTCTTGTCTCTAGATTTCGACATTCAAATATAATACATGTGATTATGACTATTTATAGGTACCAGAAATCGCTGCAGTAATGGATGGGAGGGAGTTTGAGGTTTTGATTGATGTGGTCAGTTTCTTGATTACTCTCGGTCCAACTGTCCGAACGTGTAGGAGTGTTGCAAATTTGCTGAATCACAGCGATGACCAGAATATTACAAACGAACAGAGTATTTTGCAGTTATCTTGTAGGCAACTTGAATCCATTCGGAATGAAATTTATGGGATATATGATTCATTGCTTGACTTCCAGCACATGTATGAATGGAGTAAGTCTGGATCGTTGCCATACTCGGGAGGATTGAATGTGCCGGTTGATCTGTTACGCATGGTAGAGTCTGACTTCTATAAGAATCCTTCAGACTCTTTAAGGATGTTCATTCAGCAGAAGTCTGAGGATGCTAATGACACAGCAAAGGCATCTGAACATCTCAATCCAGCAATGCTTTTGCTCCAGTGGAGCTGTGAGCAAGAAATACTTGCAGAGGAACAATACAATTCAGCAAAATCAAGGCTTTTGGATACGACAGAGCAATTGAAGCGTCAGACCCAATTTAAAACATCATCTAGGGTGTTGATTCACTTGAATCGTGTGGTCTGGCAACTTTGCAACCAAGATAGGGTTCCTTTCGTCCAGGCATCCATTAAAAAAGTTCTTTTTGACAGCCGAAGAAACAGGGACAGGTCAGGATCTGCGAGATTTATTATTCAATCTCTCGATATCTTGGATGCAACTGGAATGCTCCCAGATGGCCCAGCAACATCAGCAGGCGTGATTTTGACATCATGGAATCCAGAGTCTTCTTATGAAAGGGAACCTGTGCTTCGAATCATATCTACATTAGGTGTGCCGACATCAAGATTTGATGTCTTCGAGCATTTAGATGCAACACTGCATCCTCTGAGCCTGCACCTCACAGAGCAGATAGCAACTGCATGTTGGGAATACTTCTTCCCCAAAGAGGACCAAAAATCCCGCCAGGAAGCATTCACGAATACGGTACTTAATAAGAAGATAGCATCCAACACACAACCTATATCTCCCAGCCAGAAAATAGGAGGTGCGTCAAAGACGATTGGCAGCCATGGTGGCAGTTTGGAGACCATGACAGAGGCATCATCAAGCTCACCACTGATTAAACAGGACAGTGATGCCTCTTCGAGATCTGATATACTGGGGCATACGAGCTCTCCCAGCATGAAACGAAGAGACTCGCCAATTGTGAGAAGAAAGAAATCAAGCACACGGCTTTTGAAGCGATTCAGGTATGTCAAACTCAATAGGGCACATATGAGAATTACATACCAAGGATATCCTCTCGGCATCAAAGACAGAGTTCTCGTCATAAATAGTTATACTTGCGAAAATTTGGATGGAACATGGAGAGATTTACTTTCTAATGTCAAACAGAAGGCTATATTTAGTGCTTTATTCAGTGGTTTGGGCCTACAGGGTAGAAAGGTCAAGGAACTCATGATTGGTGCTGCACCTTCTCTATCATCTATAGAACTTCCCAAATCTCAGGATGAAGATTTAGGAAACAACAGAGGTCTCCTTGCCAAGTTTGGTCTGAAACATAACAAGGGTAGAAAGCGGGGTGACCACACGGACAATAAAAATGATTTGGAGCTTCAGAAAAAGAGAGCCTTATTTGGAGAGGGCATCCTTCATAGGGCAAAAGGCCTTTTCCATGATGACGCCTACCGACCCTCATCAGTTCCAACCTCACCAAGAATAGATGAAGGGCCCACTGAGGTGCAGAGAAAATTAGCAGTGCCTTTGCTAGAGCTGACAGAGCCATTGCCGCCTGAGCCTGAGGACAGTTCAGACAGTGATGCCAGTCAGGAAGATGATGAGATCCCCGTCAAGGTCCCATTTACCGATGGTCCAGGTCCTCTCAAAGCTGGTATAGAGTCTTATAATACGAAACAAAGCAAAGAGGGGGCAGAGCATCACGTCTCATACTCTGGATATGATCCCAATAAGCCACCAGAGCTGGGGGTCAAGCCGTCTCAAGGAAAATCTTCCGGTCCTCGATGGATGAAATAGTAGGCCCTGATCTGTAACATTTCTGATAAATAATGTAGTTATTTGCAATCCTAGATAAATTACAGTCCAGGTCAAATTCAATGCCCTCTTGAAAACGTACAGAAACCCAGTACCCTGTGTAGACGACTTCTCGTCCGATTTCCCTCCTTCAGGCCCATTTACGACTGATTTATTGTCATACATTGTGATTTTTACTACATATGGATGTGATTATTGAGAGGATCAAGGTACGGCGGTGTCAGACGTCGGACAAAATGATGCAAATATATTTGGATTGAACGTTTTCTGACGGCTTTGTATGTTATTGCAGAGGGGATTACGGTGCGATCCAGAAATACCAACAGCAGTTGCTGGGGGAATAGCAGGTACGATCAAATCCTACGCATAGTCGTTTGCAAGAAAAGTGCCGAAACGCTCCAGGTAATAGGACTTGAGATATGACTCTGCAGGTGCTATCACAGCGACAGTCGTCTGTCCATTGGATGTATTGAAGACTCGATTACAAGTTCAAAGCAGAGCAGCAATCAATCAAGGAATCAGAGGTATGGTGGATGACATCTGAAACATGAAAAGTATTGTATTTTCGATGATTGACATGCTTGTGCAGGAGGTTTGTCAAGAATACTACGTGAGGAAGGGGCCCAGGGGTTATACAGAGGCTTATCCCCTACACTGTTTGCCCTTTTACCAAATTGGGCTGTATATTTCACAGTCTATGAGAGACTAAAGATAGCCATAGGAAATAGAGTCTCTCCGAATGCTCCTTCTGGGCCAGGGGTTCATATGATTGCTGCTGCAGGAGCAGGAGCAGCAACTATGCTGATAACAAATCCACTTTGGGTGATAAAAACAAGGCTTCAGACCCAGACACTTGGACTCAGTATGGGTAGCAAAGGAAATACTGTTCACTACAAAGGAACCCTTGATGCATTCAGAAGGATTACAAGAGAGGAAGGCATCTCTGGACTCTATAGCGGCTTGGGACCATCTTTGTTTGGTGTGATGCATGTTGTCATCCAGTTTCCGCTGTACGAAAGCTTGAAAAAGGAACTTTCAAATCGCAGAAAAGCAAAGGATCCATCTAGTGATGGAGATCTCACTCTGTACGCCCTATGTATGCTATCTAAGACTGCACAATGATTTCTTATACAGCATATTTTCTTTTCATTGCAGGCCCGAGCTAGTATTCACTTCTGCTGCAAGCAAGATGGTTGCTTCAACAGCAACATATCCCCATGAGGTTGTCAGGTCAAGAATGCATGTATCTGGGTCTGGTGCTTTCACCGGACTGTCATCAACATGCAAAAATATAATAGTAGAAGGAGGACTTTTAGGATTTTATCAGGGCTGTCTGACAAACTTATTGAGGACAACCCCAGCGGCAGCAGTGACATTTACCTCTTTTGAGCTTATCAATAAACAGTTGAGATTGTGGATTGACTCACCGTCGTCACTAGAATTGCAACAGCAGAGACGTGGAATACAGGAAAATGAAATACAGGAAGAAGAAAAAGTAGCCTTGGCACCACCATTTGCATCGGTTTCAAAATCATCAATGGCAGATATCAACTCCCATGTCTCTGAGCTGCCAGAAAACAAGACATCATAGTTCTCCGGCACCACCCTTGGAGGATTACTAGGTTCTGCTCTTGTATAGACCCTATAGATCTATAGAGGGAGAAAAGGATAGTATCCCCCAGTTTTTCTCTGTCAAATGTGTCTCATATGCATGCAGCTGGATGAAGAAAAAAATGAAATTCTTTGAGCCCCTTGTATGTATACGAGACACAATGAATTGTATATGTGGTATATTATGTAGTAGAAATAAAATATTCATGCGGTGTCTTTTACAATCTCTTTCCTCATAGACCAGATTTGGTCTTGTGGGAAAAGGGCAATGTGAAGCTGGCCTCCCATCATGATGCAACTCATATGGAGATCTAGAGCTGAGATCTCAGAAAAGACGGCATCCAATTGATTGCACTGATCGGCACGGAGTGCTGTTCACTCTCGTCATAGATTTGTTCACTCCTCTCATCACTGGACCAGCAGTGGACTTGGGAGACAGTGATGTACTGCATGTCCTGTTGTTGAATCCCAAAAACTCTACAACAGCAAACATATAGATAGTATTCTCTTTATACAAATACTACTCATCGAAAAGACAGAGGATGTAAGAGTACTTCAAAAAGAATGAGACTAGAGTATGATACAATTTCATACCTTGGTCACCATAAAGAATGTAAAAGAAGGATGTCGTTTGACCAAAAATGTATTACAATCCACACTCTTGATTGACCAAGAAAATCGACAAACTTGTGAAGGCTTTGATGTCGAGTCGTTTCATCGCAAACGTTGGTTGACATGTGTATCGATCCTACGAAAAACCAGGTACAACATCAACATCAGCAGCAAACAGAATTGGTACCCTCAATCTACCATGGGATGAATAGGCAGCTCCAAGGCACCCCTGACAGAAACTGACACGGCATTGCCAGTGCACCAGAACATACCAAACATAATGGTGTTCACCTAATGAGGGTAGCAATCTCAATGAATGACTATTCGATGCCACCAATGTTGATAAAATAGCAACCTACATGTTTGATCTACATTAGCTGAAGCCATACTTCATTCACCTTCCTAGGGCTCCATGTCATTGCCAGTGACGTGGCACAAATAAGTCATCACCTCCTCCTCCATTCAATTATAGAAAGGTTTAAATTTGTATTCGTTGATATATTTCTGAACAGCTGTCAAACACGATAGAAAGGTAAGCGTCACGGGGATTTTCGTGATCTCAAACTTTCGGATTCTCGACGTTTCCCTTCCCTCGGAATGTCCCATATTCTCCCAAATTCTGAGAAAAATAATTGTTTTACTGGTATTTCGTGGTGCTATGAGGATTTTTATTTGAGATTTTGTCGTCTTGTTGGCAATCAGAGGTTCTAGAACCTTGGTTCTCATATTTCGTATCTTTTCTCGCAGGTGAACGTAATTCAACCCAGAGAAGCCTTCATTTAAGTTAAAAATAGAAAACAATGCAGATTTTTGTTAAAACTCTTACGGGTATGTCGTTTTTCGCGATTGCTTGATGTTGTTGAATTTCGAGGGTTTCGTGGTTCTGGTTCTTTCGCTCTTGCTTATTGTTCATTGCCCTGTTTGATGGCTATAATACTCTAGTTTTAACCCGAAAGGTGTCTCCTGCAGGCAAGACCATCACCCTTGAAGTAGAGTCATCTGACACGATTGAGAATGTCAAGTCAAAGATTCAGGACAAGGAGGGTATTCCTCCAGATCAGCAGCGATTGATCTTTGCCGGTAAGCAGCTCGAAGACGGTCGCACCTTGGCAGACTATAACATCCAGAAGGAGTCCACCCTGCACTTGGTGCTCCGTCTGAGAGGAGGAATGCAGATTTTTGTCAAGACGCTGACTGGCAAGACCATCACCCTTGAAGTAGAATCATCCGACACGATTGAGAATGTCAAGTCAAAGATTCAGGATAAGGAGGGTATTCCTCCAGATCAGCAGCGATTGATCTTTGCCGGTAAGCAGCTCGAGGACGGTCGCACCTTGGCAGACTATAACATCCAGAAGGAGTCCACCCTGCACTTGGTGCTCCGTCTGAGAGGAGGAAAATGCTAGAACAAATTTTGGCCACATGAATAGATTGCAAAAATAAATTCATCATTTGAAAAATCCCCTTGTAAAATCCACACATGTATCAAAGCACAGAAGAAGAAGAATTTCCAAAAACATTCATGGTGGTGTTGAATAAACACCAGTGTAGTAGTTTTGTAAAAATGTCAGGTCGTATAGATTTGAGAATCCACACAACACGTCAAGTCAATGAGTCATGATTTTCTCTTCTCAGAGATTGTCATCAGCCAAGGAATGCCTTAAGCACGCTCTCCACGGATACGGCGGGCGAGCTGGATATCCTTTGGCATGATCGTCACACGCTTGGCGTGGATGGCAGCCAAGTTGGTATCCTCGAACAGTCCAACCAAGTAGGCCTCAGCGGCTTCCTGAAGAGCAAGCACAGCAGAGCTCTGGAAACGCAAGTCAGTCTT
>PJEL010003229.1_pt1 | contig 14175 bp, 11 predicted proteins | sample 1853271 | NCBI WGS metagenome assembly PJEL01 (sample SAMN08108733, study PRJNA415343) | Invertebrate metagenome, whole genome shotgun sequencing project. | host: Globobulimina | place: Sweden: Gullmar Fjord | collected 2015-08 | reverse complement strand
TAAATCAGTCCATTATGTACGGAATCCGGTCGAATTTAAATTCAGAGAGATAAAAATATTTCAAATATTGTATCAAGTCTATAGAAATAGTAAAGTGAGCTATGCAATAAAAATGGCAATAATAACAGGAATCGTTAATTTTAAAAATGGATTTTAAAAAAGATACTTCATGAGAGGAAACCTTTTTTATAACTTTTTATAGGTAGACCAGACTTTTGCAGCGCCTCCAACAATTCCGTTTAGAAAAATTGGTATTATTACATCCATAAAGGAATATAAACAGAAAAAGATTGCAAATAGTAATAATTATGTTTTTATAACTCATAAGAATCAAATTAAAGTTGAGCGAAGCAAAATATCTCTTTTAACAAACACTTAAAGATAATAAAAAATACAAGAATAAATTTATTTATTCTTTGAATTGCAATCTGTATGTCATAAAAATAATATTTTTTAGACGATAAAACCTGTATGCATCACTTTTGAAGTCTTTTTCTAAACACCTATAAAAAAGGAACTTGTACTGAGGTTATAAAATGATAAACTGCCTGATTGCCAATGTTATGTTTATTTAAAATGATACCCTTTGGGTATATTTTATGAAAAATAAATTTTATATTGAGGAAGATGTGAGATAATAACTCTTACCGACTTTTTTTGGAGGATGGTTCTTATGTATACTGACTATCTTTAAAAATGAAGTCAAAATGAACTGTCTTATTATCAATATTATGTTTATTTAAAATTATACCTTTGGATATAATAACACCATCTGTGATGGTTTCAAATACTATGGATTATTTTAGCAAAAGTAAGGAAACTCCGTTAATGCGGCAGTATAATAAAATGAAAGCAGACCATCCAGGTTCTATTTTGCTTTTTAGAGTAGGAGATTTTTATGAAACTTTTGGTGAAGATGCTATTACCACTAGCAAAATTTTGAATATCATATTAACCAAAAGAGCCAACGGTGGTGCTGCAAAAGTAGATCTTGCAGGATTTCCTCACCATGCATTAGATACCTATATACCCAAACTTCTAAAAGCAGGTCAAAGAGTAGCCATTGGCAACCAATTAGAGGATCCTAAATTTGCTAAAGGGATTGTAAAAAGAGGGGTTACAGAGATAATTACTCCAGGTCTAACATACCACGATAGCGTGTTGGATAAAAAGTCTAACAATTTTTTGGCTTCTATCCATATGGATTTAAAGAAAAATATCATAGGTATATCTTTTATAGATATTACTTCTGGAGAATTCCTTACTTCGCAGGGGAATGTCGATTATGTAAAAAAGCTGTTGCAAAGTTTCGATCCCAAAGAGGTAATATTTTCTAAAAAAGATAAAAAAAATGTACTGTCAACATTTAACTTAGAAATACCTACGTATACGCTGGAAAGTTGGGTTTTTGAATTAGACTACGCCTATGAAAAACTTACATCACATTTTCAGACACGCTCTCTGAAAGGTTTTGGTATAGAAGACTTAAATACGGCTATAATATCTTCTGGGGCTATTGTAAGGTACTTGGAAGATAACAATATAATCTCTTCAAATATATCTGTATCTAATACAGATAGTCGTTTTAATGTAGAAAAAGATACTTCCAATAAACTTAAAAGTAAAAATGGAGTACATATCAATAGTATTTCTAGAATAAACCCAGAAAAATATATGTGGCTAGATCAGTTTACTATAAAAAATCTAGAACTTATTTATCCCCAACAACAACAGGGAGTTCCTCTGATAGATATTATAGATAATACATTAACTTCGTTAGGAGGTAGGTTATTAAAAAAATGGCTTCTTTTGCCACTAAGAGACGATGAAGAAATAAACCAACGATTAAATTTAGTACAAACCTTTATAGAGAATCAAGATATAAATCAAATCATAAGTACATCTTTGATGCATATAGGAGATTTAGAGCGACTTGCTGCCAAAATAGGCTCTCAAAGAATAAATCCTAGAGAGGTGTTATCTCTACAAAACTCTTTGCAGCAAATAAAGGAAGTTAAGCAAACGATGCTTGATAGCCCAGAACTCGTCGACCTAGGTTCTAGTATAGTAATGCTTAAGACATCTACTGATATAGGGAAGAATAATTCCGAAGAAGATGTATTAGAAGATATTATAAAAAAAATACATGATACTATAAATGAAGATGCTTCTGTAAATATATCGGTGGGTAATATTATCAAAAAAGGTGTAAATGAAGAACTAGATAGCCTTAGAGCAATTATAGACGACAGTGAAGATTTCTTAGAGAACTTTCGTAAAAAAACAATACAAGATACCGGTATATCGTCATTAAAAATAAGCTATAATAAGGTTTTTGGATATTATATAGAAGTAACCAATGCTCATAAAAATAAAGTTCCAGAAAGCTGGTTTAGAAAACAGACGTTAGTAAATGCAGAAAGATATATTACAGAAGAATTAAAATACCACGAAGAAAAGATATTAAACGCCAAAGAGAAGATTTTCAATGTAGAACAACAGATATTTCGGAATCTCATAGAAGATCTTTCGCAATATATAAGAGATATCCAAAAAAATGCTAAGATAATTGCCAAAATTGATTGTATAATATCACTTGCTAAGCTAGCTGTGCAAAATAACTATACAAGGCCTTCATTTAACATGTCTGGAGCAATAGATATAAAACAAGGAAGGCACCCCGTTATAGAGCAAACATTGGGGATAGATCAAAGATACGTTGCTAATGACATTTATCTTGATAAAAAAGAACAGCAGATTATAATTATTACAGGACCTAATATGGCGGGTAAATCCGCCTTTTTAAGGCAAGTAGCCCTTATTACTATTATGGCTCAAATAGGGAGCTATGTTCCTGCAGAAAGTGCAAATTTGTGTATTACAGACAAGATCTTTACTAGAGTAGGGGCTTCAGATAACCTTGCAAAAGGGGAATCTACTTTTATGGTAGAAATGAATGAAACAGCCAGCATATTGAACAGTCTCACAGAAAACAGTCTCGTGATTATGGATGAAATAGGTAGAGGTACCAGTACTTACGATGGAATATCTATAGCCCAATCTGTAGTAGAATTTCTTTACAATCATGAATGTATACCCAAGACCCTTTTTGCAACACATTATCATGAGCTTAACGATATAGAAGGAATATTGCCTAGGGTGAAAAATTATAATGTAGAAGTAAAAGTTAGAGATAGTAAAATTATTTTTATGCACAAGCTTGTAAAAGGGGGCTCTAAGCATAGCTATGGTATTAACGTGGCCCGCATGGCTGGCATTCCAAGGCTCGTTGTAGACCGGGCAACATTTATTATGAATAACTTCTCTATGAAAAGCCATGCACCACCTACCGAAGACCATAAAAAAGAAATACCAGATTCTAAGATCGATAAAAGTTTAGAATATCAGTTTCTAGATGATTTTATGAAAAACCTGGAAATAGACTCAATAACTCCCATACAAGCTCTAATGAAATTGCAGGAGATTAAAAAGCAATATGAAAGTCTTATGGAGTGTGGAGTGGTTTAATTTAATACAGGATCTTGTAGGGAAAAAATCTTTTTGTACATATTGTTATAAAAAGATTTGGTGATTATTAAAAAATGCACATGATTAAAATTTTTGCTGCATATCTCTATAGAAACCATCCATGGATTGCTTTTTTACAAAAGCACTATCCACTCATAATAATGAAAAACAAGCTTTTAAGGAATATCCTAAAAGTTTTACGAAAAAACTGTTTAGTACTAGTTTTGATATTAAATGGCTATAGCTGCATAACAAATTCTAAAAATATGCAGTCTTTGCCATTTAAAAAGGAAAATAACAAAAAACGAAAAACCTCTCAGAAGATCACATACATAGCTGCTAAAAAGAGACGTTTCAATCCATATAATACAGAAGAAAGGTCGCAAGCAGTGGAACATTTGGATTATTGCAATTCAAATGATTTAATATATTTGATAGAGGATATCCTTCTGTAGAGCTAATTACTGAATTGGAAAAAAGAGGGATAAAGTATTTAATGCGCAGCAAAATTACTCATAATAATGAAATAAAAAAATTTAATACATCAAACGATGTTGACACTTTTTTGTTTTTGCAATTTGAATAGTTTTATTAACTCTTTTTTATTGATTTGTGCAAAATCATATTTTGCATAAATAGATGTAGCTCCATTCATTATTGCCATAATTGATATTAATAATATAAATTCAACCTTATACATTCTTCCTTGTGGTCTCCTAGGATCTTGTATATCACATAACATGGAGTACAAATTGTTATCTTTTTCTGATTTCATTATATATATAGAGTGAAAAATATTCTAAATATATAACTATTTTTATGTTAATAAAATTTAACAAAATAGAATAACCTGGCGGTGGGGTTTAGGGGTAATTTATTGTCTTAATATACTCAATTTTATCCTTTTTTATCCTTTTTTAAGAGATTTTTCTTCTAGCGAATGCCCCGAGCTATACTCATCGGAATTCAAGTTGACATTATTATTGCCCGAAAAGCGATGAATTGTCCCTAATTGATACTTTCTAGAATCATTTTTATTTCTGATGGGTATATTATATACTGATCACCTTTGAAAATGAAGTTAAAATGATACGTAACTGCCTGATTATCAATGTTATGTTTATTCAAAATGATACCCTTTGGGTATAGTATCTGTTCAGATAAGTTTGCACAAATGATTACAGAGGAGGATCATTTTTAAATTCTTTTATATATTCCTTTATAGAATCACGCAAGCCATCTAAATTATCTTGAGAAAAAAATTTTAAAATCAAAACCAATGTTTTATTATATTTCTTTAGTAACGATAAGTATTTTTTTGCTAAAACGATATCGTTGTAATACATATTTTCTTCCGACTTCGTATCTAAATTCTTGGAAATTTGCTCTATCTGGGAGGATTCATTCTCTCCTACGTTAGTTTTAGATGTATGATATTTTTTATAAAATTCTGCGGTAGCGCATCCAAAAACATCTATATGCATTTTTTCATAAATATCTTCTATAACCCTTAGTTTACTTTTTAGATCGGGGAGTTGTAGTATATCGTGCATTACTTCTACGGAGATTCCTGTTGTTTTAGAGACATAAGAAATTTGCTTCTTTATGCTTTTTTTCGATATAAAGTTTTTAAATTTTTTTTTCATAAAATTATACTGAACATGAAATTGTGATAACCGAAAATATACTACCTTTACTTAAAAAACTTCTCAGACTAACTAAACATAGGATTTTTGTAAATCATTTATATTATATATATCCCATAGACTAAATACAAAGTTATAATGTCATTGATAATAAACAAATAGTATTTTTGATTTTTGTACTTTTTTTATAGAAATTACAATATAGGGGCTTTTTACATATAACTTTTCTAATAATAACGTATAATCGAGTTCATAATTCTTTGATAATCAGCAGTTTACAACTTTTATTTATTTTGAAACATATATTATTTTCATTTCCGAAAAAGCAGGAGTGTAAAAAGCTACTTTTTCCATTCTTTTTGGTGGATAGTCCTTGTATAAATAAAACCATCTGTTATGGTTTTATTTATACTGGATATAGAAAAATCTTTTGTTTTAAACTAAGCATAAGTGTTGTGATAGTTTTCTATTTTGCTTAAATTGAGCTGAAGGTAGTATAAGCAATACATAAACAAATTTTATATCCTAGTTTTTTTTATTACAGAAAACATATGAAGATAACTAAAGAATTTAAGATAGGTCTTTTTACAGTCATTGTATTATGTTTTGTATATGCAAGTATAAATTTTTTAAAAGGAACAAACTTATTTTTGTTTAATCAAAAAAAGTATAGTGTAATCTATGATAAAGGCGGTGCTAGAATAGGTGACGGTGTTTATATAAAAGGTATTTGGATAGGATCCGTGTATAAAGTAAAGTTTTTAAAAAAAGATTTTAAATTAAAGGTTTATTTTAAAATTAGAAAAGATGTTAACCTAACAGATAAATGTGTAGCTATTCTAAAAAGTCCCAATTTAATGCCCGGAAGAAATTATATATCGATAACATTTAGCGAACAAGGAGGTCTGCCTTTAAAACCAGGATCTCAAATAAAAGGCACTATTGATGAATCTTTTGCAAATCAAATTATGAATAATGCAATGCCTCTTCTAGATGATATAAAATCTACCTCTGCTTTAATAAGCGAGTTAGCAGAAAACCTCGCAAACAACCAAATGAAAATAAACTCTGCTATTTCGAATTTAGAATTTCTAACCTCTAATGTTAAAGACTATGTGGTTAAAAATAAAGATTTTTTCGATGACATCACTCGCAATGTATCTAACATACTGAGTGTACTTGCTGATGATAAAAATGGCCTAAAACCAATTACTTCAGAATTAAAAATAATGTTGTCTAAGATTAATAAACTAAACATACATGAAGTCAATACCACAGCAAGAGAATTTAGGATTTTATTAAATAAGGTTCAAAAAAAAGGAACTAATCTTGGAAACATCCTATACAAAGAAGACATGTATGAAAATTTTAATAAAACATTGATAAGTTTAGAAAAATTATTACAAGATATAAAAACTTCTCCAAATAGATATGTTCAATTTTCAATATTTGGAAAAAGGCCCGTAAGAAGGAAAGGGTAATGTAACTGCATCCATCTATTTTACAATAACCTTAATAATATACTGGCCTTTAAGTAATAACAAGACTCAATAGTCTAAAAAAATTTTAAATATGATTAATAAAAACCTAACTCCAGAAGATTATACAGAATATGAATTAATAAGGTCACAATATGCTACATTAACAGATTTATTAAGAGGCTCTTGTGAAAAATATTCCAATAATGTAGCATTTGAAAATATGGGAACTAAGCTTACATTTGCTAAGTTAGAAGAACTCTCCTGCAATTTTGCATCTTTCTTAATAAACCATACAAAACTTCAAAAAGGTGATAAAATTGCATTGCAAATGCCCAATATCTTACAGTACCCTGTAGCTTTATATGGAGCTCTAAAAGTGGGTTTAGTGATAGTCAATATTAATCCCTTATATACTCCTGAGGAAATGTTTACGCAAATAAAAGATTCTGGGACAAAAGCTATAGTTGTACTAGAAAATTTTGCTTACAAGCTCAATTATAAAAATGTAAATTTAGATAATGCAGATCATCGCTATAATTTGAATTTACATTCTATACTTGAAAAAACAGATCTAGAAAATGTAATTATAACAAAAGTAGGGGATTTGATGGGTACCTTTAAAGGGTTTATGGTTAACAGTATTGTAAAATATATAAAAAAAATGATACCTAAGTATGATAGAAAGCATACTATATATTTCAAAGATGCATTGGAATTAGGTAAAAAAACTCAATATTATAGACCCACGATATATGCAGAAGATTTAGCTTTTTTACAGTATACCACAGGTACCACAGGCGCTTCCAAAGGTGCTATGTTGACACATAAAAATATTGTTTCAAACTTATCACAAGTATCTATATGGCTGAAAAATACTATAAAAAACAGAGTCGGTGATGAAACAGCTATAAGCCCTTTGCCATTGTACCATATTTTTTCTTTGACTGTATCATTTATAATGATCAAGTTAGGTGTTAGAAATATATTAATCACAAATCCAAAAGATTTAGACGGTTTTATAAAAGAATTAAAAAAATATCGTTTTACCTTATTAACAGGGGTAAATACCCTTTTTAAAGCTTTATTAAATAAGAGTGAATTTAAAAAAATAGATTTTAATAGTTGCAAGATTGTTATGGGTGGAGCAGCTTCCATTGAAGAAAGTGTTTCAAAAAAATGGTATGACATTACAGGAACAAAAATTATAGAAGGATATGGTCTTACCGAAGCTTGTCCAGGTGTTGCAGTAAACCATATTGAAAACCCATATGAAAATAGTGTAGGATTCCCTTTTATAGATACTGAAGTTAAAGTTATAGACAAAGATGAAAGAGAGCTGGGACCAAATCAAAAAGGAGAGCTTATAGTAAAAGGGCCCCAAATTATGGAGGGCTATTGGAGTAAAAAAGAAGCTACCAAACAGGCTGTAGTTAATGGATGGTTAAAAACAGGAGATATAGCAACTATAGATGAAAACGGACTTATTAAAATTGTAGATCGTAAAAAAGAAATTGTTATTATATCGGGATTTAATGTATATCCTAACGAAATAGATAATATTGTTACAATGCATCCCAAAGTTCTGGAAGCAGCTTGCATTGGGGTACCGGACGAGAAATCTGGAGAAGCATTGAAGCTTTTTGTTGTAAAAAAAGACCAATCTCTAACAGTGCAAGAGATTAAAGCTTTTTGTAGAAGCTTGCTTACCGGTTATAAGATCCCAAAATATATAGAATTCAGAGGTTCTTTACCTAAATCTGCTGTTGGAAAAATCTCTAAGAAAGATTTGAAAGAGGAGTTTGGGATATAAGACCGTTGCCAATGTTATGAAGTTAAGGATTTTTTTGTATTATTAAAATATAAAATCTTCGATAATTACTGTAATTCAATCTTAAATTGTGCTAATATTTTTCAAATAGGTAATACTGTGTCTTCGTATGGACGACTTTTCTCTTAACTACTCTATATTCAAATATTTTTGCATTTCGGTATTTTGCAATATTCAAAGATGCGATCTTGAATAATTATTATAAATTTAATCTCGACTATAATAATGTTTTGAGCTTTTCTTAACTTCATAACATTGAGACCGTTGCATGGGAAATTTGCTAAAATAAGTACATTTAGTGCATAAAACGTCGGTAGCATAAACTTTTTTTTACATTTAGCATTCGTGAATAACGTTTTTTTGTCATCATGTTTATTTAAAAGTCTTTATATACCCAAAGGGTATCATTTTGAATAAATATAACATTGATAATCAGGCAGTCACGTATCATTTTAACTTCAATTTCAAATGTAATCAGTATAGTATACCAAAATAAGTTTGGTGTATTATTTTTGCTATTTTTCTAAAAATAATACCATGACATATAATTATTCCAACAAATACGAGTTCTGTGGTTATTTTTCCCATGCAACGGTCTTGATATGAGTAGAAATCCGGATTTTTTTTAAAAAACCTTGAGATTATAGGCATTATTGATTAAACTGCACGGGAGTGTGTTTGATGCATAACGCAATTTCAGGCATTATTAATATGTGTGATGTGTCTGATTTATAAGGTGTCAAAGAAGTAGCATTTTAAAATTTAGTAAGGGTAATGAATAAACTTGAAGAGAACAAGCACTTGTAAAACGTGCAAGCCAAGGGATATTAATTTGGGCTAATACAACGAAGGAAGTTTTTGAACAATATATTTCTAAAGATTATATTCAATATATAGATGGTGAAAAGTTAAATTTCGATGAATTTTTGAAGCATATCATTAAGTTTGAATTGGATTTATCCCCCACAAAAGTTGACTTTGAATATATCATAGGGGAAGATTATAAAGTATGTACCGTTCACATTATTTACGGTAACGATAGTAGTGGTATGCCTTTAAAAAAACAAATAAACGCGTTATTTCAAATAAAGTAAGATAAGATAAGATAGTTTTATGTAATGCGCTAACATTTTTAATTGAAGATAAAAAATAGAATAGTAATCCGAAAAATATTAGTATGATGGTAATATGGAAACATTCAACAGTAATCAGACTAAACTGGCAATATTGCAATATGTCATATTTGGTTGTGTGATTTTTCTATAATATAAATCATATGATAATTTAAGCAAGGGATGTTTTAAGTAAATTTATTTTTAAATTAAATGTTACTAAGGAGTCGTAATTTAATAAACTAAACGATTGACTATGCAGAATTTTTAGTTATATAGCTTTACCATGATAAAGCAATGAAAAAGATATAGTACTTTTTTCCTTGTCGTGCAAGTTATTTTCTTACACTTCCTAAATCTATGAGTTTAATACGAGCGAATATACGAATATCAAATTTGACCATTGTAAAGATTTGACTCATTAAAACATTTACAAAATTGTTTACACTTTTGCACAAATATTTATGATGTTTAAGTTTATTATCTGAAAGGTTTTACTAATGAGCAAAGGTATAAATACGGCTACAATACAAATTATAAAGAATTTAGAAAATCAAAATTGGTTTTTGATGGCTACCCTTGTCATCGTCGTTTTAGCAATTATTACTTATTTTCTAAACAAAATAAATAATAGTTTGAACAACAAGTCCACTATTGTTTTAAAGTTTTTTAAAGCAATATGGATCCCTATCTTATTCTTTATTTGGTCTGAATCTTTATACGTGATAATTAGAGTAGGATTTCCTCAACTACATTGTATAAGTAAAAAAATCTTAGATAACCTTCCTTACATCATATTTATAGCTTTTTTGGGATTCCTTTTATATAGGCTAATATCACATTTAACAACACATTTAACATATACAAAAAAAATAAACGGTACTTTTAATGAAACTAGCATGCCTCTTCAGCTTGTATTTAGGCTTGTAAAAATATGCATAATACTTATTACAAGCTTTACTATATTACAAAATCTAGGTATAGATATTTTAGCTTTTATCTTTTTTAGCAGTTACTATGTTGCTATAATAGGAGGTCTGGTTATTTTAAACAGTATTATTAGGATACTACATTACAAAATTATCAGTGCTGTTGTTAAAAAAGGTAATTTTTGGATTTATATTTTAGTAAAATCTTTATACCCTCCATTACAATGCCTTTTGATATTAAGTGGCATTTATATATGCTACAAGGTTGCTTTCGTCAGATGGGATTATTTGAAGGGCTTTTCCAATATAATATTTAAATTTTACTCTTTATTCACGCTAGGTCTCTTATCATGGTTTCTTATAAGATTCGTAAAACTATTTGAAGAACAACTCATTTTGGGGCGTCTTACAAAGAAAGGTCCTAGTAAAACAACGTCTCAAGCGATAGGCAAGCTTACAAAAGTGGCTGTTATAGTTATCATACTATTGTTATCATTGCCTATCATAGGAATTCCCATATCTGGGATATTGGCTTTTAGTGGAGGTTCTGCAATTATTGTCGGTATAGCTATAAGACCTATATCCGAAAACTATTTTGGAGGACTGCTTATATATTCTGATAGATTTTTTGAAGTAGGAGACTGGATACATTCTCCCGACCAAAATATAGAAGGTACTGTAGAAAATATAGGATGGAGATCTACACGTATACGTACATTTGAAAAAAGACCCCTTTATGTCCCGAATTCTGTTTTTTCCAAAATTTCTGTTATTAATGCTAGCAGGATGACCAATAGGCGTATTAAAGAAACTATAGGGATAAGATACGAAGATGCTTCGATATTGAATAAGATAACTTCCGATATTAAACATATGCTGAAAGAGCATCCTGAAATAGATACTACACAGACTCTATTAGTCCATTTTACAGAATTTGGACCCTATTCTCTAAATATCAATATCTATACATTTACAAAAACCAAAAATTGGGAAGAATATAGAGATGTGCAGCAAGATGTTTTTCTGAAGATAATAAAAATTGTAGAAGATAATAAGGCTGTGATTACCATGCCTATGCAAAAAATAATTCTTGATAAAGAGCACGATCGGGGTTTGTTTACATCAATATAAGTCATGGTAATATTTAATATCTAAACAAATTAAGGGAGAAAAGAAACAAGAGAAATCTCGATATATTCAAGTCCGATCGGGTTAAATAGCTCATGGGAGGGATTGCAAAGTATAATAAAGATAAAACTCACAATGGTAGATAAAAACAAAAAACAAGAGGGTGAGTACTATTATATATCAAGTTTAAGTCCAAGAACTAAAGCTAAAACTAAAACTAAAACTTTTGGGAAAATAATAAGGAATCATTGTGGTATAGAGACATATTATTATCTAAAAGATGTGGTACTAAGAGAAGATTATTCAAAGGTAAAAAAAGATAATGGGCCAGGTAATATGTCAATATTAAAAAATATAGGATTAAATATATTTCATAGTCATAAACTAAACAAAATAACTCAAGCCACTAGATTATTGAGGGATAATACAAAAAAGATGATGAATATTATTTTAGCATAACCTGGCCCTGGCGGGGAGGGCTAGTACATGCTAAAATCAAATAATTTTTAATAAACGAATATTTTATCTTTTAGTGTTTAGAAATATAAATTATATTTAGGCTATATTAAATGTATTTTTTCATAGATTGCACCTAAATTATTTGAGATGACTTAGATTATACCCATCGAATATTTTTACAGGTTTTGTGTAGGATATTTTCTTTGTTTTTGTATTGTATGTAAGCACTATTTTTATTATACCTAAATTGTTAACATGGATATTCTTTCCCCTGCTTTTACAAAATTTTTTTATAACCTTACTATGAGCTATAGCACAAGCACAAAAAGTTTTTTGAGTTGAATGTATGTTTATAAATTTATTTAAGTTTTTTTCAAAAAAAATAAAAAATTTATTTATATCGCTCTCCATAGCTTCTTTAGTAAACAAATCTTTATTTTTTTTGTCTTCCACATATGTATAATTTAATTCATATGATGATTCTTTTTTTTGTTTTGCTATGGAATAATGAGAATCCAAAAATCTACTCCAATGTTTTTGCTTGGGAGGAAAGTTAGATCTTGGAAAGTCTTTATATTCTCTAAGGTAAGGAGCTACATATATTTCTATTTTCTCATTTTTAATTTTAGATAGATCTTTGAATAAAAGAAAAGCAGTTCCTTGAGCTCTAGCCAGACAAGAGCAAAAAATGGCATCTGGGCGTTGTAAAATATTATTATTTTGTAATAATGTTTTTGTTTTGTCTATTCTATGTTTTGCAATACCATGAAGCGCTGAATCTGCTTTTCGAGCTCGGAATAATCTCCAAAATTTTCTTGCAATTGTATTTTTGCTAGTACTAATATTAGTCCAAGAAGGGGCATGTCTGATTAGATAAAACACTATCTTTTTATTCTTATCATGGATATTTTTCTTAATTTTGTCATATTTTAGATCTGGTTTTTTTACAAACTCTTGATTTGTCTTTGTTATTAAAGGTTCTGTAGATTCTAGGACTTTACAGGTCATTGCTATTAGAAATAAGATTAAATTTCTCATAATTTCATACATACTATATTGATAACCTTTAAAAATGAAGTTAAAATAATGCGTAACTGCCTGATTATCAATGTTATGTTTAGGGGATGTGCATAAATAACTTGTTTTTATATCTGTACAATTATTGTTTCTATGGAAGTATCTATTAATAATAGAAATTAAATAGATAGTTTATTTTTGCACAATCCCTTATTCAAAATGATACCCTTTGGGTATATACTGATCACCAATCAAGATGAGTTTGTAATTATTTCAAAATTACTATTTATTCGATCATGCAATATTCTTGAAATTTTTGGAATTGTATCAGAAAAAAAATCATCTATAGCTTTTCGGAATAATTTTGCATTTTTGAAATAATTATTATTTCTCACATATTCATTCATTATTTTCCATAATCGTCCTATAGGATTCAAATTAGGACTATATGGAGGCAAATAGTGCGGTTTTATATTTGTTTTTTCTATATATTCTATTACTTGCTTGCTTTTATGATAAAATACCTGATCTAATATTATGTGAATTGTTTTTGATTCATGGTATTTCAAGCCAACTTTTTTGAAAAAATCTATTGTGCTTTCGCTATCTATTTTATTATAATTCGATGTCACTACTTCTCTGTTTTTCATATTCACTACTCAAGTTATATTTACCCTAGTTCTGGATGCTGTCGTTTTTATTTGCTTTTCTTTGCCTTTTTTTATCCAATCATAGCCAAACTTTGTTGTCTGAGTTGGGTGGCACGAATCCATAAATAATATTTCTTCATCTTTAGAAAGTTCTTACTCTAGTTTTATATATACCCAAAGAGGTATCATTTTGAATAAACATAACATTGATAATCAGGCAGTTACGTATCATTTTAACTTCATTTTCAAAGGTGATCAGTATATTTTGATATAAAGATTGTGTTAGGTCCCGGGGATTTGTATAGTGGATTAATCTCAGATCTCCCCTTGTCTGAACTCAAATATAATAAAACTTTTTCGTAAGGAGTAGAACCCTTCAATGTTTTTAAAGGCCTTG
>PJEL010003228.1_pt1 | contig 14188 bp, 9 predicted proteins | sample 1853271 | NCBI WGS metagenome assembly PJEL01 (sample SAMN08108733, study PRJNA415343) | Invertebrate metagenome, whole genome shotgun sequencing project. | host: Globobulimina | place: Sweden: Gullmar Fjord | collected 2015-08 | reverse complement strand
GCATACAAGCAAGTTTGTTCGGCGTAAAAATCTTCAGGAAGCTTGTTTGTTACACATGTTTCTGTTGCGACGGAACGTCTCTACAACAAAATCTAGTCTTTACAACAGGACTGGTTTGCGACTACACACCCACCAGAGACAACCCCTATTTTTCGCTCAATAACCCCCCACAAACCAAGCTAATTCCTTATATAGACAGAAAAGTACAGCCAACACCAAAAAAAGATTAACATTACCCCCAACTATAAGCGGCAAATACCATGGAAAAACAAGAGACTATCAAGCAACAACTCCAAGAACAGCTACCCCAACTCCAAGATATAGACAAGCAACTTCACATCATAGAAATCACCGAGCAGCAAACACAAGCAGCCATCCAAACACTGGAAGAAGAAAAAGCAAACCTAGATAAAACAGAGGAAAAACATCAGCAGCGTAAAACAGAACACGAACAAGCACTCGCTAAAGAGAAAGAAAAAGTAAAAACCATAAAAACAAGAGTAAAAGGCTACCAAGCCCAACAAGAGGAAACCACAGAAACCAAAGAAAAAGAACACCTCCAACAAGAAATAGAAACCGACAAATTAGAAGTAGCACTCTACCAAAGAAAAACACGCGCCATCAAAGAAGTCATCCAACACGAAAACGAAAAAATCCAAGCGTTAGAAGAAAAAAAAGCGACCATAGACATCCTTATAGCAGAAAAAACCCAACAACAGCAGCAAAAAGAGAGTGCTGAAGAACAAGTTGCCCTTAAGAAACAAAGAGAAGCGGTAGCCAAAATAATCCCCACCCCCATCCTCGAACTCTACGACAAAGTAAAACAAAGCAAACAGACCCCCATCGCACAAGTGCGACAAGATGTATGCACCGCCTGCCTCCTCACCGTCGCCCCCCAAAAGCAAATAGACGTGCTTATGTATCAGAAACCCCAGCAGTGCGACAACTGCAGCCGCCTCCTCATCGACGTAACCATACCTGCCCCCGTAGAACAAAAGCGCATCCGAAGGAGAAGAACAACAACCAAAAGAAAAACCCAATCCGCAGGATAATGAAAAAAAGGAGTCACAATGGCAAAGACCACACCGCCAGCAAAGCAGCCCCCCCTCATGAGGCAGTATCATGACCTCAAGAAAAAGCATCCCAACGCCCTCCTCCTCTTCCGTGTAGGTGATTTCTATGAGACCTTCGGAGAAGACGCCCACAAGCTCCACAAAATTACCAACATCAGACTCACCAAGCGCGCCAACGGCAGTGCCAGCCACATAGCCCTTGCAGGCTTCCCATATCACGCCCTCGACACCTACCTACCCAAAATCATCCAAGCAGGCCACCCCGTCGCCATCGCCGACCAGACCACCGTTCCACAGAAAGGAAAGGAAATCGTCGAAAGGGCCATAACCGAAGTCGTCACCCCAGGGACCACCTACCACGACCATACCCTAGTCACCACACAGAACAATTACCTAGCATCCCTCCACCTCACCACCAAGGGCACCCAAGGCATCGCCCTCATCGACATCACCACAGGCGAGTTCATCGCCACCGAAGGGCCTATCCCACAGATAAAGCGCATCGTCCAGCAATACCAACCCGCAGAAATCATCTACAACCAAGCCCAACAGAGCATCTACACCCAGCACTTCTCACCCAAAATACACCACCACACCATCCCCGAATGGGTATATACCACCACCTACGCCCACCGCCGCCTCACCCAGCACTTCCACACCAATACCCTAAAAGGCTACGGCATCCAAGACCAGCCCGCTGCCATCATCGCCGCCGCTGCCATCCTGCACTACCTAGACAAAAACCAACACAACAAACTAGACCACATCACAGCCATCGCCCGCCTTGAAGAAGAAAAACACATCTGGCTTGACCCCTTCACCATCCGCAACCTCGAAATCATCAAACCCTATGACCCCGAAGGAACCCCCCTCCTCCAAGTCCTAGACAAAACCACAACCCCCATGGGTGCCAGGAACATCCGCAAGTGGCTACTGCGCCCCCTCAAGCAACTGGCAGCCATCCACCACCGTCAGAAGCATGTAGAAGCCCTCTACAATGACGATACCCTCCTAAGAACCCTCCAGAACCACCTCAACCACATCAGCGACATCGAGCGCCTCCTTGCCAAAGTCACCACACAGCGCATCAACCCCCGCGAACTACAGACCCTCAAAAAGTCCCTCCAGCAAGTAGACATCATCAAGACCCACCTTTCCCAGCATGCAAACCCCACCCTCAAAGCACTACACAACAAACTCCACTCCAACGGAGAAGTAGTGCGCACCATCCATGACACCATCCGAGAAGACCCGCCCCTCCTCCTTCACAAAGGAAACATCATCAAAACCCACATCTCCCCCCAACTTGACACACTGCGGGAAACCGTCCGAAAAGGGCACCAGCAACTCGAAGCCATCAAAGAAAGCGAAAAGGCCAAGACCAACATCACCTCCCTTAAAGTAGATTACAACAAAGTCCACGGCTACTACTTAGAAGTTACCAAACCCCACCTAAGCAAAGTACCCGACACCTGGATAAAGCGCCAAAGCCTCGTCAATGCCCACCGCTACATTACGCCCGAAATCAAAGCCTGCGAAGAGCAGATACTCGAAGCACAGGGGAAAATACAGACAGAAGAAGAAGCCCTCTACCACCTCCTCCTCACCAAGATAGCCCAACACAAAAGCACCATACAAAGCAACGCACAAGTCATCAGCCACCTCGATACCTACCACGCCCTTGCCAAAGTAGCCAAAGCCAACCACTACGTCAAGCCCACCATTACCGCCGACCACCCCATCATCATAGAGGAAGGCAGGCACCCCGTCATCGAAGCCACCCTCCCCATCGGCAAGCCCTACATCCCCAACGACACCACCCTTGACGACGACCAGCAGATACTCCTCATCACAGGCCCCAACATGGCAGGCAAGTCCGCCCTCCTCCGTCAGGTGGCCCTCATCGTCCTCATGAGCCACATGGGCTCCTACGTCCCCGCCACCAAAGCCACCATCGGCCTCACCAAGAAGATATTCATACGCGTAGGCGCCACCGACAACATCACCCGCCAAGAGTCCACCTTCATGGTCGAGATGAATGAGATGGCCACCATCCTCAACAACCTAAGCGACCGCAGCCTCATTATCGTAGACGAACTAGGAAGGGGAACAGGCACCCTCGATGGCCTCGCCATCAGCAGCAGCGTCGTCACCTACCTCCACAACCACCCCCAGCACCGACCCAAGGTCCTCTTCGCCACCCACTACCACCAACTAGATCAACTCGCCGACAAGCTCCCCAGAGTCAAGAACTACAAAGTGCTCGTAGAAGAAATAGACCACCAGATATGTTTCCTACATAAACTCCAGCCAGGCAGCACCCAGGACAGCTTCGGCATCCAAGTCGCCCAAATGGCAGGCATACCCAAGCTCATCATCACCCAAGCCTTTAATACCATCCAAAAACTCCGTGAAAAGCAAGAACCAAAAGAGATGAGCGACCTCATCAAAGACATGCCACACCCCCTCCAGCAAGAGCAGAAACTAGCCCAAACCCGCCAGAAGCACATCGTCATCCAAGCCCTCGATAAAGTGGACCTCGACCGCATCACACCGCTAGAGGCCCTCATGAAACTACGCGAGCTCAAAGACTACACCCCCTAAATATGAACCTACTGAACCTACCCATGGCAACCAAACGCATACTCACAGGGATGCAGAGCACAGGTATCCCCCACCTCGGCAACATACTCGGTGCCATAGAGCCCGCCATCGCCCTCATCAAAGAAGATGAAAAGAACGCCTCCTATATTTTCGTCGCCGACCTCCACGCCCTCACCAGCCAGCACCACCCCGACAAGCAGCGGAAGCACACCCATGCCAATGTCGCCACCTGGCTCTCCCTCGGCTACCAACCCAGCGAAAGCCGCCACCTCTACCGCCAATCACAGGTCCCGCAAGTCTGCGAACTCACCTGGTACCTCGCCACCCACACCCCCTTTCCGACCCTCACCAATGCCCACGCTTACAAAGAGCGAGCAGAGAAACCCGCCACCATCAACGCCGCCCTCTTCACCTATCCCATCCTGATGGCCGCCGACATTCTCCTCTACCATAGTACCCACGTTCCCGTCGGCAAGGATCAGAAGCAACACCTCGAAATCACCCGCGACATAGCACAGCGCTTCAATAACACCTATGGCACGCTGCTAACCCTACCAGAGCCCATCATCCAGGAGCGCATTGCCACCATCCCTGGCACCGATGGCCGCAAGATGAGCAAATCCTACGGCAATACCATCCAGCCCCTCGCTACTGCGGAAGCTATCACCCAGGCGGTGATGAAGATAAAAACGGACAGCACACCCCTTTCGGACCCTAAAGACCCTGACCGCTGTGCGGTCTTCCAGATCTACCAACACGTAGCAACTCCCGAGCAGGCGATGACTATGCGGAACCAATACCAAGCGGGTGGTTACGGCTACGGAGAGGCGAAAAAGGCCCTCGCCCACGCTATCGTAGAGAAGTACCGCATGCCAAGGGAGCGCTTCGCCCACTACATGGCTAACCCCGCCCTTATAGAGGAAACCCTCACGAAGAGCGAGGAACAGGTCCGCAAGGTCGCCAACAAAAACCTGGGCGCCATCCGTCGTGCTATGGGCTTTTCAACCCTGAACACCACGGACTAGGAGGTGTCTTCATCCCTTTTTCATTTCAGGGGACTTGTGAAAGCAGCGAGAAAGCGTTACCATTGGCTCCCTGTAACGTTTTTATATGGTAAAAAAACAGTACTTATACCTGCGTCTCTCTTTTGTTTGTTGCCATGAGGAATGTGACTTTAAGTTGTTTGGTAGTCACCTTTTCTTTCTATAAGAGCACTTAATGGAATAGCGCGGATGCAAGTATCACGCCTAGAAGGTCCTTCGAAATATAGCAAGAGAAGACAACGCCTAAAGGAATCGTATTGCATTCTTTCTATCGCTACGCGCTCTCTACCGCTTATCGAAAAGGTCTTAGATGGGCGCTCTTCTAGTCGCACATTACCATGTTTCACTTTAACGTCAAAAGGGTTCAAGGTAAAGCTTCCTTGATTATCTATACCGTATAGGAGGTTGATAAGTAGATTTTCATCCTTAATAAAGATATTGGAACCAGGCTGTTTATAGCTATTTGAATTTGTCTCGCACAGCGTTATTGCCTGCGTACAACGGAAATACTGGTTAGGCTCTGTTAGCTTTTTGCTCCACAGTAAGAGGCAAACAGCGGTCCGATGCTCCGTAACCCCTAGCGCGAAAAGGCAACTCTGCGATCCTAAGGCAACATATGTGGCACTACATGTTGAGGTTATGTGGTGCTCTTTGCCATCGGGAAGCACAACAAAGATAGAAGGCAATAAGTAGGTTTCTGCTTCGATGTCTTCCTCTTTGCTTTCTGGAAAGGTATCTAGCATAAGGGTGCCGCCTAGGGTAAAGAAGCCGAAGCCGTACTCAATCATTTTATTAGTTTCTAAAAGAAGGTTATAGTAGCCGTTTTCCCTATAAGCATCGAGGGGTGGTATGTTAGCGCTATACCATGTACCATAAAATCGTTCGTAGGAGTTTGTTTCGTATTGGGGCGCTTCGCGGCCAGAGTACAATCGCTTTGGGAGAAGGTAGTCGTATTGAGAACGCTGGTCCATCTTTTCAAATTGCTTGGCGCTCGTTACTTTCTGTAAGTCGTAGTGATATATCCGTTTATGATCGTAAAGGTAAAGGAAGTTGCCTCTGACAGCCATTTGTGTTATCTCTTTCACAAATTTTTGTCTCTTAATCACTCGAGGCTCTTCAAAACCTTGCACTGTGCCGTCTTCCGCTTTTCTAATGGTGACTTCTATGATGATACCTTTACTTCTTGTTTTGATGTCTCCGTCGCTGTTAATTGTTCGACGCCTTCGCACTACAAAGAGGTAATAGCTTGCTTCTGTTATGTGAATATAGCCTGCCTGCGGGGAGAAAATCTTCAGTTTGTTCAAGTTCATTACCAGGTTGTCATTTAAAGTTAAAGGAGACTCCTGCCCCCTACGTTGCTCTAATAGAGCAGGAATTATGGGTGTCTTTCTGCACTGCTCGTGGTATAAAGGCACTGCTTTCAAGCTTTGGAGTGGCACATAACCTATGTGTTGCTTTCCCGTGCGTATTGTTATATAGTTACTGCGCTTTTGATAGAAAATCTGGGTAATGCTTTCTCGTTCTTCCAAAGCAGTGGGAACAAAGGCTTGAAGTGTAATGCGGGCACTTGAGGAGTCTATACTTATACTGAAAGGATAAATGGTATATCCAGCTCCTACTAGGAGCATAGTGTTAGCAAAGCAAAGCGCCTGCGTATTGCCCCAAAGTCTAACGTTTATCATGCCTCTAAGACGGAAGGCTGTATAATCTTCATTGCTACCTTTATGCCATAAGAGGATGCGTCTGCGTAGCCTCACTTTTTTTCGGTCGAAATCCTTTGTGTCAACATAAGCATCATAAGGTAAAGGTAACATTGTGACAACAGCAGCTATGTGACTTCGCCCTCTGAAAGAGCCGTAGCATACCTGATATGTGCGCCGAACAACAAATTGCTGCGTGCCTTCTGTTATAATGCGTGGCAACGGGTAGCATTCCTTAGGTTCAGAGTTTTTGGTTTCGACTAGCTCGTCAAGGGGGTAGATAGCGGGGCTTCGGGCATGGACAACGCTACTATCAGGTAGCATGATGTCTTTTTGTGGAAGGTCTAGGAGCACATAATCCTTGCCACCTTCATCGTAGGTTGTAAGGATATAGTTACGTCGGTGGAATCGATCTCCGATAGTGAACATTCCTTCTCTCCAGGAGGTTTTACCTTCTTCAAGTTCTTTCGTAGAAAAATAGTGTAGGTAGGTCTTTATCTCGTCATCCTGAATCGGCTCGTTATCATCTTCGAAGTAATGATGACATAACATCAAACAAAAGTCTCCCGAAGGTGTTATAGCTATGTTATCATAGATCCCCTCATCACTTTGGATTGTGTTGTTGATATTTACCTGCTTCAAAGAAGAGATTGTACCACCATCTGATTCAGTTTCACAAAGCAATAGCTTCCCTGTTTTTAAAAGAATATACAGGTAATGTCCATGCATGGCGACATCGACAATATCTTCGGGCTTCACTTGCTCTTGGGAGATAGAAAAGCGGTATTTTACAATGTTACTGTCGATAGGTCTTTCGTAGTCTGCGATAAGATGCACCAGGGAGTCAGGCAGGTAGGTATCACTTTCTTTAAAAAATTCGCGCTCCCAGTAGCTGATTATCACACCAACTTTTTCTAAGCTGATAACGGGGTATAATAGGCTGATAGTAGTATGCTTATCACCGCGTGCTACAACTTTCACTTGCAGCTTACCATCACCAATAGGGTAGTGATCAGGAGAACGCCGTGGAATGCCTGCCGCTGTCGTTCTAAGGCGCATGTTTTGACTGGTATAGGTTACCTTTTTTCTATTGAGAGCACGGCAGTGTTGGTAGAAGCTAAGGATAATGAGACAGGAACCGCGGTCTCCGCGTTAACCTTTATAGATGGTGTTAGTATTATGGGTTTAGGCTCGACAGGCTGTTGTTCGACAGGCTGTTCTTCATCAAGATTATCAAAGAGCCCATCAGTATCTGATTCTGAGGATTCCTCTTCGGTCTCGGTTTCTATCGGATTCTGCTCTTCCTCGTCACTATTGTTGATGGAGATAGCCGTACTGTCTTGGTGGAGCAGTTGCTCCGAACTCACTGGTAGTAGGTTGTTGCTTATGGTGGGAGCAGGTATAGGAGAAACTGGCTCAGAGGTGTTATTCGGAGTGGGTTTAAGTTGTAGTTTATGATGCTTTTGCTCTTCCTCGTCACTATTGTTGATGGAGATAGCCGTACTGTCTTGGTGGGGCAGTTGCTCCAAACTCACTGGTAAGTAGGTTGTTGCTTATGGTGGGAGCAGGTGTAGGAGAAACTGGCACAGGGGTTCTAGTCGAAGTGGGTTCAAGTTGTAGTTTATGATGCTTTTGCTCTTCCTCGTCACTATTGTTGATGGAGATAGCTGCCCTGTTGTTGGTATCAGCCGTACCTCCTGGAAGATGCTTCGTCTCTTTAGGCGGTGTGGTTGGGTTTCGCATGTTTCCTATGTATTCCTGTATGTACAAGATGCCTAGGACGCTAGCAAAAGTGAATACTGTTACTGCTCCTACATTCATAAAGAGGGACCATAAAATAGTGGTCATGTTCTTGTGTTGATGGGGACTGCTTTCTTCAGGGACGCTTGCTCGGTACCTTTGGTTGTTATCTGTCGCAGCATGTGAGGGTTGCTTTTCCCTCTTACTATTAGAAGCATAACTAGTTTTTGGTGTTCTAACCATGCTCTGTTGGGAGGAGGCAGGAGGCGCTTTTTGAGTGGGTGCGATGGAAGACGAGGAGCCCAACAAGGAAGATGAAACAGATTAAGGCCGTGATTCGATGTTGTTTTTTCATTGCTTTCATGGGGAGTATACCTCTGCCAAACCGTGGCCCAAAACTAAAACATAATACTTAGAACGCCCTAAAGTCAAGTTTTCAAAGGTGGTGAAACCTTTTGTTGCTAAAAGCAGCAGAAGAGCGAGTATTCGTCTTACCTATTTTTAGAATAGTTTAATCCCAGGTTTTATGGAACTTTAGGCGTGTTTCTTGTGTATCCTTTATGCTAAACTAAAATGTAATTTCTCTTAGCCGACAGTCCATAGCAAAGGCGTATAAGGCACATCCATCTCTTCATATATACCCCGCCTATACTTGCCGATGTCATGGGCTTGCAAAAAGTCCAACCAAGAGTCTTCGAAGTGGTGCAAAGGCTGCGGCCTGCCAGGTGCCACAGGCCTATCGAGGGAGATGCCAACTTTCCATCCCTTTTTGTGAACTTTCAAGCGAGCCATCTTCGTAAGAATAGGGGCAATATCCGTAGTTCGCTCAAAGCAACGGACATATCCTACACGTTCCGCTAGCCAATCGGGGAAGTTCGCCGTAGACGTAGAGGTACGAAGACCCACATAGGGGGCTGCAAAAGTTACCAGTTGTACTTGCTCACGACTAAAAATAGCCTCAAAAGTAGGGTTACTCACCACATATGCCGCTGCCAGTGTAGCCATAGCCCCTCCCAGACTATGTCCCGCAAAAAGGATAGTAAGGGAGTCACGATTGGGTGTTGCTTGTATAATCTTCTGCAAGAGGTCGTCCAACTCCTTTTGGCAGCGCTGCAAGATAAGGAGGTACCCTTTATGGAGGCAGCCTTCATAGTCGATTAAATCACTTTTCTTAAAAGAGCGATTCAAATTATGAGCCCAATCCGTAAGGCGGCGGGAATTCCTGAAGACCACGGTGATGTTATTTTTCTCTTTATGAAAAGCCACAAAGCCCAGCATCGATTCCTTTTCAAAATGCAAACGCGCAAGCGAAGCAATCCCTGTCCGACCAAAAAGCGGATAAAAGCGCCACCCCGCTATGGAAGGGTCGGCAAGATTTTTTTTAGCATGGATGAAGACCCTACCCATACCCTGCTCCACCACCCCCTCATCTAGGCGCCAAGGCATCCCCTGAAAGTGCTGGGCATAGATGTGGAGAGCAAAGAGTGCATGGTCGATAGCCAATTTGTCAACTTCGGTGCAAGGGATGGTGTTTTCTATCTCCGTCCGAGGTTTGCGCTGCCCAATATGGAGGAATAGCCAAAGACAAAACCACAACAAGAGTTGGGTAATGGCGTAAAACAAAGAAGGTGTTAATGTTCCCATATAATCCACAAGGGGACAAACTTATAAAGTACGTCGATTAAAGATATATTTATATCCCCAGAAAATGATAAAAAGGAGCATCTCCCATTCGTTTCCCCCTTTTTCATCTCAAAAAATAGAAGAAAGCGTAGCTTTCGCCATGGGAAAAGAAAAAAAGGGAGCGTTAGAAAAAGAGGAAGCCAATAACAGAAACCGACCAAATGACCATCCATATGCAAGCAACCGACCTCAAAAAAATACAAAGCCTGATGCTCCCGAAAAAAAGCTATTCCTCATCGATACCATGGCGCTCCTCTATCGGAGCCACTTCGCCCTCCACCGCCACGGAAGACGCAACAGCAAAAACATGGAAGTCGGCGCCCTCTTTGGCTTTGCCAACACCTTGGTGAGCATTATCAACAAAGAGTTGCCCACCCACGTCATCGCCCTCTACGATTGCAAAGAACCCACCTGGCGGAAAGAAATTTACCCCGACTACAAAATTCACCGCCAAGCCCAACCCGAAGCCATCACCACCGCCATCCCCTACAGCTATCGCCTTTTGGAAGCCTTCGGCATACCTCTCATACGTAAACCTGGCTATGAAGCCGACGACCTCATAGGGACGCTAGCCAAGAAAGGAGCTCAGGAAGGTTACCGCGTCTACATCGTCAGCCGCGATAAAGACTTCGCCCAGCTCGTAGGGCCCAACGTCGCCCTCTACCACCTCGGCAACGCGGGCAGTCCTTCTAAAATCCTCACCCAAGAGGAAGTCCTCGCCTCCTGGGATATAGACCATCCCAGCCAAGTTATCGACATCTTAGGTCTCTGCGGAGATAGTGTTGACAACATTCCAGGCGTCCCAGGGATAGGGAAGAAGGGCGCCCAAAAGCTGGTGGCCACCTACGGTAGCGTAGAAAATACCATCGCCGCGGTGGAGAAACTCCCCCCCAGGCAGCGAAAGGCCATCGCAGCGCACAGAGAGCAGGCAATCCTATCCAAGCGCCTTGCTACCATCACCACGGATATCCCCCTTGCCATCAAGTGGGAGGAAAGTACCTATAGCGGCTTTAAAGAGCACCTGCTAGCCCCCCTACTCGAAGAATTGGAATTCCGACAGCTGGCCAAGAGGCTCCTAGGGTACCCTTTGGGAGGCCTTTTTGGCCAAGCACGAGACCATGATGGAAAGGTTTCCGCCACCGACACGAAGACCTACACCATCCTTCAAGATGAGAGCAGCCTACAGGTCCTCGTTAAAGAGATAGCAGCGGCCCCCGCTTTCGCTTTCGCCATCAAGAGCCGTGGGGAACATCCCAAAGACCCCACCATCGAAGGGTTTACCATCACCTATGAAAGCAATAAAGGCTACTACATACCTATAGGAGGACCGCAAGGACTCCCCTGGAAGAAAGTCAAAAGCCACTTGGAAGGGATTTTTAAAGACCACAATAAAATAAAAGTCGGCTACGACATCAAAAGCCACCTGCGCATACTCCACCACCACGGACTAAAACCGCAGCCACCCTTCTTCGACGCCATGATAGCCGAGCACCTCCTCGCCCCCGACCGCCCTACACGTTTCGGTGCCCTTGCCACCTCTTACGACCACCTTCTCCACCAGGAAGCCCTCCCCCATAGTCTCTGTGAACAAGTCGCCAACCTCGCTGACATCCACCCTCAGCAGCGGGAACGCCTCCAAAAAGAAGGTTTCGATAGCCTTTTTTACGATGTACTCCTCCCCATCTTGTCAGTACTCACCAAGATGGAAGATAGAGGTATCGCTTTGGATGTCCGCCGCTTGGAAAAACTCGGCGAAGAACTCATGACCAAAATTACAGCCCTGGAAAGCGATATATACGAGCTGGCAGGGGTGCGTTTTAACATCAACTCCCCCAAACAAGTGGGTGAAATCCTCTTCGAACAACTCAAAATCGTCGCAAAAGCACCTAAAACAGCCAAAGGACGCTACACTACCAACGAGATGACCCTCAGAAAGCTCCTCACCCGCCACCCTATCGTAGGGAAAATTCTAGAGCACCGCACCTATAAGAAGATGAAAAGCACCTTCGTCGACACCCTCCCCAAGCAAGTAGGTCCTGACGGTAACATCCACACCACTTACAACCAAGCCGTCGTGTCCACGGGGAGGCTTAGTTCCACCAACCCCAACATGCAAAACATCCCCATACAAGATGAGTGGGGAAAAGCCATCAGGAGCGCCTTTGTCCCTAGCAAAGAAGGCGACCTCCTCCTCTCCGCCGACTACTCACAGATAGAACTTCGCATCATGGCACATCTCTCCCAAGACCCCACCATGGTCGCCGCTTTCCAAAAAGGGGGTGACATCCACAGGCGGACCGCTTCCCATCTCTTCCATGTTGCTGAAAGTGCAATAACCCCCGCCATGCGGCGCAAAGCCAAAGTCGTCAACTTCGGCATCATCTACGGGATGTCCTCTTTCGGTCTCTCCAAGCAATTAGAAATCCCTCGCTCCGAGGCGCAACAGATTATCGATAACTACTTTGACAAATTCCCCGCTATCAAAGCCTATACCGAACGCACCATAGCCGAAGCAAGAGAAAAGGGATACGTGAAGACCTTCCTCGGGAGGAAGCGCTTCCTCCCCGACCTCAACTCCAAAAACAAAACCATACGCGAGATGGCCGAGCGCTTCGCCATCAACATGCCCATCCAAGGGATGATGGCTGAGATGATTCAGAAAGCCATGATTGCCATCGACAAGTGGATTACCGACAGCAACATACCTCTCCATATGCTTTTGCAAATCCATGACGAACTCCTCTTCGAACTCTCTCCCACCATCCTAGAGGAGACCAAAACCCAGGTAACAAGGTACATGCGGGAAGCCATGCCCTTAAAAGTACCCATCGAGGTCAACATAGGGGTGGGCAACAACTGGTCCGAGGCCCACTAACCCTCTTTATCTTCTTTTAAAAAGATAATAATGTAGTTGCTCACTACAATAAGGAGGGTCCCCAAGAAGAGGTAGCGGTCCACTTCCTCCCCAAATAGAAGAAAAGAAAGAAAGGCCGCCAAAGGCAAGCGCAAGTAGGTAAGTGGCCCTATGACATCGAAGTGCACCCTCTTAACCGCTTGCAACCCCGCATATTGGGCGATGAAGCTCGCCACCGACATGGAGAATAAAAAAAACCACTGCCCTGTGGTCACCATTAGCGGGTAGGAAGAGAGAATAAAAATACAGGCCAAAGGGAAGGCCAAAAGGTTGGTCCAGGTGATGACCTCGTTGACAGCGATGGTAGTAGTAAGCCATTTGTTAATCATTCTGGAGGCCGACGCAAAGAGGTTGGCAAGGAGAGCCAACGCGACCCCCTTCCAGTGGCTCCCAAGGGTGGGGCCGCTGATGATGAGGATGCCCACATAGCCTATGGAGACGGAAAACCACTCGCGGGAACCAGCCTTTAACCCTAGAAAGAGTACCGAGAGGAAGAGGAGCATGGTAGGCTCGATGAAGCCGACAGCGGTGACCATCGCCATCGGGAGCTCCTGGTAGGCGATGTAAGTGCAGTACATCGCTGGGTATACGAAGAGGGCCCGCAACAGGTACCAACGGAAAGTCTCCCAGGGGGGTACGGTAAGGGAGGTTTTCTGTTGCTTAAGCATGGGAAAGACAAAGAGGATTTTAAAAATAAAGCGGGCACCGAGGACGAAGAAAGCAGGTAGGTTCTCCTCCTTTAGTCTTTTCATGATAAAGGTCACTGCGGTATAGCTTAGGATATAAACCATCATCCATAGGGAGGCCTCCCATTTGAGTTTCTGATGCTCTTTGTCCATGAAATAAAGCGGGCAATGTTATTCGTAGTTTCCAAACGACAACGGCTTCAATATAATGCAAATTCCTGATTATATAAAATAAGAGGCCAAGGAGGTATACACTTTACTCCTTTTGCTGCAGTCGAGTGGGTAAATGTGTTATCCACAAAAGTGGACCAAGAGATAGCCATAGCAAGTTTGGTCTAGTCTCAAAAAGAGAAAGGGCTGTCCTTTGTGCATGGTGTTCTAAGTGAATATCATATGCATCTGATAAATATCCGCAGAAGGTGATAATCTAAGGGATTTTAAAAAGTTCACAACTAGGAACATAATATAGAGCAATAAACATAAACAAGAAATTCGCAATGGATGCTCGGTATATTCAGGCGACAAGGATGAAAAATAGCAGAAGTAAAATCTATCAATTATGGAGAAAAGATAATCACTTCCCCAAAAAGTTATTCAGTCGGCAATTTATTAACTGGACTTACGCATTACACCCTTCCTAGTAGCTCCTCACATAAATCTTTGCATCCATCTTGCTTATCTTTAGTAGCGTTGGCATAGCGTACCTCCAGCCAGTGACTAGGGGAATGTGCAAGACTTTGCTCTT
>PJEL010003227.1_pt1 | contig 14197 bp, 14 predicted proteins | sample 1853271 | NCBI WGS metagenome assembly PJEL01 (sample SAMN08108733, study PRJNA415343) | Invertebrate metagenome, whole genome shotgun sequencing project. | host: Globobulimina | place: Sweden: Gullmar Fjord | collected 2015-08 | reverse complement strand
GTACGAATGATCATTTAACAAGGAGCGTTAACCATGTGTGTTTCTCTTATTCTTTCTTTTATCCCACTAAAAACCGGCTCGCCTATCAGCAAGTTGGTGCTATTAAAATTGGCCGATAACGCCGACGCGCGCGGCGTGTGTTTTCCTTCCCTAAATTACTTAGCGCAATATTGCGAAGTGTCGGTAAGAACCGTGAAACGACACGTTAATGAATTGGAAAAACAAGGCTTTGTGAAGCGGATAAAGCGGTTTGATGATTCAGGACGCCAGCGCAGCAATATCTATCAGCTGCGCCTACCCAGCGACAGCCACATTCAGCAGGCCGATCTAGACCAAGCAGCCAGAGCTCTCGATCAAGAAGACAGAGATTTAGACCTAAATGATCAAACCGACCCAGATAACGCCAATGTAGAACAACCAGGCTTACTGCCAGCCTCGCCAGAAAATGCACAGAAGACAGAACGTACAAAGACAACAGAACATGCGCAGAAAACAGATCATTCAGACACCCTCCAGGGTGACTCAAGATCTACCACGGAGAGTGATCATCCGGCACACATAATCTTTCATAAAGAACATAAAACAGAGTTGAGTTTGAAAAACGGCATCTTGGGTGACACTGATGTTCTTGATCCTCCAAGCGGTTCTGAAGAGCATGAGACCTCCACCTCCACCTCCACCTCCACCTCTCAAAGCAAAACCAACAATGAAGCCGTGATTCACCTGCTCACCAAAGAGGGCAGCGCGCCGATTTATCATGAGTTCACCACAATATTAGAACGCACCTACCCAAAGTTAAATGTGCTGCAAGAACTGCATGCCATGCAAGCGTGGCTGTACATCAACCCCGATAAGCGCAAACCCTTTGAGCACATTGGCCACTTTGTGAATGGCTGGTTAAGAAGAAGTGCCCAAGCCAAGGCGAAGCGAGACTCATCGCCAGTCTTTAAGCAAGCTAAAGCGGTTAAGCAAACACAAGCGGTGAAACCCTCCAAGAAAGCTCAATCGATAAAAGCCGTAGGATCAAGAAAAGCAGATGCGCCCACAACAGTTTCAAACCAAGCGCAGCCAATCAAAAGCAGTCAAGCAGAAAGCAAATCTCAAAAACCTACACCTGTCTCTCAGGCCCTAGCGGACTACAAAGCCCAAAGCACTACCAACCCGTTCGAAGCACGTATCAAGGCCCTAGTTCAATCCAAATCGCCCGGTACGAATTCTAAGCAGTGACCATTTGATCACTCACAGGCGAAGTGCTTGCTCACACAGCCCAAAGCTATTGAAAACCAAGAGCTGAGGAAACCAAAAGCTAAGGAAAACCAAAGGCTAAGGCAAGCCAAACGTGAACGCAGACAAAAAGTAGAATTAGGAGAGGGAAAATGGACGATACCAGCCTAAAAAAACTGACAACGGCAGAAAAAGTAATCATTTTAGAAAAAGAGATAGCGCGGGTTGAGGGGCGTATTGGCGAGTTCTTGAAACTGCTGGTTAGCCACTACCCACACGGGTTAACACGTACAGAGATTAAAGCGTTATTGGTGGTAAACAACAACCCAAGCTTCGTCTCGCTGTACCGCAACGGCAACATTTTCATTGATATAGAAAAACGCTACTGCAATACAGCACAAGAAAACCGCTACTTCATTGGTACTCAGTACCTGCAAGACATACAATGCTTTCGCTGGGTAAATGCGTGGTGAGAAGTCTGTCCAAATAGGGTTAATTTCAAACTGGTTAATATGCACTTACTTTGCTAGAATGCGCAGCATATTTAAAATCGTATGAAAACCGCATAAAAGCGAACAACTTGTTATTATTGCCTTTAGGAGCCAAACCTAAGGGCGGTAGCGTACCCAAATTCAAATGGGTTGCAAGTTAGTAGTTAGCAAGTAAAAAGCACTACAAGCTACAGAAAGGCTGTTTTACGGCCTATTGGAGCGGTTTTAAAAAAGATAGCAAAATCTGGGTTTTATAAGGGACTGTCTAAAATAGACTGTCTTGTAGTGAATAAAATATGTCTCAGTGTGTTTAATACAACTGAGACATTTTTGGATTAGTTGTTTAGTCATAAGGCTACGTATCGTGCCCCGTTCTATCTTCAGAACGCATCATTTTTGACTTTTTATGGCAATCTTCTAGGTGAGTACTGAACCTATGAAGATATAACATTAGCTGTTTCACCCTGTTTATCATGGTATTGCCTCTAGTAGTTGACCACTAAATCTTTATCGGAACATATGTAGTTTGCGGCCTGATTGTTAGGGTTTTATTACACTTAAGCCACAATAATCTCAATATGGTTAAAATGCATTTGGTTATTAGGTTCAGGTATGGCCATATACTGTCTGGGTAACGAAATTACTTAACTCTATGGATGTTTTTATTAGTTAAGTTTTTGAATTTAAGGTGATAAGTAGGCGGTGGCTAGATTTTTTAGAGGTTGTCTAAAGTCGGTGTTTCAAAAGTGAATCAGTGCATACAAATTTCAGACGTGCAAAACTATGTTTCTGCTTCGCAACTCCCATCATTATCAAAAAATAGGCTTAAATTAGTGAAAATCCTAGTAACCGGTGGTGCTGGCTTTATCGGGTCAGCAGTTATCCGCCATATCATAAATAATACTTCTGACAGCGTGATTAACGTTGATAAGCTCACTTATGCAGGCAATTTAGAATCTCTTATCGAAGTGGATTCAAGTGAACGTTACGTATTTGAACAAGTCGATATTTGCAACCGATCTGAGCTTGATCGTGTGTTTGCCGATCACCAACCGGATGCGGTTATGCACCTTGCGGCTGAGTCGCATGTTGACCGTTCAATCACTGGCCCAGCGGCGTTCATTGAAACCAATATTGTCGGCACTTATACCCTGTTAGAAGCAACGCGCGAGTATTGGAACACGCTTGATGAAGATGCAAAACAGGCATTCCGTTTTCACCACATTTCAACCGATGAAGTATACGGCGACCTCCCACACCCTGATGAGGTTCCAGAAGGTTCGGACTTGCCGATGTTTTTAGAAACAACGTCGTATGAGCCATCAAGCCCATACTCGGCATCAAAAGCTTCGAGTGACCACTTAGTGCGTGCATGGTTACGCACTTACGGCCTGCCGACTATCGTCACCAACTGCTCTAATAACTACGGCCCGTATCACTTTCCTGAAAAGCTGATCCCACTGGTTATTCTTAATGCGCTAGAAGGTAAAGACTTACCTATTTACGGCAAAGGTGACCAAATTCGTGACTGGCTGTTTGTGGAAGATCACGCCCGTGCACTCTACAAAGTCGTAACCGAAGGTAAAGTAGGCGAGACCTACAATATAGGTGGCCACAACGAGAAGAAAAACCTCGAAGTTGTGAATACGATTTGTGACATCCTAGATACGCTAGTACCGAAAGACTCGAAGTATGCAGACCAAATTACGTATGTTCAAGATCGCCCAGGTCATGACCGCCGCTACGCGATTGATTCGAGTAAAATGCAGCGTGAACTGAGTTGGACGCCAGAAGAAACGTTTGAAACCGGTCTTCGTAAAACAGTGCAATGGTATTTAGATAACTCGGTATGGTGTCAAAATGTACAAGATGGCAGCTACCAACGTGAGCGTTTAGGCGTAGACACAGCAGAATCAAAGGGAAATCAATAATGAAAGGGATTGTACTAGCCGGTGGCTCTGGCACTCGTTTATACCCATTGACGCGTGGTGTATCAAAACAACTATTGCCTATCTACGATAAGCCAATGGTGTTTTACCCAATTTCAACACTAATGTTAGCTGGCATTAAAGATATTTTGATTATCACCACACCGGAAGACAATGCGGGTTTTCAGCGCCTACTGGGTGATGGTTCGGATTTCGGAATTAATCTTGAATACGCGATTCAACCCAGCCCTGATGGCTTGGCGCAAGCGTTTATTATTGGTGAAGAGTTCATTGGTGATGACAGTGTGTGCTTAGTGCTGGGCGACAACATCTTCTATGGTCAGTCTTTTTCTAAAACACTACAAAGTGCCGCTTCAAGAGAATCGGGTGCAACCGTGTTTGGTTACCAAGTGAAAGACCCTGAGCGTTTTGGTGTGGTCGAATTTGATGAAGACATGAAGGCTGTTTCGATTGAAGAGAAGCCAGAAACTCCAAAATCGAACTATGCCGTAACAGGCTTGTATTTCTATGACAATCGCGTGGTGGAAATGGCCAAGCAAGTGAAACCGTCTCATCGTGGTGAGCTTGAAATTACCACACTGAATGAAATGTACCTCAATGACGGCTCACTGAACGTGGAGTTGTTGGGCCGTGGTTTTGCTTGGTTAGATACAGGAACGCATGAAAGCCTACATGAAGCGTCTTCTTTCGTTCAAACGATTGAAAATGTACAAGGTTTAAAAGTGGCTTGTTTAGAAGAAATCGCGTGGCGTAACGGTTGGTTGAGCAATGAGCAAGTGTTGACTCTAGCCAAACCAATGATGAAAAATGAATATGGCCAATATTTAACGCGCTTAGTGAGCGATACTCAGAACAAGGCGGTAAAGTGATGCGCGTATTAATTACAGGTTGTTACGGTCAAGTTGGCTCGTGTCTCACAAAGCAATTAGCCAACAATGAGAATACGACAGTGTTAGCGCTCGATAGAGAGCATCTTGATATTACTAATCAAGACGCAGTCCATGCTGCGGTTGCTGAGTTTGAGCCTACCATCATTATCAATGCGGCGGCTCATACTGCCGTTGACAAGGCTGAAGAGGAAGTCGACCTTTCTTACGCGATAAACCGTGATGGTCCTAAATACTTAGCGCAAGCCGCTCAGAGTGTCGGTGCTGCCATGCTGCATATCTCGACCGATTATGTCTTTGAAGGCAATAAAGCGGGCGAGTATGTGGAAACGGATGCTACTAATCCACAAGGTGTTTACGGTGAAAGCAAGTTAGCGGGTGAGATAGCGGTCGCTGAAGCGTGTGAAAAACACATTATCCTTCGTACTGCATGGGTGTTTGGTGAAAGTGGCAATAACTTCGTGAAAACTATGCTGCGTTTAGGTGTGAACAGAGACGCATTGAGTATTGTCGGTGACCAGTTTGGCGGGCCGACTTATGCCGGTGATATTGCTAGTGCATTGATTCAAATCGCGCAGAACATTACTCAAGGTGATACGGTTGGGTACGGTGTTTACCATTACTCGGGTTTGCCTCACGTCAGTTGGTTTGACTTTGCTGATGCCATTTTTGATGTTGCGGTAGAAAAAGGCGTTCTTGAGAAAAAACCGAGATTAACGAGTATCACCACTGACCAATACCCAACACCCGCTAAACGTCCAAGCAATTCTTGTTTAAGTACTGAAAAAATCACGTTAGGTTTGTCGGTTAAAGCGAGTGATTGGAAGGCTGCGTTAAACAATATTCAAGCGTATACGGAATAATAAAATGAAAGTAATCGATACTCGTATTCCTGATGTGAAAATCATAGAACCAAGTGTGTTTGGTGATGAGCGTGGTTTCTTTATGGAAACTTGGAATCAAAAGAAATTTGAAGAGCTAGTGACTGGTAAATCTACGCAGTTCGTTCAAGATAACCACTCTAAGTCTAAGAAAGGAATTTTACGCGGCCTGCATTACCAAACCGAAAATACCCAAGGCAAGTTAGTTCGTGTCGTTTCTGGTGAAGTGTTTGATGTTGCAGTTGATATTCGCAAAGATTCCCCAACTTTTGGGCAGTGGGTAGGAGAGTACTTATCTGCTGAAAACAAACGTCAGTTGTGGGTGCCAGAAGGGTTTGCTCATGGGTTCTACGTGACGAGTGATGAAGCGGAGTTTGTTTATAAGTGTACTGATTACTATAACCCTCAAGCTGAGGTTAGTATTACTTGGGATGACCACCAGTTAGGTGTAAAGTGGCCATTGTCGGGTAGTAAGCCTGTATTATCCCAGAAAGACAAGTCGGCATTGAAACTTAACGATTTTGAGAGTTTGTTATGAAAAAAGTTTCTATAATTGGGGTTGTAGGTATTCCCGCTTGTTATGGTGGTTTTGAGTCACTAGTAGAAAATTTGACTATTAATTCAGGTGATGGCATCGAATATACCGTTTTTTGCTCATCTAAAAATTATAGTACTAAGTTGGATGAGCATAATAATGCAAAACTAGTTTACCTAAACTTGAAAGCCAATGGTATTCAAAGTGTATTTTATGACATTATTTCTCTAATTAAATCTATATTTATGAGACCAGATGTTGTGCTTATCTTAGGTGTTTCAGGATGCTTGTTTTTGCCAGTTTTCAAACTGTTGTCAAAAAGCAAAATCATAACAAATATTGATGGATTGGAGTGGAAAAGGGATAAGTGGAGTTCAGCAACTAAGGGCTTCTTGAAATTATCTGAAAAAGTTGCCGTGAAATTTTCAGACGTCATAATTACAGACAATCAAGCGATAAGTGACTACGTTTTGAGTGAATATGGTGTTGAAAGTGAGACCATAGCTTATGGTGGTGACCATGCACTAAGAGAAGTTGAAGTTGATAACTATACAGATAAATATGCACTCGGGTTATGTAGGATTGAGCCTGAGAATAATGTTGAAATGATATTAGATTCATTTTCAAAATCCAATATAAAATTAAAGTTCATCGGAAATTGGAATGCTAGTGAATATGGTATTAAATTGAAAGATTATTATGAAAAATATTCAAACATAGAAATAATAGATCCAATATATGATTTAGATGAGTTGTTTAAATTTAGATGTGGTTGCTCATTTTACATACATGGCCATTCAGCCGGAGGTACAAACCCGTCCCTAGTTGAAATGATGCACTTTAGCGTCCCTATTATTGCATATGACTGTACTTTCAATCGTTATAGCACGGAAGATAAAGCACTATATTTTTCTAATTCGGATGATTTAAGAAAAAAATTAAATAGTATAAGTGAGGAAGAATTACTTGAAAATGGTTTATCGATGAAGCAGCTAGCAAACGCTAAGTATAAATGGGATTTGATAAGAGATAAATATGAAATTTGTTATCATGACTAACAGGTAATTATAGTTGTTATGGATAAATTGAGCTTAAACTCTATAAATCAAATGGTTTACGTTATAATAATTTCTTTGATATTTGTTTTTTATTATTTCTTTCAGACGATTGAATCCTATGTATTTTCATCAATAATGCTGTTTGCAACATTATATTATTATAAAGGATTTCAAGATTTAAAGACCCCTATATCACTCTTTAACTATTTTTATTTTTTCTTTGTTGTATTTGGTTTTTTCGCTGAAGCAACATTAAGAGGCTTTGATTACCACATTGGTTTAATGGTTCTTGTTTCGGCTGTATCCTATAATTTCTTTTTGCCATTTAGATCTTATCAAAAAAAATATATTGATAGGAGTGAAATTGGAAATAAAATGTTAGTCTCACAGCTTTCATTTGCCTTCTGTTGCCTGTCAGTTTTAGCATCAATTATTTATTTTAAAAAAGTTGGTTCTATACCGTTATTTAGTGCTAGTTCACCTGAGGATAGAATTAATGCGATGACCGGTTATGGTTATCTTTTACAACCGATGAGGTTTGGCCCTGTATCTGCTATTATTCTTTATTTTAGCTTGCCTGAACGTTCAAAAAAAATAGGATTGATATTGTTCTTGCTTACTAACCTTTTACTTTTAGGTACTGGTTTTAGAGGAACTTTTTTTCAAAATTTCATACTATTTTTAGCATCTGTTAGTGTTTCAAGAAATATAAATATTGGTTTCTACAAATCAGTAAAATTGGGCTTGGTGTTGATTTTAAGTGTTGTGATGATAGGTATTTTTAGAGGCGATGGCTCAATTATTTCTAGTCTTACAGTTAAGATTTTGCATTCAGTATCCGTTTCAATATATATATTGAATACAGTTATCGAACACTTTGAAGGAATTAAGTATGGAGCGACCTTTTTCTATAAGTTTTCATCAATTCTACCTATGGAAAATATCGAATTTACACAATGGCTAACTACTCAACTTCCAATTAACTTCTCGGGGGGGGTCACGCCTACAATTGTTGGTGACATGTATATCAATTTTGGTGGTTTTTACTGGGCAGGAATGCTGTTGATTGGAATGATATCTTTGTATTTTGAAAAATTGATTTTGCAAAGCAATTACAACTATTTAACGATTTTCCTCGTTTTAACCATAAGTTTAGGTTTAGCGAGAACAGCAACTGGAGGGTTGTCTAATACCCTTTTTCAAACCTGTTTGTCGTGTATGTTTGTTTTGGCATTTATTATGGTGTCGAAGCTTAATCTTGGTAATAAAATAAAATAAAAGGCTAATTATGTCAGTGGTGTATGTATCTGGGACATTTGATTTGTTTCATAGTAATCATTTGAAAATGATTGAGTATGGTAAAGGGTTGGGGCAAACTTTGATCGTTGGTGTAAGCACTGACGAATTGGTGTGTAGCTACAAAAAAGAACCTGCGGTACCATTTGAAGAGAGAATAGCAATAGTTAATGGCTTAAAGCATCCTGATTTAGTAATACCACAACATACTCTAGAGCATACTGAGACAGTAAAAAAATTGAATGTTGATATTTTTGTTATCGGCGATGACTGGGAAGGAAAGTATGATTATTTAAAAGAACTTGGAGTTAAAGTTTTCTATATGCCCTATGGTGTAGGAGTGAGTTCAACTAACTTGAAGAAAAAAATCTATACGCAATATAGAGAGTTACTCAAGTCTAGTGACGAGCACCCAATTCCGGAGCCAAAATAATGATTAGAGTACTATTAACTGGTGCTGGTGATATAGCTAACGCTTTGGAAAAAAAATTAAAAGATGAGTTTTTTTTTTTAAATCCAACTAAAGGCGAACTTGATGTTGCAGATAAGAGTAGCGTATCTGCTTACTTTAAAAAAATTGGTTCTATTGATGTTGTGGTAAATCTGGCTGGAACGTTATATTCATCGAGTATTATCGAATCTGATGCTGAAAGTTGGATTAGGGATATAAATGTTAATCTAGTTGGAACTTACTTAGTTAATAGAGAGTCCATAATGAGTAACCCTAACGTGAAAATAATTAATGTTTCTTCCACAGCAGCTTACAACAGTTACTTTGATTGGTCTTCGTATTGTGCTTCAAAGGCAGGGGTAATAAAAATTTCAAATGCTCTGGCTATTGAAGGATATGATGTTATTACGTTGTGTCCTGGGGCTATAGACACTAAAATACGTAATGGTCTCTCAATAAATAATACAAATGTAATGTCAATTGAAGAATCGTTAGTTCCGATGATTAATGCTTTAAAAGGGAAGTATCAGTCAGGCGATATAATTTTTTATAGAAAAAATGAGTTGAAAACTATAAGAGAAATATAACGATAATGAATTTTTTAAACAATTTGATAGGTGCGTTCGACTACATTGTTATACATTAAGTATCTAGTCAGCATTTGAAATTTTATAAGTGAAATAATGAACTCAAAACTTACCCTAAGAGAAATACAAGAATCATCTTTAGATATTTTAAAGAAGGTCGACATTGTATGTAAAGAAAATAATCTAGATTATTTTGTTATGTATGGAACATTAATTGGAGCAGTACGCCATAATGGTTTTATACCATGGGATGATGATCTAGATATAATGATGCCAAGAAAAGACTATAATAAATTAGTAAGTTATTTCAAAGATCATACAATAGATGATTTGGAACTACTTAATTATTCTAATTGTGATGATTATCCTTATATGATTAGCCGAATATCAGATAATCGATATAAGATAGTTGTCGAAAATGAGAAGGACTATGGGATAGGCACGTTTATTGACGTTTATCCGTTAGATTCTTTTTCAGACTCATATTTTCTTGCTAGTTTAAAAGGTCGATTTTTTGGTTGGCTATCTTCGTTATATTTTCTTTCGACAAGAGTAGCGTTCCACAGGGGGAGGGTGGATCACTCATTGAAAAGTATTGTCAAGTTAGGAGCTTTTAAGTTTTCAAAATTTATAGGCAATGAACGATTGAAAAAAATTCTATTAGCCAAAAATTATGAGGACAAAGAATATCTTGCATGCCGTCAATGGATGACAAATGATTACAAAAGAAATATATTTAAGAAGTCATTATTAGAAGGCAGAACAACCTTGAAGTTTGAAGGTATGGATGTACCAGTACCGCTAAATTACCATGAGTTATTGACGGATTACTATGGGGATTATATGAAATATCCACCAAAAGAATTACAAATACCTCATCATATGTACAAAGCTTACAGGGTGAATAATAGTGATTAAGTACTTAAAGTCAGATAATATTCAATATGTAATAAAAAACCGTTTTATTTTTAGAACCTTGTTTTTGTTAACATGTAATGGCTTTTCAAAGAAAACGCTTGAACTTGTTAGGTTGTGTATTCAACTTAAACAAGTGAAAAAAGTTAGAAAGCAGATTAAGAGTAAGGTTGAAAATATCTGTAGGAAAGTGGACCTTAACCCAAGGTTAAATAATCCTCACGAAATAGTTTGGGTTTGTTGGTTTCAAGGGATTGATGATGCACCTGGAATAGTGAAAAAATGCTATTCTAAGGTTACTATGTTGGACGGAAAAAAAGTTGTACTTATTACAATGGATAACTATTTAGAATATACTAATTTTCCAGAGCATATATTAAAAAAGTGGAATGAAGGCTTAATTTCCCCTACTCATTTTTCTGATCTTTTAAGAGTTGAATTACTGACTAGGCATGGTGGGATTTGGCTTGATTCAACAGTTTTTTTATCATCAAAATGCCTTCCTAGTTATCTCGATTACTCTAGTTTTTTCTGCTATCAGGTCCTTAAACCAGGACTTAATGGGCATTCTATTATTTGCTCAAGTTGGGCAATGTCTGCTAGGGAAAATTGTTTGTTATTACAAATTGTCAGAGATTATTTGTATAAATACTGGGAGAAAGAAGTTAAGTTGTTCGATTATTTTTTATTTCACATAGTGTTATCAGCTGTTTTAATAGAACTCGAAGAAGCTGGTGTAAGAATTCCAAGGCAATGTAATTCGGTGCCTCACATGCTACAGCTTGAAATGTACGATGATTTTTCAGATATGAGATGGAATGAGATAAAATCTATGACTTCGCTTCACAAGTTAACTTACAAGTATGATAGTGAAAGAGTAAACAAAAATTCATTTATTAATGGTATTTGTAATGGTAAATGTGATTAAAATTTTTGTGTTTTGGTTTCTTCGTTGTTTATCTAAATTAAATTTGGATTCCAAATCTTATGTAGTATACGACTATACTTTTGGTTATGACTCTCATAGTAAGGCTCTCTATGATTATTATGTAAGTTTATTTCCTAATGCTAGGGTTTACTTTGTGACGAACAAACCTCGTTTTGACAATAATATCGAAATCGATAGAAAAAGCCTAAAGGGTTTGGCATTGCTATTGTTTTGTCGGAATTTTGCAATTAATGTTGGAATGCCATCCTACATAGACGTGAGAAATAAAGTAGTAGTGCAATTTTGGCATGGGACACCAATGAAATCACTTGGTGTTTTTGACCATTCAGTATCTGAACGTGAAAAAAGAAATAGATGCTTAGAGTTTTCATATTATAATAAGATTATAGTTCAAAACCAATTATTGGCAGATGCATTAATTGAGTCCTATTGTATTGTTGATAGTAAGAGTGTACTTGTTTCATCTAATCCGTATTTGAATTCTATTGTAGCAGGTAGGATAAAAAATCAGTTGCAAAGTAAAAATAATGTATCAGGAAAAAGAAAAAAAATAGTTTACCTACCGACATATCGAAATACAAAGCAAAGAAATTGGGATTTATCCGAGTGTCCAAATTTTATTGATTTTGTTTATAATAATAACTATGATTTTATAGCTAGGTATCATCCTAGTGACGATAAATATGATAACGCTGCTCCTACATTAACCCATGCACTTTCCGAAGCTGACATTGTCATTACTGATTATTCCTCTGTGGCGTTTGATTCTTTTGAAAGCGGAATAACGACTTTATTGTATTGGGAAGATGTCGAAGAATATAGCTTGGCACGTGGAGTAGATAGAAAATTCATGTCATATTACGATTTTCCGATATTTTACTCCGAATCTAACTTAATTGAAGGACTATCCAAGCTAAAGCTTCAGAGTACTCTCTATTCTACACATGATTTATCAAAATCTAAAATAATGGAGCATCAAATTACAACTGCATATCTCTGATGACCTTTTTCTATTTAATTTATTGTTTTTTATAGCATTTATAGCATTTATACATTTAATTGGTCCTCTATGGTTTACAAAAACGCTTTTTTCCTATTTTTGATGCAAGGTATCAACTATGTCGCTCCGTTGGTCCTCATTCCTTTCTATACCAATACTCTAGGGGTCACTGATTACGCAAATATAGCTTTGTGGTTAGCAGTTATTCAGTTTGCTTACATTATTACTGATTTCGGATTTCTTTCATTTGCAACAAAAGAAATCGCGGCGATGTCTTTTGATAAGATCGGAATCTCAAGGTTTGTTTCAACCGTTTATGGTTTGAAGTTATTCGTTTTTTTCTTCGTTTCTTTGTGTGTTATATTTTATGGAATAGCTACTGGTGCATCGATGTTGGTAGTTGTTATATCTATTTCAACAATATTTTGTCAGTGTTATCAACCAGTTTGGTTTTTTCATGGTGTTGAAAGAATGAAATCAGTGGCTGTTTATTTTTCGACTGCAAAATTATTATATGTTGTATTAGCTATTACTTTCGTGAGTAGCGATACTAAATGGTTTTTAGTATTAGAGTTATGGCTTTTTTCACAGTTTATTGCGTTTTGTATATCTAATTACCAATATATTGAAATGGGATTTAAATTTAACAAACCTAGCTTAAAAGAGATATTATTACTGTTTAATCGAAGTATTCACTTTTTTATTTCAAGACTGTCAATTGCAAGTTATACTTCACTAAATGTGATAATTTTGGGTTTTGGAACGTCCCATAGTTCTTTGGCTAGTTTTGCTATATGTGATCAGTTATTTAAGGCTGGGCAGTCTTTTACTTCCCCAATAACACAGTCATTATACCCTTACTTACAACGTACTAAGGACTGGCGTATATATATAAAAATGACATTGTCTTCTCTTTTTATATTAATTATTGGTTTGTTTTTATTCAGTTATAGCTGCGAGTTTCTATTTTCATTTGTATTTGACAACCTTCCTGATGACTTAATGAATTTAGTTCCTGTGTTTTTATGCCTTATACTTATTAACTTTTTAGCTAGAAATTTTGGTAACCCTTTGTTTGGTCCAATTAATAAATTACATGTTGCAAATAACTCAGTTATTACTGGTGCTATATTGCATTTAGGTGTGGTATCAATTCTTTATCTAATTGGTCAATTGAATGCTATAAATTTGTCTTATTGTGTTCTATTTGTTGAGGTGTTCATACTTTTTGTAAGGTTGTTCTATCTAATTAAGTTTAGAAATCTTTTCAAAAGCTAGGGGCTTTGTTGCGTAATTCAGTTTAGAGACAGAGCAGCCCCATTTCGTGCGTTTCTTAGTCAATACGGCAAGTTTCAGGCATACCTAACCCAGTGAGCTTGTTCAACGCTTTTATCATCGCGTAAGTTTCTCCCACTTGTGCATTGTAATTTCTTAAACTTAAACGACCACCAAGTAACTGTTTAACTCGATACATCGCTGTCGCTGTTTTTCAAGCAAGTTGTCGCCATTTTTACAAATTTATAACGTCTTAGGCTGCTTTGTTCTCTGGATTGCCTTATAAAAAGTGCTTTTGCTAGTGAGTCGTTAGTTGGTGGTTGTTTAACGAACGAATTAATTATCCTACTGTTAAGCTAGGGCGTGTTGATCTTTTCTGTACATTTCGTGATCAACAATACATCGGTAGCCACATTAACATGAATGCCAGCGATAAAATGCTGGCATAATTCCTTTCTAGCTTGTCATATCTACTTGAAATAGCTCGATAATGCTTAATTCTTCCAAAGGCATTTTCGACCAAGTGACGATACTTATATAGACACCAATCCATGCTGTCTTTGTCTATATCTTGTCTGTAATTACGTTTAGCAATTACCGTTCTCCGCCACGTTCCTTAACAAAAGTACGGAAAGGTTCGCTGTCATATCCTTTATCACAAACGATGGTATTAACTTCATCGAGTTGCTCAACTAAGCT
>PJEL010003226.1_pt1 | contig 14202 bp, 18 predicted proteins | sample 1853271 | NCBI WGS metagenome assembly PJEL01 (sample SAMN08108733, study PRJNA415343) | Invertebrate metagenome, whole genome shotgun sequencing project. | host: Globobulimina | place: Sweden: Gullmar Fjord | collected 2015-08 | reverse complement strand
GCCAACGACGGCCGCTGGAACGTGGGCCCAGTCATCAGCGACTCCAGGATCTCCGACAGCGGCGCCCCAATCATCTGCTCGAGCGGGTCAAAGCTGAACGGTCCGAACCCCACCCGGGTCACCGGCAGCACCAGCTGAATCCGGATCTCCTCGTTCTCCGCCTTTCGGACCTGGCCAACGCGGCTCATGCGCCCCCCTCGTCTTCCTCGGTGAGCTCGTCGTCGAGCTCAACATCCTCCGGCTCTGGAACCGGAGGCTCAGCCAGGTCGAACGGCAGCGGCAGAGTCTGTGGCTCAACAACCGTCTCCGGCACCGGCACCTCCGCCGCGGGCTCGAGCCTTCCCGATGCCGTCCTCGATCTCCTCCAGGAGGTCGCGAATGTCATCCAGCAGACCCTGCGTCCCAGCCTGGGCGACCAGGTTCAAGTACTGCAGATGGGCAAGCGCAAACGACTGCTCACTCTCCGTGAGCTCGGCCCAGTCGGCCATCGACTCGGCCAGCTGTGATTTGCGGCGCGGCTCGAAGGCCTCACCATAGAAGCCCCTGGCCGCAGCCAGGAACGCGGAAATGTCTCGGCGCGAAGGCGCCTTCGGATCTCTAGGCATTGTTGCCTCCATGCATTTGCGACGGAGCTCGAGCCCCGACGCAGGGTTGAAAGGGACTGCGGCTCAGCCCGCGGGCTGTGGCTCCGGAACCGTGGGCGGAGCGGCTGCTGCGTCTCGGACTGCGCGCGCCTGCTGACCAGCGGCCTTGAGCATCTGCGCGAGACCGCCGAGGTTGGCCGGATCCTGCATCAGCACGCGAACATCGGGGTCGTTGAGGGCCCCGATGAGCTCCGGGCTGCTGCCAAGCACGCCGAGCACATCGGCCATCTCCGGATTGACGCCCTTCGCTGTGAGGAACGCCTTTGCGGCATCTCCCAACTGCGAGAGGGCTTCACGAGCCAGCGCGTGACGTGCGCCGTCGGCTCGCTCATCGGCCTGGCGCTCTTCGGTCATCTCGAGCTCGCGGAACCGGTTCTCGAGGATCGAAGCGACGAGCTGATCCACCTGGCCGCGGCTCTCTGTGAGCTGGTGATGCAGCCGGCCGAGCATCTGGTTGTTGACGCCCTGAAGCTGTCCCACCGACCCGAGCACGATGCGCCCCCACTGGGCGTAGTAGTCGCCGAGCGCAGAGATGCCCTTGGCGGCACCCTTGCGCTCGACGTCCTCGAATGCTGGTGCAGGGATGACTGCCATCGGCGCTGGGGGGGGCACTCGAGCGCGGCATCGTCGTTGCGAACCACGAAGGTCGCGGTGTGCAGCACCTTCAGACCCTTGGGTCCGTAGACCCGCACTCGGTAGCGCGCCCACTCCTCGCCCACGGTGTTGTTGACTGCGAGCTCCCGAAGCCAGCGACAGGCGGCCTCGGTGATCTGCTGGAAGCTCGGATCTCCGTCGAGGCTGGCTTGGTCCGAGGGCTCGTCGACGAACTCCTCTCCGAAGTCGAAAGCGTGCTCCTCCTCCTCTTCAGGGACTTCGGGGGTTTCCCAGGACTCCGCGAGGAACGGAAAGGCGTCTTCGGCGCAGAGGTCGAAGCGTCCGAGGTTCTGTTCGTTCTTGCGGTCGGTGCGGTCCCAGACCTGGACGTACGCTGCGGAGTCGTCCAGGCGCTTGATGCGCTCTTCTAGACGGTCGATTCCTTCGAATACGTATCGCTCATGGCTCACGGGCCTCCTTCCGCTGTCGCACTCTGAGAATAGAGCCGCAGCTTGGCGTCGGCAACCCGTCTTGCTCACCCGTGGATCACCAACGAACGCGGCTTTCGGAGCTTTCCCCACGGGGAAGCGTCACTTCCGATCGGTGGGGAGGAGTACTTGAAAACGTTTCCCCGCTTTGGTCGGGACGGGGAGGCGTAGCTTCCCCGGATCGAGGGGAGGTGCTTCCCCGGCCTCGTTCCCGTTTCCCCGGAACGGCGGGGAGACGCTTTCGCTGGATGAGCAGGTTTGAGGGTGCTTACTATGACCTCGAAGCCGGACGCCGACATCCCATCGGCACTTCACCATCCGGCGAGAGAGGCATCCATGGCGCGAGACGGCTCCGCACTTCAGAAAGCAATCAAGGGCGACAAGGTCACTGACCGTCAGGCGCAGGGCGCGCTGTCGCAGGCGGTGGACAAGATCACCAACCTGTCCAAGCGAGCGACGCGCTCCAAAGAGGCCATGGCAGAGACCGGGGCGATGGTGATCCACACGGCGGAGACCCAGGGCAGCTTGTTCCTGGCGTCGATGGCCGAGGGCTACCTGGGCAGCGAGAAGATGAAGGTCGGCAGCGTAGACCTCCGGGCTCCCGTTGGACTCCTCGCGCAAGGGTATGGACTGTACGAAGCCATGTCCGGCAAGGGAGCCGCCGCGGGTCACGCCCTCGCCCTCGGCAACGGCGTCATGGGCTCCTGGCTCGCCTCGGTTGCTGTGAGTGCTGGTAGAACGCTGGCTGAGAAGCGAGATGGAGGGGCTTCGACGGCTCTCGGACTGCCCGCTCCAGTGACCCTCACGCCGAGCGCGGTCCAGGGCCTGCTGCCCCCGCCCGATCCCTTTGCCGAGCCCGATCTACGCGGTCCACTGCGTGAGGTTCTGCTGACGCCGGAGGGCTCCCTCGAGGGCGACGACTTCGAAGGCCCCCGGCGCCGTATGGCTCGCCAACAGATGGAGGAGCCGGAGCGCGGGGCACGGCGCGGTCGAGGGCGTGGCCGCCGTCGCGAAATGGAGGATGGCGATCGACCCCGACGCGGTGGACGCCGTCGTCGGATGCGCCGCCGCGGACGCTTCATGCGCGCCGAACGCCCCGACGAGCAGGGCGTCGAATCCGAGCTCGACGACGAACGCGACCCCGGCTTTGACGAAGACACCGACTGAACCCCTTTCTACCTGGAGAATCCAACATGGCACAGCTGACCCCACTCGGACACGCTCGCGTGTACCGCCACCCCGTCACCGGCGACCTGGTCGTCGACACCGACCTCGCTCCGACGCACACAGTTCGCAGGCCCGGACGACTTCGGAGGCTACGACGACGACTATGACGACGACGACTTCGAGGGCTACGAGGAAGATTTTGGCCTCTTTCGTCGGGATCCGGAGCGCAAGCGCAAGCGTCGGGAGCGGCGCATGAGTCGCAAGCGCTCCCGCGTCGACCGGCGCTACAAGCGCAAGTCCGACCGCCTCGATCGCAAGTCCGAGAAATGGGGCTTGGATGACGAAGAAGAGGAGGACCTCCCGAAGAAGAACTCCGGCGGCGACTCCGGCTGGGGCATGACCGCAGTCGGCGGAACCGACACGCTGACTGCGGCCGGGGGGGCTTCGGTGCGCATCCGTCTGCAGCACGACTTCAGGGCCGACGACGTGACCTTCACGGGCTCCTCCGCAGGCGCCCTGGTGACCAGCATCTTCTTCGGAGACCGTGTCGTGTGGTCTGCTCCGGACGGCATCGATGTGAGCGTGTTCGCCTCCAATGGATTCCTCCGGGGTCTGCTCAAGGGCCAGTCGCTCAGTGCCGGACTGGACGTGACCATCAACGGATCTCTGCCCGACGCAGGCGTGTTCACAGCGACGCTGACCGGCAAGAAGCCCGTCCGTCACTGCTGCTGATCTCGGCTGATCGATGTCGAATCCCACCGACCTGTCCACCCGCTCGGACCAGCTCACCTTGCTGGGCACCGCAGCCGCAGAACCCTTTCGCGACTTGCTCTACGCCGAGGCTCACCAGGCCAGCTGGCGCATCGTCGAGGTGTTCAGCGGGGTGGGTGCGCCGTTCGAGATCGAGCTCGCGTGGTCGTCCGGGCAGGGCGTTGGAGCCAAGGTCCTGATCTCGGTTCCCCAGGCGACGCGGATCTGTGCGTACGCCCGCGGGATCCGAGTCCGAGCCCGAAACATCAGCCAGGAGAGCAACCCTGTCGGCGTCACGATCGCCGACGGCCAGACTCACACCAACAACCAGTGGGAAGTCCGCGGGGAGATCACCCCGAGTGCGCCCTTCCTGGTGCCCATTCCGTCCTTTGCTCGTTGTGCTCGGCTCGATCTGGCAGATCCGGCATTGGCCAGCGTCACCGACCTCCGCCTGGTGGACGGTGACACCATCCTCCGCGCACGCGTTCCCGTCGATGCGCAGCCCGATTCCGGCGTCTTGGTTGGCGGCGCTCGTGAGGCTCACGTCGTGAGCACGGGGTTCACTGCCTTCCGACTTGTCTTCGACCTAACCCTGTGAGGATCCCATGAGCCTATACCGCCACTCCCGTCCGCTGCTCACCGTGAGGGGAGCGTCCGCCGAGGACCACCTCGGAACCGTCTTCGCCGTGCTGCCGTCCGACACCGACGGCACGCGCGACCACGAGATGTCCCTCCGCCTGATGGTCCAGCCACCCAGTCCGGAACCGGTGATTCGCGGGGTGCCGGTTCCAGTTCCGGTGCCAGAACCTGCCTGCGATCCCTGTGCCTGTCTTGCACATCACGAGGTCGAGCAAGACGGACCGACGGAACCCGAGGAGGTGGAGGGGGACGAGCCGGACGAGGCTCCGCAGGCCAGCGTCATCGTCGAGACTAGCGCCGACCGCGTGAGCTGGGTGGCCGTCTCCGAGCCCATCGGCCTCGGCGTCCTGCCGGTGTTGACCGGTGTCGTCGTTCTCGGCCCCTACGTCCGCGCCCGGACCGTGAGCGCTGGTGTGGCTCACGCGGTCGAGGTCAAGTTGCTCTCTGACGCCTCCTTCCGGTTGGAGCTTGCGTGAAGATCGCTGTCAAGCTGGCGTTCGACGAGGGTGGAGCTGTTCGGTTGTTGAATTGGCTCGCCAACGAGAACGCCATCATCATGCGCGCGCGACCCGATCTTCCAGGGCTGTACGAGTCGGGCGTCCGCTATCGCCGCGAGGCTGACGAGACCTGGTGCGACTACCTGAACCTGCTCGCCGCGGGTCACGAAGACTGTGACGGACTGGCCGCGGCCCGCGCTAGTGAGCTCATTGCTCGAGGCTGGCGCGCTCTCGGCTCTAGTGATCCTGGGTACGCAGAGGCCCACCTCCGGCGGCTCACCTCCATCCACGCTGAAGTCCTGTTGCTCACGAGCTCGGATCAGCACCGGCCTGGCCAGTACCACTGCATCGTTCGCTATCGAGTCGGTCGCAGCTGGCATCGCGACGATCCAAGTGCGCGACTGGGCATGCCTGTCGTGCGGAGGTCGGCGTGAGGCGCTTTCAAACCGCGATCCCAATGAATGTTATCCGAGGAGATGAAATGGGCTTTCGACCCTTCCGCAGGAAGAACCGCCGTCAGCGGCGCCGTGAGCGTGAGCCTCGGCGTGAGCGTGAGTCTCGGCGTGAGCGTGAGCCTCGGCGTGAGCCCAGGGCGCGTCAAGAAGAGGCGACACTCCAGCCGATCCCTGGATCTGTTGACCCTCAGGCACGCGCCGAGTGGGGTCCGCTCACGCGTCTGAGCGACAACATCCGTATCCAGGCCCGGCGTGGGCATCGCGCCGCTGTTGTCGAGCTTCAGCCGGGCATGCACATCGTCGCCGAGGTTCCCGAGGAGATGGTTCGGACGCAGGTCGGTGTCTTGCCGTTGCTTGCGCCGCTGTTGATGCTCGCCGCGAATCGGGCATTGAAGCGCAGGATGAAGGAGGAGCGTACCGCCGAGCAGGTCGTCTACGAACCCCCACCTCCGCAGCTGATGGGTCCGTCAAGGCCGGCGCCCTGGGTGGCGCCCGAAGACATGCAGACCGCGCTCTCGGGCTGTGGCTGCAACCAACGGAGATGAGCATGTCGAGCTGGAGCGACATCCGGAGCGGCTGGTCATCGACGTGGACTGGGCTCCATGATCGGGCTGTGGGCGCGTACGGGGCGGCGATCCGGTCGGATCCAGGTCGTTTTCGGAGGAGCGTGGCGGACTTTCTGCGCCTGCTTGCGGAGAGCCGAGCCAGCCTGGATCTCATCGAGGCCCATCTCACCACCGTTGACGAGGCTCCACTGCGAGCGTTGGGACGTGCGCTTGGCTCCCGGTATGCGACTCTTGCTGCAGGCGTCTACGCCGACGCAAAGCCCGCGGACGCTGTTGGTGCGGCTCCTCTAGTGGTCGGTGGGGTGGTGGTCGCTGGTGTGCTGATCAGCGTTGCCGGGGTTGCGTGGGCGGTCGCGGCCTACCAGTACGCAGTGAACCTTCGGGAGCACACGAGTCTGTTGGAGAAGGAGCTCGAGGCACGCGTCGAGGCGAGTCGCAGTGGTCGTGAGCTTCCGGCGTCGTCGATTCCGCAGCAGTCGAATCCGCTGGATGAGGCGCGGAGCATGGGGATGATCCTGCTGGGTGGGCTGACTCTGGCGGCCGCCGCTGTGGTTGCGCCGATCCTGTTGAAGAAGGTGGGGTGAGCGTGGCTTCCAAGAACAAGAGGTTTCGGCTGTCCTTTGTGGGTCCTATCGAGGATCAACCCAGGCTGATCCGAGCCTATGGTCGCGCCTGTGACGGTGAGTTCGCGCTGGTGATGCGGCCGCGGGAGGGGCGCGCAGTGCTGGTTCTGATCACCAAAGAGAGCGGTGCCTTTGTCTGGAAGGCCGGCACCGAGGAGCTGGAGGAGGACATGGTGCGGGCGAAGGCCACGGTGCTTCGGGACGGTCGAAGCCAGCTTCGCGTCGAGACCGGTTTCTATGCTGGGTCGACGTTGGAGCCTCGAGCGGATCTGCCCGCCGGTGTCGCTCACGGTGATGTGGTCGAGGTGGTGTTCACGCCGGGGGAGCGGACCGGCCGCGTTGTCAATGGAGCGGGAGGGGACGCCCTGCTTCGACCAGAGACGCCCATCGAACCCGCAGATGCGGTCGCGCTGATCACGTTCGAACAGAAGCATGTGCCGAAACCTGGGCCGACGACGCTACGGGGGCGGTGGAGTGGGCATCTGTACTGCGACGGTGGGAAACCTCGGGTTGAGCTCCGACGGAAGTTGGCGAGCTACGGGACGCTGACCGTGAGTTCTCACGAGGAAGCCGGGTGGGCCTGGACGTTTGTGAGGTCCAAGAAGTGGTTCAGCAAGGAGGGCGACAGTCGCGGTGAGGGCATCACGACTCTGTCCGAGGCCATCGAGGCTGGGGTGTTGGGGGCGATGGCTTTGGTGCGGGAGGCGTGCTCGTTCCGGGATACTCGGCGTCGAGCTGCCCATCATGCGGGCTACGCTGGGAAACACCCGATCCGGGCCCCCAAGGCGATGAAGGACCCCACTCGACGGCTGCGCAGCTCTCGGCGGAAGTGGCGAGCGGCTCCGCCTCCGAAGGCGATCGATGACGGCGGGTCGGGGACGAAGATCCCGAGGAGTTCGGCCGACCTCGGGCGGATGGCGCAGGTTGTGAAGCGGGAAGGGGACGCGCTCGTGGCGCTCTCTGGAGGGCAGTGGATCTGGGAGGACGGAACGCCTGTGAGCGAGATCGCCGACTGGTTTGGGAGCCACGGGCTCGAGGAGATGGGGGAGGCGATTCGGGGGTATGAGGGGCATCCCGAGGCGCCTCTGGACGGATTTCTGGATGAGCTGGGGCGGAGGCTGTCGGCTGCGAAGACGGAGGGCAAGGCTGCTGATCCCGGTGTGTACGAGGGTGCACAGAAGCAGCTGGCGGCCTTGGGGAAGAGCCTTCGGGCGGCGCCAGCGATGATGGAGCGGGCGCGGAAGTTGATTCGGTACGCGAGGGCGATGGTGAAGTCGCCGATTTGCAAAGGGCAGGGTCGTAGGGAGGCACTCGCTGCGCTTGAGGAGGCGGTGGAGGTGTACGAGGAGGCTCGGTCGGCAGTGCTCGAGGGGCAGGCGTGGGATGTTCTTCGGGCGCTGCGGACGTTCGGCGAGAAGGCGGTCTCGTGTTCGGAGAAGGCCCGCCGTGGCGTGGTTGCCGAGGGGTTTGGGCGGATTCCGACGGGGCACCATGAGAATGGTCCGGCTGGCGGCGTCCAGGGGTGGAAGGCGTTCGAGGTGGGCGATCGGGCTGTGTTCAAGGGGCTAGTTGGAACGGTCTCGCGTGTTCCCGGCGGGGCGTACGCCCCAGGAGACAAAGTGTCGTTCCTCGCTGACGGGAGAAGCCGTGGTCGACGCGTTGAGGCCCGGCTCTTGGGACGGAATGTGGGGACGGTTGTGGATGCGGACAAGGACAGGGCTCTGGTCGAAGCGTTCCGCGCAGCGGTCTCCGCGCAAACTGGCTTCTAAAGTGGATATCGTGCTCGGTGAGAGCCCGTAGCTACTGATCCCGGCACTTGTCCGCCGAACCACCCTCGTCGACCACCATCACTTCCCGCAGTCGCTGCGCGCTGCCGCGGATTGGTAGGCACCACGATCTCTCTGGCCAATCCGACCCTCGGCCACCGCGGCAGAGAGCGCGCTACCAACGCATGAGACGTACGCACCATGGTTCCTTGCGTCGCAGGGGCACACTGCCGCAAGGGTTTGAACCATGTCGCAGCCGTCCTGATCGACGGTGTAGATGTCCAACGTGTCGGGGCACATGTCCACATCTCCGCAGACGGTGTCGGCGTCGGCGTCGTCGTCGGGGTCGTATGGGCAGGGATCGCTGCTGTCGCATGAGCCATCCCCGTCAGAGTCGTCGCCTGGGTCGAACGGGCAGATGTCGCAGACGTCACCAACGCCGTCGAAGTCTCGGTCATCTTGTCCTGGGTTCGGCGTGTCGGGGCAGTTGTCGCTGGCGTCCAAGACGCCGTCGTCGTCAGCGTCGTCGAGTACGAAGCCGAGACACTCGGCGATACCGGGATAGCTCGTCCCATCCGCGAAGTAGAAGTTGATCTCCCGCCACCCGACCCATGACGGGCTCTGCACGGTAGTGACGCGCACAGTACGCCCGATCACGGGCACGTCAAACAGGGCCTCTATGTTGGTCTTTGTCTCAGTTACTTGGGCCCAGGTGTGCACAAGCTGTCCGTCCACGCTGATCTCGTGGACGGTGTACGCCACCAATGGAACCTGCGTGGTGTGGGCGATGACGCCGGATATTTCGCGAGGCTCATCGAACTCCGCCTGGATCCACGCCACCGGGTAGCCCCCGGAATTCCAGGAGGTCTCGCAAGAGCCGTCGAAGATATTCGTCGGCAAATAGCGGCTATCGTAGGTGCTGCTTGCCGTGACAACTGGATCTGACTGCGCTTGGGCGAGGTTTGTGGTGGAGAGCAAGACGAGCAAAGAGCTGAAGGTCAACATGTCGACTCCAATGGCAGGGAATGTTCAAGATCCACGATCGCCCGAGATAGCCCGCGGGGGACCCCCCACGGATCAGACAACCAGAGATACATTCGTTTCAAAGGTTCAGATCGGAGGATGATCCCGGCGATCATTGGCGGCGCCGATTCGCTGTCTAGATCTCCCAAGAGCGCTCGAGCGTACTGCGCTCGCGAGCTGCTTAGAGCGACTCGATGGTGATCGAGTCACCAGGGTAGCGCAGCAGCTCCACCAGGCCCTTTCCGTCCGAAGCGACGAGATTTGGACGGATTCCAGCCACGGCCAACCGGGCCCGCAACAGGCTCAGAACCCTGTCCCATCTGCGCCGGAGCACCGTTCGATCGACGTCGCGGCCCCACAACGCCTCCGCGACGCGCCACCACTCCACAGGACAGCCGAATTCGGCAAGCTGGGTCAGAACCTGTGCTGGGCGACCAACGACGCGAATGGTCTTCACGCGTGTGTGGAGTTGAACGCTATCGTAGCTCGCCACGATGTCCAGGCGTTCATGCCGAAGTGAAGGCTGCAAAGTGACTCCGGCGCTGTTCAGGCGAGGGTCAACCTGAATCCCGCGCACGCGCAGGCGGACCCCGGAGCAGAGTTCGAACACCACGCCTGGCAGCAGATGGAGCGAGTCGACGGGGATGCCCTCCTGCGTGACGGAGCCTCGTAGCGTGAGCAACCACAACCCACCCTCGCGAACGGAGACCATTGCGTGTGCTTCCGAGACGCGCTCGTCACGAACGCGTAGTGTAGCGTGTGATCCGCGACCGACGATGCCGCCGGGACCTACTCGTTCGTTGCGACCATCGACCTCGATTTCCGCCCATGACTTGCTCATGCGAGTGAATCGTCTTGGCCCGTTTCCGCATTTGCCTGTGGAGCCAGGCGTGAGTCAGCTGGAAACAAGCGAACCTGTAGCGTGGGGAGTGATCGATCAACGTGGGACACGAGTACTCACCCCGTTGTTTGAACGGAGTCATGATACTCGCGCTTTGTTCTTTGGCGCCGCATCGGACGTATGACCGATATCTTGGTCCTCGGCTCCTATCGCAGCCTAGATGGCCATTCGCCCCATACACACAGATGGCCGGGAGTGCCTTGCATGAAGCTTCGGTTCCGTCGAGCAGCTGAGATCCGTGCGGCGTTCTGTCCAACGCGTGGCCAAGTCGAGGGGAGACGATGGGGAGGCGGATTCCCTGGCCCCGGCTGAACCGCCAGATCACGATGGTCACGAGGACCACCGTGACTGCCAACGCCAACCAACTCCTAGATCGAATCACCGCCACCATCCGCAGCAACCTGCCCCCAGGCATCATCCCCGCCTACTTCGACGGCTTCCTCCTCCGCCACCGCCCAACCCTCCTCGGCGCCGTCGAGCGCAGCCTCGAAGCCCGTCGACGTCCTCGGCGCCCCGGTCAGGTCAAGGCCCCACCCGAGGAATGGACCCCAGCCCGCAGAACAACCGCCAACCTCGCCGCCATGCGAGTCGCCGCCGATCCACCCGAGGGGCTCACAGCCGCTGACCGCCACATCCTTGCCGGATACTCCGGCTGGGGCGGCCTCTCCATCGCCAAGGTCGCTTCCAAGTTCCCAAAGGGCTTCCCGGCCCCCGAAGCCCGCGGCCTCATACACGAGTACTACACCCCCTCCAAGGTCACCAACGAGGTCGCCCGAGTCCTCCGTCCGCTCCTCCCCGAGCTCGCCGGCCCCGACGGCACCGTCGTCGCCCTCGAGCCGTCCGCCGGCATCGGCCGCTTCGTCCACTCCCTCTCCGGACCCGGCTTCGAGTCCCTCCGCTGGCGGGTCGTCGAGAGCTCTCGGCCCGCATGCTCCAAGCTCTTCGTCCCGACCTCACGGTGTACAACGGCCCCTTCGAGCGCTGGATCCGCGAGCACGGCGACGACTATCGCCATCGCCTGAACCTCATCGTCGCCAACCCGCCCTACGGCCTGCGCGGCGCCGCGGTCACCGAAGACCCGGTTCGCACCTTCCGAGAGAAGAAGGCCTACGCGTACTTCCTCCGCCGCGGGCTGGATCTGCTCGCGCCGAACGGCCTCGGCGTATTCCTCATCCCAGCCGGCTTCCTGTCCGGACGCGGAGCTCGGAGTGTTGCCCTCCGAAAGCGAGTGCTCGAGGGTCATCACCTGTCGGCTGCATACCGACTTCCGTCGAAGCTCTTCCCCGGCGCCCACCTGGTCACGGACCTGCTCTTCCTAAGGTCCCGAGGCGGTACCTTTGCGGAAGTGCAGGATGCAGACCGGTTTATCGCCGAGGGTCGCTACTTCGAGGAGTTCCCGGCACACGTCCTCGGCACCGAAGTGGGCAAGGACGCCGGCGATGATGACCAGACAAAGAAGCCGCGCTGGGGCTACCAGGTTGTGGGCGAGTTCAAGCAGCTCCCAGATCTGAACGAGCGGCCGATCTGCGACGCCTGCGTGATCCGAACCGAGAAGCCGAGCGCCACGAAGTCTCGCAGAACCCCGCCGACCGCGGTATCGAAGGGATTGTCCGCGCCGCTGGCATCGGCAGTCGCGCTCGGGCTACGGGTCGACACCTATCTGGCTGCCCTCGCAGGCGAGGACTCTGGGGAGCCGGGGCAGCTCTGGCACGAGCTCCACGAGGCCCTGGTCGCGTGGCGGACTGCACATGGCAAGCCATGGAGCCATCGGAGACTCCGGGCGCTGGTGAAGAAGCGTAACAAAGGTGCCGAGCGGTTCCTCTCGGCGTTCGAGAGGTCCGGCAAGCTCATCGCCGGTCTGCGCAAGAAGCCCAGCTACCAACCTCGCTATGGGGGGCTCCCGGACGATGTGGCGGCGCAGGCAGAGATGCTGTATCGCTCCACACGGAGACTCACGACTCGCGAGCTGCTGGCCTTCCACAAGAAACAGGGCGGGCGGCTGCGTACGGCGGATGCCGTGGGAAGCGCGATGGTCGAGGCGTGCTGGGCGATGGATGGAGATCGCTGGGACGAGCTGCTGCCGATGTCCGACTATCTCTCGGGACACCTGTGGCCGCGGCTGGATCGCGCTCTCGCACGCGGACGAAAGGGAGATGGGGTGGCCACGGCCCAGGGCAGGAGGCTCCTCGAGGCCATCGCCCCGGCGGTGTTCGACGACATCGAGGGCGTGTCTCCTCGGCAGGGGTGGCTGCCACTGTCGTTGGTGCAAGCCTGGCTCTCGGCGACCCTGAACGCTTCCTACGGCGCGGTCGAACTCATCCGCGAACAGGGGCTCGTACAGGTCCAGGGGGTCGCGTACGAGGGCATTGGTGACAGCGTCGAGCTCTCTCCGGAGGCGCGCTGGTGCATCGGGTGGATGAACCACGACAAGACTGTGTTCCGGCCCAAGAAGCGTCGCGACGAGAACATCGACGAGATTCGCGTCGCGAAGGCGGGGGAGTGGGAGACGAGCTTTCGAGCCTGGATCGGCTCCGATGACGATCGCCGCGCCAAGGTCGAGAGCGCCTACAATCGGCAGTTCAAAGGCTACGTCACACCGGTCTATTCCTCGGATCCTCTGGCAATCGCACGCTGGGTCAAAGACGATGTGAGACTGCACTCACACCAGGTCGCTGGAGCCCGTCGCCTGCTGGCCAATCGCGGCGGGTTGCTCGCTTTCGACGTTGGGGTCGGCAAGACCTACACGGGGATCGCGGTCCTGGCGCGGGCTCGGCAGGAGGGGTGGGTTCGCAGGCCGGTCATCCTCGTTCCCAACTCCATCGTGTGGAAGTGGGAGGCCGACATTCGCCGCGTGCTGCCCGACTACCGTGTGGCCGTGATCGGTTCGAAGCGGACGGTGGTCGCTCGGGGCAAGCGCAAGGGGCTCGCCACGAGCGTCACCGACTCTCCCGAAGACCGGACTCGGAAGTGGACGCGGTTCCAGGCCGGGGAGTTCGACGCGGTGTTGCTCACCTACACCGCACTGGCTCGCACACGCATGAACGAAGGAGAGGTGAGGGCCTACGCCGAGAAGACCGAGGCCATCCAGCGGGAGGTCAAGCTCCGTCAGCGGAACGCTTCGAAGTCCAAGAAGCTGTCCGAGCGCCAGGAGGCCATCCTCGAGGAGGGCGTGGCTGGCTGGGTTTCGGAGACGATGGAGCTGCCGGAGTCCTGGAAGTACGATCCCGGCGTCGCGTGGGACGACATCGGCATCGACCTGCTCATCGTGGACGAGGCCCAGAACTTCAAGTTCGGGCGACACGCCGATAGTGCAGGTACAATCTGAAACTCGATCGTGTTGAGGTCGCTATCTGGCGCCACTTCTGCTCAAGTCGCGCACAGCGCGCACAATCCAGAATCGGTGCGTGAGACGATCCAACCGACCGAGAAGTGGTAGGGGTTTGTCGTCACGTAGGTGGCCCGACGCGACGCTCGGTGAGGGGACGTGTCCAAGCCGCCCTGGCTCTCACCCGAAGCCGTCGCTCGGAACGATGGCTGTTGTGGAGATCGCCGCCCGGGCCGAAGCTCGGGTGGCGGTTCGTCGGGGTCGTGGTTGTCGTAGAGGTTTTCGGTTCCTGACATGACATGGCCTCCTGACATGCCGCGGTGATGAGGGTGACATGCCTTGTCATGTCAGGTTCACTCGGGGGAGTTTCACTCTGTGTTCACCGCGAGCAGCTCGGTGACGGAAGTCGGTGGCAGAGCGACGGACGTCGGCGACCTCCGTCACTGCATGGGCCGATATCCGGCCTCTGAGCGTTGGCGCGGGCCTTGCTTTCTCCAGCCTCGTGCCAACTACCGTCGAGCGCCGCGGATCTGCTGGCGATCTGCTCCACCAGATCGTGGGAGAAGGTCTGCCCACCTTCCTTCGCGACCTCGAGGACGCCGGCCGCACCCTGCCGCGCTTCGTGCTCCGCGAGCTGGAGCGGTTCTCCTGTCGCGGCCGGGCCTTCTGTCCGGATGTGGAGCGCGCCGAATGGCCGAGCGCGCCGCCCACTGGGTCGATCGCGTCCTGCCCATGTCGGCTTTTGCCAATGGATTCTCCCCGTT
>PJEL010003223.1_pt1 | contig 14205 bp, 9 predicted proteins | sample 1853271 | NCBI WGS metagenome assembly PJEL01 (sample SAMN08108733, study PRJNA415343) | Invertebrate metagenome, whole genome shotgun sequencing project. | host: Globobulimina | place: Sweden: Gullmar Fjord | collected 2015-08 | reverse complement strand
CTGGATCAGCGCTGATGATGGCGCCGGGATCAGAGACGAACTCGACTCCTGGTTTTTGGCTCGCGAAGGCGCCAACTACGTCTACGATCACTGAATGAAGATCAACATCTTCGCTCTTGAGTGGACCGATCCGGGAACGCAGGTTTTCTCTCTCCAGCAGATCCGTAACCAGATCTCCCATCTCTCTCAAATCCCTCGTGAGAGCATCCCGTTTGTTTCCTTCGGGCATAAACTCTAAGGCAACCTTCATGCGTGCGATCGGCGAACGCAGTTCGTGGCTCACATCCGCGAGCAAACGTTCTCGATCGTCAATCATCTCCCCTACCCGGCTCGCCATTACATTGAACGCCCCAGCGATCTGACCGATCTCATCGTTTCGTACGACTGGCACACGAGTTTCAAACTCCCCCCGCGCAACAGCATCAACACCACGGTGTAACCAGGCCAGCGGCTTCAACTGGTTCTGCAAGAACCAGAACGCTGAACCGACGACCGCAGCGAGCAAGACCAAAAATCCCAACAACAGCGGGAGATGACCTATCCAGGTTGGTCCCAGATGCCAATAAAATGTGACCTGGGTTCCGTTCGATGCCGTGCGAACAGCGGTGATCTGACCATATCTCTTATTCGAATCTGTCGAGGGTATAGATTCGCCTTGGGGATCGAAGGCCACAGAATCGCCATCGGCGGTGTCGATCAAAATAGTCAACCCGTGATCGACCGCTATCTTTCGCCAGACCTCAGGATCGGCGTTGGCAAATACATGACCAGCGAGGGCATCACTGTATGGGCCGAGGGTGCGATGAATAATCGCGCCTACGTATTGGCCATTGAGCACGGTATAAAATACGGCTCCGGCCAGGCTGACCCCAACGATGACACAGACACCAGCCAAGCGAAAACGCTCGAGGACGCTGGGGTATTTATGCGTGTGAATCGGGGACTCCAACGAACTGATAACCGATATTGCGGATTGTCTTGATGAATCGCGGAGCGCGAGTGTCTTCATCAAGTTTCTTCCGGAGACGACTGATCAGCATATCCACCGACCGGTCGTAGACATCAACATCGGCATTGATGCCACTGAGCTTGCGCAGCAGCGTGCCGCGAGAAAGCACCCGTCCCCGACTGTCCATCAGAATCCGCAAAAGGTCGAACTCGGCCGAAGTCAGCTCAATCTCGGCCCCCTGAAGAGTGACGCGGCGGGTCTCGCATTCAAGTAGCAATCCATTGCCGGTGGTCAGGCTGCGAAGGGGAGCCTGCCGCGAGCGGCGCATCAGAGTTTCGACCCGAGCCACCAGCTCGCGAGGTTCGAAGGGTTTAGGCAGATAGTCGTCCGCACCGAGTTCCAAGCCCAGAATTCTGTCGGAAACATCCCCTCTGGCAGTCAACATCAAGATTGGGATATCGCTCTCGTCGCGAATCCTCCGGCACAGATCCAAACCGTTGGCGTCGGGTAACATCACATCGAGAATCAGAAGATCAAAATCGTCCTGCCGCAGCAGATCCTGGCCTCTCCCGGCCGTAGTCGCCGACAACAACTTGTGTCCAAATCGCTCGAAATACTCCGCCAATAGTTCATTGAGCGCGGCATCGTCGTCGATCATCAACAACTGGAATTGTTTTTTACCGTTCATGCGCTGTTCAGCTCCTGAATCGCATTGCATCCCATCGCAGCGTACGGACCAGCCCTGAATAACAACGCCATTACCATCAAGATTAACAGAAAATCCATGAGCGCCTGCGTGCTTACGACCATCAGAAATTCCCTGGCAGCTTCTCTGTAGCATATTCAATGAGAGATTCAATGCCTCAATGCCCGCCGTGCCCGTGACCGGATTGCACGATCGATACGGTCAGGAGCTTAGGCGGCGCCTGCTTTTCCACTTCAAATATGAAACGATATTCAGCCGTATCTTCTGCAAGGATCATCACTGTCAACTCAGTTGCAGTTGCTTCGACAACTGACGAGAGCATCAGGTTCCCGAATTGCTCATGAAGCTTCCGGTAACTGCTCAGGCGCTTTTTCATCGGCCGTTGAACGAGTGACTCTTCGGTTAAATTTGCGGCCAAAAACGCTCGCATCGCACCTTCGTCGGTGGAGAAGGCATCGATCCAACCACCGGCTATCAGACCGACAGGCGTATCCGGCCAGCCTTCTTGCAGAGCTTTCGCGCGGGCCGTAGCTGCGTTTGCATTTTCTTGTGCCTGAGCACCACTGCAAATTAACATCATCAGAAAGACCAATAAACTGCATTGCATCGTTCGTTTCATAACAGATTCCTCCTTAAGACCCATATTTATTGGGCCTCCGTTCGATTTTTAGATATGGTCAATGGACGTACGCACAGTCTGGCGCGCCGCATTGATCGCCGGGTAAAAACTGGTGATTGAGCCGAGTACGATTGTTACCAGCAACCAGATCGAGGTCGCCTGCCAGGACGGAGTGATCAACAGCGGCGCCTTCAAGAATAGATTTCCTGTGACCACACCAAGCACATAACTGATCGGCGCTGCGAGCACAGCGGCAACAATCCAACTCAGAAGGCTGGTCAAAATCCCATCACACCACACATGGGTCGCGAGGGTGCGCGGCGTTGCGCCGATGGCGCTCATGATGCCGATTTCCCTGGTGCGTTGCAGAACATTAACAGTGAGGGTTGAGGCGAGTCCAATGCCGCCGACCAGTACTACGATACCCGCCGCCAACATAAGGATGCCCTGAATGATCACCAGGTGATCGAGAACAGCTCCTTTGACGTCGTCGAGGCGGACGAGGCGTTGAATTTCGACGTCCATATCTTCGAAGAGGTTCTCAACGTCGGCGGCTAGGGCCAATTGAGCTGTTTCTTCTTGTTCCTGAGCCACGATATGAACCGATTGTATCGTTTCGCCCGTCAACTCTGCAGCCGCCAGCACATTATTTCGCGACGTATAGATGACGGCTGACGGTATGATCCCTTTGTTGATGCCAACGATTGGAAATTCGAGTTCGCGATCTCTGAGTCGTACCGTGACCAGGTCGCCGACATCAAGAGATGGGAGAACGCTCAAAATACCGTTGTTGATTACTACTCCCTTCGGATGAGCCTCATCGAGCCAGCGGCCTGCTACCAGTTTTGGGGTAAAGAGTTCACTGCCCGGCGGCACGCCAATGAGTGTTATTTGTTTGGTAGCCACACCGTTGGGATCGACCAAAAATGGACTCCATGTAGGCCAGTACTCGGCGTGCGCCACACCTGGTAGCGTTGCAAGGGCCTGATCGATTTTCCGAACCGGCTGTGGTTCGGCAAACGCCACAGTCAAGTCCTGGCGACGGCGGTCGAAATCTTTGCTGACCCCGCGGTTCCACCCGATAGAGACGTTGATCGCTGCCATGAAAATTGCCCCACCAATAGCGAGCATGCCGATGGTGAGCGCCAGGCGGGCGCGTCGTTGCAAGGTTGTACGTAGAATCAAGGCCAGCGGCCGCGGCAGCCAAACGATGTGTGTCAACCGGCGTTCAAAACCGCTTGAACCGAATGGCCGGGCGCCTGAATCGTGGGACATCGCCTCGCGGACAGTGATGCGGGAAGCACGTAACACCGGAACCAAAGCCGCCAGCACCGGCACCACAACGCTGACCGCAACAATCAGGAGCAATGTCAGAGTTGGAAACGGACTCTGCGACACATCAGCATTAAGAATGCCTGCCGAAAACCGCGCATACCCCCTGCCGGCGATCCATGCGATCGGCACCGCAATGCTCAATGCAATTGTGACAAGCAATCCGACCTGGGCGAGATAGACGCCAGCGATCTGGTAACTGGTCGCGCCAATAGCTTTCATGATGCCGACCTGCTTGATCTGTTCACATTGCAGGGTATGGATCATGCTTGCGACCAGCACTGCACTGAGCAGAAATGCGAGCACAGAAAAGGAGCCCACCAAGTACATGAATGCACTCATTTGGCCGGCGTGGGGATGTCTGCCCGGCGGCGGAACTTCAACCTTTCTAACGGTGTAACCGCGGGCTTCTATCTCGGCCTTCACAAGATCGGCGACTTCACGGACGTGGCCGATCTCGAGTTCGTGTTCTGCAACCCGGATCAACAGCTGTGACGATTCACGCTGCGTTCCATCACGCAGACTCGAATTCCACGGAATGAATCCGTAAACGACATGCTCCATCCAGGCCGGAGCAAGACCCGCCGCATATACGGTTCCTGAATAGCGTAGGGTTTTTTCACCGGCGCCGGGCACCCGCAACCGCAGTTGATCACCCCGAGCTGCACCTGCCACCCGTTCAGCGGTGCGTTCGAGCAGTACTTCTGCTTCGCCCGGTGGCCAGGCGCCGCCATCCTGCAAGCAAAGGTTGATGCGTTGCTCTTCAAAATCGCGAATGACATATAAAATAGCGGGGATCCATTCATCTTCCCCCGCCCTGACCGTATTCAATCGCGCCATGATCACCGGCCGCGCTTCCGCCTCACCTACGACCGGCAAATCTTTCACCGCCTCGACGAGTGCGTCATTCACCGCGTCGGTATAGAAGATTGCCGATGCCGGTTGGGTGGCGCCATGCATAGTCTCAAGGACCGGGCGCAAGAGGGAATAGTTGAAGGACAGAGTGCCAAGCGCTGTAATTCCAACAATCATCGCCAGCACCGCGAGCGCGGAACGACCCGGGCGCGCAGTAACATCGGCCACGGCCTTACGCCAGCGTGGAGCTATCATGCCGAGCATGCCGACCTCATGATACCTTCGCACGATACCCGGCCGTCAATAATCGTCACGATGCGGTCCACTTCCGAAACAACCTCACGATCATGGGAAACAATCAGAACCGTCTTGCCTGCGGTCGCGAGTTCAGCAAAGAGTTTAAAAACTGCTGCGCCGGTCTCTGAATCGAGGTTCCCAGTCGGTTCGTCGGCGATGATGACCGGTGGGTCATTTGCAAGAGCACGGGCGATCGCTACACGTTGCTGCTGCCCGCCTGACAGTGCCGAAGGCAGCTTATCCGCCTGATCCAGCACCCCAACCCGATGCAAGAGTTCGTCCGAACGCTGCTTTCGTTTACCGGCTGCAACCGTTCGGCAAAAATCCATCGGCAGCATCACGTTTTCAGCAACCGTCAGCGTCGGCAACAACTGAAAGAACTGGAATACGACACCCACCGTACGGCCGCGCCACGTCGCCAAGCTGTCATGAGAGAGGTCCTGAAGCATCGTGCCCGCGACCGATATCGTACCCTCCGACGGCGTATCGATACCGGCGATCATGTTGAGCAGAGTCGACTTACCGCTTCCCGAACGGCCGACGATAGCTACAATTTCACCGCGTTTGAAATCGAGATTGACCTGGCGCAGCGCCTCGACGCGCACGCCCATCGTCTGGTAGGTCTTGCTGACATCGTTCAAGTTGATCATTTTGCATCCCTCCGTGGATCAAATTCACAACCAAAAACATAAGTGCCGTTCATCACACAGTGTTGTCTCTACTGTAACGATTTGTAACAAGGCGAAGATGCGGCCGGCATCGCCCCTACCCACATATGTCACCAACTATCTGCTGCGGACCACAATGCACCATCCCCAGCCGAGCTTTTTTCAAAATGAAAAACCCCCGTCGCCTTCCGGCAAATGGGGGTTTCGAGCCAACTCGGTGCTATCCGGTACACTGAATCGATGAAACGTCTCTTTCTATTGCTCATGGTTCTGGTAGCTTGTAATCAGGCCGAAATCCCACGAACTGAAAAACAAAACCTCGTCGGGCAATGGCGGGCTGTACTCGAATCTCCGGGCGGTGATTTGCCCTTTGGTCTCGAGATTTCAGACATCGACGGCAAACTGACGGCGGTGATCCAAAACGGTATTGAGTCGGCTCCGACTTCTTCTGTCGAGGTCACGGGAAACGAAGTACGAATCGTCATGGACTGGTACGCTTCGATTCTCGAAGGCCGAGTGTCTGAAAATCGCTCGAGCATTATTGGACGGTGGGTCAAGACTGCGCCTTCCGGGCAGGCGACACTGAAATGGCATGCCGAGCGGGGAGAATACGAGCGTTTTGCGCCAATAACAGAATCCGGCGTGGTTGGTGGTCACCCGACGGCTGTGCCCGAAATCAGGGGTCATTGGCGCCTACAATTCGCAGACGAAGAACCGGCCGCACGAGCAGAATTCGAGCAGATTGGAAATAAGGTTCGAGGTACGATACTGACCTCGACCGGAGATTATCGTTACCTCGATGGGGTCTACGAGTCCGGCCTGCTGCGGTTGTCGACTTTTGACGGCGCCCACGCGTTCCTATTTCATGCGCGAGCCCAACCCGACGGAACGCTTGACGGCGATTTCTGGTCTCGCGACAGTTACCATACAACGTGGACAGCAGTGCGAATCGATGCGACCGAAAACGTCCTACCCAACCCATGGGAAGAGGTCACAGCAACTCGCGAGGACCGGCATTTCAGCTTCAAGTTTGACGATCTCGAGGGGAATTCCATCTCGTCAAATGATCCACTATTTGATAACAAGGTTACATTGATCGTGCTCTTTGGATCTTGGTGTCCAAACTGCAATGACGAAGCTCCTGTGCTCAACACGTGGGCGAAAGAATATGGTCCACAAGGTCTTGAGGTTATAGGCCTGGCCTTCGAGTTTTCGGGCGACCCTGACCGCGATCGAAGAATTCTACAACGTTACGCCGAACGCCATCACATCGAGTTCCCAATTCTCCTCGCAGGAGTATCCGACAAAGCGGAAGCTTCGCACGCGCTACCCGACATCAGCGCAGTGCTATCGTATCCAACCACGATTTTTCTCGGCCGCGACCGGCGCATTCGCTGGATCCACTCTGGATTCGCCGGACCGGGTACAGGTCAACATCATGTAGAACTGGTCGCCGAGATGGAAAAACGCGTTACTGAATTGTTAGCCGAGTGAGACCGGAGCCGATTATGACAACACCACCCAATTCTTCCGATACCAGCACGTCTCATCACATCTGCCCGTGGTGGATGGGATATTTGCTCGCGATTCCACTGCGCCGTTTGATCGAGAATCCAAATAGGATTCTCGGGCCTCTTGTACATCCCGGCATGCTGGTGATCGACTTGGGCAGTGCGATGGGTTTCTTATCTGTACCGCTAGCCCGTCTGGTTGGGCCTGAAGGAAAAGTGGTATGTCTCGATGTACAACAACGCATGTTGTCAACCTTGATGCGACGGGCGCGAAGACGCGGATTGCACAACATCATCGATCCCCGTCTTTGTAGCCAGGATGGGCTCGGCATCGAAGACCTCAATGGCTCGGCAGGGCTCGTGGTCGCATTCCATGTGCTGCACGAAACCGCCCACCCCCGAAATGTGATCAGCGAATGTGTCGAAGCCCTTTCGCCCGGCGGTCGTTTCTTAATCGCCGAACCAAGCGGCCACGTTTCCGCCCCGGAGTTCGAAAAGACATGCAACATCGTGCGGGAAAACGGTCTCGTCGAAAGCAACGCGCCGAATTTGAGAAAGAGCCTCTCGAAGGTTTTTAAAAAGCCAAATTGAAGATTCGAATTCGAGCGCGCGAGGGCGACAAGATCGAATTCGTCGTGAGCGAGGCGTTCGAGGAGGTGAAACAAGCTGCCCAGCGCCGTCATTCGGAGCTGCTGAGCGCACGAGCAGCGCTAAGAAACTTCCTAATCGGTACCCCAATCGCGGTGAGAAACGGAACACTGCAGCGGCGGGGGGAGTTTGAGGGGGTGGAACCGGCGCCCGGCCGAAGGCAGGTGGAGCCGCTAGGCTCCGGCATCCGCAGGATGCAGCGTGGGCTTGAATCCCACCTCATGAGAAATTGACAAGGCCTTCGACCAGGACCCGCGATGCGATGCCGGCCCGGTCTTCCGCCGCTTCCGAGTGGAACACATATCGCCAGCAGTGATTTCGAAGGCCGTGATTCGGACACACAATTCATCGCGCTGCCTTGCCCAACGTCCATTCTATTATCCTTGAGTGGGCCTTGCCCCCTCAAACTCCCCCGCCGCTGCGGCCTTCCAATTTTCGATGCGAAGGGGAAGTTTCTGAGAGAGTAGGCGCCTGCGCCACAATTGTTCAGTCCTTCGTGGCGCAAGCTTAACCCTCAGTCTTAGTAGAATGGCACCGCCGTGTATTCGATGGCTGGATCGTTGAGGTCGTTGACCTTGACACCTCGGTCCGACAGCGAAAAAAGATTGTCTTCGATATAGAGGGAACGGCGCATGGGTACCAGCCAATGGTCCCAGCCGTTCGGGTTCGCTGGGAGATCGCTGTGGTCGATTCGCCCAAGCTCTTGTATCCCTTCGTCCACATCCGCCTGCATGACCACCAAGCCGCTGAAATTGCCGTGGTAAGGATAAGAGCTGATATAGGCCGGAATAGAGAGCACGCCACGGTGGAAGGTGAAAGCATGGTGATCCCACAGGGCTTCTGACGACGACCATGTCCCAGACTCGTCTTCGATGGTGTACTGGTGCACCCGCTGGGGATTTTCCATGTCCCGCACATCGAAGATGCTCACCGCGAGACCGGTTATGGTGCCATCGTCACGCCCATCCATCCCCACAGCCAGCAGGTAGCCCTCGTCCATCGGATGGAGGTACGACGAAAAGCCTGGAATCTCGAGTTCACCCACCACCTGCGGATTCTCAGCATCCGCAAGATCGAGGGTGAACAGCGGGTCGATCCGCTCGAAGGTGACGAGATATCCCCGGTCGCCCATGAAGCGGGCGGCCTGAAGCTGTTCACCAGGGGCGATTCCGGTGACTTTGCCCAGCTCAACCAGGGCACCGTCGCCATCGTCCTGGAGCACAGTCACCCGGGTTCCCAGATCTTCATCTTCTTCTTCTGAGAAACCCCACCACCAGTCAAACTCGGTGGTAGCGACCCGCAGCACACCCTCGTATTCACTCATCGAGAAGCTGTTCAGCAGCCATCCACGGACTGAACCCGTGGCCCGGTAACGCAGCTCACTGCCCTGCTCGGTTCCGAGATCGAAAACATGGATCGCAGTATTAAGATCCTGAAAGCCCCACCACCCCCACCACCTGGAGGATTGTGATACATAAAGGCGCCTAGAAGAGGCGTAGACCTGCCAACCATCAGCCAACACTCCGGTTACATCCACGTGACCGCCCGCAGGCATGTTCTGATCAAGATCCAAATGCAGCACCGAAAGCACGGCGTAGGATGAAGATTGGGCCGGGTGGTAGAGAGACGAGCATTCAAGAAGCGGCACCACCTCGGCGCTACCAGCGCTATCCCAAGCCAAAGGCAACATGTCAGCGAGCTCCATTTCTGCCACCAGCTCGACTACCATCGGGCGAAGAATGCCGCGCGCCGTTTCTGCTGCGGCCAGACGTTCCTCTTCGGGGGTATCCCAATCGACGTCCGGCAAGCCCAGATCATCCTGCCATATCATCGACCACGCATCTCCGGGGATGATCATAGGAGTCGCCACAACAACGTAGACTTGACCATCAATAAGGCGCGCCCCACTCATCCAGCCTTCGACCTCGAAGCTGCGCATCAGCACTGGCGCGCTGCGGTCACTGAGATCCACAATATCGATGCGCGTAGCACGATACGTCCGGGGTTCCACTGTTCCACCAGAATGAAAATGGGAAATCACCACGGCTTTGTCCTGATAAATAAAGAGCCCACTCGTGTTAGCGCCGAGAGGGAATCGCGAAACAACGTGGGCGGTCTCGGCCGGCCACGAATCGAGGACCAGAAGCTCCTGATTGTGCACCAGGTAGACGAAGTTACCATCGGTCTTGACGATGTCGAGCTCGTCAACGCCTTCTTCCTGAACATTGGTGGTGGTGTAGTCTGAGGGTTCGGCCCCTCCATCAACCTCCCCGCCGGGACTGGACCAGGGAGTGGCCCACCAATACCTCATGCCATAGCGCGATTGCACAATGGCTTCGAGAATAGTTTCAGCTACGAAAACACGCAAACCAGCACAATCATCGATATTCTGCAAGGCGTGGACGGCCCTATCCGGCGATGTGGGAGCATGCCTGATACCCCGGGCGGTCCGGGTCTGGGCTGTCAATTGGCTCAAAGCCGCACAGAGAAGGAATACACAAAAAACCAGCACTCGTAGATTTCGAATTCTCATCAGACCTCCGTAAGTTTCTTCTTCCATCGTTGCTACAAGTCATCGATGAGGAGCCCGTGATACACCCAGAAACATGTTTTTTTCAAACAACAAAAACGGTTTAGTCGTCGGTGCTGAGGGAAGGCTCACGGGTTCCGGGCATGTATACGGCGTCACCGCTCAGATTGTCCACTCGCGAGGCGTAAACCAGAAAACGTCCACCAGATCCACTCTGCGCCGCCGCGTTGACGCGTACCCTGCGGGCGCCATAAGGCACATCCAATGCCTCAAGAACCCGGTTGATCTGCCGGTGGGAGTAAGGCTTCAGTTCCACCTCGAGCTTCTCGCCCACGATCGAGGTGCCCGAGAAAGCCGTCAATTCGACTGTCAGGTTCAAACCGCTGATGTTAGCGAGCCCAAGATTACATCGCCAATCTTCGTCCTCGCGCAGCTCAAACAGGTAGAAGATGTCACCATTGGGGTTGATGCCCGGGGCATCGTCATCACCCAAAGCCCATTCTATAGGGAGCGCTGGAACCAGTTGCCCGTAGGAGCCTTCTCCGGAACCCAGGTTGGCGATACGGGCATGAGCGAAGAGCATAGCGTCGGCGACGATGTCGATAGACCCCTGGTCCTCCTCAAATTGGAAGAGTTCGCTGAGAACATCGTCAAAAACCACCGTGGTACGCGCCGGAATGTGCACCAACGCATCGCCGGCTGGACTGGTATTGTCCTGCCCGCTGCGATTGAAGTACAAAGCCGCCTGAACTTCGTGGTTGGCCGGGTTGAAGATCTCCAGCGAAGTGATCCACATGGTGCCATTGACGCCCGGATTACGGGCGGCTACCGGAACTACCAGGTTATCACCGGCCGATGAGGGCACCTGAAATGAGGCCGAGGCGCCAGCGTAGATAGCGGGCGTTCCAAGTTCGCCCACGAAAGCCGCAAGGACTTCGGTCCCCGAGTCTCCAGAGATGCTCAAAGCCTGACCGTCGGCAAATCGATCGACGCATGTGGCATCAGGACAGTAGACGCCGATCAGATCATTTCGCGACACCGGAATAGCGCAGCTCATGCTGACCACCTGTCCCGCAGGCACCTGCTCTAGGGGAGATGATCCAACCAATACCAGCCGCGACCCCTCGGGCCGGAAGACCTTGAGCATGGCCCGGGCGCCGCTGCTGGAGTAGGCGCGCCACAGACGCAGAGTTCCAGATGAGGTGACCCGGTATTCGTTGTCAAGCAGGGTCACCCCGGCGGTCAGGGGTGTTCCTGCCTGGGGCGTCCGGCCAGCACTCTGCGCTTCAAGACTGAAAGGCACGGCGGCAAGGATCAGAGCGAGTGTCCAAGCGAAAATTCTTTTAGCCCGCACTTCTCACCAACTTTCGTAGCGAGGGCGGCGAGGTGCCGTGTCCAGTGGGGTTTTCGACCTGAGGGACGCGGAGTCGTACTCGACCGTCCGTCGAGCATCCTGATGCGAGAAAACGCCGCTGGGCATGGCGCATCGTCGTTCCGCAGCAGACTATTGGTGAGAAATGCGGGTTAGCCATGTTGCAGATCTTACACCGGCGATGGGCCGCCGTCAGCACTTCCATCAGAGAAAACCCTCACGGAGCTGAAGGAATTAATGCCACCGCAGCTGCGACCTGCAAAAATCCCGGCTCGTCACCGCCCGCCGATCCCGCAGTCGCGGACTGCACGATCGCATCGCGGATTTGTTCGGGAGTCAATCGCGGATTGAGAGAACGCAAGAGAGCTGCGGTACCACTCACCAGCGGGGCTGCCATCGAAGTACCGCTCCAGGTGCAGAACTCACCCTCAGAGCAGGCCGAGTAGACCTCAACTCCAGGAGCCGCAACCGTACAGTCAGGCCCATGGTTTGAGAAATCGACGAGCTCACCGTCGGCAGCGGTTGCGGCGACCGCCAGCACTCGGTGGTCGGCGGCGGGGAAGGGCAAGACGCTCTGGCCGTCGTTCCCAGCTCCGGAGACCAGCACGATACCCCGCCGCGATGCTTCGTCGAGAATTCGGTCAAGCACCCGTGGGCGTTCAGAATATGCAAACGACATATTGATGACGTCAACACCCCGGTCCATGGCCGCCAACACCGCACGACAGATGTCGAAGGTGTTGCCATGGCCATCGTCATCCAACACCCGATAAGGAAGGATGGTGGCGCCGGGTGCAGCCAGAAGCACCATTCCTGCAACAAAAGTACCGTGCCCGGTTGATTCGTCCACATCCGTATCCGAATCCTGGTCGATGCCGTCGCGGGTTTCCCAGGGCCAAGGATCCTCGTCAACGTAGTCCCAGCCGCCGGGCGCCACGCGATGTCGAAGCAGCGGATGAAAAGGATCGATCCCAGTGTCGATTACCGCCACCACCGTATCCTTGCCCACGGAGCGGGCGTGGGCTGCTTGCAGATTCGTAGAATCCACAGCGCCCTGCGTCCAGAATTTGCTGCTATCCGGCTGACGGTCCACGGTAGGGAAGCGCCGTCGAATCGACTCAGCATCAGCAAAGGAGTAGTTCGGGCCTACGTCCGCGACCTCGTCATCGGCCATCATCTCATCCAGATATTGGCCACCGGTGTTCTCTTCCCAGCGGAAGAGAAAAACCAGCATGCCCGGCAGCGAACCGTCAATCTCGGCCTGGTAACGTTCAGCCACCTCGTTGGGGTCGGCGCCGGGCTGCAATACAACCAGGGCTTCGCTCGCCACCACCTCCCCGCCTGGTGTGGACCAGGGAGTGGAGTCAATTCCAAAGCTGTCCACGAACACAGAAAGAGCATAGAATCGGCCACCTCCCAAATCCACCGCATCGGCCGTCACCTGCATGCCGATCATGATCTCAGCCTTGCTGTTCACATCACCATCAACAACCGTCTGCTCGTCGATGAGCAACCACTCACCGCCGCTCAGGTGCAGCTCACCATCTGGGTTGATATTCCCCACCAAACCCTGCAACTCCCCCCTGGAGTCGGGTTCAGTGCCGATACCTACCACGGAAATAGCTTCGAGCTCGTCCGCGAAGAGTAAGGAAACGCTCACCGCCAGACCTTCCACCAGGTCCTCGTATACCGCGAGCCCACCACTCCACTCGGTGCTCGCTGTGACTCTGACCCAGGACCAACCGTCCAGCATGAAACGATCCGGCGGGCTGAGGCCGGTGATCACCCCGGTTGACATGCTGAGCAGACCACCCCCAAGACCCTCCTGATCGCCGGCTTCGTCCTCACCATCCACAAGCCTGACAATTTCAGCCTCAACCTCCAGGGGATCTGTCCCCTGCGATCCCGATACTGCCACGGTGAAGCCCGGTTGCAGTTCGTCGAGGCTACTGAATCCAACCAGGGCAGTGGCGCCATCCACCCATACCAGGTGCCCGTCACTGGTCCTGAAGGAATCGTTTGAAGACACCTCGTCCACTACCGAAACGAAATCCACCCATGCGGTTGAATGACCGAGCAGGGTCAGCCGGATTGCTTCGTAGCGCATCGGTTCATCGGTGGTGTAGGCTTCGACCCACAGCTGATCCCCGGCCACGAGTTCGTCAAGAATGTAGAAGCTGTCGAAGACCGTACTCTCGTCCATCACCAGCTCTAATCCTCCATCGAGGACCAAGCGCCCGGGTGGTTCTACCTCGGATACATAAGCTGTAAACGCCACAAAGGCCCGTTCTTCGGAAGAAACCCGTTGTATCTGGTCGGCTTGCAATTCCTCAAACCGAGCGTCGAAAAGACCTTCCGCCACAACCACGTCACCTGGCCGAAGCTGGTCAAAGCTTTGCACATCGAGCCACAGGGTCTGTTCGTTGACGCGGACCAGAGTGCCGTTGTCCAAGTAAAATGAATCCGGAGGAGCCAAAACTGCAATTTGCCCCTGCAAAATGGTCGCTACTACACCTTCGCCGATGCGCTCTACCGACTGCGCATATAACCCACTATCCCGCCAACTGCCCCCCACCAATACGAGATCACCTCGCGAGAGGTCGGCGAAGCCGCTGAGATTTGTATAGACTGTCCAGACATCTACCACGACCGAGCTACCGTCGTTGAGCACGAAGCCCTCTTCCGCCGTCACCTCATGCACCGTCCCGAAAAGCACTG
>PJEL010003222.1_pt1 | contig 14206 bp, 11 predicted proteins | sample 1853271 | NCBI WGS metagenome assembly PJEL01 (sample SAMN08108733, study PRJNA415343) | Invertebrate metagenome, whole genome shotgun sequencing project. | host: Globobulimina | place: Sweden: Gullmar Fjord | collected 2015-08 | reverse complement strand
GAAGGCGGCACGCTATTTTTAGATGAAATAGGTGATATGCCGCAACCGATGCAAGTAAAGTTATTGCGTGTATTACAAGAACGTACTTTCGAACGTGTTGGTGGAGCAAAAAGCATCAAGACAGATGTCCGTATTATCGCGGCAACGCATCAGCATTTAGAAGATATGATCAAATCAAATGATTTTAGAGAAGATCTCTATTATCGCCTAAATGTTTTTCCGATTGAAACACCGGCATTGCGCGAGCGCAAAGAAGACATTCCACTGCTACTCAAAGAGCTATTGTCTCGTTTTGAACACGAGCAAAGCAGAAGTATAAGATTTACTGACCAAGCAATAGTGTCATTACAAGAGCATGCATGGGGTGGCAATGTACGTGAACTTTCCAATCTTATTGAACGTATGTTGATCATGTATGGTGATCAAGTTGTTAATGTTAGTGAGTTACCACTTAAATATCGTCATATTGATGCAGAAGAATATACCCCTGAATACCCAGAAGAACTACAAGAGCGCGAAGCCATTAATGAACTTTTTTCTGGCTTTGATTATGATGATGAAGACGATGAAGAAAGTGCTGAATCATCTGAAACTCTAACGGATGAAGCTATCGTTTCAACTTCAGGATTATTACCAGATGATGGTTTGAACCTAAAAGAACACCTTGCGGAGCTTGAAATTTCATTAGTAACTCAGGCCTTGGAAAAAAATGATTGGGTTGTTGCTCGTGCTGCTGAATTATTGGGCATGAGACGCACAACGCTTGTTGAAAAAATGCGAAAGTATGAATTACAAAAACAGAGTTAAAAGTAGAATAAACAAAGGTGACTAGCTTTTATTCCCTTGTTTAAGTAACAAGTATTCGTATTGGTCTAACAGCAATACGAATACTATCTCACTCTTTAAAATCACCTTCCTATTATTGCCCCTGATTTGTTCATAAAGACAAAAGATTGACAGTTAACTTGTCGATACTAACTTTCTAAGTTGATGATAATTAGGCGTTATATGTTGGCATAGTAAATGCTTTCTACTCAGTGAGTTTTTTAAATTGAGTAGAACGTTATGGCGCTTGCACTTCAATCTGTGACAAATGATGATTATCAACCTACATATGTATCGTTAAACGACGAACACAGTTTGCTGCAAAAGGAAAAGTTTGCTGGAGAGCTTGCGCTCCTACGCCAGCAAAGCAATCAACTAAACCAAATTATTGATGTTATGCCAACAGGTATGGTGATGCTCGATGGTGACGGTATCGTTGTGCGTATCAATAAGATCGCCAGTCAATTATTAGATGAGCCCATTTTAGGTCAACCTTGGTATGACGTAATTCGTCGGTCATTTGAACCACGAGAAGATGACTGGCATGAAGTTTCATTAAAAGATGGTCGTCGGGTAAAACTAGAAATTACTGCTTTGGGTAACCAACCAGGGCAATTGATCATGATCACCGACCTTACCGAAACACGCCTAATGCAAGACAAGCTTGGCCAAATGCAACGTTTATCATCTTTGGGTAAAATGGTTTCAACCTTAGCGCACCAAATCAGAACCCCTTTATCTGCTGCGATGTTATATGGCGCAAATTTAAAAAATGAAAAATTAACCAAACAATCAAGAGAAAGCTTTCAAGATAAATTGATGTCTCGATTGGGCGATCTAGAACAGCAAGTTAACGACATGTTGTTGTTTGCAAAAAGCGGTTCACAGCAAGTGGTTGAAGTATTAAATCTCAAAGAGGTTATTGAGCAAAGTGTTGCTAGCGTTGATGCGATAGTTAGCAAAGCAAAGGCAACAATTATCTGTGACTTTCCCAAAAATGAAAGCAAAATCATTGGCAATAAAACCGCATTAATAGGCGCTGTGCAAAACCTCATTAACAATAGTTTAAATGTCATCCCTTGCGATGCAAAAATTCATATTCAGCTAAGGCAGCAGGATAACTTTGCCTATATTAGTATTTTGGATAATGGCCCCGGTATTGATAAGAAACTTGCCGGTAAAATTTTCGAACCTTTTTATACCTCAAGAACACAAGGTACTGGTTTAGGTTTAGCGGTTGTTAAATCTGTTGCTAATGCGCATCAGGGCGATGTGCGCTTATTAAGCCATCCAAGTGGTGGTGCTCATTTCTGTATTCGCCTACCAATAGCTGAAGAAACAAGTTCAGCAAACTCAGGAGATAAACGATGAATGCGATAAAGATACTTGTTGTCGAAGACGACGCAGGCTTGCGCGAAGCATTAGTTGATACCTTGAACCTTGCTGGCTATGAATGTGTTGAAGCCGACTCAGGTGAAGACGCTTTACTTAAATTGAAAAACCAACAAGTTCAACTTGTTGTTAGTGATGTAAACATGGGCGGCATGTCGGGTTTGTCATTACTCAAAAGTATTAAAAGTTTGTGGCCAAACCTGCCGATGCTCATTATGACCGCCTATGGCACTATTGATGATGCAGTACAAGCGATGCGAGACGGTGCGTGCAACTATATGGCAAAGCCATTTGCGCCAGAAGTACTACTTAATATGGTAAATCAGTATTTACCATTACCTACAAATGATAAACATACTCCGATTGCAGTTGATAATCGCAGCATTGAATTACTTAAGCTTGCCAAGAAAGTTGCCACCACTGATGCCTCGGTAATGGTACTAGGGCCTAGTGGCTCAGGTAAGGAAGTACTTGCACAGTATGTTCATAATCACTCAACAAGGTTTGACAAACCTTTTGTCGCAATTAACTGTGCGGCAATTCCTGAGAATATGTTAGAAGCAACTTTATTCGGTTATGAAAAAGGTGCTTTTACTGGTGCAATTCAAGCCTGCCCAGGTAAGTTTGAACAAGCTCAGGGCGGTACAATTTTGTTAGATGAAATTACCGAAATGGATTTAGGTCTACAAGCGAAAATTTTACGTGTTTTACAAGAAAGAGAAGTTGAACGTTTAGCTGGCCGTAAAACCATTAGTCTTGATGTAAGAGTAATAGCGACCACTAATCGAGATTTAAAAGAAGCGGTTAGTGAAGGTATATTTAGAGAAGATTTATACTATCGACTAAATGTTTTCCCTTTAACATGGTTACCACTTGTTGAACGTCCAAACGATATTATCCCGTTGGCTAAACATTTAATTACCCGCATTTGTCAAAAAAGTGGCGATGTTATTCCTGAAATGACAGCGGCGGCTCGCAGTAAACTTGTTGCCTATGCATGGCCCGGAAATGTGCGTGAGTTAGACAATGTTGTACAGCGGGCATTAATTCTTCATGCAAATCAAATAATTGATGTTGAAGACTTATTGATAGAAAACTTTCAAACAACAAAAGTTTCTGATGTTGAACAAATAAAATCTACTGATGACAAGCTTGGCAATGAGCTTAAACTTCAAGAGCATCAAATAATATTGGATACCTTGCATGCCTGTCACGGTAGTCGAAAAGCAGTTGCAGAACGACTAGGTATTAGCCCACGAACATTACGCTATAAAATAGCTAAAATGCGAGACTGTGGTATAGAGATCCCCGCCTAACTTCATTGTTTATTGCTTGAATTTCAAGTAATAAAACAGATACCAGTAAAACAGTATGAAATTTTTAACGCTGTTTTACCGGTATTATTTTTTATTTATTAATAACCCTTCAAAAACCCCTTCTAACTAGTTGCTTTTAAACGGTTATATTTCTTTTGTTGATTGGCATTATGCTTGCATCGTTAAGCGTAACGTATTTTGAATACAAGAAATTGACACAAGAGAGTTAGCGATGGATATCAAAACAAATTCACTATTTGCACAAATGCAAAGTATGAGCGTTGAAGCGACCAGTAGCCAACCTAATGCCGTTTCTTCTATCAATAATTCGAGCAGTAATTTTGGCGACTTGTTGAAAGATGCCGTGAACAATGTAAACGACATTCAACTAGATGCTGGTGACATGAAAAAGCGATTTGAACTTGGTGATCGCAGCATTTCGCTTTCTGAAACAATGATCGCTAGCCAAAAAGCAAGCGTAGCATTTGACGCAACCGTGCAAGTTCGTAATAAGTTTGTTGAAGCATATAAAGAAATAATGAGTATGCCTGTATAGGTAAAACAATAGCGCAGAAATTTTGCGTATTGTTAAGTTTTAATAGTTTTTAGCGGAGAGTATACGTGGCAGATTCAACAGGTATCGTAGCGGCAGAAGGTGGAAATGACCTTGTTGCTCAAGACAATATGGGCAATGATATTGAAGAGCAAAAATCAGGTTTTGCTTCATCAATGGGCAATGTTGATTTCCTGCGTCAAATTACCTTAATCATGGCATTGGCTATTTGTTTAGCTATCGCTATATTTGTCATTATGTGGGCCAATCAGGCCGAATATCGTTTTCTAACTAAACTACCAACAGAACAACTTATCAAAACAATGGACTTTCTTGATGCTAATAAGGTTGATTACAAACAAGAAAATAATACCATTTCAGTTCCAAGTGATACTTACCAAGATGTAAAAATTATTTTAGCACGTGAAGGCTTAACCGATGATCCGTCTTCAGGAGCTGACATTTTAATGCAAGATATGGGTTTTGGCGTAAGCCAGCGTCTTGAAGCTGAACGTTTAAAGCATGGGCGTGAACAGCAACTTGCCCGTACCATTGAAGAACTTCGCTCTATTTCCCGTGCAAAAGTACTATTAGCTATTCCAAGACAAAATGTATTTGCCAAAAAGTCAATTACACCATCAGCAACGGTTGTCCTAACACTGCAACGTGGTCGTTTATTATCCGAAGAAGAAGTTGATGCCGTTGTTGATATTATTGCCTCAGCAGTAAATGGCCTAGACCCAAATAGAGTTACGGTTACCGATCAAAATGGTCGTTTATTAAATTCTGGCTCACAAAGCACTGTTTCTTCACGTTCACGTAAAGAGTTTGAAATTGAACAAAAACGTGAAAAAGAATATATGGACAAAATTGACTCATTATTAATTCCGGTTGTTGGTTTAGGTAACTATACCGCGCAAGTTGATGTAATGATGGACTTTACCAATACAGAAGAAACTCAACGTCGATACAACTCAGACTTACCTGCGTTACGCAGTGAAATGAAAATAGAAGACAGCACTATTGGTGGTGCACTTGGCGGTATACCTGGAGCATTAACAAACCAGCCACCGCTTGATTCAAATATCCCAGAAAATGCTGCCGGCGGGCAGAAAAAAGCGATGCCAAGCCGTAAGCATTTAGAGCAAACTAAAAATTATGAATTAGATGAAGCGATCAGCCATACGAAACAGCAAACCGGCGTTATTCGTCGTCTGAGTGTTTCAGTAGCGCTTGATTATTTATCAGTACCGGGTGCTCCAGCCGCAGAAGGTGCTGCTCCAGCAAAACCTACATTAACGCCGCGCTCTGTCACTGAGTTGGCAAATATCCGTCGCTTGTTACAAGGTAGCATTGGTTTTGATGTACAACGAGGTGATGTACTTGAAGTTTTAACCTTACCCTTTACCCGTGCAGACTTTGATACCAAAGCAGAAGTTCCTTTTTATGAACAGCCGATGTTTTTCAAACTGGTAAAACTTGGTTTAGGCGCTTTAGTTATTATCGTATTAATTGTTGCGGTAGTACGCCCAATGTTGAAACGTTTAATCTACCCAGATCAAACACCATCAGACTATGGTGACAAATCTCTTGATTCACATATTGATTTAGGCGATGAAACCATGGACATGCTTACAGCCGACTTTGATGCTGGAGCTGTTGGTTTCGCGGCCGATGGTAGTCTACAATTACCAGACCTACATCGTGATGAAGATGTCTTAAAAGCTGTTCGTGCTCTAGTTGCAAATGAGCCTGAATTATCCTCTCAAGTGGTTAAAAGTTGGTTGAACGAAGATGAGTGATGAAATGGAAACCCAAGAATTAGCGCCAATGCCAACAGGCTTTGACGTTGACAAATTGGATGGTAGTGAAAAAGCAGCGATTCTATTATTGAGTCTTTCAGAAGAAGACGCCGCACAGATCCTTAAACACTTAGAGCCGAAACAGGTGCAACAAGTGGGCATGATCATGGCGGGCATGGAAGATTTTACTCAAGAAAAAATTACCGCAGTTCACAAGCTTTTTATCAATGAAATTCAAAACTTTAGTACTATTGGTTTCCAAAGTGAAGAATTTGTACGTCGAGCGTTAACTGCCGCCTTAGGTGAAGATAAAGCAGGTAACCTAATTGACCAAATTGTTATGGGCAGTGGCGCTAAAGGCCTAGACTCCTTGAAATGGATGGACTCTAAACAAGTAGCCAATATTATTAGAAATGAGCACCCTCAAATTCAAACCATCGTTTTGTCTTATTTAGACCCAGAGCAATCGGCTGAAATCATGAGTCAGTTTGCTGACAAAGTACGCTTAGATCTTATGATGCGTATTGCTAACCTTGAAGAAGTTCAACCAGCCGCACTACAAGAGTTGAATGAGATTATGGAAAAACAATTTGCCGGTCAAGCTGGCGCACAAGCTGCGAAAATGGGCGGCTTGAAAGCTGCTGCAGATATCATGAACTATTTAGATACCAATGTTGAAGGTATGTTGATGGACTCTATTCGCGAGCATGATGAAGAGATGAGCCAACAAATTCAAGACCTAATGTTTGTCTTTGAAAACTTAGCAGATGTTGATGATAGAGGCATTCAAGCAATTTTACGTGAAGTACAACAAGACGCATTGATGAAAGCTATTAAAGGTGCTGATGAAGCACTTAAAGATAAAATTTTGGCTAACATGTCTAAACGTGCTGCGGAAATGCTGGCTGATGACCTTGAAGCCATGGGACCTGTTCGTATTAGTGAAGTTGAAGCTGCGCAGAAAGAAATTCTCTCAATTGCACGTCGTTTATCTGATGCCGGAGAAATTATGCTTGGCGGCGCAGGTGGTGGCGATGAATTCTTATAGTGTCTAGGCTCTTAATTATCCATAAAATATTATGGATATCTCAAATTACTCACTTAAATCACTAGTTTGAAGGCTTATTAAATGACAAATACATTTAACAATAACCAAAAAATAATCAAACCAGATAGTGAGCAAGACACCGCTGTTTGGTCGTTGCCTAATGTTGAAGAAACAAAGGTTGAAGATGATGGTAAAACTAATGCTCTTGGTTTTAAAAGCAATTGGCGCTATGAACCACCAGAAGAAACTGAAGTTGCTGAGCCTGTTCCGTTAACCGCACAAGAAATTGAAGAAATTCGTCAAGCAGCTTTCGAAGAAGGTTTTAATCAAGGCAAAGAAGAAGGTTTTGCCACAGGTTATGATGAAGGAAAGCAATCAGGCCATGAAGAAGGATTGAAATCTGGTCATGAAGAGGGTCATGTAGCAGGTTTAGCAGAAGGTCAGGATGCTGTTGAGCAGCAAGCACAAAAACTTGAAGTACTGACCCAGCAACTTCATCAACCACTGCAATACGTTGAAAAAAATATTGAAGAACAGTTATTACAATTGGTGGTTACCTTGACCGAAGCTATTACGCTTCATGAAGCTAAAACAAATCCAGATATATTATTATCCGCGATAGCAGCAGGGATGAAAGCCTTGCCAAGCCATGACCTAAATACGCAAATTCTTTTGAACCCAGAAGATATTAAATTGGTAGAAACGCAATTTGGTGCGGATCATATTCAACAAGAAGGTTGGCGACTATTGGCTGCTCCACAGTTAGAGCCAGGTAGCTGTCAAATCGAAAATAGCATTTCAAATATCGACCTTCGGGTTAAATCACGTATTAAAGAAGTATTGGACTCATTTTTGCAAGATTCACTGCATCAATAAACTTTTCTAAAAGCGCCAATAAATCATCATGATCGATAATCAGCGATTGAGTGCACGACTAAAAAACTGTGAAAACTTTATCCATGCTCATCAAGTATCTGTAGCTGGTCGTTTAGTACGTGTTGTTGGCTTAACGCTTGAAGCCGTGGGCCTTAAAGCTGATGTGGGTAGCCAATGCCTTGTTGAAACCTCGCAAGGGGATCTTGTTGCTGAAGTTGTTGGTTTTTCACAAGATAAAACATTTCTAATGCCAGAGCAGAGCTTACAAGGCGTTTCGCCTGGTGCTCGTGTTGTACCGCTATCAACCAAAAGTGCATTACCTTTCACCATGGATTTACTTGGTCGAGTGATTGACGGTGTCGGCAAACCGCTTGATGACTTAGGGCCAATTAAGGCTGATGATGACTATCAAGCGAATACAAAACCAATCAACCCATTATCAAGACGTGCGATTAAAGAACCGTTAGATGTTGGTGTTCGTTCTATTAATAGCTTCCTTACTGTTGGTCAAGGGCAGCGAATGGGGTTATTTGCCGGTAGTGGCGTTGGTAAAAGTATTTTATTAGGCATGATGACACGCGGAACAACTGCTGATGTAATTGTTGTTGGCCTAGTTGGAGAGCGTGGTCGAGAAGTAAAAGAATTTATTGAAGAAATACTGGGTGAAGACGGGCGAAAACGTTCAGTTGTTGTTGCAGCACCTGCTGATAATTCACCTTTAATGCGGTTAAAAGGCTGCGAAACTGCAGTGCAAATAAGCGAGTATTTTCGTGATAAAGGCTTAAATGTATTATTACTTATCGACTCAATTACGCGTTATGCGCAAGCACAACGTGAGATTGCCTTGGCTGTTGGTGAACCACCGGCAACCAAAGGCTATCCGCCATCAGTATTTTCAAAACTGCCACAGCTAGTAGAGCGTGCTGGTAATGGCGGAGCAGGGCAAGGGTCTATTACCGCTTTTTTTACCGTATTAACCGAAGGTGATGATTTACAAGACCCTATTGCAGATGCCTCCCGAGCCATTCTTGATGGCCACATTGTACTCTCGCGAGACTTAGCTGATGCAGGCCATTATCCAGCGGTGAACATTGAAGCGTCTATTAGTCGGGTAATGCCTATGGTAACGAGCCCTGAACATCAACAACTTGCACAGCAATTGCGTCAAGTATATGCCCTATATCAGGAAAACAAGGACTTGATTTCTATTGGTGCTTATACCAAAGGTACAGATCCTCGCATTGACCAGTCTATTATGATGTTGCCAGTGATTAACTTTTTCTTACAACAAAAAATGACTGAAACCATTCCTTATGACCAGAGCCTTGCTCAATTACAAGAAATTTTATCAGCAGCGCAAGCTCATGCAGATAAACAAGGGCAATAGGAATAGGGAGCAGCGATTATGTCAAAACAACTAGATACCTTGCATAAATATGAAAAAGAAAAAGAAAACATCGCCGCATTATCACTTAAAGAAGCAGAAAGTGATTATCAAGGGAACGTACAGCGTATTAACAGCGTTGCAGAGTACCGACTTGAATATATGAAGCGACTAAGCCAACGAGGTTTAGAGGGGATCGATAGCGCTACTTATAGTCACTTTCATAAATTCATTGCGAAACTCGACCATGCGGGTGAACGGGTAGAGATTGCACTTAGTCAGTCAAAAGCGCTGGTTGAACAAAGAAGAAACCAGTGGATGCAGCAGCGTCAAAAAGTACAGGCTGTTGAACTTTTAAAAGAAAAACAAGATAAAAAGTTGCAACTTATTGCCGCAAGAAAAGAACAAGTGATGTTTGATGAAATTGCAACTCAGCAGTTTGTCCGTCGTCATGCAAACTAAATAACGACCCTGTAACAGATTTTGTGTAACTGCCAGGTTTAAATAACAAATACATACAGAACCTCTTCAAATACAGAGCTTGTTTTTTAGCTAAAATCTTAAAGCAACGTTATTGTTTTTTATCATAGTGCAATAACAAAAGGCCAAATGGAGCGATTCTTGCTTTAATTTTACCTATTACTAATAGTAACGCTTGAATGTGTTCAAACAATCAAATTGGGTACCTTATGCCGCAAGTTAATTTAATGTCGATTGAAATGCCTACAGCGCTTGATACTAAAGCTAGTACAGGTGAGTCAGCCACCTCGTCAAGTGGTAAAGACGGCGTTTTTTCACAGATGGTAGACCAACACCTTTCAAACGAGACTAGCGGCAAAAAAGCTCTGTCAGCAGCTAGAACTGACGGCAATAATAGCCACAAAGAAGTTAAAGATGCTACTAAAAGCAATGGTGAAGCCAAGCTTGATGCTAATAACGATTCAACAACAGAGTCAACTAATGACTCGGATAATGAATCAGTTGAGCTAGTGTCTGAAAAGGCAAAAGCAGCAGAAGAAAAGAAGCTCGTTGAAAGCGAAGGCAATGAGATTAAGCCTGTTGCTGAACAAGAAACTCAAGTAAAAAATAAAGTGGAAAAAGCACTAGCATCATCAAATGATTTTTTAGCCTTGTTAGATAATTCTGAAAAATTACTCAAGGGCGATAGTGAAAAAGCTGTTGATAGTGAGTCAGCAGAAAAGTTAGCTTTAGTAGCTAGTCAGCTAAAACCCCAAGCTGAAACATCGGCAAATAAAATAACGGAAGGTGAAGGGAAAACGAACTCAGAAGGCCAAGAAAGTAAAAATACAATTGACTTAAGTATCACAAAAGCAAATAACCAAACAACTGAAAATCTTGATAAAAAACCAATAGCATTAGACCCTTTGCTAGCAACTGCCAATAAACAGAATGTAACAGCTGAGAATAAAGTCAGTGCGAAAGAAGCCGAGGTTGAACGACAAGCTGCTCCTCTACAAGGGGTAAAAGAAGCAGCTCAAGCAAAAGATTTATCATCAAGCAATAATGAAAACTCAGCAAAAGTGGCTACTCAATTAAATGGCAATACTTCCAAAGTCAACATTGAAGCTGAAAAAGGTAGCGCTGGTCTAGCAACTGAAGATATTGAATCAAGTGAAGCACAAGAGCTGACAAATTCGGCCAAACAATCACAACAGTCTGTAAATACTGATGCAAAAAGTAGTACGCAAGTCAATCCATTTGGCGACGATAAAAATCGTAATGTTACTGGCGACAGCTCTAAACTGAGGCAGCCGATAATTGATAATGGCATATTGCCAGTAGATAAAGACAAGTTAAGTAGTGCTGATGAGCGTATTGGCATAGTGCCGGTAAATCCACTAGCGTCAAAAATCGGTCAGCCAGCATCTGAAGTACAAACAAAACTTACTGATGTCATTAATCAAGCGACACAAGACGTAATAAAAATGGCGGATACAAATAAAAATTCTGATTCATCGGAATATAAACAAGGTGAGCAAAGTCTTGAGTTTATTAAGCAGCAACTCGAACAAGAAACGTTAAAAGCGGGAGCTGAAAAAGTAAGCTTTGATAAATTTATTGATGCCAATATTAAAACGCCACCGTTAAATCCATTATCTGCTGCGATGGGGGTTACTACCACGCAAACAACAGGGCTAGCTGATACTCGTGTTTCTGCTGAATATCAAGCTACGTTGGAAGCGATAACTCAATCGGCATCCATTGAAAAAGCGCAGGATCAAAAATCGAGTATTGCCATTCAACAAGAAACAATTTCAATTTATCGCAAAGATTTTGCAAGTGCAGTAAAAGATAAAGTGATGTTGATGGTTAACCAAAAGTTACAGCAATTTGATATTCAGTTAGATCCGCCAGAGCTAGGCAATGTTCATGTGCGCGTTAACTTACAAAGTGAACAAGCGGTAGTGAGTTTTGTGGTACAAAACCAACAAGCAAAAGAAGCATTTGAACAAAATACCGATAAGTTAAAAGAAATGCTAAGCCAAAGTGGTGTTGATTTAGGGGAAACAAACGTAAGCCAACAAGACCGTCAAGCGCAAAATAGTGATGGTGAAGGGCAGCAATCGGGGACTTTTGGTCAGAGAAGCCAACAGTCATCTGATGAACAACATAGTGTGATTGATGGCAAATTGATTAAAGCTTCAGCAAACGGCATTGATTACTATGCCTAATTGTAGAAAACACGTTGGCTAGTTGGGTATTCAACGATATAGTCTGTTTACAGAATTATTGTCAAAATTTGTATCGAGCAGGTAAAAGTTACTAACTGCTTTTAAGTAAAGCAACCAATGACAAGACGGAAAGACAGATAATCAATTAAAGGACATAATAATGGCTGATGAAAAAGAAAATGAGTTAGAACTAGATAACTCAGGCAAAAAGAAAAAAATGATCATTATCATAGCTATCGTGGTGCTTTTATTAGCAGGCGGTGGGGCAGGTTATTTCTTTTTTATGGGCGGTGATGATATTTCTCAAGCTGATGTTAATGCTGCACTTGCAACAGATACTGGTGCTGGCGGTGGTGAAGCATCGGACAGTGGCTCGGCCTCAGTTGGTACAGCATTATACGTGCCTATGCCAAGACCGTTTAGATTTAATGTACCAGGAACTGCACGTGATCGATTTGTTGAGATTAGAGTACAACTTTTAGTACGTGGATCTGACAATGAAGAAGAAGCTAAAAAACACGTACCATTAATTGAAAGTACTTTATTAAATGTATTTTCATTATCAAATGCTGATGATCTAGCGACCAGCGCTGGTAAAACATCTTTAAAGCAAAAAGCATTGGTAGAAGTACAAAAAACAATGACAGATGTTGCAGGTAGTAAAGTGATCGAACAAGTTTTATTTACTGGTTTTGTTATGCAGTAAAGGTTAATCGCTATTAACTAATTTATTCAACAAAACGAGTTTGCTAATTTATTTAACTTAAGTTACGAATTACAGTTATAAACAAAAATTATAAAACAAATTTATTAACCAAGTGATTATAAAGAGAATATCGAGTGAGTGATTTATTATCGCAAGACGAAATTGACGCGCTATTACACGGTGTTGACGATGTTGAAGAGGAAGAAGTAGAAGAGGATGCGCCCCAGTCTGAAGGCACTTCTGATTATGACTTTTCATCTCAAGATCGCATCGTGCGTGGTCGTATGCCAACGCTCGAAATGGTTAATGAGCGTTTTGCGCGTCATATGCGTATTAGTTTATTTAATATGATGCGACGTACTGCAGAAGTTTCGATTAACGGTATTCAAATGATCAAATTTGGCGAATACGTACATACCTTATTTGTTCCGACCAGTTTGAATATGGTGCGTTTTCGTCCATTAAAAGGCACAGCTTTGATCACCATGGAAGCAAGATTAGTTTTTATTCTTGTTGATAACTTTTTTGGTGGCGATGGTCGTTACCATGCAAAAATTGAAGGGCGAGAATTTACGCCAACAGAGCGCCGCATTATTCAAATGTTACTTAAACTAATTTTTGAAGATTACAAAGAAGCTTGGTCACCAGTTATGGATGTTTCTTTTGAATATTTAGATTCTGAAGTAAATCCGTCAATGGCAAACATTGTTAGCCCTACCGAGGTTGTGGTGATCAGTTCATTCCATATTGAACTTGATGGTGGCGGTGGTGATTTTCATATTGCCTTACCTTACTCCATGCTAGAGCCAATTCGGGAGCTGCTTGATGCTGGGGTACAAAGTGATAAAGAAGATACCGACATGCGTTGGTCAAAAGCACTACGTGATGAAATTATGGACGTACCGGTTGCTTTAAATACTAAGTTTTTAGATGTTGATATTCCATTGAAACAAGTAATGGAATTACAAGCTGGAGATATTATTCCAATAGAAATGCCGGAACATATCACAGTACTTATTGAGAATTTACCAACATTTAGAGCAAAACTTGGTCGCAGTCGAGATAACGTAGCTCTGAAAATTCAGCAAAAAATTAGACGTCCAGAATCGGTTAAGTCTGAATTAACCATCTTGACCAAAGGCGGAAAACGTTTAGATAGTGACGCCGAACTTCATCTTCTTGAAGATGATTTAGATTATTAATATTTATCGAGGTTAGTGACATGAGCACTGAAAATGAAGACGATTTAGGCATGTGGGATGAGGCACTTAATGAACAAGCCGAAGCTCGTGAGGCCGCCGAGGCAGTTGAGTTAGAAGAGCTAACCGAAGATGCTCCGATCACAGGTGAAGAAAAGCGCAAACTTGACGCTATTTTAGATATTCCTGTGACTATTTCGATGGAAGTAGGGCGTAGTAATATTAGCATTCGTAACTTATTACAGTTAAACCAAGGCTCTGTTGTTGAATTAGACCGAGTTGCTGGTGAAGCATTAGATGTTTTGGTAAACGGCACGCTAATCGCCCATGGCGAAGTGGTTGTTGTTAACGATAAATTTGGTATTCGTTTAACTGATGTAATTAGCCAAGTTGAACGTATCAAGAAACTCAA
>PJEL010003221.1_pt1 | contig 14207 bp, 3 predicted proteins | sample 1853271 | NCBI WGS metagenome assembly PJEL01 (sample SAMN08108733, study PRJNA415343) | Invertebrate metagenome, whole genome shotgun sequencing project. | host: Globobulimina | place: Sweden: Gullmar Fjord | collected 2015-08 | reverse complement strand
CGGACCCGGACAGGCGGCCCGCGCGCGGAGCAGTCGAGGCCCCGCAAGATCTTCGAGGTCGCTGGCGGTCCGACGACGACCGTCCGGAGCTGCATCGGTTTGTGGCAGTGGGGGCAAAGGACCTTAGAAACAGGAGGTCGGTGACGAGGTTGGCGCCGGGGAACAGTTTTGATGGAAGCCGATATGCGGCGGACAAGTGATGGCGCTTGAGCACGCGCTCACGGAGAGCGACGCTGCGGGCACCACGACCGGTGAGAAAGCCTGCGGGGACGAGGAACACACCCAGACCACCCGGCGCGAGCAGGTCGAGGGCTCGGCGGAGGAAGTAGGCGTAGGCTTGCTTCTCGCGGTAGGCGCGCACCGGGTCTTCGGTGACCGAGGCGCCGCGTAGGCCATAGGGTGGATTGGCGACCACCAGGTTGAGCCGGCCGTTGAACTCGTCACCGTGCTCGCGGATCCAGCGCTCGAAAGGGCCGTTGTAGACGGTCAGATCGGGTCGGATGGCCTGGAGCATACGGGCGGAAAGATCGGACCACTCGATGACGTTCCAACGTAGGGACTCGAAGCCGGGGCCCGAGAGCGAGCGCACGAAGCGGCCGATGCCGGCGGAGGGCTCCAGGGTGAGCACAGTGCCATCGGGGCCGGCGAGCTCGGGGAGGAGCGGGCGCAGGACGCGGGCGACCTCGTCGGTGACCTTCGTTGGGGTGTAGTACTCGTGGATGAGCCCGCGCGTTTCTGGCACCGGGAAGCCGGTCGGTAACTTGCTCGCGACCTTGGCGATGGAGAGGCCGCCCCAGCCCGAGTAGCCGCCGAGGGTCTTGCGGTTGTCGGCGGTGAGTCGGTTGGGCGCGGTGGATGCGGCGACGCGCATTGCTGCCAGGTTGGCCGCGGTACGGCGGGATGGGGTCCACTCCTCCGGTGGGGCCTCGACCAGGCGGGGGCGCTGGCGGCGGCGGCGGGTGGCGAGGTTGCGCTCGAGCACGGAGACGAGGGTCGGCCTGTGTCGACGGAGGAAGCCGTCGAGGTAGGCGGGGGTGATCCCCGGCGGCAGGTTGCCCCGCACGGCGGCGGCGATGAGATCTAGGAGTTGGTTGGCGTTGGCGTTCACGGATGGTCCTCGTGACCATCGTGATCGCCTGGAAGATCAGGGGCCAGCGATACCGTTTCCCCAACGTCTCCCCGCCTGGCTCCCACATGTCCTTGCTAGCTGACTGATCCATCGGGATCTGTGCGGCTGGCGAGGCGCACCGGGCGCTGAAGCTCGACGGCTTCCTGCACATCTGGGAGGCGACCAGCCGCTTTGACGATCCGGAGCGATTCGCCCGCGATCTCGCGAAGCTCGGCTACGAACGGCCACGGGTGGAACAACGGGCACAGTTCACGCACATCCTGGCGAACAAGTCGGATCGCGCCCCTATGGCCGGTTTCCAGCTTCGCTTTCGGGCCGGGCCAGACCGGAACTAGAGCACGTTCGGCAACCCGCCGTCCACCTTGTCAGCGAGGTCCAGAGCGACGGTCAATGTCCTGCTCCGCGCGCCCGAGCATCTTCAGTCCGACGATAGCAACCGGACCAGTTCCTTCACCCGCGTCAGCCTCGCCCGCTTCTTGTCCCGCCTCGGCTCGATCACTTCACGCTTGTACGCTTCGATCCTCCTGTCCCGGCTCCATTCTGAGGCCAGTTCCAACACCGTGTGGCGCTTCAGCAGGTTGCATGTGCCACACGCCACGGCCTTGTTGTCGAAGGAGTCGCCGCCGCCGCGGGAGGAAGGGTGGATATGGTCAATCTGCCAGGCGTCGTAGGAGTCGACGGACCTCAGTAGGTCGCGGCCGCAATATTCACACCGGAACCCGGCGCGGATGCCTAGAACAAGCGACTCTGCGCTCCAACCGAGGGAGCCGTCGTCGTCGATCTCCACCCGGCGCCCGAGGGGGTCGTAGGCCAGGTGCGTCTCGGTCCCGTCGGGGTTGACGATTTGTACGAGCTGGTGCTTGCCAGTCGGGAGGTTCAAAGCAGCGTCGAGCGGACGCAATCCGCCAGAAGCCCCATGCTTGGTGAGCACTCCCACGGGGTGTAAGGGCGCACGCCACCTGAGGGTGTAGGAGTCGCGTTCCCTGAGGGTCGGGAACGACGGGAACAGCGCGGCGTCAGACTACCTTCATGAAAGGCTGGATTTCGACGACCTTTAGGGGATCGGGGAACGGAACGGCGCGGAGGTCGTGATGTCCATCCGGTCCTGCACCAGCGACCGGCACGCGCCTTCAATGACGCCTGACGCGATGGGCAGGCCGTCACGGAGGAACTCGTGATAGTGGACAGGTCACGGCGTCGAGTTCGGCATCCGTTGGGCACTCCACCTCGGCGACGACGACTCTAGCAGCGCCGGCCGGCTGCTCCTCAGACGGATCGCGTCCTTCGCATCCAAGCACGATAATCACGAATGTCTCGCAGCTTTTGGCGACTGTTGAGATGCGGCATATTCGCTGACATATGACATACGATTGCACCCAGCAGGCCCACTGGGGAGTACGTCAACGCCACAAACACGGTGTAGCCCACTGCGTGGTAGGGTAGCTTTTGCGGTCCATTTCCTGCATGCAATACTTGGTTGATGAGCAGGCCAAATAGGAAACCACACAGGAACGAGCCTGTTGCCGTGTGTACAACGCAGACGAAGATCCCACGGGTAACCAGCTCCTCCGTAGCAGGATTCAGGCAAAAGGCCACCGATTCGAGTGCTTGTCCCGTCTTGCTTCGGGGCCACTGCCTCCGCATCCGACGAACATGCGATAGCAGGTCCATTGGGGTGGCCATTCCTCGCTGGAGAACGGTGTTCAACGCCCCCAGTGCTACATTGGCTAGTACACCAATGGGGACGGACCACCACGTCCACCGGATACCAACCGCTTGGCCCTCCCACCACCCTAGATACCAGGTGCCAGCAAGCACAACTATGAGGGTGAGCTGATGCAAGAGGCGAAGCCAAGCATCCTCCGTTGATCGCCTGCGACGAGGAGAGGGCAATCCTCGCCAGGAGTGGAGCACAGATCGCGACATTGCTGGCAGCCATAGCAGGACGAACAACCCAACAAGGGCATCGTTGGTCTCCATCATTGCGAATGGGCCATGTGGTTGCCATTGGGTGAGCCGCCGATCAAATTGGCCGGCGCCGATAGACTCCTGGATGAGTGCCGCGGGCAATGCGACACAGAGCTAGCCGCTCATCGGATCAAAAGGATTGTCTAGGTTCGGCGGAATAGTTGGTATTGTACCACCTCCGCCGCATTTCGCCTCCATCAGAGGCACGGCGATCGTCCCGAATCCACCTACAGCCCCCGCAATTTGAGCGGCCCTGTAGATGGCGCAAGCGGTTCTGAGACCAGCCTTGCTGGCGGCAGCTCTAACTGCGGTGGCAATGCCATTGATTTTGACTTTGAGTTCAGCGAGTGAAGCACGGCCAGTTGGGTCAAGCGCCGAGGATGGCGAGCCACCGACGTATGTATACCGTGACTGCGAATAGTCCTGATCTTCCCCTGTCCAAACTCCGGCTGTCGGCGACATGCAACGCGCCCTGCCCCACACCAATCCCGTGGGATCCTCAGCATGGCCCGTGAACCCAAACGGCACAACCCCCATCGGCGGCGTGCGGATCCCATACCCATCCCGAACCGTCAGCTTCGCAACCGCTCCAGCCCCATCAGTCCAACCAACCGTGGTCCCCAGCCGGTCCCGAAGCCCGTAGCTCTCGGCCCCAGGCCCATCGACCCTCGCCAGCACTTCCCCGAAACCGAACCCAGCCAGATAGCTCGCTATCCGAACCCCGCTCGTGTCGTAGGTCCCCCGAACCGTGCCGTTCAGGTCGTAGACGAACGCCTCTCCATAGGTTTCAAGGTCGAGAACCTCCGACTTCACCAGCACCCGCAGGTCGAGCGCGTCGAACACAAACGTCCACTCTGTGCCAGCCTCCGTCAGCGAAGTCATCTGGTCCAGCACGTTGTACCCGTAGGTCGTCACCTCGTCACTCACCCGGTGGGTCCTAGAGATCCGCCGACCTTCGTCATCGTAGGCATACGTGTATTCCACATCCTGCACCAGCTGGTCCGCGTTGTTGAACACCACCTCCACGGCCCGATCCCGATGCGTCGACGTCCGCCGATTCTCGGCATCGTAGGTATATGACTCGTCCCCGAACTCAGCGCCGTCGGGATGGTCCACGCCGACCAACCGACCCCGTTCATCGTGTTCGTAGATGTGGGTGCCCTCCTGATCCGTCTGGCTGTCCGGAAGCCCCCGTGCATCCCGCGTCGTCAGCAGCTCGTGCACCAGGCCCCCGAGCCCATCCATCGTCGAGATCCCAGTCGTCCGGCTGCTGTCATCGTAGCTCGTCGTCGTCACCAGCCCATTCGGCCGGGTCAAGCTCGACGGCCGACCCACCGCATCGAAACCGAAGATGAAGGCCCCGAGCCCCACCTCGTCGATCCCCGACAGCCGACCCCGAGCATCGTAGCTGTGGGTCGCCGACATCGCCGTGATCCCGCCCACCGTCGGACCCACCAGGTCTACGAGCCGCCCTCCATCGTCGAAGGCCACCGTCCACTCGGCATCCACGTGCCCGGCATTGTCGGTCCCGTAGACGTGCTGCCCGGCGACCCCGTTCACATCGTAGGTGCGCTCGGTGACATGCGCGCCCTCCCGAGCGAAGATCAACCGCCCAAGAGGATCGTAGCCCAGCTCCCGATCCACCCCAGGACCGGTCATCGTCTCCAGCCGCCCCGCCACATCGTAGGTCCTGGTCAGCGTTTCCCCGTTCCGGTTCGTCTTGGTGAGCTCTCGGCCCGCATCGTCATAGCTGTATAGAACCGTCCGCCCGAGCTTGTCGGTGTAGGACAGCATCCGCTCCAGCTCGTCGAACTCGAAGCTCATGATCTGACCGTTCGGGTCGATGATCGCGGTCTGCTTGCCGTTGGCATCGTAGGTGAAGCTGCGGGTCCCCGGACCGGTCGGATACCGCGCCGTCACATCGAGGATCTGGCCACGCGCATCCATCTCCACGTCCACCACGTCGGGGGCGCCCTCGAAGTCCGGCAGTGTGACCAAGTCGAGCATGTCGCTAGCATCATAGGTGAACCCGACGACCTGCCCAGTCCCGTTCTCCATTGTCGCCATCTGGCCGTTCGCCGTGTAGGTCGTACGCCGCTTCAGCGAGCCGTCGCCCCGGTAGACCTCGAACGGCAGATCCTCGGCGTTGAACACCGTAGACTCCACCAGCTCGCCACCTTCATAGGCCGCCGACACCTGGCTGTTCGGGCCGTACTCCCACTCCCGGAACACGCCAGCGACATCGGTGTGGGTCTCGACCCGCCCATCGCCGTCATAGGTCCAGGATTCGGTCGCCCCCGTCGCGATGATCCTGCTTTCGAGCAGATAGTCGGCGTTGTAGCCCATCGTCGTCACATAGGACTGCGGCGCGTCCTCGCCGTCGACGAAGTCCTGCACGATCTCGATCACCAAACCGTCGGCATCGAACCGAGTCGTGGTCGTCAAACCAGGATCGGGGCCGACTTCGACAGTCTCGTAGTTCAACACATCGGGAGTCTCGATGAGAACGACACCGCCGCCATCCACCGACCGCTCGAGCCGCCCATCGAGGCCGTATGTGAGCACCATCGACGAGCCCTCCCCGAGAATGTTGTAGTCCACCACCCGGTGCTCCCCGTCGTAGTGGAACTCCACCACCTCGCCCTCGCCGTCGATGGCCTGGACCAGATCCCCAGCCCCGTCGTAGACGTACTGCAGATCCGCCCCATCCGGCAGCATCATCGTCGCGATCCGCCCGTCGCCATCCCGCACGAAGGACACACCGGAGCCGACGTCGGGGAAGATCCCATCGGCAGTGAACCGCGTAGTGTTCCCAATGAAGTCGGTGAACTCCACCAACCCGTCGTCCACATCCAGCACATACGTCGTGCCATCGACATCGGTGAGCACGTACTGCTGCGGCTCATAGAGCGCGGAGAACGTCAGGTCCCGGTACACATTCCCGTCGCCCAGCAACGCGAAGGTCTCATCCCCAGCAGCGGGCGTGAGCGTCGAGAACGTGCCCGCCCGCGGCAGATAGTCGGCCGACCCGACAAGCGGGAAGAAGCTGTTGCCCGGCGGCGGCGCCATATCAAAGGCGTCGACCCGCCCCCCAGGCCACTTCACGACGACCACATGGGGCTTGGTGCTGGTGTAGCAGACCGGCACGAAGAGCATGCCGCCCCCGCAGTCCTGCATGCTCCAGCCACCCTCTCCGAGCGGCCCATTCGTGTGCACGGTCACATCCGTCATCGAAAGCTGCCAGCCGTGGCCAAAGTCGCCGACGATGTCCTTTCTCGTCGTCGAGTACGTCCGCAGCATCGTCATCGTGCTGATCGGAGAGGTCCACTCGGCATCCCGGAACGCGAGCTCGCACGACCCCAGCTTCATTTGGCCATCGACGATCAGACCGAGCACGGTCTCGCCCACGGCACCACCGGAGTCGGTCACGTCGACACGCAGCATCCAGAGCCCGTTTTCCCGCAGGGTCGGATCGAACACACCGGCGACAGCCGGCAGATCTCCGGCCCCGGCTCCGAGCACGGTCTCGGTCTCCTGCCCAGCCGCCCAGGTCACGACCTGCCAAGCGGTGATGGTCTCTCCGGGACCGGCGGTTGCGGCGGCCTGGATCTCCACCGGCACTGCAACGCGATCGCCATCCCTGGGCGCGAACATTGTCACCGGAAGGGTCGGATCAGTGCCGGGGATCGGATCGCCGTTCGGGTAGGTCCCGAGCTCGGTGACAGTCGCGTCATCGACCCCAGCGGTGTCGGGATCGTCGGTGAGCTTGGCGAGCAGCTCGTTGGTGACCACCTGACCCTGGGCCGTCGCGAACTGACCCGCAGCCGCCTGGTCCACCTCCACGTCAAACGAGAGCAGGACCGCCTGCTGCCCGCCCAATGCCTGGATGTCTACGAGGACCGAAGTGTCCCCGACGCCATTCCCGGACAGCACGCTCCCGAAATCCGTCGTCACCGACCCCACCACGAGCGATGTCGCCGCATCAGGCAGTAGATCGAAGACCGTTCCGGTGAGCCCGCCGAGCCCATCGTTGCGGATGGCCACGGTGTAGCCGATGGTGTCGCCAGCAGTCACGGCACCATCCAGATCGGCGTCGATTCGGTGCGTGTCCTGCATGACCGCCACGAGGTTCGCAGCCACAGGAACGAGGCCCATCGTCGTCGGATCGGCGTCCCCAGGCAGCGACGGATCGTCGGTGAGCACCTCGGTCAGCTCCGTCGAGACCACGGTCCCCTGCACGGACACAGAGGCCCCCCCAACCGCGACGACATCCCAAGAGATGTCGGCCATACCAAACGCGCCGAGATCTCCGACAGTCACGACAATCGCCGAGTCGTCCGCCTGGGTGACGGCCCCGACATTGGTCGTTGCACTACCCGGCACGTAGGTCGTGTTCGGATCGAGGGGCACGGTGACAACCACGCCCGTTAGACCCTGCGTACCACCGTTATTCGCCGAGAGTGCGTAGCCCAGCGAGTCCCCGAGAGTGGGGAGCCCGTTGGCGTCGGCATCGACTGCCACGGAATCCACCAGTAGCGCCGACAGCGTCGCCGGGATGTCCACCCGTACCCGCGAGGTCAAGGGGATCGGACCGTAGAGATTATTCGCCCCGTCCTGCCAGGAGATCACGACATCCTGATCGGCGGCGCCACCAGCGAGCAGCATGTCCGCAGGCACCTGAGCGGCGCCCTGTGCTATCTGTCCGCTCGCTAGTGTATTCGGGAGGGCGACCGGCACGATCTGCGCCCCCAACACCGCGTCCACGACAATCGTTTCCGCGTCAGCCGTCGAGACGTTCGCGAGGCCCACCTCGACTGAGAGGTCCTTCCCAGCCGTGACGCTGGCATCAGTCGACACCGACGGCAGCACCACGGGCACCCGCAGCGTCGTGGCGTTGGTCAAGACCTGCGGCCCGATCACGAGCCCAACACCGCCGGCTCCGCGAGCCCAGGCGAGGCTGACGAGATCGCTGCCGTCACGGACCAGGAGCCGTGCAGCGTAGTCTCCGGCACCTTCGAGCTGTCCGGGAGGAGGCGGAGCTGGAGCGCCGACGGTCATCGCCACTGGAACTAGATCTCCCGGTCCAACCACGGACAAGAGCGGCTCGGCGCCAGAATCGAGCACGGTGGTCTGGCCGTCGACCGTGGTGAGCTGGATCTCCACCTCCGTCGCCGCGCCGCCCTGGAGCCGCAGGTCGCCGATGAAGTCGTTGCCGAGTCGGTCGAGCTGCCGAACCGGGATGGCGAGGTCGTCGAGCACGAAGTCCACCCGGGTGCGGATGGCGTCGACCTGGGCCGGATCGAGGAGCCAGCTCACCGTGGCCGGAGACAGGGAGGCCTGCAGGCCCACACCCCAGCTGGCGAAGGCGTCGGGCTGGATGACGGTTCCGACGAAGGGATCTCCCGCGATGGGGTAGTTGACGCCAAAGTCGGCGTTCTGTGTAGCGAACAGACTCAAGGCCTCGGGCAAGGCCACCCACTGCTGGCCGACGGCATCGAAGACATCGAGGGTCACCGTCGCGGAGACGATGGAAACCGGCCGCTGTCCGACATTTTCGAGGCCAGCAATCGCCGGGACCAGCAGCACCGAGCCGTCGTTGCTCAGCATGGCGTCGGTGCGCACGGGTTCGTTCGGGAAGGCTTCGGCGACATCGTGACCGATCGTGAGCGACAGGCTCGGCACCAAGGTCGAGGCCGGCGAGATGACCGGGGCGGCGCAGTCCACTGCGGAGATCTGCATGTCCTGACCGGTGAGTTCGATGCGGTCGGCGATCACCGCGCCCAGGACGTGGTTGCTGTGGCCGCCGATCTCGACACCGCCATTTGGAGCGGCCAGATAGCCGACCAGGGTTCCGACGCGACCGGAGATCTCGATGGCTCGGTTGTCGCTCGAACCGGAGACGAACAGGGCACCGTCGAGGTAGGGGTCGAGGCTGTTGTGGGACCCGGCGAGTTCGATGGCTCCCTCGGCCGCAAAGGTGACGGTCTCGGCCAGGGAGCTGCTGTTGAAGAAGATGTCGCAGTCTGCGTAGTAGACACCCGGGGCGAGGGGGCCTTGCTGGATCCAGGCGTTTCCGGCTCGCGCTCCGCCGTCATCGGGCACGGCGGGTGGACCGATCTGGCCGGGTCCACAGTCCGCAGACATGTCGAAGTAGGCGGCGCCGGCAGCGATTGCGGCAACTCCACCCGGTCGGTAGTCGGCGATGTCGAAGACCAGCGGCATACCCTCACCGGCGACCTGGACGGGGGACATTCCCGGGGCGGTGATGTCCTCGGTGGTCACGTATTCGAGGCTGCCATCCAGGGTTCCCGCACCCGTGATCTCTACCGATCCGTCGCTGTGCAGGCGCCCGTACACATCGCCGCTTCCGGTCCAGCTCAGATCGGTGGCCGCCCAGAGCGCGAGGCCCTCGGAGATCTCGGTGTTCAGGAAGGCGCCGGCCCAGTCGCCGTCGTCGTCGAAGAGGGTGACGATGACCAGGTAGGGGCCGGGATCGGCGTAGATATGGCTTCCGAAGAGGCTTCCCCAGCCCGGACCCTCGGCGGTGACGGCGATCTCGTCGACAAAGGTTTCGTCGCCCCAGTCGACCGTGGCGATGTGGGTGTCGAGGATGCCGAGGTCGGTGAGCTGAGCGGTCATGAGCACCACGCCGTCTTCGGCGCCATCGGTGACCTGGGCCGTGAGCGTCGGAGCGGCGTTGGTGACCTCGACCAACACGTCATCGAAGCTAGACTCGTAGCCGTCGGAGGCTTCGAGCCGGAAGGTGTAGGTCCCGTCGTCCAGGGTGAGCACGCTGGTGACCGGAACGGCGGTTGCCGGAACAGTGAGCGGCGGCCCATCGGACTGCACCAGGGTCCACTGATAGGAGAGCGGATCGCCGTCGTCGTCCACGGTTGCGCTGCCGTCGAGGATGAACGACGAGCCCTCTTCGACAACCAGATCTCCCCCAGCGACGACGGTGGGTAGGGAGTTGGTGATGGCGTCCACGCACTGCGTGACGCTCGCTTCAGCCGCTGCCGCGCCGCCGCTGGCGTAGGCCGTGACGCAGATTTCTGTGACGGCTCCGTCGAGCCCGTTCACGAGCTGCGAGAGGTTGACCACTCCTTCCCCTGGGTGGGGCAGACCCTCAGAAACCGCACCGGAGATGTCCTGCGGCGCGCCTCCGTCGACGGTCATCGTGACCGTATCGATGCGCGGAACGAGCTTCTGCTCCAGCACCGAGGCCAGGATGGTCGGATCGTTGGCCTCGGTACAGGTGCCACCGGCTAGGTCAGCGACATCCTGCAGGCTGCCGAAACCACCCGGATCGAGATCGCAAGTGGCATCCGCCCCCACCGCGATCGTGTGGAAGGTGGCGGCCTGTGAGCATGGAAGAACCGATGGCAGGGCCGCGCCGATTGTGGCCTCTCCGTCCGAGAGGAACACGACCGTGCGATCGACATACGGGGAACCGTCGAGCACGGTGCAGGCCTGGCTGACACCAGCGCTGAAGTCTGTGTCGGAGATGAGGAAGCCGCCAATGCCAACCCCAGAGAACTCAGACGCCCCGGCGCCGAGCAGCGTGCCGTAGAAACTGCGAAGTACGGTCTCCAGATCGCGCACGCCGTCGCCATCCAGATCCGCTGTGGGTGCCGTGAACACCTGGACTCCGGGGTCGGGCTGCACATCCGTGGTTGCCGCCACGTCGAAGAACACCACGATAGCGACCTGGGACACGCTGCCCCAGTCATCAACCGCCTCGATAGCGGCCAACACCGAGGCCGCTTCGCAGTCCATGATCGTGGACACCAGGCCGTCGTCGTTCGCGTCGTCTCCGCAACCCTCGTACTCGGTGTCCCAAGTCGAGCCGGAGATGTCGATGGCAAAGACCACGACCTCGTTGGGTACTGGCGTGCCGGTCAACGAGATCTGTCCAACCACCTGGGCGCTGTCGTGGTCAATGGCCGAAGGGTCTTGGATGTTGATGGCGAACAAGCTGCCATCGTCGAGACGCGTGAAGCTGCCGTTACCGCCTCCGATATCGTCGGACGGGTCCAGGGGGTTGGTTCCGGCGAGAAGGACCTCCTGCCCGTCGTCGACTCCGCCCCCATCACTGTCGGCATCGAACGGATCGGTGAGCCAGACGAGCACTTCGGAGTAGTCGGAGAGGCCGTCACCATCGGGATCATGCTGGAGCGGATCGGTCTGGTAGACGACGAACTCCTCGAAGTCGTCGATGCCGTCGCCATCGGTGTCGGCGACGAGGGGGTCGGTCAGCGAGAGCGTCAGCTCCGTGTAGTCGTTGAGGCCGTCTGCGTCGGTATCCAGCAGGTCGTCGAGGGGGGTGGTGGGGTCGGTGGCGTCGGAGTTGACCTCCTGTCCGTCGTCGATGCCGCCTCCGTCCGTGTCGGCGACCGCGGGATCCGTTCCATGAAGCCACACTTCATCGCCGTCAATGAGCCCGTCGTTGTCGGTGTCTACGACAAGCGGATCCGTTCCCCACACCAGCTCGTCGATGTCGTTGAGGCCGTCGCCATCGGTATCCGGGGTGTCGTCGGCGGGATCGAGGGGGTCCGTGCCGTCGATATTGACCTCTTTGCCGTCGTTGACGCCGCCGCCGTCGGTGTCCGGGTCGAGGGGATCGGTTCCGAGGACGCCCTCTTCGTTGTCGGTCAGTCCATCGCCATCCATGTCTCGGAGGTCGTCGGTCCAATCCAGCGGGTCCGAGCCGTACACCAGGACCTCAGTACCATCGTCAACGCCGCCGAAGTCCGTGTCGGGATTGAACATGTCCGTGAAATGGATCATCGTCTCGTCGTAGTCCGTCAAGCCATCGCCATCCGAGTCTTGGCGATCATCGCCGGGATTAAGCGGATCGGTCCCATCGTTGAGGACCTCTTCGCCATCTGAGCGCCCGCCGCCATCGGTGTCCACGACCGTCGGATCTGTGTTGTAGACATGCGCTTCAGCGCCATCCAGGAGACCATCGCCATCGGTATCGGGATTGAGCGGATCGGTGCCGAACACCACCTCGTCGAGGTCGATGAGGCCGTCGCCATCTGTGTCTACGGGCACCTGATCGTCGCCCGGGTCGAGGGGATCGGTGAGATCCAGGTTGACCTCAGTCCCATCGTCGACGCCACCCCCATCGGTGTCCGCGATTGCCGGGTCCGTCCCTGCCACAGCCTCTTGGTCGTTGGTCAGGCCATCGCCGTCCGGATCGTCGTCGCCCGGATCGAGCGGATCTGTACCCGCCGCAACCTCGGCGCCGTCGAGATCGCCGCCCCCGTCCGTGTCGGGATTGAGTGGATCTGTCCCGCGAAGGACCTCTTCTGCGTCTCGCAGCCCGTCCGCATCGCTGTCGACGTAGTCGTCCAGTGGGTCGTTCGGATCAGTGCCATCAACCAGGACTTCGAGCCCATCGATGACTCCGCCCCCGTCTGAATCCGCGGCGAGCGGATCCGTGCCGTACGTCGCAATCTCTGCCCCGTCCAGCAGCCCATCGCCGTCGGTGTCACCAACCAGGGGGTGGGTGTTCCACAGGTTGACCTCGGCCCCATCCGAGAGGCCGTCGCCGTCCGTGTCTGGCGTCATCGCGTCAGAGCCCCAGTCAATCATCTCGGCGCCGTCATCCAGCCCGTCGCCATCGGTGTCTGCTACCGCCACATCCATCGGGTAGATCCCCTCGAAACGGTCGCCGAGGCCGTCGCCGTCGGTGTCCACGAGGTCAGGGATGTCGTCGCCGGCAACGAGCGGATCGGTGCCGTCGAGCAGCTCCATGCCGTCAGTGGTGCCGCCACCGTCGGTGTCTCGAAGAGTGGGATCGGTGCCAAACCAGGCGATCTCCGGCAAGTCCCCCGTCCCGTCCCCGTCGGTATCCCTGCGCAACGGACTTGTACCGTGCACAAAGATCTCCTCGTAGTCCGTGTATCCGTCCCCGTCGGTATTGTCGTCAGCTGGATTCGTGGCGTAGATGGCCAACTCCTCGCCATCGAGCAACCCATCACCGTCCGAATCTGGGTTGCCAGGGTCGGTGCCGTATAGTTGGGCCTCCGCCCTATCTTCTACGCCGTCGAAGTCAGAATCCTGTGCGGACGCCTGCGTCCCGAAGGCGAGAGCGAGGGCGACGAGAGCGGCGTGTGCGGTTGAGTTCATTTTCAACATGTCGAGCAACCTCTGCTCAGCGGTTGTGGGACGCGGCCGTGGGACGCGGCCGTGGGAGGAGACCAATGGTAGCTCCTCATAGTGTGTTGGGATGGGGCATCTCGGACCAGCGGTCCCCGATTGCCGAAAACTGCTGAATATCGGAGGAACAACCGCAAACTGCCCTCGCTTGGACAGGCCTCTGAGGATCGTCGTACGGTGCTTCTGCGGTTGTCTGACATGGGCGGCCTCGAAGCGTGAGAACTGCGACTCGGCTGGGGTCGCGCGGCTGAGGAGGTCGCTGTGAACACTCCGAGGACGCGGTTTCAGGTCCACGTAGTAGCAGCTACGAAGCTCATCGCCGACCATGGCGCAACCGAAGTACAGCTCCGAATTCGCGCCGTCTGGACCTTCGAGTTGAGCCTGTACCTGAATTGTGGGCGCGGGCTCAAAACGCAGTGTCTTGAATATGCTCCAGTCTGGCTGGGAATACGGACCCGTCGATACGCTTGCCACGCGGAATCCGCGCTTCATGAGGTTGCTGTTGTACTCGTACGAGTTTCGGGTGCCCGAGCGGCTCGACCCAGGCGCTGCAAGGGCCAACAACGCCCGAGCGTCGGACTGCTCGAAGGCCACTCGCAATGTCGTGAGAAACGCTTCCAGATGCTCTTCCGGCGTCATGCTTGCTCCCCACGGTGTCCAACCCAAGCTACCACTCCGAAGGCGTGCCCCAAGGACCGGCGTGGTCACAGGCGCAGATGGTCGGGGCGGTCGCGTATCCAGTCGTAGAGGGAATCGCGGTCGGGCACAATGCTCCCACTCGAGCACTCGCTCCGTGGATCGGCCTTCGCGTCTTCGAGCGTGAGCGCGTCCCAGGCCTGGAGGAGCGGCGCGTAGTCGATCGCTTCGAGGGTGTCGATCACCTCTGTTAGCACCAGATCGTGGTCCGCAGCACAGGTGGGATCCTCGAGGCAACCAGCCGCCAACG
>PJEL010003220.1_pt1 | contig 14208 bp, 17 predicted proteins | sample 1853271 | NCBI WGS metagenome assembly PJEL01 (sample SAMN08108733, study PRJNA415343) | Invertebrate metagenome, whole genome shotgun sequencing project. | host: Globobulimina | place: Sweden: Gullmar Fjord | collected 2015-08 | reverse complement strand
AAAAAAAAACACCAATTAACAAACTGAAACCAATGTATGCCATGTGAACTGATTCCTTTTAATTGAACTGGATTATTATCAGAGAGTATTCCATGTTAGAAGCAATAATGAGCACAAAAGAGCAAACAGGACTCACTTTCACCATCCTCTTTAAATGGCCAAGTAAGAGAGAAGATGGTAGACAATCCCAAGGCAATAAATAAAGCACCAAAAAGAATAGGTGCTGGGGCAACAGTGAAAAACCATGACTTTGTCCGGGCACAAAAGAGGGTGAGGAAGTCACTGATGCTAATTTTCAAGTACCTAGAAGGAACATAAAATATGAATTAAGATGATGTCAAGGGAGTGTTTGGATGAAGGGTCACACCATGCAGCCAATTTATTATTATGCTGTGTATAGGGATGTGAAACACGGATGTGAAACACGGATGTGAAACATAGGTAAACACACTTACACCATGGTTATAATCTCATCGAAGGTGTGTTGTTTGAGGCCAATATTCGCCATAAATCCTTGGCTATTTTCGGTGTTATTTTGCAGTGCCATGTGCAGGAATATTAGGGAGCTGGCGCATGCCACAGTCCCTAGACACAAGCTAACTATAGAGTTGCTCATCATATCCCAGGTATCTGGAGTGGGAGAAGGCTTGCAATTGTCGTATGCAATGCTGATTATGGCTCCATCATTCAGGATGGTAATGAGAATGAGACAAAGGACCGGCATTTGGAAGAAATGATCAAACTCTGAGCTGTATTTACTGAGGAATGTAAAGTGAAGCACCAGAAAAAACAGGTCAAAATCATGGCTGTACTATATACACATATACATCACAGAAGAGAATAGAATCGCCAAGGCAAAGTGTTACTAGCCGTACTCGGGGTGAATGCATGTAATAGCAAAGAAGAAGAAGAAAAGCAGCTGCAATGTGCAAGCCAAGCGGTATATAATGAAAGACTTAATGCGTGCAAATATCTTTCGAGCCAAGAGTATGGCATCAACCTGGAAGAGAGAGGAAAATAAATTTTGCTATACATTGAGAACGAAGAAATGTTCCTAAGGAACGTGGATTATTGCAAGCAACTTACCACAACACTAAGCCCAGGAGATGTAAGAACAATATCTGCAGCTGCACGAGCTGCATCTGTAGCTCCCTGGACAGCAATTCCAACATCGGCTTTCTTTAGAGCAGGGGCATCATTCACTCCATCGCCTGTCATACCAGTCGCATATCCTTTCTTTCTCAGTGCCTCCACAATCTGAAACTTGTGAGAAGGGAACACCTAAGAGTATAGAGCACAGGGCAGAGAATAGTTAGTTGGCATCGTGTGAAAGCAGCTGTTCAGGTACATTATATAAGTCAAGTTAGATGGTGAGACGGGACAGCAACATACTCTCCAGCAACAAGTGAATCATATGAACCAGCTGGCTAGAAAGTGAGGCCCATTATTGTTCTTCACCTGAGCAAAACCGTCCGTCGTTTCAGCCCATTTTCCCAGCTTTTCCATATCTTCAGGAGATATACTACCTACCATGTAACAATTGCAGTCGAATAAGAGGATGAATTTTAGGTTAAGGATCCAGAAAAAAAGACTTTGCAAAGTGATGAGGCACCAAACACCAACAAGAAATGTGTACTAAGCTGCAGCTATATTCTCTAGAAGGGACAAAACTGGACACAAACACTCACCATCGTCCGTAGCTGGGGGGAGTTCATCTGCGGACATGATATTGTCACCCATGCCCAGCTGACGGCAAGTTTCCCTGCAACAAGCCACATCCCATTACTCACAAGAGCTGAATAAGAGAAAAAAAGAAGTATAAAACTCACTTGGCAATGACAGCATGGTCACCAGTTATCATCTTGACTTCCAGGCCATAATGAATGGCTCGCTCAATGGTTTCCTTTGTGTCGGGTCTCGGAGGATCCATGAAGGTAAGGATACCTGCCATAGTCCATTTGCCTTCTGTGTTTGTCCTAGCAACTGCAAGTGAACGTATTCCTCGCTCAGCCATCTCGATGACTTTTAGGTCTACAGCATCCTTAATGGCATCTTTATTCGAACACATATCCAGAATAACATGAGGTGCTCCTTTCGACACCTCGAACGTTTCTCCAGTTTTTTTACTTTTGATTTTAGCTGCTGTGCGCTTGATTTCTGGATCGAACGGCATGTAGTCCAGCTGGACATAATTATTGCAATCATCCAAGTCTGCTGCAACTAAAACCATAGTGTCCAGTGCATCCTTAGGAGGTTCGTTCCAGCGGGCTGCAAGTGCTGCAAGCTGTACCACATCACTACGGGTTGTTTCATCATCAAAAACGGGAGTCTCATCCCTTATCACCATCTTGTTGAGTGTCAGAGTACCCGTCTTGTCTGAACAGAGCATTTGTAGCCCTGCAAGCTCTTCAATGGCGGAGAGTCTAGTAACAATTGCCTGCTGTGAGGCAAGGGTCCTTGCACCAATCGCCATAGTGGACGTCACTACAACTACCATGGCGATTGGGATAGAGGCGATGAGAAGGATGACAAGGAAGGAAAATACATCAACGAAAGATTCGCCTTTAGCGAGGAGGTAGATCAAGAGAATGGCGCAGGCTGTTATACTCAATACAAGAAGAAATTTTACTACTCCCATCAAAACTTTGTCCATACGGCTTGGTTCATCGACACTCTGAAGCATGACATTTGTGAGAGAGTTGAGTTAAGCACAATGTTGAGAAACCAGCATCAGGGTCACCTGTATGAGCGCTGCAGTCTTCCCAAAAAAAGTGTTCATACCCGTGTCTTGGACAGTGGCCTCTGTCTCCCCTCGTACAACCGTAGACCCCATCTTTGGCACATCCCCAGCGGTCATGGTTACAGGCATGGACTCTCCTGTAAGTGCAGCCTGATCCACAGAGAGGGTGCCTTCATTAATGGAGCAGTCAGCTGGGACAGCGCTGCCTGCGGTGGAGGTAGGCACATTAATATCAGACAGGAGTCATCCTTAACAGTGGGGTAGGTATGGGTGCAGGTCTCCACAAGTCAACGTTTCACCACATTTAGTGACAAATAATATCACTCAAATTGAGAGAGCATTGTGGAGCATTAAAAACGAATTCAGCGAACAATACTACTCTCTAGTATGAAACTCACCAGCGCATAGCATGACTAAGTCCGTTGGAACGAGCAGTGAAGCATCAATCACTTGCCACTTGCCATCACGTTTCACCTGGGTGGAACATTAACTGTCAAACACTCGAGACTGGCATTGGAAGCCCCAACATGAGGAGTATCACAATAGGAATGCAAGAATTCCTCCAAGTATATAAAGCGAGAGATAGAGTGCAAGCCTGAATAAAGCAAGCAGGGTGAAAGTGCCTACAATATCACTACAGAACACAAAAAACTGGCACTCTTTCATCACCTGGGCAGTAGGTTTGAGGGAGTTTTTCAAAGCAGCCACTGCATTTCCTGCCTTCACAGTCTCATAGAAGCCTATAAAGCCATTAACAAGCTAGTTCACGGGGGTTAGGCTTCTACGTAAGTGAACGATGGTAGGAGACTAATACTCTCAAAGATGAAAAGGGTTCATTACCTGCAGAATGGACAAAATGGCCAAATCAAACCAATTTTGAAAAGCCTGTGGTTACACGCAAAGAAACATTATACTTCGGACAAGGAAGATAGAGTTGAGCAAAGCAACTATTGGGGGTGGGTTCTCCACACTGTCGCTTCAATGGGACAGCTGCTGCTAGATGATAGGTAGATGGGTACATGTGGAGAGGATGATTTTAACTCACAGATTCAACAACAATTGCGACCCATATCATTAAAGGCATCGGAGCGGTAAATATTTCAAGAAGTAATTTAAGCTTTGATTTCTCTTTCTCTTCCAGCGCATTGGGCCCTGAAAACCAAAAATGTCAGAATGAAATCCAGTATGTTGTCGCTATTTTATGCTGGCTGGTAATTGTGATCACCGTATTCTTCAAGTAACTGCGCTGCTCTAGCACTACTCAAGCCCATTTCAGATTCCATGATGTTGAGCTCCGTAACTCGCTCAGCTTCATATGACCTGTTGCGCATGATCCGTTTGGCTTCATAGACCTTGGGATTGGCACTATGCATTGAATCTCGGATATCCTCATCTATCATGATAGAGAAGAAAAGTCCGCCAGGGTCAGTCACTGATATGAATGCAAAGCCCAACCCTTTATCCTCATGTAAATACAAGAGTTGCCGAGTCACCACCTCTCCTCCCTATATCAACCCCCCCAAACATATGGATGTTGTTTTATTCATCTCTTCATCCATCCACTGCCCAGGAGAAGAGAATAGGATATCTATATCTATATGCTGCTGCTACGGAAAAAGATTGCGCTTGCTTACCTGACATGTGGCGGAGTACTTCAATCTTTTGCCGCTTTCGCACGACATCCTTTTTGGTATCATATTTCTTTTGTTCCCTTGCGACGAACACAATTGGTTCGCCCCCACTGCCAGTCGAGTTGTGAGAGGAGGAAGAAACACTCTGGTCGCCGGGCTTGTCGTGTCCTTCCATTTCACTTTTTTTGCCCATTGTTATACTACACAAGCCCAACCCTCAGGGTAGAGTATTCACACCTGTCCCGTTTCACTTCACGGCCACACTTTCCGGTTTCAACACCAATGAGATACTCTAACCCCGCAACCTCCCTGCTCCGCTGCCTCACTTCAGCAACCTTGCTGGACTAAACTTGTTGGACTAAACTGAGCTGCCAGTTATTTATGATGTTTTACTTTTTACAGCTATAAGGTTCCTGGTTAATGTCTGCCACAGGTAGAAGAATTCTACAGCCACTTGATTTTTACTTGATTTCTTTAACGTGGAGGAACATAATATGAATATATATATGCGTTTTCAATTTTATCATATAAAATTGTTTAAAAACGCACGTTTTCACCCCAAAAGAAACTTTCCAGAAAATCTGTGGCGATGGTTTATATTATTCATGAGTGCCTGAGGAACTCATGGCCCGCCAAGAAAGTCCACATTCAAGGCTCACATTGCTGTGCTTCGGGAAATTTTGGGTAGGATTTATGTAGCCCCGTGTGGTTACAAGGCAGTTTCGGTGGTGTAATGTATGTATCCACTGGAAGGAAAAAAGCATGTTGTGGAAAGTTCCTCTTCTGTGCCGTTTCTGATGTGTCTGCGTTTTGGTGATTCGGCGTTGTGGCGATGCATCGTTGTGGTTGCGAGTAGATGATTCATCGTAAGGTTAGGTTAACTGATTCAGTGTTGGAGGAATTGTTTGCACATGGTTCGCTGGGGAAAAACCAAGTATATATTCCCGGAAAGCAGTCTTGCAATGTCAGTGCACCAACGGTGGTGGTGTTGGTACTAGAGGTGCACGCTGACACCAAAAACTAAACTGATACTGACACAAACTGACAGCCTGCATTACGCGATTCATCGTTAGGGTGGTTTCCCGCCTGCATATTTCGATTCAAGGTTGTGATTGGGACGAATGAGCTGCGTATAACGTTACTTGGTACAGCATCCCTAATAAGCATCCCCTCGTAGGATAGGGGAACATATTTTTTTGTAGACCAGGCACATACATACGTTACATTTGTTACCATATTGCTATAGCAACATGAATTGTAAGGAGGGATATACAAGGATAGAAGTGATATATAATGAAGTATTAAACATCAACTTCGGCGAAATCACTAAAACTCCCATGCTGAGGAGTGAAGGATTTCATACTATGTCGGTTTTACAGAACAGACGCAAACAATCACATTTGTACATATAACTGCCACGTCTCGCCTGCCAGCACCGTCTACATAATGACTTGTCGTTGGGGGAGAAAGTGGCATCCAGGGTGTCGAGCTGCGCAAGTTTAACAAGGTTAGGTAAGACTGTTGTTATATATATATTCTTGGAGCATTGCCCGGCGAGCGTATATACACCTCATAAGGTGTATATCTGTTATATTTGTGTATGTTCATTCTATAATTATGAGTATCTTTTACGTATCCGCAGCTGAATTGTATTATCGTTTCAGTATCTTTATCTGTGCTATCATCTCAGGGCCATTCATTATGTAACATCCACAAAAGTGTAGTTATCCAGTAGTAACATTGCTCTTCAGGGTTCTTGAGGAAGGATTGTAACAAAGTGAATACCACTATTTGTTTGACTGCTACACTGGTTGGCATTCGTGTAGTGGTTGGCGGTTGGAATAGTCTCGTATTCACGATCCAGATACGAAAAACCGCAAGAATAACACAATTTTCTTTGCCAACTCAAACAACTTTTTCCATTACAAGTGCATTGGTTAACTTTAATACAAAATAGGATACTTTTCGGAACAACGGTTTTAAACCTCCATCTTGTGTCTGAACTGCTGTTTCACCACTACATTTGCATTACTTCAACATTTCAATGTAGCGTATACAGAGATAAGTAGTGCCAGAAGGATGACCGGTGGGATAGAGAGGGCACGTGATACGAGACTGCAATGCAACGCTAGGGGCTCTTGCAAAAGACTGCTATCTTACTGTTGTGCTTGCAACAGTGGTGTAGAATCACTAGACGCAACCCAACGTCAGCAAAGCTTAGAGTATCCCCAAAGGGCTTTGTGCAACAACAGAGTTGTGCTCTCATACAATGATTTGTTCCACAGAAAACCGAACAGATCGTGCATTAAGGCTATTCTATTGCGTTAGAGCGGTTCACTGACGCACACAAACCTGAATTTTATTTAAAAAATCTGCTTTTTAAAGTCGGATCAACTAGACAATTAAAAAAAAAAAATCTGCAAACAAGAAAACATGTTTGGCCATCTGAAAGCTGCAATGACTGAAAGAAACGTCTCAGCATTAGATATTCCTGGTTGGGTTGGATGGGCAGAATGGTATCAAATCTATCTGCCATGAGAATCATTTCGTTTACAAGCAATTCGTTGCTTCAGTTTGTAGAGATCTGCATATTTTAAGGAATCCTATTCCTGCACAGGGCATACATGGCATTGTTATCGTAGCTTTCTGAAATTGCCTGCCTCGCGCTCATTAATGTTAAGTGGAACCACGGCTCCATATGGGTTGTACTGTTGCATGTAAGTCCTTGTTATAGTTATCAGCTCCATTACTTCACCCCCAAACTGCAAGTGGATATCATAGTAAGCAAGAAATATTAGGCTCTACGGAAAAACATAGAGTGGTGGTGGTCTCTGCCATTGTGTGGTTGTGTGACTACAGGTTGCCTTCATGTCAAAACATTATTATAACACGCATACACATACACCAAGTGCAAGTACTTCCTTCCTGCACACACCGTAGGAGCCATGGATACAGGTTGAGAAAATCCTTGCATTGCTGAAGGAGATATCCCTTGTGCAGAGGCCAAAGCAATCTCCCAATTCTGTTTTTCAATTCACACGTAGTGGTCAGATACAAGAAAGTAGAAACAAGAAGCCCTGACAACCATTTCATGTTAGTAGGAGTGTATGTCAGCTACCTGCTGTCCTGGTTCTGTAGGCTTGTCGATCTGTGGTGAAATGACAAGCATTAGGATATAACACAAAAACATTATCTGAAGCGGTTCAGTGCAGTTTGGCTTTCTCACCCACCTGTGAGTTTCGACTGAAATTAACGAAAACCCTTGTGTCACGAACATGAGGGGTGTGCTGAAATGAAGGGTTACAGATGAAAAGGTAAAGCTGTCTACTACTCTATTTGTGACATCCCTTAATATATCTCACATTAAGCCACTTCTGTGTACTTTAAATAGTTCTTATTGCAGCGCTGGATTCACAAGAGAGAGTACACTGGACCAAATACCATTTGAAACAAAAGCCACTTCCACAACACAATGTTCACACAATTCGTACACACAGGTAGAAAGCAACAAGAAATTTCCGCTCTGCATTACTATCTAGTGTTCCTCTACCCTGCAGTAATACTGGTAAATGCCCCAAGTTGCAACTATTTATGCCTATACCTGATTGAAGTACTGCAAGGCCAGGGTAGCATCTTCAACACATTCGAGCTGTGACAGGACGTGCTGGTTAGGCCAAGCTAGTGTAAAACAGATAGATTCCGATAGATTTAGATGAAGATGTAAGTGTCTCCCATGTCAGTACGATTTGTCGGTCTAGCACATCCTGCCTGTGCTAATGCTTGTTTCTTCTGCTCCAGGATTTTAACACAATCTACACGCAAGCCGGTGGATTCAAACATCTTATTGATCTCTTGCTGTAGTGTGGGCTGGGTTAGTAAAGACACAAAACAGGCAATGTGTTGTTGTTTACATAGGCAAATTGCCTATTCTTGTATATACGTACTGCTCATCAAGGGCTGAGTTGAGTGCTGCAGATCATGAAAGAGTCAATTGCTACATTTACCATGAAAGGCCTAAACCAACCTTACAGCAAACGCTTACCACTGCAACATATGCTGGAAGCCGACGAATGTGTAGGACTTGCGAGGGAGGTGTATCTTCAAAGGTGTGAGCTGGGTTGGGTTTTGAAACAGCAGCCGCTGCCACTGAAGAACTTTACGGACAAAACAAAACAAACTGATTAGGAACATTGTTAAGCTTGCCAGCCCAATAAACGCACTCTTCGCCGGAGTGTGAAACATTGCCGCAGGGCACGGAATGCTGCAGTCCCGCTTGGTCCCCTCCTTCTCCTGACATGGAATCATCATCATCTGCAAATTGGTCCAGCCCCATTTTATCTGGCGCAATGTGTTTTGAAACTGTTGATGAAACTGCAGCAGCCTGAGCAGCTTCTGCCGCGGCCTCAGCAGCAGCAGAAGCTGCAGCCTGAGAGCTCAGCACAAGGGAGTAAGCAGAAAGAACGCACAAACACACAAGACAAAGCACCAAGGAAAGCAGAGTAATTGAAAACATATTAATGAAACAATACTATTTCGAGAACATAACAACAGTAATAACAACAGCAAGAACAAATATATCCTTCATATAGCAGTACCAAAAACACCGAGGGAGAGGCAAGTACACGGATAGATACAGGGGGATCACCGATACACAACATGTAGAGGAAAACATCAGCAGAACCACCACCACCATCATTACCATTCACAACAAAAACAAAAACAACAGCAACCACCAATCCCTGTTAAGGCCAATTGTATCAACATATCAACAACGAAGTCATCATGACGAAAGTCGACAACAGCATCAGTTAGAGCACCTATGACACAGCCACATAATATTGATAGAGTACAGTAGATATCTCCACAGCAGTCATACGACTACGGCCACAGCAACAGCAAGGACACCAATCCCTCCCTCTCTAACAGCACAGGATAGAAGGAAAAAGGAAAAAAAAAACTGACACGGTGACACAATACCACTACAGTACAGTAGGCGTCTCCACAGCAGTAATACGTCCACAGCTACAGGAACAGAAAGGACACAAATCCCTCACTCTCTCTAACAACACAGGAGGGGAATTAAACAAAAAAGGCTCACCGCTGCTACAGAGGTAGCCAAATTAACTGCATCAATATTATTGGGAGAGTGAGTATGTTCAGGCTCACTCATGGCCCCAGTCAGCAAGAACTGACGTATATGGAAGTGAGTGTGTTCAGGGTCAGGGAGCACCTGCAGGTCATTTCCTGAGGTTTTGGTACACCTAATACGGTGTACATCAAAAGATGGAGATATTTAATTCTAGCGTTGTAACATCCGGATGTTATGGATAGAGATGGTACACAAAATTTTGGCTGTATTGATTGTACAAAATTGAATGTCTGTACCCTTCGGCGGTATAGTATTAAGTAGACTGTAGTTTACTGCCTGGTTGGTTTTGACTACTTATTGAATAAGATAATGCTGCTAATTCACTCTCTCACACACTTACCAGTAAAAGGAATACACATCAGTTCTTTGTGGTAACGCAGCAGGCCTGATAGTTGGTGGAAGTTAGCGACAGACTGACCTTCCATCTGCGTTTTTAACTATACTGCTTGACAGCAGCCCATGAGGGGTTTTCGTTGAGAGTTGACAACTCTATTAGCGTGATTGGTAAGCCCATACCCGGCACGTATATGATTCATGGTTGTGATCGGGGGAAGTGAGTGGATAAATAGCCTGTTAGTTAATTACAGTTGGTGACAGCAGTTGGTAATAGTCTGACAGTCCATGTGGTTTTTAAGTAGAGACTGTCTGACAGCAGTTCATGGGGGGGTTTCGTTGAGAGTTGACACCTGTAATAACGACCACGTTCGCCGACGTGAACCCATGCGTAAATAGCCTAGCCGTTGGAGAAATATTCACAACTAAGGGAAAAGGGCCTTATTCGGTAATTTCCTGGCTAGTAGTTCAATTCATAGTGAGTTTCTCTCAGTACGAAGAGCTAACTCCCTAACAATAATCATCACTCTAGCCCTAACCCTAACCCAAACTCAAACCCTAACCCAAACCCTAACCCTAACCCTAGCGCTAGGCCTAACCCTAACCCTAACCCTAACCCTAACCCATTCACTAACCATTTATCAGTCATGTAGGAGTGGGAAATATATGTTGTACGTTCTTCTGTGTTGACAGGGCTGGGAAAAGAAAACCGAAAAAGTTTTACCTAGTATTGCAAGAGAACAAAGAGAATACAGAATTCATTACCATGGGCAGACCGCGACAAGGAGCTATACTTGCGGAAAAGGCAATCAATGGCTTGGCTGATGTGGAGGACGGAAAAAATTGTTTTGATACGAAGGTAGTTGAATCCGGGGAAGGGTTAGCCGTTTGACGTAAATGGAATGATAACCGTCTTTCTCGAAAGGAAGATCGATGAAATCCTTATGGGGTGCGGGTGGTCTGTTCCGGGGAGGAAACCTGGGTGGTATTTTAATGTGGATGAGTCGTATTGCTGTGGATTTTTTAAAGGATGTTTACTTGCTGTGAAGGATTTAGTGACTGAACTGAGTGTAAACAATCTTCGATTGTGTCAATTTTTTCTTTCGTGCAGTTTTGTAACACGTGTACCTCTGCAGGAGTCTATTGTTGCACAACTAGAAGTGGAAGTGGAGGAACGGTGCCGGAGTCTGAGGTTTTGCACGTGGCTCACCTTGGTCTAAGTTTATGCGTATCGTGTAACGTAGTGCTCTTCCTAAACTCTCTATAGGGAAGACATTGTAAGCCTTTGCATGGAGTTGACAAATTGGTTTAAACAGGAAAAACTGAAGCTGCCTAAAGCTATGCGACGCATGCCTCTCAAGCAGTTCATTGAAGACTATGGAGAGAGTGCATCCCAAATTCTTCTCGCTACATCCAGGTGCAAATATTCTTTTCACAGAGTCGATAGAATTGAGCTACTACATTTTGTCTCATTTACATTTCTTACCCAATGTTGCTAATTCGTCACCGTTATTTTACTGTATTTGAATGTAGAGATCCTATTTCTGGCCCCGGAGTACAGCCTCAGACAGCTGTAAAGGCAGAAAAGAGTGCTGCTATTCATCACCTAGGAGATAATTCAATATCTGTAGCATCTAAGCATGAAGCTCAAATAATACCAGCCCAAACACCATCAAAGGGGTTTATCCGCAATCCTTCATCCCTGGTGATGGAGACCCCAGGCCGAATAGCTAGGAACGGGGAGGTAAGTATCATACACCAACCTTGACTAGGAACGGAATGAAACTACTATATGCTAACTTTTAACCTACTAAAGGTAATGTTCTCTGCACGTGGAAGTCCAATATTGGCCGTCCCACAGACTCCTGGTCATGTGAGAAATTGATATCATGAGACTTTGAGTGCTCCTTACTGTGACATTTGCCTGTGACATTTGCATATTCCATTTCCAGCTCTCTGATGACCCGCACTGCATAAATTGACATGGATGATAGGCTGTTTTACGTTCAGAGGAAGGTGCTAAGCTACAGGTTGCTGTAGAACTCCCTGAGGTTGGGCTGGTGGATATGGCCACAGATGTGGTAAGGGCTGCAATGAACTGCTCAGGCTAAATGACATTTCTCTTTAACCAATATTTTCTTTATCAGGCCCATCTGACAGTAGATCTGAAGAAAGCCGCTGTTGGGAGACTTCAACAGATGCAAGATGAAATTGCACGGCTCATGTCTCAGTTGCAGTCGTGTTGACTTTGTAATTTGATCTATGCACAACTTGCCTTGAGTTGTGTATATCATATGGGCAAGTCGAAGGTTGGTCTGAAGGCCAGTATTTGGTCTGTTTGGTTGCCAGAGTGCTTCCGTAGCAGGCATCATCAATCAGGCTAATGTGATAGGTTAATTGTGCACTTAAATTTTTCTTCCTATTAGATAGATAGATCATATTGCCTGAAGAAAGTTGTTGTGTGAACCCTAAATAGCAATGGTAAATGCGGTGCTAGGGAAGTCAGCCAGCCCCCCGCTGCACATTAATTTATAGATATGACCATGAAGTCTTACCTGCAGCCATCTCTTATCTGACACATAGTGTAGCGCATTAGATTCTCAACTTAACAACAGCAGTACAAGATAAGACACACGAGACTAGGTTAAAGGCAAGGGCAAGGGTGGACTTTCTCAGAGCTACTTGGAAAGTGATGCTATTCTGAATCTCTTTCAACAATGCAAATATAAGCACTCTGGTTCCTAGACCGGCTTCCCTCTTCCAGAGTCTGCGCCAAACGTGGGGCACAATGGCTCTTTGGTAAATCATGATGACTTTCTAAGGGGCAGTTAGGTGTTTTTTATTGTTTCGTTGTACAAGAAGTGAGGCAGCTATGAAGTGATAGTTTATGATTACTGTTCGTGCAAACAATTCGTAATTTTTGTAGCTAGTACTACAATCGCTGAAGCTAACTTGCACTAATGCTAATTCTGCAGCAGAAGTTGTCACTACGGACGCTGTAGTGGAGGCAAGATTCCCCGTGTTGTTGGTCACAGTGGTCTTAGCTGGTGGTCTACCCCGACGTGATGGAATATCCTGTGAAAAAATGGCTCAAGTTAATGCAGAGCAGCAGCTTGAATCTGTAATGAAACTAATAATTACACCAAATTCCGAATCAGTCTGATCGTCAAAAAAATCAACTTTATCAAATTATGTTAAAGTACTCGGAGAAAGTACACTTGGTGATGAGTTGGCTTTATCGCAGCAAGGAGAGGGGTGTTCATATATTGTGATTAATCGTGCCAGAGCGGAACAATCACAATATATGATTGGTTGGTTCAAAACGGCGAACCGAGCGCCGTGACGTGCCACGCCTACTAACTTTACACCTATTGTATGTATGCTATTTCACTTGGGTCACCTGACCCATGTGTACTACTGTGTTGAAGATGTGATGTTTTCCCTTGCTTTTGAGGTGGCACTTTTCTCTCCTTTTCAGGCCTTTGTGCTGGTGACACGCGAATGACAACAGTCTTAGAAGTACAGGGCTGGTGGCAAGCACGTAACTCCATGGTGCATTTACAACCTTGCTCAGATGCTAACAGCGAGACGAATGGCAGGGTTTAGAATCAGAATGCAATACTGTTACAATTGAGTTCCTAAGTCTTGAATTAATTAAGTGACAATTGACCCTAAGGGGACATGCTAGCCTCTATGGTGCCTTGTATAGCACAATACACCCTACACACCAAGTCTAATCAATGTGCAACTCTCATCCATACCATGCTTGTTCTTCAACTTTATTATTTCCTTCTGACTTTCTCCCCCCTTCCGTCTCGTCTCCTTGTATTGGTTTGGACTGTTCAGGCTACTTAATGTTGAAGCCTGAAATGACTCGTCTTCTGGAATGTTGGTAGAGTTAACACTGGGTTTTAAAATCCCCATCCCTGGTGCCTTGTGATGCCAACACGAAGGTGGGCCCTGGCTAGTTCCTCCATGCAGGAGATCCATCTGGAGGGATGGGAGTGGTTGGTGAGGCTGTAGCCAAGATATTCTCGTTCATGACTTGAGTCCAAAACCAAACAGATGTAGTGTTTAGTGCTGTGGATTGAAGTATGTGGGGGTTGGAGTTTATAAAACCTGAAGTGTAAGGCCTCGTATCCATCTAGAGCGTTCGCTTTCCCTATTGGCCCTTAGTGTCACATTCCTTCCCTGTGCTACGACTAGAGCTGCCGCCGGCCACTTTTTGGGCTGTTAGCTGGCCGTTCAGATTTGGGAGTGGCCGGCCATACCCGACACTTATATGATTCGTAGTTGTGATCGGGACGAGTGAGTTGTGTACAGCGAAGCAGAGAAACGCAGAACGTAAAGGCTAC
>PJEL010003218.1_pt1 | contig 14212 bp, 8 predicted proteins | sample 1853271 | NCBI WGS metagenome assembly PJEL01 (sample SAMN08108733, study PRJNA415343) | Invertebrate metagenome, whole genome shotgun sequencing project. | host: Globobulimina | place: Sweden: Gullmar Fjord | collected 2015-08 | reverse complement strand
TCAATGTCGGATATCAACAAGATTTCAGAGGATGGCGTGACATTCAAATCGATCATCGATGGCAGGTCTATTCACATGACCCCTGAGATGGCGATTGATGTTCAAAACGATTTAGGCCCCGACATCATCATGGCCTTTGATGATTTCCCACCCGCCAGCCAGGATGCGGAAGACAGTGCTCAATACACCAAACGGCTGGATGAAGCCAATGAACGCACTATTCGGTGGCTCGAACGCTGTGCCAAGGCCCACAAGAAGCCTGATCGGCAAGCCCTTTTTGGAATTGTGCAGGGCGGGACCGATTTGGATCGGCGAACACATTCTGCAAAACAGATATGCAGCATTGAATTGCCCGGGTACGCGATCGGTGGAGTCGCGGTTGGCGAGGGTGAGGATGAGATCAAACTTGTCGTGGAACATACCGCGCCCCTCCTCCCGAGCGAAAAACCACGATATCTGATGGGCGTGGGCTACGAATGGGATATTGTAACCGCAGTTCGGGCGGGCGTGGACATGTTTGATTGTGTGCTACCCACGCGAAATGGTCGAAATGCCAATGCATTTACGAGAACCGGGCAGGTAAAACTGCGGAATGCAGGATTTGCGGAAGATGAGCGGCCTATTGATGCAGAATGTCAGTGCAAGGCCTGCAAAGAGGGGTTTAGTCGTGGATATATCCGACATCTTTTCATGGCGGGGGAAATGCTGGGGCCAATCCTCGTCAGCCTGCATAACATAGCCCACTTCCAACGCCTGATGGCTGACATTCGCCAGGCGATTGGCAATGATGATTGGGATGGGCTGATGGCAGCCTGGCCTGTTCTGAGCGCGCACCGAGTTTCTCCCACTGCCTCATCAAAGGGCAAACGGGGGAGCGGGGCGGGCGTTGTGATTTAATGATTGATCGAAAATAATGAAGTTAGACCGTCTTGGGTGGAAGCAACGATCCAGCTCGCTCACAGTCTCGGCAAAGCTAGATGGGAAACGCAAAACCATTGGCAGCCTGCTTTGATTGAGATTGCATCAACCCATGACAGATAGGAATTAGAGACAATGGAAAAAAATCCGTTGACGGACCTTGAAACTACGTTTACTCCCTTTTGGTTGAATTCAGATTGGGCGATAGGGTCACTCATGCTTGCGCAGGATGATTCACCTGCTAGTACATTAACTGGTGGTGGAGACAACGGCGAAACCGCAGGTACGCAAGAACCCGCCGGCAGCAATTCGACTCCGGCGGCAGGTGGGGCCGGCAAGCCTCAATCCGCAGCATCCTCGTGGCTCATTTTCTTGCCTGTCGGATTGCTCTTGATCTTCATGCTTTGGCAAGGGAGCTCTTCCCAAAAGAAGGAAAAGCGAAAGCGCGAAGAGATGCTCTCATCGCTCAACAAGCATGACAAAGTGCAAACGATTGGCGGCGTCATTGGCTCCGTGATTGAAGTCAAAGATGGCGAAGTCATTCTAAAAGTTGATGAAGCCAACAATGTGAAAATGAGATTTTCTAAGAGCGCGATTCAGCAAGTGGTATCCGAAGCCAGCGCGGCAGAATAATTGCAGTATAGAACGTAGAAGAGAACACGAATAGGCTTGATACATAGGGTTTGCGGTGTCGCCAAAGGTGGCACGTACTCCGAATCACAGCCACACAAAAGTGGAGAGGCGACAGGAGCGTTGACAAACGGCTCCGCTCCCTGATTTGACAGTTCGATTGTTAGTATAGATTGTGAAGGTTTTTCATGAACGGAAAATGGCGCATACTCGTCATCCTCATCTTCGTTGCATTTGCGATGAAGAGCATCACCCCACCCAAGGAACAACTTGGATTGGGCAAAGATCTCGCCGGCGGGACAACGATTACATATCGCATTGATTCGGATGATGATGGCAATCCTCCGACGCAAGCGATGTTGGATCAGATTATCTCGGTTATTCGTCAGCGTATTGACCCCAAAGGTATTTTCGATATTGGTATCGTGCCCCAAGGGACATCGCAGATCGAAATTTCTATGCCGTTGCCCACTGAAGATGTGAGGGCGATGAGGCGAGATCTGGACGATGCAATTCAGGCGATTCGCCGAGCATCGGTGAGCGAAGGCGACATCGACTCAGTCCTCCAACTGCCAGCCGCTGAGCGCTCAACTCGCATCGAATCCTTGAGCAAAGGTGTTGCGGAGCGAATTGGATTGTTTGAGGCCGCTGGAGCTGCCTTTGATAACAAAATCGCATTGCGCCAATCGTATGATGGGCTGTACGCTGACCGCGAGGCGGATTTGAAGATCCAAGCGGCTGCAGTTGTTGCAGCTCAAGAAGGGTTTACCGCAGCGCGGCAAGCTTTGATTGATGCGGGTATTGATGCAATGCAACTCGACGCTCTGCTCACCATCACGGATGAAGCGCGTCGTGACAAGGAAATGCAAAACATCGTATTCGATCATCCTGAGTTGGCGGCACAGGTCGCGGACTGCATTGATGATAACGAATCACTCAAGCAGGCTGAAACTGTTCGTGATGAAGCACGCCCGAAATGGGATGAGCAGATCACACCCGCTGAAATTGCTGCAACCGATGCGGAAATTGCATACGGCGAAGCTCGAAGCAATGCGCTACGAACATCGTTAGATTCAGACGATGTGCGCAATGCGCTAGATCAAAGCACGGATACACGCAACACCAGAGATCCTCGAACGAATGAACTCATTACTGAGCTCAGTCCGCGCGAACGTGCGCTGACCCGATTGAAGGATACCTACCCACTGTTTGCAGATCTCATTGATGTTGCGGACACGAAGCATGCAGCCTACAAAGAGGTTGCATCGGGCTATGACGATCCCAAGGACTTGATTGCACTGCTCAAGGGTGCGGGTGTGTTGACGTTCCGGATTGGTGCAAAGCCAACTGATAGCCTGCCGATTTCTGCCTTGCGCGATGAGTTGGCAGAAGGTGGGCCGAACAACATCCAAAGTTCGACGCAGGCGCGCTGGTTTAAACTCGACAAACTTGAGCAATGGTACAAAGACCAGTTTGACCTACAACGTTTGCAAGCCAACCCGGAAACGTTCTTCGCTGGAAGAGGGCTGGTTGCAGGTGAATTTGATGGTGAAATCTATCTTCTTTTGTGGACCACTTCTGATCGCTCATTGGATGAGAAGACCGCTGGCTGGGAACTGACTCGAGCAGGGATGACACAGGACCAAGCGGGACGACCTGCGGTGTCTTTTCAATTGAATCCAGCAGGTGCTTCTGCATTTCGTAAACTGACCTCGAATAACAAGCAAAAACCGCTTGCCATTGTGCTTGATGATCGGGTGTATTCTGCTCCCAATATCAATGCAGCCATTGGCGCGAGTGGCGTTATTGAAGGTGAATTTACCACAGCTGAAATTCGATATTTGCTTCGTGTTCTGAATGCAGGAACGCTGCAAGCCAAATTGAAGGGACCGGTTGCACAAAGTACGATTGGCCCTTCACTAGGTGCTGACAATCTTCGACGTGGATTGCGGGCAGGGATTGTGGCGTTGATCGTCGTCGGCATCTTTATGTTGTGTTACTACTTCCTTTCCGGAGTGGTAGCCAATATCGCTTTGGTTTGTAATGCGCTGTTCATCCTCGGCATCATGGCAAACATAGAAGCCGCCTTCACCATGCCCGGCATTGCTGGTATTGTGCTTACGTTCGGCATGGCGGTCGACTCCAATGTGTTGATTTACGAACGCATTCGCGAAGAGTTGGAAACCGGCGCCGATTTGAAGACAGCTATTCGTCTCGGCTTTGAGAAGGTAACGAGCACAATCGTCGATGCGAATGTGACCAACCTCATTGTGTGCTTCGTGCTCGGATTTACCGCGACCGCAGAAGTCAAAGGCTTTGCGATTACACTCGGCATTGGCATCATCTCCACGCTCTTCTGTGCGTTGTTCGTAACGCGAGCGATCTTTGATACCTATGAGAGTATGACGCATGCAAATTCGCTGCCCATGCTTCCTTCAGTATTACCTGCATTGAACAAGATCTTGCACCCGAAGATTCATTGGGTCAAACATCGAATCATGTTCTGGGGATTGAGCTGTGTCGCGGTGCTGATCTGTTTTGGCATCACAGCCAACTACTGGAACGAAATGCTTGACACCGTCTTTAAGGGCGGTACATCGGTTACGATTACCTTCCATGACCTGCAAGACGGTTCGCGGAATATGGTGCCGCGTGCTGAAGTCGAAGCGAAGATTGAACAGTGGGCCCGCGATAATGAATCGACGCTCACGGAATCCGAATATAATGCGCTCAGCAACGTGCAGGTTCTGAATCGAAGTGTAGATGAAGTCGAGGGTGCAGATTTCCGAGGGAATGAATTTGTTATCAAGAGCACGCTCGAAGAGACCAAACGCATCGAAGAGGTTATTCAGTCTGTCTTTCCCAACGAGTTGAACACCAAGTCCGCCATCTATTTTGACGGCTATGAGATTGAAAATACTGTTCCCCTTGACTTGGTGCTACCCATCTTGGAGAAAGAGCTCGGGCGAAACATCAACGAGGCGTCAGGCCAAGATGTCCGTCGATATGTTGGCGGTGTGGCAATCAAGGCCATTGGTTTGAGGCCTGCTTCGACCATTGAGGAAATACAAAGCCGAATCGAAAGACTGCAAACTTCCGAAGAATTCAAACGCTACGCCAATCGCGATGTAGAGGTGTTCGGCCTTACTTCCACCGGCGAATCTGATGATGAAGGGGAAACCTTGTGGTCGGATGTGGCCGTTGTCATCAATTCGCCGAACATCAGCATCTTTGATGATCGTGGGACTTGGGATGTCGAAGTTGCCGCAAAGGAATGGACCATTGTGCGTCGCGCTCTCACTGAGCCGCCATCATTGGATCAAGTGACGCAGATTGGTGCGGAAGTTGCGGCCCAGTTCCGGGCGAAAGCGATTGTCGCGATCACGTTGAGTCTCTTGGGTATTCTGGCATACATCTGGTTCAGATTCGGCTCATTGCGGTACTCGTTTGCCGCCATTGTCGCATTGGTTCATGATGTGGCGATTACACTCGGCCTGCTCGCACTCACCCATGCGGTGTATGACAACGTGCTTGGTCAAACACTTCGCATCGAGCCATTCAAAATCGATCTGGGTGTCATTGCTGCTTTGCTTACGATCATCGGTTATTCATTGAATGACACGATTGTCATCCTTGACCGTATTCGTGAGAATCGCGGGAAGTTGGCGGTCACATCTGAGGATGTGGTGAACAAATCCATCAATCAGACGTTTAGCCGAACTATTCTCACGTCCGGCACGACATTGCTTGCGGTAGGCATCATGTACTGGTTCGGTGGAACAGGTATTCGACCGTTCACCTTTGCTATGTTATGCGGCGTGATGGTTGGTACATACAGCTCTATCGCGGTGGCGGCGCCGATGGTCTTTTCAAAGGCCAAATCCGCATCAACCAACGCGAGCTAATGCTCACGGTTGACCTAGTGCGGTCGAATATTACATTCATAGATTTTCACGAAAGCCAACGGTTCGCCGTTGGCTTTCTTTTTTTTTGGGGAACGTAAGTGGCTAATCGACATTGACGATTGTTCCTCGGTGATGCAAACAGGTGGAGCAGTCTGGTTGTCATGGGATATCTGGGGAGCTGATGCATGGAATGGAAGACCATCGCTGAGGTGTTGTAGAAAATGCGACGGTGTGCATGGATGAGGAAAGCCGTGCTTAGCATGAACTCCGGCCAATTCCTCCAATGAGCCTTGGGAATGTGCTTGCCAAGTACGATGAATTGTGACATGCACCTGGCCTGCAAAGGGAAACCAATCAATTCGATTGCTGGGGTTGAATGGGGCAACCGTCAAGTTCATTGAGTGCATGGCTGTTCGCAAAGAGCTGGTTTAGAAAACCATCAACGTGCTGGAGAGTCAAGTGGATCGATGATGAACACTATTGAACGATTGGGCAAGGATGCATCGCCAGTCTTGTTATTCGCCAAGGTGTGCGACAAGATAGAGGCGAATGCGCTTGAGGAGAGCTGCAGAACTAGCGTCAACGAGAATGCCGCCATCGATTGTGAGAGTGGATCGCAGTCGGCCACAAAAGCGGTCCAGTTACTGCGGCAACTGCGGAGCAACTGCAAGTGACTACTTCATGAACCAAGCTTGCGTAGGCCTGCGAACTTATTTATTGTGGTGTACAGAGTATGATGAGTAGTGTCGAATCGAATGAGTTGGTTTATTAAAAGAAAGCCCCTCGAAGCAACTGCTCCGAGGGGCTTTTACACTTAGGACCGTGGCTCTACTGGTTGGGTCGACGATGAGGCCAATCCATCAATCAATAGCCCACGAAATCCTGCACAGGGCGTAACAAAGTTTCCGCCGATCTCTTATGGGTCGATTTTTTCGTCCCAAATGGTGCGGAAGTTGATCTTGCCATTTTTCTTGGGCAGGCTCAACCAAACAAAGGTCAAGTAAATGTCGCTGCCGAGAGGATTATTCTTGGCTGCTCCATCGCTCTTGAAGACATTGTCCGGGATCGGGATGCCGTTAGGAATGTAGTAGACACCATCTGGGGCAAAGTTCATGTCGTCTTGGCCGTCAAGTGGAGTGTTGACAAAGTCCGTTCGTTCGGTGAAACGACCGACGTGGTTGTCATTGTAGAGCAAGTTACCCGCCCAGAGTTTCTCGTTGCCGTGAATCAAGTTGGCGACGGTCTTGTCCTGGATCGTGGAAAATTTGCCTTCTTCAATGCCGCGATCGCCGATGATGGCAAAACCGCTTGAACCGCGTGAGCTATTCCATTGGGTCGACATACGGACGCCGCCCATGAAACTAATGGCATAGGAGATGTTACAAACATCATCACCGCTGCTGGTGTCACCGGTGAAGTTGCCTGCAAAATCAGAGTCCCATGGGCCCTTGGTTTCTTCTTCGTCCTTGATGTAATCAGCATCAGCAACAATGTTTGCATTTGCTTCATCGGGGCACACCACTGTGGGGGGCTGGAAGAACTCATTGAAAATCAGGACAGATGCAATATTGGCGTTCGAGTTGCCAATTGAATGATCGCCCAGTTGCGAATGATCAAAGTCGATCTCGGTGGGTACCGGGTATCGCTCTTTGTGGCCTTCTGCCCAGAACATTAGCGCTTTGTGGAATGACGCTTGTTGAGTGCCGCACTGCATGAATCGTGCAGTTCGACGAGCTTTTGCCAAAGCAGGCAACAGCAAACCAATCAAAAGTGCAATGATCGCAATCACGACCAGCAATTCGATTAAGGTAAAGCCGAAGCGGCGTTTTAGAGATACGTGTCCAGTCATCTTCGAGTCTCCTATTCATTAGGAAAAGAGGTGATGCCGCTGGTCGATCTTGGAATACACAAGCAAGATCAAGACTACCAGTCGGCGCTGGTTCAAACAACTAACTGTTCCTCGAGACATCCATACACAAGACATCTCGTTTTCTTCTAACTTCTACCAAAAAACAGACCCTACCATCAATCACGTTTTGCTCAGGAATTCTTCAAACGACCCAAATCGAAGGAGGTCTGATTCATTTCCAAAGGTCTGTTCAACTTGTATCAAAAAAGGGAATTCGGCTTTGAATCACGTGTGTCACCGACGGAAAACCATTCTCCATCAAATCTCATCACACATGAACCACAATTGTTGATTCAAGAATCCAGCGAATCGGATGCACTGGAATAGGCGATGACGATGATGTGGTCTCTGGTTTGTGTCCCAAGTGTCCATTGCAATGCTAATCTAACGGTGGTTCTTGCAGAGGTCAGCCTATCAAAAATTGCTTCGCTTCTACAAGCAACACACACGATCAGCCAATGGTTGCACAATAAAACAGCACCAACAGCAGCACGTAAATGCCTGTCAAGATGTCGGCTGGTGACTGGAGGGTGGAATCGGCCGATGGATATCGGCAAATAAGAACAGGGTGCGAATCAACGCGTCGGAATAAATGTCAGGTATATTCCAGTCTTTAGGCCATCAAATTGTCGACGAAGCCCAGCAAATTTGCCCGCTTCATCTCGTTCATATATACCAAACCATAACGAATGACGGAGGCCTGTCAAGGGCTTTTTTATGGTTCAGCACAATATTATTCGGTTCCAGCACATATCCGGTTCCAGAATCATGCCAAATGCGACTAAGTCCAATAAATTTCTTGGCCGTTGATAGGGCATTGAGGCTCAATTCAGCTTCTTCTGGAGCGCAATCGCGGCAATTGCACGAGCCGGTTGATCCCCCTTCGCAGAATTCAAAGCACTTCTAACTGCCTGAATAGCATCAGGATCGAGTAACAAACGGGTGATGAGATGGCCGATGGTCGTGAGGTTTTGAGTGACTTCGATCTTGTCATCAACCAACCACGCCCCCCCAAGGTTGAGGATTGGTTCGACATTGTGTTTCTGATGTAAGTCTGCATGCCAAGGGTAGGGTGCGAAAATCGTGGGCACTTGGTTGGCTGCTGCTTCAGCAACACTAGATGCGCCTGCTCGACTGAGTGCCAGATCGGCTGCCCCCCAAGCCAATCGCATTTCGTCGAGAAAGGGGATCACTCTCGCGGTGATACCGGCTTTCATGTAGGTGGCGGCTAGATCGCCTTGGCGAGCTGGGCCACACAAATGCAGAATTTGCCAACCTTCAAACGCCTTCATTGTATTGGCATCGCTCACCATTGCCCCGATCAGATCGTTCAGGCTACCTGCGCCCTGGCTTGCTCCCGTGATGAGGAATGTCCGTAGCGAAGGATCCAATCCCAAAGCTTCACAGCACGATTCGCGAGGCATATCCGCAATTGCGTGAGCTCGGATTGGCATCCCAACGACTTCAGCATCGGCGAATGCGGGGGGGGAAGGGCAATGGACCGCGGACACAATTTGAGAAGCCCAGCGGGCAGCCAATCGGTTGGCTTTTCCAGGGACTACATCGAGATTTAACATAAGAACGTGAATCCCGCGACGAGCAGCAGATCGTGCAACCGGGGCAGCAACGTATCCACCCATCAATACCACGATTATCGAATGGGCTGATGTATCAGGATCGCGCATGAGGCCGTCAAGGTAAGCACCAGTTGCTCGAGTTGATTTCTTCCATCCTGACCAGAATCGCATCAGTCCGTTGGGGAACGGCTTGAGCAGCATTGGCCTAGCGGGCATTGATTCAAAATCCCAGCCGCCTTGAGTAAGAATCTCAGCATCAAGTGGCTTGTCAGAGCAAAGAAATGTGATGGGCACACCCGGCTGCAAAATGCGCAGTTGCTCAGCGATTGCAATGCTCGGATACAGATGGCCACCTGTCCCGCCTCCCGCAAAGAGAACGTGACGAATGGGCGCAGTATGGGCCTCGTGAACACTCATTCCAGAATCTGAAAACATTGCAAACAACATGCATCTCTTCATTTGGGGTCGAAGCCGTCTGAACATTAAACCGTGAGATCGCCGTCAAAATCACCATCGTCCAAATCAGGGCGAATCAATAAATAGTGGGCACTTCAATTCGTGTATGAATGACAATGAGGTCATGGTTAAGCTCTAAGCAAAAAGAGAGATATGCTCTCGTTCATCAGGGGTGGAACCACCTTCTTGCTCATCGAATGACTCCACCAAAGTGAATTGCCCTTTGTCAAAGAAATAGCGAGTCAAGCGAGCGCTGCGAAGGGTGGTTTCGTTTGAATCTGATGAAATGCGAGCAAGATCATCGAGCGTAGCGCGAGAAGCATAGTTGATGTCAACATTGTCGATCGAACTTTGGTGCCACGCCACCATGCGGATCGACCGGTTGTTTGCAAAGCTCGCTTTACCCAAGCCTCGGGTAAAGATTCCGCTGGAGCTTCGGTTCATCTGCGTGTTGATACCCATCGGGCCATTCGCGATTGCTACCATGGTTAATCACCACCTCCCAACCCATTCATGTTGCGATCCAACTGGAGCACTCCACTCGTAAGAACGAGGGAGATGGTTGCCCCATCGCAACATCTGTGTATTACAGTTGATGGTATGGATGAGCATAGATCAACCCTGCAATGGCAAGAGGGCGATCGGCACCACGAATGTGTTAGTGTTGTAACGAATTAAAGGATATCTGGACCTGCCCTGCCCCTGAAAGTCTGATCCAATTTCTATGAGAATTCCGTTGGCCTTCGGCTGAGGTCAGGAGGTTTTCAACGATCACAAAACGAAAATGACACACCTGCGAACAGATTATCTGTAAACTACGTGAGGCTGATGCGGTGGAATCTTCGGGCTAGACGATTGTTCAGGTTTGCCAACGGCTGGAGATCAGCGTGCAGGCACTGCATCGTTGGCGGAAGCAGTTCCCGGTGATCGTGGTGATGAGGCCATGAATAATAATCCTCGATCGATGAACTCACCCGACAGAGCTCAATTGTTACCCTCCGGATTTGAATCCACTGCAGAAAACGGATTAACATGGGGCTGTCCCCAACAAAATAACTTCTGTTGCACGGATGTAGCCCTGCAAGAGAGTGGAGCAATCCGTTGAGGAAGCAAGCTTTCACTTCCGACGTATTGAGCATCTTGACATAAATGGATTCGCTTCACACAGCTTCGAGGTTGCGACCATCCCAGCCGATTCCTACATCGGATTGCATTTTATTCTGCAAATACCGACAAATCCCCTTGCAGGCTGCTTGAGAATCTGCTATCTTAATCTTGGTTGGCAAGTTCATGCCCCGTGGATGGCTGCCAATTCCCGCCGAAGTGCCAGGATTGTTGATAACAACCTAACTGATCAAGTATCCCTATTTATGCACAGGAGATTCTGATGCGCACTCTCATTCGTACTAACGTCTATGTCATGGTTGCCGCTACCATCACCGTTGCTGGTTGTGTCACTTCTGAACTTCATGCTCAATTGTGTGATCCGGTTGAGACTGCCGAACTCTTAGCTTCCGATGGGGCGGCCGAAGGGTTGTTTGGGCATTCGGTTGCCGTGTCAGGAGATGTTGCGTTGGTCGGGGCGCTGGGGGATCGTGAGAATGGTGTGCAATCGGGTGCAGCCTACATTTTTCGATTCGACGGCGCAGACTGGCTCGAAGAGGCCAAACTAACAGCTTTTGACGGAGTTCGTTACGATCGCTTCGGATCGGCGGTGGCCGTTTCGGGTGATGTGGCGATCGTCTCAGCCCCCAGCGACAACGGAAGCACAGGGGCAGCTTACGTCTTTCAATTCAACGGTTCAGAGTGGATCGAAGGACCCAAACTTGTCGCTTCCGATGGGGAGACGCATGACTACTTCGGCACATCAGTGGCAATCTCGGATGGCACGATCGTGGTCGGGGCGGGTGATGATGACATATCAAGGGGAGCTGCGTATGTGTTTCGGTTCGACGGATCGACATGGGAAGAGGAGGCGAAGTTGATCGCGTCCGATGGGCTTCCTCTTGAGTATTTTGGCACTTCGGTTGCAATTCGGGCGATACCCTGGCAGTCGGATCTCCCTTTGATGAGGTTGGCGACATTATTGCCGGCTCGGTGTACGTGTTTCACAATGACGGCTCCGAGTGGGTCGAGGAGGAAAGACTCGTCGCTTCCGATCCGGGCATTGGCCATTGGTTCGGTTGGTCCGTGTCACTTGCTGGCGACGCGTTGGCGGTCGGCGCTTGGGGTGACAACTTCAACGGCAACGACTCCGGTTCGGCCTATGTTTTTCGCCGCCGGAACACGCTGTGGATCGAAGAAGCCAAGCTGACCGCGGGCGTCGGCAGAAAGGCCGAGTTCTTTGGTTATTCGGTTGCGCTAGCAGGCGATTCGATAGTGATCGGTGCCCCTCTCAATGGCAAGATCGTTGGCAGCGGGTCGGCCTATCTCTTTCAGTACGATGACGGCGCTTGGATGCCCGAGGCAAAGATGCTCGCAGACGAGCGAGAGGATAAGGATCGCATGGGGTTCTCGGTCGGCGTATCAGGCAGCACCGCCGTCGTCGGGGTTTATTGGGACGACGATCTTGGTAACAACTCTGGGTCAGCTTCCGTTTTTGATCTGCGCTGCACGAGTTGTCTTGAACTTGCGGTTCACAATCTAATCGCCGGTGAACAGGCGCTGTTCATGATCACCGGCGGAACCCCCGGCGCCAAAGCCGTCACCATCTACGGCACCCAACCCGGCACCACAAACGTCAACTACTACGCAAGCTACTGCGCCACCTTCGGCATAAAAAACGTCAACCAAGGCAAAGTCATCGGTGGACTCAACCGCACCTTCAACGCCAACGGCGAAATCACCTTCAACCTCAACATCCCTGGTGATGTAGCCGGCATGGCCGTTCTCTTCCAAAGCGCCCAACACGGCACTTGCCCCGACGAATGCATGTCAAACGTTTTCGCCGGAACCATTGAATAACAAAAGTGATTATCGTGGACAGCCCCTAGTTAACACATTGGCCGCTGAAGTATCTACACCGCTCGTTTAGTAGAGCGGGCCCGTTGTGGGCATCGTCGGACAATGATCCACCAAGCGCGCCAATGTTGTCAGGCCTTGCCGAAGCGCTTCGTGATGCGGTGCCACGCCGAGGCAGATTCGGACTGCTTCGGGTACATTCGTATTGGGAATGGCAAACCATTCAGCGCTCGTGATGCCGATGTCCTGTTGAGCTGCCAACGCTACAAAATACTCAGATCGTATCGCATTGGATGATAGATCAAGCCACATATGATGACTGGCGGGATCCGTGCGAATGTTCTTCCCTTGGAATATTGATTGTGCTAGAGCATGTCGTTGGGCAAGTTCTGATTGCCGTGCAGCGATGAGTGCATTTGCACTTTCTGATTCAACAATACGAGCAGTCATTTCAGCCAAGATGGGGGAATGCATCCACATCGTCGATGTCATGGCCGGCCACATTTGATCTCTGTATGGAGTCGGAGCCGCCACGTACGTCGTACGCAATCCCAAAGAGAGAGCACGCGTCGTATCAGCTACCAAGAAAGTACGATCAGGGGCGAATGAAGCGATCGGCGGAATGGGGTGTTTCTTAAGAAATGCCGAGTCATCGTCTTCAAGTATACAGAGATTGTGTTTCGTCGCGACTTCTGCAATCTCCTGCCTTCGGGATTCCGACATCGTGATTCCGGTGGGCGTTTGAAGAGTTGGAGCAATATATAAAAGACGACAATTTCGACTCTGGCAAGCTTCATCAAGTGCCGCAGGGCAAATGCCATCGTCATCCATGGTCAAGCCGTGCACACTTAATGCAAAATGATGTGCAATAGCGCGGAATCCCGGGTAACTCAAGCTCGGGGCGAGCACTGTATCGCCCGGCGAACATACGGCAGCGAGCACCGCACAAATGGCGGGCTGCACTCCACTGCACACATAGACGTTTTCCTGCTGCGGAGACCAGCCAAGTCGTTCGATCCATTTCACGCCGGCTTGTTGTTGTCGAATTTCAGTTGGCTGCCACACCACTCCGGTGTATTGAGTGAGATTCGGATCGCTGGCGAATTCGGCCATGATCGCTTGCATTATTCGATGCTCAACCTCAGGAATTTGCACCGGGTTGTTTTGGCGAAGATCAATTGCAAAAGCTCGCGTGGCATTCTGATGGGAGAGTGAAAATTCCGCAGGAGGCAAATGACGGACGAAGCTCCCGCGACCAACCTCGCCAGAGATAAGACCACGTTCTCGAGCAACCGTGTAGGCCCGAGTCACCGTCCCAACAGTCACCTTCAACTGGTTTGCCAACGCCCGATGGGTGGGGAGCTGGGTGCCAGGCTTGATGGTGCCCGTTTGGATCGCATCACCTAGTGCATCGGCAATGGCGATATATTTCGGGCCTGTTCGGTCTTCTAAGGATATCTGTAGTAATGTCATGGTGTTAATTTACCATATGCATACAAAAATTCGAGTACAATCGGTTGAAAATGGTAAATTTTGAGCAAATTGTATCTTAAATGTGGCAAAACGTGGCTGAATATCACAACAATTAGTCCTTAAGCATGTATTGTTTTGCTAAGTGTTAGCAATTGTGCCCCTTTTGTCTGAAAATTGTAGTGATTACATAGGTATGGTGAACAGAATGCGAAAAATGGACCAGCGTCTGTGGTGTTCCACTTGGTTGGCAACTCGATCCACTCAGCTACGAGGGATCATTGCAACTACTCTCATAATGACTGCTCTTTCGGCCGTGGCGGTAGCTCAGAATGGCCAGGCCCCGCAGGCTCCCCCTGTTCTCGATGCCGCAGAACGAACAAGGG
>PJEL010003217.1_pt1 | contig 14214 bp, 17 predicted proteins | sample 1853271 | NCBI WGS metagenome assembly PJEL01 (sample SAMN08108733, study PRJNA415343) | Invertebrate metagenome, whole genome shotgun sequencing project. | host: Globobulimina | place: Sweden: Gullmar Fjord | collected 2015-08 | reverse complement strand
AACCTAACGCACCGGCCGTTGTGTACTGGTTTTGCGTTCGATGGTCGGCTGTGTAGGATTCGGCCGAAGGAATAATCAATAGCCAACAGTCAATTGTCAACGCGCTAGTCGAAGTTGCGATAAAGGCGATTGTTAATGGCGATGGGGATCCTCGGTTTTCTAGCGAAGATCGTGACGAAATCCAAATACTGCTTTCATACGAGGATTTGAGCCTGATCGGTGAAGCTGCGTTCGGAAAGGAAGCGGAGGGCGATGACGTCGAGGGAAAATCAGACGCCTCAAGCGCAGTCCAGACTTGAGGCTGATGTTCCGAATCGCTGCGTGTATTGGATGTACGGTGTCAGAGCTGAACCAGAGAATGGGCCTAGCTGAGTTTCGATGGTGGGCTGCGTGGTGGGAGGTTGAGCCTTTTGGTGCCTTCCATGACGAAAGAAGACACGCTGAACAGCTTGCGGTTGCAGTGAATACAACGCCGGGCGTAAAGAGCCCTGTCGAGCCTAGCTCAATGAGCCCATTCTTGGACGATTGCCAAGACTACGGGACGGATCATGTTAGCAAGGCGGACCAGTTGGGTGTGAAGTTCAAGGCCGCATTACATGGATTGGGTTTCAGCCTCAAACGCAGAAAGAAGAGCGATGGCAATTGCAAGTCTAAAAGTTCTGCTTGAAGCCGTGACCGGCAAGTTCGACAAGAACATGAAGAAGTCGTCGAAGCGTGTAGCCAAGTTCCGCGCGTCAGTTGGTACAGCCGCCAAGGGAGTTGCAGCTTTTGGTGCAGCTTCTGCGGTTGCGGCGGCGGCGGGGGTTGCTGCGTTGACATCGAAGGGGCTTGCCGCCGTGGATGCTCAGGCGAAGCTCGCTGATCGATTGGGTGTCACGGTTGAGTCGCTGGCCGGCTTCCAACTTGCCGCGCAGATTGGCGGTGCGTCCTCAGAGGATGTTACTAAGGGGATCGAGCGAATGACCCGTTCGCTCGGCGAAGCAGGACAAGGGCTCTCAACGCCATTGCGAGGTCTTGAAACGTTGGGCCTGAAGTTGGAAGACATCAAGACTCTCAGGCCAGACGAGCAGTTTCGCACTATCGCAGAAGCCATCAAAGGAATACAAGACCCCGCCGATCGAGCAACCGCATCGTACGCAATTTTCGGTCGCCAAGGGCACCCGTCGCAACACGCGAGACGTTCGGAGAATCTCGCGGATGAAGATAGGGCTTATCGTCGCCGGCGGCGTAAGGCTCGACGAAAGAAGAAAAAGATCACATCGAATCACACAGGATTCTTTCCCGAGAACAACCAAGTATGAACATGGTCCGTCAACAACTTCAATCGCCCCGCGGCATAGTCGCTGATGTATTCAGAGTCGATGTCCGATCCGACATGTCCCATGATTCGGCGGGCTGCTCGATCGTCTTGGCAATTGTCGACGATGGTTCGGAAGGTATGGCGCAAAGCGTAGAAGGCTTGGCCATCAATCCAGTTTTTGGTGATTGTCCGAAGCTCCTTGCCGATCAGGTCCTGGCGATGCAAGGTGGTACCAGTGTCTTTTTGTTGAACGAGTGCCTTGCCAGCTTGGGTGATGAACACAGGGCCAGTCCTACGATCGCCGATGATGCGCTTGATACTCTCCGATGTTTCGCCCCACAAGGGCACCGTGCGCCATTCTCCGGTTTTGCCACGCGCGTAGTTGATCAGTTGCCGGTCGAAATCGATACTCTCAATACAAAGATCGCTGCAATCCGTGTTTCCGAACCCCCCATTGATGCCGAGCAAAACACAAGCATTCAGTCGAGGGGATGCGGCGGCCAAAATGACCCTGATCTCCTTCGGGGTGTAGATGCGGGATTGTCGTTCGGACTTTGCTTTGCGAATCGCTCTCTTGGGCGGTGCCTTGAAGTTGGATCCGAAACGAAACGGTCGATCAACATACTCGTTGTTGTAGCACCAATTACCCCAAGCCCTAATCGATCTGATGATTGTCGTTGCCCAGGTGGGGGAGTATCGCCCTACAATGTTGTTACGGTACGACTCCCACTCCATTGGACGGACCGTCTCGACCATGCGCGATTTGCCGAGAGCTTGAACGCATTCTCCGACCAGCTTTCGATAGTCGCTCCAAGTCTTGATCGAGAGATCGCCAGCATCGACCGACTTGCGCTTGGAGTCCAGGAACAACTCCAGCAATTCGAGCAGCGTGTATTCATTTTCTTTTGGTTCTTCGGGCTTTCGACCTGCTTCGAGCTCTTCGCGCTCGTTGTAGTAGCGACGGATCGCAGATTCGTAGTCGCTCCACATCCCAAAGTAGTGCAGCTTGCCCCTGATCTTCTTCGACCACTGGCCGTTCATATGGGGGAACAGCGGGGAGCCTTCGGGCTTCTTTGGGCGGTCTCTCTTCTCAACCATGCGAGACTATATATAAGGGATTTTCAAAAGCAAGGTGTCGCCCATGGTGTCGCGAGTGCTTTTGAGGGTGCCCCAAAAGGGGGCGAGAAGAGTCGTAAGTCCTTATATATCAAACGGAGAGAGCGGGATTCGAACCCGCGATACAGTTGCCTGTATACACGATTTCCAGTCGTGCGCCTTCAGCCGCTCGGCCACCTCTCCAGAGGTCTGCAATTCCGGGTGTGGTTCACACCATGAAATTGCATATGTGTAGGCGCTCGAAAACCCATTTCTGGGCCTCCGAAGGGTGAGAGTGTAGCCTGATCCTCACTTTTTTCAATTCCAAACGGGCTGTATATTGTGGCCTTCAGTGATCCCTTGGTTGCCCTGCCTCTACAAAAGGGGATGATTGCTGTCGAAGTCGGCAGGTCGATTCAAAAAACATCCAATAACCTGATAGGACTGCATTTCAAACCTATATTCACCGCCATGTCCAAGCAACCCGAACCAAATCCGCTCGCTGGTGTGATCATCGTTGACAAGCCCAAGGGCCCATCCTCCATGGGTGTGGTCAGTGTCGTCCGTCGACGAGCAGGCAAGGCCAAAACCGGGCATGCAGGCACGCTCGACCCTTTGGCGACAGGGGTGTTGGTCGTCTGCATCGGCCGCCCCGCCACCCGCCTCGTGCCGCGTTTGATGGGGACTTCCAAACGCTATCTTGCCACCATCGACTTTTCAAATACATCAGAAACAGATGATGCAGAAGGCCCGTTGCATCTCGTTGATTGGACTCGCCAAACACCCGTCCCCCAATCGGAGATCGAAAACGTATTGCAAACTGAATATGTTGGCGAGATCATGCAAACTCCGCCCGCATTTTCAGCGATGAAGATCGGCGGCCAACGAGCGTACAAATTGGCTCGTCAGGGGAAGAAAGTTGAGATGAAATCGAGGCCGATCCAGATCTACGAAATCAAAATCGTGTCGTACGAATGGCCAACGTTGGTGCTCGATATTCACTGTGGCAAAGGGACCTACATTCGGAGTCTCGCTCGAGATGTTGGTCAATCACTTGGAGGAGGCGGATATTTGAGTGCGTTGCAACGAACCGCGGTGGGTGATTTCACGATTCAACAATCCACACCGCTCGATGACGTTCCTGATCCCGTGGAGCAACATCATCTGATCTCAGTTGATGAGATACTCCAAACGGTTCCTGAGCCATCTGAGCCGTAGGCGTGACAGGTGGTACTGGAGACACTTCTCGCAGGTGTTCAGGATTAATTGTCGCTCAACACATAGTAGAATCGTTCATCCGCAAGCTTGCGAAAGGCACCGGTTAACAGGTCGCCGTCATCAAAACGTGAATCGATGGTCGTCATGAAATCATCGTCTTGTGTATCGCCCGTGCCATCAAAATGCACGCCGATCGCGGATTTTACACCATACGAATCCAGTTCCGCATCCCACACGCCGCCAATAGGCGTTCCGTTCGTCCACATAGTAGGATTTACATAATCATCAAAGTCAGCGGGCATATCGCCTGAAGAAGAGTCTTCCAGAAAGGCCCCAGTCTTTTCGTGATACAGCATTGCCGCGGTGGCAAATGATTTGGTGTTGGAGATGAAGGTGTTTTGTGCAGAATTGACCGCGGAATCGGTAAACCTGCCCATGACAATCACCGCGAGAATACCAAGAATGACCACCACGATCAGAATCTCAACCAGCGTAAAACCATACATCCGTCGAGCGGGTCGTGGGACGCCATCGGTACGCGGTACTGATGTTAATGTTTTGTTACATCGAGTGCGGAGAAGGTTGGTAGAGTTTCGTTGACGCATTCGTGTGTCCTCGCGAGCAGCTCGCTTTTCGTTCGTTCTTTAGAATGTTCATCTAAAAGACGAGTTCAAGCGAAAACAGAACGACTACAAACATCGACTCCACCAAATGAGGACAACCGAACAACACGCACACTGCTCATTCGCGTACTTTCAGACATCCTGAATCAAGTTATTCGATCTGATCTGACGTAGACTTCTGCTTCAACGTTATATTTTGGCAATCTGGCGCGAATATGGGCCTGCTGGATCAACCAAAACGGTTGTGCTTGACAGCGAAGATGTATGGACTCAATCGATTGGGAGAGGCGCAACGACTTCTCTAACCCTTTCAACGCCTACAGGCTGCACAATCCCCCGCTCGGTTATCAGTGCAGTGATGAGAGAGGAGGGTGTCACATCGAACGCTGGGGAATACGTCTGCACGCCTTCCGGGGCAGTTCGTTTGCCGAACCCTTGTGTAATCTCCTCAGACGCCCGTTCTTCGATCGGGATAGCGTCTCCATCTGGGCAATCGAAATCAAAGGTCGATGACGGAGCCGCTACCACAAACGGAATGTCATGATGGTTGGCCAACACCGCCAGCGCATATGTACCGATCTTGTTCGCCACATCGCCGTTTGCAGCGATCCGATCTGCACCGGTGATGATTGCACGAATCATGTCCGATCGCATCACCGAGGCAGCCATCGAGTCTGTAATCAGCCGCACATCAATTCCCGCGCTGCCCAGTTCGAACGATGTCAATCGCGAGCCTTGCAAGAGAGGGCGTGTCTCGTTCGCATAAACAATGAGGGGTAACTGTTGTGTATGGGCAGCATACATCGGGGCAGTTGCGGTTCCAATGCCGCCTGTCGCCAGAGCCCCCGCGTTGCAATGGGTCATCAAACGCAAATCATCGTTCGTCAATTTACGGAGTAAGGCCAGCCCATGCTCGCCAATCTGATGGCAGGCGGATCGATCCTCTGCATGAATCAGCTGCGCCTCGGCAAGCAGTTGGCTACAGAGGGCGACCGTTGAATTCACATCTGGGGTGGCATGATCCGCACAGGCTGCCATTCGTGCGGTGGCCCAGAACAAATTGACAGCGGTGGGTCGACTGGAATTCAAATAGGTGATTGCCTCAGCAAATTCGTCCAGGCCCTGTTGTGCGCCAAGGACGCATCCAAAAGCTGCTGCGATCCCAATGGCGGGAGCTCCTCGAACACTCAGCTGGCGAATAGCTTGCCAAACATCCCTAACCGTTCGGCAATCTAGATAGGTGATTGAGCTGGGTAGCTTGGTCTGATCGAGCAAACGCAGATAGCCCGAGCAGGCATCGCCAACCCATTCCATATGTCGCTCAGGGTCGAATTCTCGGGCTTGCCGATTCGGGTTGGTTAGAGGTGTGATCATTAGGCAATCAACATAGGACAAGCAACGCTCCTAGTCTGCCTTCGGCGCGCCAAATCGCTGGTGAGAAGGCTGTGCCCCATTTAGAGATGTTCAGCCCAATCTGGTGGCAAGGACCAGTCATCCTCGCTTTTGGGAATACCCTAGGGCCGATTTCCTAAATTCCTAGGGAAACGGGTAGAGGTTGTTTTCGATTGCCCAGATTGACCTTAGAATAGGGGTGTCCAGAATTTCTCGAACATTGCCTGGCGATGCTGGATCGATGAAGTGTATGTGATCGTTTGGACCGAATCACATAGTTGGATTGAAACGAACTAAGACCAAGATCTGAATCATGCAAAGCCTGACTGTTGAAGAACTCGCTGCCCGATACGAAGCGGTCCTCGCTTCTACCTTGGACCCTGTGATCACTATTGATGCGCACGGCACAATCCTGTCTGCGAGCAATTCGATCGATCGCGTGTTTGGCTGGAAGCCTGAGGAGCTCATTGGCAAGAACGTGTCGATGCTTATGACAGATCCGCATCGCGAATTGCACGACACATACTTGGCCAGATTCCGGCAAACCGGTGAAGCTACTATCCTCGGTCGAGTCCGGGAGTTTCAAGCGATTCGAAAAGATGGCTCAGTGTTTCCGATTGAATTAGCAGTAGCGCGTGTTGAAATGCCCGACACCTCTGACGGTGAATCACTCTTCACCGGGATCATTCGGGATGTAACCGTCCGCAAGCGAACTGAGAGTGAACTGTCACGCTATCGCAAACATCTCGAAGCCCTCGTCGAAGATCGTACCAGTGAACTTCGGGATTCGCACGAACGATTACGAATGGCAGACCGGTTGGCATCCATTGGGACTTTGGCTGCAGGCTTAGGGCATGACATGGACAATGTGCTCTTTCCAACCCGATGCCGACTTGATTCGATTGAAGCATCCAAAGATTTGAGTGAGTCTGTTCGGCACGAAATTGTCGAGATTCGAAGCTCAGTACAGTATTTGCAACGGCTCACTGATGGGTTGCGCCTCTTTGCGCTGGATCCTGAAGATGCCAGTGCAATGCAAGGTATCACTGAGATTCATTCGTGGTGGGATCAAGTGCAACCGTTGCTTGCCAAGACTATTCCAAACAACGCAAAGTTGACCACAGAAATCGCCAAAGACTTGCCGCCAGTCTCAATTGCTCCGCATCAACTCACCCAAGCAATTCTCAATCTGATCGTCAACTCCGGCGAAGCGATTGATGAACATCAAAGCGATGGTGCCGTAAAATTGTTTGCTGAGACGTTCGACGACCAGCGCTTTGTCCGGGTTGGTGTGAGTGACAACGGCTGCGGCATGACGGATGAAGTACGCAAGCACGCGCTCGAACCATTCTTTACACGCAAGACACGAGAGTTATCCACCGGGCTTGGCTTGTCCATGGTGCATGGCGTTACAAAGTCAGTCGGCGGGTCCGTTGAAATCGAGTCCCAACCTGGTCTTGGTACCTCAATCACGATGACCTTACCCGCGCTTGAGCGAACAGGTTTCTCTGCGAGCAACGACCAAGATCCTGCGGAAACCAAGACGGCCGCAGTGAGCATTCAAAATCCGCGCATCTCTGCTTACACGTCCGCGCTATTAGAATCGCTGGGTTTGGCCACATCTTCTGTTGATAAAGGAATGCCGACCGCCAGTCATATTTGGGTCGCTGAATTGAATCAAGTTACTGTGCCGAGCATGGAATTGTTCCTCAAGGAAGCGCCGGGACGTAGAATCGTGCTGTTCTGCCCGCCCGAGCAAAGTGCTGCGTTGCAAAATGTGCCTGTCATCAATGAAATTGGAATCGCTACAAACTTGGACGAAATTCGTTCAATGGTCCGTACAATTGCGCACGAAGCGCCTGGAGCTAGACGATGAAAAAAGCAACACTGCGAGTTTTGTGTGTCGACGATCACGCCTTCCTTGTTGAAGGATTGAAGTCGCGTCTTGATCTAGAAGAGTCCATCGAATTTGTTGGCCGACTTGAATGCGCCGATCGCTTGTCTGCGGAGCTTGAAAAAATGCCGGTCGATGTCGTCCTTCTTGATATCGAAATGCCCGGTCGCGATTCCTTCGAGGCCTTGCGCGATGTTGCCCAAATGTATCCTCACATCAAAGTGATCATGCTGAGCGCGTTCGTGCGTGATCATTATATCGATGCCGCCGTCGATGCGGGTGCATGGGGATACCTTGCTAAGAGTGACGAGCCAGAAGCGATCATTTCCGCTTTGAAGAAGGTAGCCCGAGGTGAATTTGCGTTCAGCCCCGCCGTGCAAGAACGTTTCCGAATTCGAGAAGGTAAAACAGGAGCCGACTCACGTCGACCAGTTTCCAAACTCGAATCACTCACACCAAGAGAAACCGAAATCCTGAGACTCATTGGCAAAGGTATGAGCCGATCTGAAATCGCAAAATCTGTTTTTCGTAGCCCGAAGACTATTGATGCCCATCGCATTTCAATTATGAACAAACTCGATATTCACGACCGCGTCGAGCTCGCTCGGTTTGCAATTCGTGAAGGCCTCGTCGAAGCGTAAACCCTGGCTTAGATCAATTCGACCGCTTCACCAGTCTGGACTTTCCAAAGATTTGTGTAAATCCCATTTGATTGTTCGAGGAGCGCTTCATGCGTTCCTTGTTCTTTAACTGCTCCGTCTGCAAGAACATAAATACAATCCGCGTGGCGTACCGTCGATAAGCGATGCGCGATCACAATGGTCGTTCGATCAACCGCTACATGCTCCAGCGATCGCTGCATCGCCGCTTCCGTTTCATTGTCGACCGCAGACGTCGCTTCGTCTAATACCAGTATCGGCGCGTCTTTCAGAATCGCGCGCGCCATGGCTACTCGTTGGCACTGTCCGTCGGACAACTTCTGGCCACGCTCACCCACCCATGTGTCATATCCATCAGGAAGTTGCAGAATAAAATCATGCGCCTCAGCGAGTTTGGCTGCCCAGACAATCTTCTCATCGCTTGGATTCTCCGCATTCAATCCATAAGCAATGTTGTCGCGCACTGTTCCATAGAACAAAAAGACATCTTGACTGACAATCGCAATTGCTCGACGTAGATCCTGAAGATCAAGAGTTCGGATGTCATGTCCATCAATCCGAACACTGCCGGTTTCTTCACAGCCCAATGCGCCGCCTTCATAAAATCGTAGCAGCAACTTGATGATCGTGGATTTTCCAGACCCCGTTGCGCCGACGATCGCGATCGTATCACCCGCCTTAGCCCGTAAGCTAATCTGATCGAGAACCGGCACACGCTCATGGTAAGAAAAGGTCACCTTGTCGAATTCTACATCGCCACGCACTTCATTGACTGGCAATGAAGTTGACCCAGATCGGATAGCAGGCTCAGTGTCAAGCAAATCCATCACGCGGTCTGTCGATGCCATTGCTCGTTGGTATTGGTCGAATGTCGAACCCAAACGAGTGAACGGCCAAAGCAATCGCTGTGTCAAAAACACCATGACCGTGTACGTGCCCGGCGACAGTCGATCGTACAGCACTTCATGCCCGCCATATACCAGTGTGGCGATAAACCCCGTGAGGATCACAATACGAATCAAAGGCGAAAATGCGGCGCTGAGTCGAATTGCGTTGCGGTTGGATTCCCGATAAGCTTCGCTCTCTTTTTGAATGCGAGCTACTTCAAACGCCTCCGCGGTAAAGCTCTTTATCGTAGCGACTCCGCCTATATTGTTAGCTAGTTGGCCGTTGATGTTCGCAACCTTCTCACGGACGACAGAATACCGAGGAGCAATTCGCTTTTGGAATGCCAGTGACCCCCATAGGACAAACGGGATCGGCAACATCGCGAGTACTGCAACCGCTGGACTAAACCAAAAGAACGCCAACGTGACGACGATAGTCGTCGTCGTCACTTGCAATATGTCATTGGCGCCACCATCCAAGAATCTCTCTAGTTGATTGATGTCATCGGACAAGATTGACATCATTCCGCCGGTTGATCGATCTTCAAAATAGGCCATCTCCAGTTGTTGAATATGTCCATACGCGTCAAGTCGTAGTTCATGTTGAATCGTTTGCGCAAGGTTGCGCCACATCACGCCAAACAGGTATTCAAACAGAGACTCAAAGCTCCAGATAACAAAAGTCAACAATCCCAGCAGCCACAGTTGACCCATCACCGACTGGATGCCAAACTGCGCTAAAACCGAATCCTCTTGCATGACCACGACATCGACCGCAGCCCCTATCAACATCGGAGGCGCAAGGTCAAAGATCTTATTCAAAATCGAACACGAGGAGGCTAGTACAAACGCAGAGCGATGCGAGCGCCCATATCGAAGAAGTCGAAGCAATGTCCTGTGCCCAACGTGTGGCGATTCTGGAAGTGGGCGAGAGAAATTGGCGTCGTTGGCTGGGGGAGATGACACGTGCGAACCTTTCAAAGGATATCAACAAACTGATTGCTACCTAGCTACTACCGACGACTCAGTATTCAACAACCTGTCCACAACTGGCGATGTTGCACACACGATATCCACCGCATGCTCCAATGAAGTAGTCGATCGAATCTAACCTCAGTTGGATTGAGGTCCTCATAATACCAGAAACCTGAGTTGTTGTAGTATCTCCATCCTCGTTGCCCTTCATCACTGCCGCCTATGTGATATCCAAGACAGGGTGATCATAGGTCAATATAGGTAATGAAATGCGCAACTGCTAAGGAACGCATTTGTTCGGACGTTCACAGAGCAGCAGGAGAGAGAAGATCAAGCCGGCCGAATTTCCGCAGCCCGTCGAGTTCGAGACGACCGCACACGCAATGCGAGCTTTGCATGTACAATTGGAATGAGTCCGAACACGCTAAGTGATCGCATGTTAACAGGCAGGCCGCCATCACTAGAGGATGCAACGCTCTTGGCTAATGAGCTTAGTGTGACTAGTGATTGGTTTTTCGACTCTTTCCCTGAGAAGGAGAATCTGGATCGTCAGCAAGAGGATGAATCTGCTGAGGCGAGGTCGGCTTAGGAGATTCGGCAGATTCGGGGAGTTCTTGCGTTTCCTGATCCGTATTCAGATCGAATGGACCTGGTTCACACTGGTGCGGTTGGACAGATGCAGCGACAGCTCGACATGCCGGATTCAAACACACAACCGTAAACTCATCTGCAGTACTGACCGGCATCGTCGCCTGAAAACAGAACGGGCATATGACTTTCGATCTGGGTTTGCTCTCTGAACGTGGACGCATCCTGCTCAAGATGAGCACGCAGCAGGCCATCAACAAAACCATACCAACTGAGAGGTACAGCAAGAAATCCCAAAGGAAAGATTCCGTCCAGTTTCCCATCCCTATTCCTCTCTGGAATGCATTGAAGACTTCGCATTACTATTTTCAATTGTAGCCAAATCTCTCAGACAATGTCAAGAACCTGCCCAAAGTGCCCATCTTTCCTTCCTAGTTATACGGTCATTCGATCAACAGTTCGTCCCTAAAGGTGTAACCTGAACTGAATTTGACTACCGAATTCTGTCGATAAGCAGCGTACTTCGAATCTAGTTAAAGAAGGATGATATGAGTACTAAGCAACGTCGATTGTACATTATAGTTTCCATGATGCTCGTAATGGCTGGAGTGGGTATCATATTCCAAAGCTGGCGATATACGTCTACACGGTCTACTTTATTGGCCTCTTCGCTTGACCTCTACTGCCTGTGTAACGTTGCAAACGCCAAATTCTATTTTGATGCCGTTGACTTGTGCAAAGATTGCATCACCTCCGGAGGAAATGCTGAGGAAGTGCTGAAGTGTGTTCAAGACTGGATTGATAAACGGCAATGCGAGTGAACGGAAGTAGTAATGAGTATAAGTTCAGATCTGATTGACAAACGAATTCGCGTATGCTTGACCGTTGCCGCCGTCTTTTTTACGTTGGCAATGATCTCAGGAGGAATAGTCTACGTCAGGGACGGCAGGCTGAATGCTCGAAGGGCAAAGTCCCTAGAGAGCCTCCTTACGATGATTGATACCGCCAATGAGAGAGTACCTGACGAATACATTAGGAACCTCTTACGCGAAACGGCTGAAGATCCCTCACCAAAGGCGATCGAAGAGCTCTTTGAGTCAGTTTCCGAACGAATGTCTACGCCCGGCGACACACACCACGCCTATGCGTGGGTTATCTGTTACAGAATACTCTCACATCGATGGCTTGATAGAGAACATTGGGGCACCAAAAACGAAGAAGCAGATCTGGTAGATTGGTTGGCGGTCAATGCTGCAGATGAATCATTGCCGATCTTCAATGATCCAACGGTTCGGCAATCAATGATCGTCGTGTACAGAGAACGAGGCCTGCCTATCAAAACTGCGTTCATCCGATCAGAGCGCGATGCCATCCTTGCCTTAGCCACCCCCGCACATGGGTATGACGATCTGTCTACCTCATTTGTTGGAGTGGAAGGCGTCGATTGGATTCCTCAATCCGAGAGCGGCGGATAAACTCACAAACAGTTCGTTCAGATGTGAGCTAATCGTTAACCCCTGACTGCAATGTCGCAGATCTCAGCTTTGACATTCATTGCGTTCTCGTAATGCGTATTGCTGTATGCGCAAAAAGACTCAACGATCAGAAATGGTGCGCACTCTTGTGTGCACAACGATGCGTACTTTCAGTCTCGCCAATCGTCTATCGATGGGCTGGATGAACTGAGGACGCTACTCTCATGTATGCGGAGACCACACCCGAGAATCCGAAAAGCCACCAAATGGAGTAGCACTGTCTTTGCCCTACTTCTGGTTGCTGCATGGGGAGTTAGTGAATTTCGAACCTTTGGAATCGGTATGCATCGTTGGGAGGTCCAGCTCCGACTCGGCACCCTGCTTGTAGCTTATGGCGAATCCAAGCATGGTCTAATTCCAGTTTGGGCTTGGAATAAGTTCGATCGGGAGAATGCGGTTCGAAGTTGGTGGATTACTTCTTATCCTGGAATCGCGGCACTTCCCACTAGCGCTGTTTTTATACCGCTTTGGATGCCCTTGTGCATCTTGCTGCCGCTCTCAGGGACAGTGTGGCGGCTCGACATCCTCGCCCGTCGCCGCAATCAATCTCATCTCTGTAAAAACTGCAGTTACAACCTCACTGGACTGAAGCCAGGGTCCAACTGTCCAGAATGCAACACCACACCGCCGCCGCTGAGCGACGAATGCAAAGAGCAGTAAGGAATGCGTTCGCATTTCAGAATGCTCACCCTCTCAACAAACGGACCTTGATTGAACCCGTATGATGGGATCGCTACTCTCCTACATGCGGAGACCTCACCCAAGAATCCGAAAAGCCACCAAATGGAGTAGCACCGTCTTCGCGCTCATTCTGGTTGCTGCATGGGGCGTGAGTGAATATCGAATTTTTGGATTCGCGCAGACTCGAATGTGTGTCAATTTGTGTTCCGGCTACGTGCGTATATTTTACTCGCCCCAAGAGGAATACTTCCTTGGGCCGCCTCGACCTTTATGGGGCTGGGACACGGTGAACCGAACGTTCCAGCCACGACACTGGTGGTTCTATTGGGTTGGTCAGCCGGTGTACCCGTTCAGTGAAATTCTCATCCCATTCTGGATGCCTTTGAGCATTTGTCTGTTGCTCTCCGGAGCAACGTGGCGGCTGGACATCCTCGCCTGTCGCCGCAATCAATCTCAACTCTGTATGAACTGCAGCTACAACCTCACGGGGCTAAGGCCGGGGTCCAACTGCCCGGAATGCAACACGACGCCGCCGAAGATCGACGAATGTAAGAAGAGCTGATTCTCACGTCGACCGAAAACCCCGGTTATGTTAATCAGCGTTCTCTAATTGGGTTAGATGTAGAATTCACGATGTCAGCGGTGACGGCTGAATTCACAGCCTGCGAGCAACAGTTCTGGCGATTGCTTGAGAATCAAACTCGATTCCATGTTTCACTACTATGCTCTGCCTGTTTCTTGCTGTGTTCTTTATACCCGAGAAGTAGAGCTCGCACATCATCTCCCTCACCGACATATGTAGAATTGAAATGGAATCTCGTCGTTCAATCGCTCTTTCAAAAATCATGTCGATGTGATCCAGATATTTGCTGTAGCTAGAAAAACCCTCATCGGGTCCACATATAAGGGTCCACTCTTTAAAATCACGCTCTGGGATCAGCCAAACTGCTACTGAATTCATCATGAAAAACTTCCTTGGTGCAACCCTTACGGGGCACAATCTCTCCCTCCGTTCAAATAGTTAGGACACACACATAGGGCAACGGACGTGATGCTGGACTTTGGCGGTCGGCTTACCATAGATCCACCCGTGTCGAAGTGGCAACTCTGATGATGCACACGCCAACAGCTTTGAATATGAGTTGGATCGGAACATCCAGAACGTAAAAACTTCTTCACTCCAGAAATTCCCACAAGGGTTAGGTGCTAGCGATTCATCAGAAAGTGAATCACACTCAAGACCCTTGGAAGACATGAAGTTTATCGGCAATCGATGGCGGCGAATGCACTTGGAATTGCAACGCTTTTCTAATCGTTGTCCCTAGGAATATCAATATTGGGACACAAGTATTGACAATGCAATCATC
>PJEL010003215.1_pt1 | contig 14215 bp, 12 predicted proteins | sample 1853271 | NCBI WGS metagenome assembly PJEL01 (sample SAMN08108733, study PRJNA415343) | Invertebrate metagenome, whole genome shotgun sequencing project. | host: Globobulimina | place: Sweden: Gullmar Fjord | collected 2015-08 | reverse complement strand
CTTCCACTCCTGCGTTGCATCGTCTCAAAAGGGAATAACCATTTTTTCAACGATGCGTCTTAGATCGAAATCCCTGAGAAAGCTCTGAATTGATCACATGTTTAATGGAACTGGTATTAGCTAGTGAAGTCTAAGCCTATAGTTACAAGTCGAACCTGAAATACATTCAGGATGGAGATAGAGCAGTTCTAAGAGGGTTCGATGGCTCTCAGGTGATGACGTACAGAGAGATATGAACCCAGCCAGCCCAAAAAGGACGCTAATCCAACTAACTGACCCAATTCTGCCAATGAAAGAGATTGCATCTGCAACTGACTACCATATAGCCCTAATAACTCAGCAAGTGCGCTATCTAGGTACCAAACAAGCAGGTTAATGATAATCCAAGCGAGAATACCGCCTATGATGCCAAACCAGATCCCAGTGTAGAGAAATGGCCTTTGAATAAAGGCTTCAGTGGCACCGACCAACTTCATCACCTCAATTTCTGTTCGGCGATTCATAATCGCTAACCGTATAGTGTTACCAATGACCAAGACAACAGCCAGAACAAGTAGCGCCGCAATCGCCAATACCGTTCGCTCCAACAATCTCACAACAGCCTGTAACCGCTCCAGCCACTCAATATCTAAGCGACCAAAACTGACCTCAGGCTCCAACTCTAGTTTTTTAAGTAGTTCACGAGCACCTGTTGGGCTCGAATATCGTAAATTTGGCGTTACCATTACCACTGCGGGTAGTGGGTTTGAATCCAGATAGGAGAGCGCTTCGCCAAACCCCGATAACGCCTGAAACTCCTCGAGTGCTTGATCTCGGTTGATGTAGCTAACATCACTGACTTCTGGGTACACCTTAATACGCGTAATTAAGCTTTGAATTGTCCGTTCGCTTCTAGCCTCATCAATAAACAGGGATATCTCAGCAGCACTATTCCAAGACTGAGTGATTGTCTCTGCATTCTTAACCAATACCTGTAGTGCAGCGGGTAAGCTTAAACTCACACCGAGTACGGCCATAGTCATAATAGAGGAGATAGGGTTGCGCCAAAGCTCTCCCATACTCCCCATCGCATGTTGGATGTGACGAATAAAAAACATCACAATGCGACCCGAGATTGGTAATTTGCTTCTGACTAACTGAGGCTTGCTGCTCATATTATTCCCTGTGTTCCATAAGGCAAAGTTGCAGTTAACGGCTAAACGGAGTCACTGGAGCCGTTGTTAACTCCTCTCCACCAAACACACGCCCCTGTTTAAGGGTCAAGGTTCTATATTTCATTCTAGCGATGAGACCAAGATCATGGGTTGCTATCAACACAGTAGTGCCAGCATCATTGAAGGTCTCAAATAACCTTAAAATATCCATAGATAGCTTGGGATCTAAGTTACCAGTAGGCTCATCAGCGAGTAACAGTGGAGGTTTATTGACAATAGCGCGGGCTATCCCGACTCGCTGTTGTTCACCGCCCGATAGCATAATTGGTTGATGACGCTCCTTGCCATATAAGCCCACCATATCGAGAGCTGCGAGTACTCGCTTTTTAATCTCGCCATGAGAAAAGCCCTCAATGACGAGTGGCAGTGCAACATTATCAAACACACTTTTTTCCATCAGCAGATGATGGTTTTGAAATATCACACCGATATCCCGTCTCAGAAATGGCACATCTTTACGCGACAGGTTGGCAATATTATGACCGTTAATCAAAACACGGCCAGCATTGGCACGCTCAATCACGGTGATCAACTTGAGCAAGGTACTCTTACCTGCACCAGAGTGCCCAGTAAGAAAGGCCATTTCACCTTTTTTAAGGTGAAAATTCACATCCGTTAATGCTTTCTGGCCACCAGGGTAAACTTTACTGACCTGCTCAAATTGAATCATCTAGGTTTGCTGCCCGTTGTAATTATTATTGATAAACGACTTAGCTCACTTGGCTCGGGCCCTTATAAATAGGCCTATTTTTTATCTTCACTCTCTTGGGTAAAAAGGGCATCAATAAAGTCTTTCGCATCAAATGTACGAAGATCGTCAATCTGCTCACCGACACCGATATGGCGAATAGGTATACCGAACTTATCAGCAATCGCAAAGATCACCCCACCTTTTGCAGTACCGTCGAGTTTACTGATGGTTATACCTGTCACACCAACAGCCTTTTTAAACAGTTCAGCTTGGCTAATGGCATTTTGACCAGTGCTTGCATCAAGCGTTAGCATCACCTCATGCGGCGCATTTACATCTTGTTTTTTCATCACTCGAACAACTTTCTCAAGCTCATCCATCAAGTGACTCTTGTTCTGCAGGCGACCAGCTGTATCAGCAATCAAAATATCAACTTTTCGTGCACGAGCAGCCTGAAGAGCATCAAACAATACTGATGCGCTATCAGCACCTGTATGTTGAGCAATCACAGGTATATCGTTACGCTGCCCCCAAACCTGAAGCTGCTCTACAGCTGCGGCGCGGAAGGTATCCCCTGCCGCTAACATAACTGATTTTCCTTGCGCCTGATACTGTTTAGCTAGCTTACCAATGGTGGTGGTCTTACCCACACCATTGACGCCAACCATTAAGATCACAAATGGGCCATCACTATTTTCAGGTACTAATGGAATAGAAACAGGCTCTAAGGTTTTCTGCATCTCTTCACGCAGTAGCTCATAGAGTGCTTCGCCATCTTTAAGCTGCCTACGGCTTGCTTGGTCAGTCAGGCTTTTAATTAAACGGGTAGTTGTTTCAACTCCCACATCGGCAATTAATAGCTGCTCCTCAAGCTCCTCAAAAAGATCATCATCAATCTTCTTGCCTTTAAACAGGCCAACGAAGCCACTACCAATATTCTCACTGGTACGTTTCAAACCACGCTTCAATCGGGCAAAGAATCCCTCTTTTACTGGCTTGGCCTGAGGTTCTGGCTGTTGCTCAACGTCTGACTCTGCAGCGAGCGCCTCTGCGGCACTTTCAGCTTCAAGGCGCTCTGCTTCAAGACGTTCGGCTTCGAGACGTTCTGCCTCAAGACGTGCAGCTTCTACTCTCTCGGCTTCAATGCGTTCTGCTTCAAGACGGGCAGCTTCCACTCTTTCGGCTTCGAGACGTTCAGCTTCAAGGCGCGCAGCCTCGACTTTTTCTGCTTCGAGACGTTCGGCTTCAAGGCGCTCTGCCTCAACACGTGCAGCTTCCACTCTTTCGGCTTCGAGACGTTCTGCCTCAAGACGGGCAGCTTCCACTCTTTCAGCTTCGAGACGTTCGGCTTCAAGGCGTTCTGACTCAAGACGTGCAGCTTCCACTCTTTCGGCTTCGAGACGTTCGGCTTCAATGCGTTCTGCCTCTACTCTTTCAGACTCAAGACGTTCAGCTTCAAGGCGCGCAGCCACGACCTTTTCTTGTTCTAAGCGCACAACCTCTTCGTCAGCAGCCGCTTTTTCCGCAGCCTGTTTTTCAACAACTCGTGCTTCAGCTTCAACTTTATCAACTTCAAGACGCTCACCCTCTTGTCGAGCCTGCTCCTCTTGAGTTTGTTGGTTATCACTCACCTCAGTTGCAACTGGAGTTGTAACTTCTGCTTCTGGTGCCTTTACTTCATCTTTCGACTTATCTTTGCGAAACCAGGAAAAAAAACCTTTCTTTGCCATGTGTACGTCCAGTGCTCAACTAACGATCAAAATTCTTTATCCCACTATGATTTAAGGGATCTCTTTATGGCCGCTATTATACCCAATAGTGAGAAAAATTAACCTGCAGGTACAAGGTTATATGCAGCTAAACTGCACAAAAATTAAAGGATGACCTGAGGTTTTCACCATTTTTGTAAGCTTTCGGGTAAAATAGCCGACTCAAATTAGCGAGACAGTCTATCACTTTCTCGCTTAGGGCAACATCACAGCTGTATCGGCAGGAAAAAATGGCAAAAAATAGACCCGCTAGCGGGCAAGTTCGCATCATCTCAGGCCAATGGCGTTCACGCCGTTTACCTATACACGACCTTGAAGGCCTACGCCCTACTACTGACAGAGTTAGAGAGACCCTATTTAACTGGCTTGCTGGCGATCTTGCTGGTGCCAGAGTCCTAGATTGCTTCGGTGGCAGTGGTGCACTATTTTTCGAATCTCTTTCACGCTACGCAAGCTATGCCAAAGTTTTCGAGTTGCAAAACAGTGCGGCCGATCAGCTTAAGCTAAACCTGCAAACACTGAAGTGTGACCCGGCTTTAGCCCATGTAATAAAGGGAGACACGCTAAAGTTATTAGCAACAGAATCTGCTGAAGGTTTCGATATTGTTTATATCGATCCCCCTTTTAGAAAGGGACTCGCTGAAAAAAGCATCCAGCTGATCGATGAAAATAACTGGCTTAAAGAGAATGCCCAGATCTATGTGGAAACAGAAAGCGATATTACCCAGCTCAAAGTGCCTGCTAATTGGGTGAAGCTGAAAGAGAAAAAAGCCGGTCAGGTTATATACCGCTTATATCAATATCAGGTTTAAGGCTTAAAGCTTGAGGCTTGAGGCTTGAGTTACGAGTTACGAAAAAACAATCGATTAAGAGAGAAGTTTATGCAGTTTTTTATCATGGCAGGTAAGGCAGCAACACTATTTGCTTGGCTTATGATGGCTTACAACTTAATGGCACCTTTTACAGGTAACATTGCGGTTATACTGAATATCTTGCTAGCAGTAACTCTCTTTATGCACTGCTTCCAAGTCGTCATCTTCCACACTTTATTCAAGTCGCTTTTAACCTTAAAGAAGTCTGACTATTTCAGCGTATTCGCCTTCGGCATATTTAGCTTACTTAAATACCGTAGCCAAGTGATGCAAAAATTAGCAAAGAGCAGCTAATTTTTAAGTTCCTAGGTAGCTATTACCTAGGAACTAGAACCTTCTCCTCTTAAGTAGCTCTTCTTCCTTGTATCAGCAAGGCGATAAAGTAGAGTCCGCCAACTATGGCCACCAAAGTACCAGCCGCGATTTGCGATGGATAAACTAGGTTTTGCCCTAGCCAATCTGAAAAAATCATCAAACCCGCTCCTATCATAGCTGCAACGGGGATCTGTAACTCCGCTCTTTTAGCACCTAGAATCACCGCCATATGGGGCGCAAGCAGACCTACAAAAGCGACCGGCCCCATGGTTGCCGTCACGGCGCCACAAAGCAGTGCCACACAGCAGAGCAATAACACAAACGCTTTGGGAACATTCAGCCCTCGAGCTTTAGCGAACTCTCGCCCGGTAGAGATAAGCGTTAACCAACGTACAGTAATCACAGCAAAACCAATGAGCAGCGCCACAGATGCAGTCAAGAACAATGCAGATAGTGGTGTCACACGGTAGGTCGACCCCGCAAGCCAACTTAAAATGGTATAAGACGTTTCATCACCACGAGCTAGGGCAAACTGCACCATAGCATCAATCAATGCGGTTAAGGCGATACCCGTTAATATCAACATAGATGGCGCATATTGATGGCGCTTACCTAAGATAAGTAACAAACCAAGTACCGACATACTACCGATAAAGGCAAGAGCCGTTGTGCCTTCGAAGATATTGAGCCCGAGGAAGATACTTCCGCCAACGAGGGCTAATGTTGCTCCCGCTGAGATACCTAAAATATCAGGGCTCGCTAGCGGGTTATAGATAAGTCTTTGCAATAGCACCCCAGCCACCGCAAGGCCTGCACCCGATGCCATTGAGGTCAACAGCCTTGGCCAGCGAACTTCCCAACCGAAAGCATCTGGCAGTGAAAACAGCCAAACAATCTCCTGTTCTACGGTTGCCTTAGAGATAAATAAAGAGATGATCGTGAGGACCAGTAAGCATAATGCCATCAAGGGCAGTCCCTTGGAGGTCATCTGATAGCGGCTATTAGGCAGCGACAGAGATAACTGATCTTGCGCCCCCATTTTTCGTCTGGTAAACCAGATAAGCGCCGGAGCACCAATCAAGGCTGCAGCCGTTCCCGAAGGCACTAAGTCAAAGGTGTAGACACTCATCAACATGGCTAAGGCATCGGTGGCGACCAGTACTAAAGCGCCGAGTAACATACTAAAAAACAGCTCATCTTTAGGTGTTCTAGCACCTAACTGGCGGGCAATATTAGGCGCTAATAGCCCAATAAAACTTATCACTCCTACTGCTGTAATTGAGGAAGCGACGAGCCATAATCCAATTGCAAACAGACCTAGAAAAGCAGGAATAATATTAAGCCCGCGAGCCGCAGCCCCCGCTTGCCCCATACGCAATAGTGACAATATTCGCGGCGCAAAGATAAAGATCAATACAGCGACTGATAGTCTTGGCAATAACCACTGCACCTGTTGCCAGCCATTTTGCGCTAGATCCCCAGCGCCCCAGATAAACAAGTTTTTGGCATATTGATCGTTGAGCAAGATAATCGCTGTGGCTATTGCACCAAGCAGAATATTGACAGCCATACCAGCTAACACCACAGGCAAGCCAGACATGTTACGAATGCCTGCAATTAAGATCACTAAACCTAGGGTTAACATGGCGCCCAGCATAGCCGCAAAAGAGGCATACTCACCCACAGTATCAGGGAAGAACACATTAACAATAACTAAGGCTAACCAAGCTCCAGAAGCTGTACCTAAAGTCAGAGGGGATACCAAGGGATTTTGGGTCAGTTGCTGCATCAAACTGCCCACCAGCCCTAACATGCCACCAACTAGAATCGCCATCACGATACGAGGCAACTGAGATTCAACAAACATGATCTCATCAAAACTGTTAGCCAGTAGCTGCCTTTGGGAGAAGTTTTTTAGCAGCTCCCACTGACTCGACAAGGAGATCTGAGTATCAACCTGAGCCGAAATAGCCACCAACAGAAGTAAGAGCGCAAAAGTACTGAAATAACGAATAATTTGGTCGCGTGGCATTATTGGGCTAACTCACCTTTGGCTGTTAATTGGCTAGATGCTTCTAGCTGTACGGGAGCAATTTCTAACAAGCTGCGCGTTAACGCTTGAGCCATATACTCAATCGAAATCGCTCCGCCGTAATTCCAGGCAGGCTCAATACTATTCATTCGTTTACCTCGAACAAAAGGCATCGCTTGCCACATGACACTCGATTGTAATTCTGTTTCTTGTAAAAAAGGCTGAAAATAGAGCGCGATACCATCATCGACATGACGCAACTCCTTGAGCCGTTTTTGTCTTGCTCCCCACTGAGTTCTTCCCTGCTCAATAGCAGGTTCGATTCCAAGTAAAGAAAGTGCATATTGCGCCGTTGAATTATCTCCAAACTGGTAGATTGATGTCATGCTCGCAAAACGAAAGCTGGTGACTTTTGGTAAAGTGCCAGCATAAGCTTGTTCAAGTTGCAGTCTCATCGTGGCAATCTTACGCCCCATCTCTGCCAATCTTGCTTCAGCAAACTGCTCACGGCCCAACGCCTTAGCGAGCAGCTTAAAGTTATCTATGGCTGCTTGAGCATTATCATGATGTTCACTATAGGTTTGATAAAAAAGTACTGGCGCGATCTGTTCAAGCCTAGGCAATAAATCTAATTGCGGTGAGGCAATAATAATAAGATCTGGTTTGAGTGCTGCCAGCCTTTGAAAATTAGGCTCGACACGGGTACCGATATTCAGCACAGAATCTGGCACTGCAGGTTTCATCACCCACTCACGATAGCCATCAATATCCGGCATGGCTATGGGAGTAACACCGAGCGCTAATACTTGCTCGGCAACATCCCAATTAAGGGCTGCAACTCTGGTTGGAATGTCTTTTAATTGTTGCAGGCCGCGGCTATCTTCAACTGTGATCCCTGCAAAACTTGATTGGGATGTGAGTGACAATAGCGTCAAGAGAGCAAGAACTGCCATTAAGCGAGTACACGCTAACATACAACAGCCACTTTATGGTCTTGCTCTGGATGGTCAATCAGTTTTACGGGGGTTGAATACAGATCCGAGAGCAGCTGCTCATCTTGCAGTAGATCAACCTTACCCTGAAAGGCTACCTTACCTGCTTTCAGTGCCACTGTGTGAGTGGCATATCTCAGGGCTAAGTTGAGATCATGCAAAATAACGATCACCCCTTTGCCAGTATTTTTATTCAGATCGCTCAATAACTCCATTAACTGATATTGATGCTGAATATCCAATGCTGAGGTCGGCTCATCAAGAATAAGTAGCTCCGCTTGCTGGGCAAGCAACATTGCGACCCAAGTACGTTGACGTTCACCACCTGACAGTTGATCGGCCAAAGTATCTTTAAACTGCTCAACCCCTGTCTCACGCATGGCATCAGCAATGATCTCACTATCCTCTTTACGCCAGCGCCCTAAGGTGCCACGCCAAGGAAATCGCCCTAGTCTGACAAGCTCTGCCACATTTAAACCAGCAACTTCTGGTAACTTTTGTGGTAGGTAGGCCACCGTTTGTGCCAACTGTTTAGGGCTAAAAGTGGCAAGAGCTCTGCCATCGAGCTTCACCTGACCTGACTCCGGTGCAAATTGATTAGCTAGCAGGTTAACCAGCGTCGATTTACCGGAGCCATTATGCCCAAGTACTACCGTCAAAGCATGGGGGTCGATTGATAACGCTTCAATATCCAAAATGGTACGTTCACCACGGATAACTTTGACACCGCTTAATTGATACATTAATGGCTCTTTTGCTTTAATCGTGGACAGTTGTCACACACTCTGCCTGATTTAGTTTTATATACCGAGCAGCAGCTAGTACGGCTCAATGCTAATTTTTTATCATACTTTGAAAGATACAGAGAGGAGAGGTGTTTATCTGAGATATCAAACGCTGCTAACCAAAGCTTTGCATGGTGTCGAATATCACTATCAGAAAGCTCTTTATGCTGCTTTTGCACCTCTAACAGCTTAGCTAGAATAGCATCTGCAACTAAATGCTCAACAAAGCCTGGGCGACAACGCATCCACTGATCCAGCTCCTTGCGATAATGCTCAAAGAGTTGTGATAGCTGCTTACCTGCAAGCTTTATTAAACACTCATAATCACCCTTGGCGCATTGAGTATCATCAAATCGAAAGCCGGCAACTAAGCCCTCTTTACTGTGCTGGGACATATTACGCAGATTAGGGAGGGATTTCATATTATAGATAGCGACAAACGCCAGATAGAGTGGCTGCCAGGTCAACAGATCCCAGCTTCGGGTTAGCCAGTAAACCTTACCAGCCTCTAATGTATTACTTTGCAGATCACGGTAAAGTGATTTGATCTCAGGCAGGTTAGAGAGTTTACCGCTAATCATACCTCTGCTTGCACAGCCAAGCTCCCCTTTCAAGAAAGGTGTCACACGCTGGCACTGCTCAAACAGTTGGTTCATTACAGCTTGGCTCACAACACTCTCCCAAACGACCTATTTCAATTCCCAAAAGAGCAACAAGCAAGCTTGCTGCCCTCAGCTCACAGCAAGACTTAGAAGTTATACTTAAAATTCAGCTCGATGTTTCTCTCTGCGCCATACCAACAGTTCACTGAGTCATAGCAGGTATAGTACTCTTCGTTAAACAGGTTATTAGCAACCAGATTAACGCTGGCACCCAGTAAACTGCTACTCATCTGACTAAGGTCATAACCTACGGATAGGTCAACCAAGGTATATGACTCAACCGTATCGGTATTCATTGCATCCATCTGCATCTCACCAACATATCTCACCCCACCACCTAAGCGAGTACCGTTAAATAGGCCATCTTCGAAATAGTAATTGGTCCACAGTGATGCAGCGTGCTTAGGTACATAGATTGGGCTCTTACCTTCAAGATCGTTTCCACTATCTTTAGTGATCTCCATATCGATGTAAGTGTAGTTAGCGTTAAGCTCGAGGTTATCTGTTACATACCAGTTAGCTTCAAACTCAGCACCACGAGATTGAATCTCACCCACCTGCAGTTTGTCGCCCCAAGGATCAGCTGGATCGGCCATCAAGGCATCACTCTTAACGATATTGAACATCGACACAGCGACTGTTTTACTTTGATCTTCCGACTGATACTTAACCCCTAACTCCAGCTGCTCACCCAGCTCAGGTTTATAGGTCGTGCCATCCTTTCTTGTACCTGCAACCGGCTCAAAACTCGTGGCATAGCTGATAAAGGGTGAGAAACCACTTTCAAACTCATACATGGCACCAACACGATAGGAGAACTGTTGATGATTAGCCTGAGTCTCAGAGTTACCATAATCGTCAGAGTATTCACTTGAAGAGCTGTAATCGTCGTAACGACCACCGACAATCACGATGAGATTATCGAGGCGCATCTGATCTTGGAAGTAACTACCTAACTGCTCAACCTGTACATTATCGACTGCGGTATAGCTCGATTGCAGTTGAGTGGGGTCAATCATATTATTGTTTGGATTGAAAATATTGAAGCTACCAAACTGGCTCGTCATACCAAACTCTGAGTACGCAGAGGCACCATCAAGCTTTTGATAATCGAGTCCAAGTAACACATTATGCTCGACACGGCCGGTAGTGAAGCTACCCGATAACTGGTTATCTATGGTGTAGCCCGTCGAAGACTCATCGGTGCTGTAGATATTACGATCTAGCTCTCCGGTGACGGGATCAAAGTTATCTTGAGTATGGTAAGTATTCTCTTGATACAGGGTGGCATCCATATAACGGAAGCTCTGCATGAAAGACCAGCTGTCGTTAAACTCATGATCAATCTTATAACCCGCTAACAAAAACTCACGCTCGAAGGTCGACCAGTTTTTGTCGCCTGCAAAGGTTGATGCTGATGTCGAGCCAGCAGGATTATCATAGATCATACCTGATGAGGGCAGCGATGAGTTCATCCCCATTGACGGATCGTTTTGATAGTAGAGATTAAAGTTAATATAGGTGCTATCTGATACATTCCAGTCAAGCGAAGGCGCAAATACAAAGCGCTCCTCTTCGGTATGATCGACCTGACCATCTTTGCTGCGCGCTAAAGCGATAACACGATAGGAGAAGTCGCTGTCGCCAATCTGCCCTGTGGTATCAATTGAAGCTTCTTTTAGGTTATGAGAACCTGTAGCGACATTCACCTCGGTATTGCTATAAGTTTGCGGTGTTTTGGCAATCATATTCACCATGCCGCCTGGTGGCATAGAGCCATAAAGCACCGACGTTGGCCCCTTGAACACTTCAACCTGCTCCATCGCAATGGGGTCTATCTGTGGTTGTAGATTCCAGCCATTAAGGTACTGAAGAACTAAGCCATCGTGGTAACTTTGGTTAACATCGAAGCCACGAATATTAAAGGTGTCATACATGGTCACCGCACCACCTTTCTGCTCAGTGGTCACTCCAGGCACATAACGTAGCGCCTGGTTTAACGACTTTACACCGCGCTCCTGCAGCAGCTCGCTATCGATTACTGTCACACCTTGAGGGGTTTCAAGTGGTGTCAAAGATGTCTTAGTTGCCGTATTTCGATAGGCCTGACCTAGCACCGTGATGGTTTCCATCTTAGGTACCTCTATCTGCAGATCATTGACCTCATCAGCACTTACCATCTCTGGCATCGCCAGTGATGCGACGCTTGCGGACGCTATTAGTGTGCGATGAAATACGTTGCTAGGTTTACATAAGACCATACAGCCCTCTACTAATTCAGCTTGTTCATCTCAAAAGCAAAAACTAATTGCTCATGAGAATATAAATGAGAATGATTATCAGGCGTGGATAATATAGTGTTTAAACTGGAGAAAATTAACAATTTGGTGCATGGGAAGGGTAAATCTAGATAGAAGTTGTTAGATCGGGACTGAAATCACAATTTTTTCTTAACGGGAAGCCAGTACTCCATCAGAATTCTCTCTTCACCGCGATCAAGCTGCATGGCTTTGCCATAATGTTCTAACTCGAAACCTTCAACTCCTAAGTAGGCTGAATCTGGTAGCCAGTGACAGATTAACCACTCTACAATATGGCCAAAGCCGCTGACATCACCTTCATAAGAGACCACCGCATACTCCTGCGATGGGATAGACAAGCAAACAAGGTCGGAGGCTTCGAATGTGGATAGATTCATCGCAGAGCGCAGAGAAATATCACAAAGCTCAATACCTGCCCAATAATTAAGTTGTGACTCATCATTAGGTTGAGTATGGGTATCCACAACTCCTACCAAGTTAGCAGAGGAGATATCTAGCGCAGCCGCTTCATGATGAAACCGCTGCCAGGTTTCAGGCACTATCGTAGCGAAGTCAGGCGTATCTGACAGCAAACCTTTAAAAAGGGATGAGACACCATAGAGCTCAAAGGCAGGCTTATGCTCAATACGTGTTTGTAAAAAAGCCATGTTAAGGGAGTGAGCTTTTGCTCCAGCAGATAGCTTAGTCAGCGGATTTCTTAAGCCCACTCTTAACCCTCGTAGCTTGTACTCTCTTGGACTTGCGCCAAAGAACTGCTTGAAAGCCCGGCTAAAGCTGACCTCTGAGTTAAACCCTAACTCATAGGCTATATCTAACATTCGCTCCTTACCCGCTAAAACTCGCTCCGCAGCTAAGCTCAACTTAAGTTCACGCACATACTGAGCCACGCTCTGCCCTGTGTGGCTCTGAAATACACGTTGCAGCTGCCAGCGTGACCAGCAGCTCTGCGCCGCGAGCTCCTCTAAGGAGAGCGTTTGGTCCAGATGCCCATGAATATACTCCAGTACCTTCTCTATACGGGAAAGAGGCGAACCAGTTGTCATTGCAGCCTCCTGAGACTTATGTAAGTGAAAGTGGAGTTAAGAGCGTGTAGTGAATGGCTATATTAACGCATATTGATACATGCTAATACAAACACCGATTGACTGATGTTAAGTCATGGTTCAGAAAGACCCTATTGAATGCAGAAACCGACTCTTTAACCCCCCATATACTAAGGTTACTCTCAAACCAAGATTCCATGCACAAGAGCTACCTGCATCCTAGCAAAATATCACAGACATAAACCCCTTCTTTGGGCTTCCTGCCCATCAGGGATAAATACATCCTTACACAACGTCTATTTATATACATCCCTGCCAAATTGACATAGATGTTCCAGACATGAACCTCTTCTTCAGGCTTCCTGCCCATCAGGGATAAATGCGTCCTTGCACAAAAAAACCCCATTACCAGAGGTAACAGGGCTTCTACTTTTGATTATCGCTAGTTAATAGCGATCATCAAGCTATTGCGCAGTGGATTATCCCTTAGGATAAACGTGAGCAACACCTTTATGGCAGTCTACACAAGTCTTACGCTTGTCAGCTTCTTTCTTGAAGTTACGCTCGTGCATACGCTTAGCCATCTTCTTCATAGTTTCTGGCTGGTTTTCGTAGATGCGAGTGTGACAGTGCTGGCAGTTAGCTGAATCAGTGCTCTTAAAGTATTTAAGCGCTAGGTCAGCTTGCTCTTTACGGTTCTCATCCAACCACTCTTGAGTATTGAAACCATCAATAGTTAGGTAGCCGTATAGATCTTTAGATACGATGATCTTCTTCACTAGATACTTAACTGGGTTATGTGGAAGGTGACAATCTTGACACTGAACAGTCACACCAGCACGACCTCCGCCGTGTGCAGATGCAAGCACTTCATCTTTCAAAGAGTGGTTGCTGTGACAAGACATACAAAATTCATCTGTACTTGTCGCGTGTAAAGTTTGTTGTGTAGCAAAATAGCCAACAACACCTACAACAACACCTACCACTAAAAGGGCTAGTATTGAGAATTTTGCGCTAGGTTTAAATAGTGCACGCCAGTTCATCACTCTTCGCCGTAAAATATGATTTTATTTAGTACCTAACACTTAATGTATCGGTACTTATTATTACTTCATCTCTATTAAGACAAATTATAAACCAGAACCTACTCATTTATCTGGCTGAAATAGTACAAAATGAGACCTAGCTCTAACTCTATATTGCGAAATAGAGAAAATTGCACTTAGCTCAATTTATATTCACACAAGCTAAAGTTAGCGGAAAGCCACATTTATAGCAAGGGGATAGGGATAATCAACTGATAAGTAGAGGTTTTTATATCTGTTTAGATATATTTAATCCCTATTGAGCTATTTATTGACACGAATCACAAAAAATTTTTTTAAAATTTGAAACTTTTTTTATACTCGCTAGGTCTATTAAGTCATCACACTATTCATTTAGCGAATTAAGAGACGCAATGACAAAGCAAATAGCACATTTGGTATTAATCTTCTCCCTGGATCGGCAGTTTATGCTT
>PJEL010003214.1_pt1 | contig 14216 bp, 11 predicted proteins | sample 1853271 | NCBI WGS metagenome assembly PJEL01 (sample SAMN08108733, study PRJNA415343) | Invertebrate metagenome, whole genome shotgun sequencing project. | host: Globobulimina | place: Sweden: Gullmar Fjord | collected 2015-08 | reverse complement strand
AAATAGAAAGGCAAAAAAAAGCACCAAGCGCAAAACGCTAAGTGCTTTTATTACTGATTAAAAATATGATTAATAAATATCGTTATTCAGCTGGTAATGTTGGTACGTATACGCCAGCCATTTCGTGCATTACACGCACAACTTGACAGCTATAACCAAATTCATTGTCATACCAAACGTAAAGTACAGCACGATCACCATCAACAATTGTTGCTTGAGAGTCAACAACACCTGCATAACGCGAACCAACCAAATCAGTAGAAACAATTTCAGTTGACGCGGTGTAATCTACTTGATTTTGTAGTTTTGAATTCAATGAAATTTTACGTAAGTAATCATTTAAAGCGTCTTTATCTGATGCTTTTTTAAGATTCAAATTCATAATCGCCATTGATACATTTGGTGTAGGAACACGAATTGCGTTACCTGTTAACAAACCTTTTAGCTCTGGTAAGGCTTTTGCAACAGCTTTTGCAGCACCTGTGGTACTAATAACCATATTCAATGGCGCACTACGTCCACGACGTGGCGCTTTATGATAGTTATCAATCAAGTTTTGATCGTTAGTATAAGAATGAACGGTTTCTACATGGCCATTACGAATACCAAACTCATCATTAATCGCTTTCAATACGGGTGTAATTGCGTTAGTTGTACAACTTGCAGCAGAAACAATTTTATCTTCTGGTAAAATCATATCTTCGTTAACACCGTAGACAATATTTTTGATATCGCCTTTAGCCGGTGCCGTTAGTAATACTTTTGAAACGCCTTTAGATTTAAGATGTTGACCCAAACCTTCTTCGTCGCTCCATACACCCGTATTATCAACAACAAGCGCGTCGTTAATACCATAAGCGGTGTAATCAATCTCTGAAGGAGATTTAGCGTAAATAACTTTAATAAAAGCACCGTTTGCTTTAATTACGTTATTTTCTTTGTCTACCGTGATACTACCATTAAACGCACCATGAACTGAGTCACGACGTAATAAGCTTGCGCGTTTTTCAAGATCTTCACCTGCACCAGGAAGAATAACAATAGCGCGTAAGTTTAATTTAGTATTAGGTCCCGCACGTTCAATTAATAAACGAGCTAATAGACGACCGATACGTCCGAAACCGTAAAGGACAACATCTTTTGATGTTTGCTCTTTTGCATTCTTAGAAATCTCTGTTAATTCTTTTTCTAAGTATTGCTCAATTGAAAGGTCAGCAGCTTGTCCATCATATAAATAAGCGTATGCTAATTTACCAACGTCAATTCGAGCTGGCCCTAATGGCATTTTGCTCAATACTTCAACAAATGGAAAACTTTCACGTAAACGCAACTTGTTATCTTCATGTAAAGCTACTGATTTGTGAGCTTTAATAATGTCGATTGCAGAAGCATTAACCAATGGACGGCCATAAACAGAAATTTCAATTCCCTTATTTCTGAAAAGTTGTCCTATAATTGGTTGCATGTTTTCAGCAAAAGTTTGACGTTCTTGCCAGCTAGTTTGGTACTGTTCCTCAAGGTGAGAAGTCATTGCATAAACCTTTTATTTAAATCAATTAAACGATATTCTACAAATACATAGAATTAAAAATACTAAAACAATCTAAAACAACGCGTTGAGCGATAAAGAATAAAGCGCTTTTAAATAATTAAAAGCTCGATATTGCTCTTAATCCACCCTTTTTCGTGGTGGCTGATAAGCTTCATTTTAAATTGCTTGAGTATTAATAATAGTTAATTATTCAGCGCGGCGGTATTGTAATGCAACATGAAATGTTTCTCCATAGCTTACGAGATTTATTTATCGATAATCGAGCGTTGGCGGCGGTTTTAGGGCTGCTCTTTGTTACCGCCTGTGATAAAGGTCCCAACGTTTCGACAATATGCCAAGCGCACCCTGAAATATGTAAAACATTACAGGAAGATAACTGGTGTCGGCGTGAAAGACGTGAAACTTTAGTAAATTTCAATACACTACAAACCACTGATCATGATGATAATAAATACAAGTTACTAATATCGCTTGAGCAATACGCAAAATGTATGGATAAAGCGTCTCTTATTGAACATAAAAAATTGAAAGAAAAAAAGAATGTTCGCATCAATAATGCAATAAAAGCAAAATCGATGATCGCTAAAATGTCTCAAGAAACTGCAAATTCAGAAAACCCGTTTTTGCTTTATTTTCATTGGTCTCGCCATTCTAATAAAGCTTCACTTGCCAAGTTCTTGGCTTTGGAGGGAACGAAGGCGGTAGAAGATCCAGAGTCACAATATAATTTAGCGTCCTATTATGTAAAACGCGATAGAGATAAAACTTTATCTTTGCTACTTCATGCCTTAGAGCTTTATAAAATAGATGATGAGATAAATGAAGATATCTTTAAAAGCTTAACAACACTTTTTATAGATCAGAATAAATACAAACAGGCTTATATTTGGTTGAAGGTATTGGCGCTTCACAGCCCAGATGATAATGAGTTTAGTCAACAGACCTTAACTGCTTATATCCAAAAATTTAATTTAGATGAAAATTTTTTGAATAAAGTAGCCGCCTCAACATTAGCAAATATTGAACAGGGTACTTTTAGCCCACCTAAAGGGTAACTCCTTTTACTCAACAAAATATAAATATGTGAAGTTATCAATTAGGGCTTAAAACCTAGCACCTAGGCATAAAAACTAAACTTAACGAATTAACGCAATAACGCTTGCCTGTGGGTTTTGGGCCATCATCAAACATATGCCCCAAATGACTTTGGCAATTTGCACATTGAATTTCAATACGCTGCATTGCCAAAGAGTTATCTTCAATATAAGTAACATGACCAGTGATTGATTGATAGAAACTAGGCCAACCACATCCAGCATTAAATTTTGCTGTAGAGGAGAAAAGTGGTCTGTCGCAACAGGCGCATAAGTAATCGCCTGTTTGCCAATGATCATTATAAATACCGGTAAATGGACGTTCAGTTGCTGCTAATCGGCAAACGCGATAAGCGTCTTCACTTAACTTTTCTTTATAAGGGTCATTAGCTGACATACAAATTAACTATCACCAACTTCAATAAGACTACGTTCAAGTGTAGACCATTCAACATGAAACTTTTTGTTCGAGTCAATATCTACGCGCTCGAAAGTATGTGCACCAAAAAAGTCTCTTTGCCCCTGTAATAAATTAGCAGGTAAAACAGCTGTTCTCATTGAATCATAATATGAAAGTGATGATGATATAGCCCCTGTTGGAATGCCTAACAAGATAGAATCAGCAACACTTTTGCGCCAGTTCCCTTGATGTTCACTTAATTGCTGTGAGAAGAACTCATCTAACATCAGATTTTCTAAGTTTTCGTTACGTTCAAATGCTTGAGTAATTGACTGTAAAAAAACAGCTCGAATAATACAACCTGCTCGCCATATTTTGGCAATACTTGCAAAGTCCAATGTCCAGCTATGCTCTTTTGCCGCAAGTTTCATTAATTGAAACCCTTGTGCATATGCACATATTTTTGCACAATAAACAGCGTCATGAAGCCTACTTATAAAGGCTTCTTTATCTTCAATTAGCGCATGCTCTTTTTTAGGGCCGGCTAACTGTTCACTGCCTTGTAATCTAATTTCTTTGAATGAAGAAATAGAGCGAGCATAAACAGCTTGAGCTATTGTAGGTGTTGGACACCCTACTTCTAAGCTGCTCATTGCTGTCCACAAACCCGTGCCTTTTTGTCCTGCTTTATCTAAAACGATATCAACTAATGGTGTTTGTTCCTCACCAAGATGATGGCGAAGCACTTCAACCGTTATTTCCATTAAATAGCTATCTAATGGGCCACTATTCCATTGCTCAAAGATATCAGCAATATCTGTAGGTGATAAATCAAGACCTGAGCGAAGCACATGGTACGCTTCACAAATAATCTGCATATCAGCGTATTCAATGCCATTATGAACCATTTTTACGTAATGCCCAGCTCCTGCAGGCCCAATATAAGCAGCACAAGGCTCGCCTGATTCAATCACTTCACCTGGGCGTGTGCGTTCAATAGGCTTACCAGTTTCTGTATCTACTTTTGCGGCAATGGCTTCCCAAATGGGTTTGATGCGTGTCCAAGCATAAGGAGAGCCGCTTGGCATAAGTGAAGGGCCAAAACGTGCCCCCACTTCGCCACCAGAAACTGCTGATGAAAATAGAATGAAATTATTTTTATATTTTGTCTCTCTTGCTACGGTATCTACCCAAAGGCTATTCCCAGTATCAATAATAATATCGTCAGGTTGAATACCTGAGCCTATTAGGCTCTCGCACACTTGATCAACAGGTGCACCAGCGGGAACAGATAATACAATCAGATGAGGTGCCTTTAACTTGCCAAGTAACTCTGTATAAGAAGAGCAGCCATGAACTCGTTGTTTACCACTTTCTAGTTGGTCCTGCGCCATTACATCATTAACTTTCTCATTGCTCAAATCAAAAGCTGCAATGCTATAACCATTGTCTGCAAGATTTAAAACTAAGTTTTTTCCCATAACACCTAGCCCGATAAAGCCGATGTCACACAAGTCTTTTTGTGTCATACAAAATATCCAATAGTAATTGAGGTTGCCGACATACCGTTTATTGCCTACTCATCAATTCAATAGTAAATCGACTGGGCGTAATTTTATTTCTTAGTATGCTAAAAGTCCCATTTTTAGGGAACTTTGGCTAAACGCGTTAAATAATTTCAGGGCATTCTATCATGCTAATCTTACGTTACGAACTAAAAATCACTGACAATATCAAAACACAAGCTCCATATTGGTAATAATCCGCAATAAACGTTGGTAGAATTAACAAAATAGTACATAAAAAGTAACTTTAACTTGAATAAATCTGAAAATGATGTAATTTTACTACATATTGTTTTTTTGAGAGGGTTTTACAATGACTAAAGTAGGCATAAACGGCTTTGGCCGTATCGGACGGTTCGTTTTTCGCGCTGCAGCAGCACGAGATGATATAGAAATTGTTGGTATTAACGACTTAATAGACGTTGATTATATGGCTTATATGCTTAAGTATGACTCAACTCATGGCCGCTTCAATGGCACAGTTGAAGTTGTTGATGGAAACTTAGTTGTTAATGGCAAAACGGTTCGAGTAACTGCGGAGCGCAATCCTGAAAACTTAAAGTGGAATGAAATTAACGCCGAAGTTGTTATTGAATCTACTGGATTATTTTTAACCGACGAAACAGCAAGAAAACATATTACAGCAGGTGCAAAACAAGTCGTATTATCAGCCCCTTCTAAAGACAATACGCCGATGTTCGTTTGTGGTGTAAATATTGATAACTATCAAGGAGAAGATATTGTCTCCAATGCATCATGTACTACTAACTGTCTTGCACCTATTGCAAAAGTATTGAATGATAATTGGGGCATAGAAAATGGTTTAATGACTACGGTACATGCGACAACAGCAACTCAAAAAACCGTCGACAGTCCTTCTGGTAAAGACTGGCGTGGCGGGCGTGGCGCAAGTCAAAACATTATCCCGTCATCAACAGGAGCTGCCAAGGCTGTTGGAAAAGTTATTCCTGCATTAAACGGTAAACTAACCGGCATGGCTTTTAGAGTACCAACACCTAACGTATCAGTTGTTGATCTAACTGTTAATCTAAAAAACCCAGCGAGCTATAAAGATATTTGTCAAGCGATGAAAATGGCATCTCAAGGCCCTCTTAAAGGTATTTTAGGTTATACCGAAGACGCTGTTGTTTCTAACGACTTTGTTGGCGAAACTTGTACCTCAGTATTTGATGCTGAAGCCGGTATTGCCCTTACCGATACTTTTGTGAAAATTGTTTCTTGGTATGACAACGAAATCGGCTATTCAAATAAAGTACTCGATTTAGTAGCTTACATCTCTACTTTTCAAAAAAAAGCATTGCTTAAATCAGCATAAAACACTTTAAAACTCTCATTAAAAAGCCAAGCATTAAGCTTGGCTTTTTGCTTATCAATTAAGCTATTGTCAACTCACCTTCCAAAACTGTAATTAAGTTACATAAATTGTCTATGCCAATATAACTGCCTGCTGATTTAATGAAAAACGTTGCCTTGTAGCAATATCTTCATTAAAGCTAGCCCTAGAGGTAATGTCTTTTAAAAACTAATAATAATTTCATATCTGTAATTCATACAAATAAAAAAGCCAAGCATTATGCTTGGCTTTGGGTCATGTAACTGAAAAGCTATTTATCTTTTTACATGAGCTAATGCTTGCTTAGTAAGCTTGGTTATTTCAGCCCAGTTTTTTTGCTCAACAATGGCATCTGATACTAACCATGAACCACCACAGCAAGCAACATTAGGTAGTGCTAAATAATTGTTTATATTATTTAAATTTATACCACCTGTTGGACAAAAACGAATATCAGGGAAAGGTCCACCAATTGACTGGATAGCTTTTGCTCCGCCTGATGCTTCAGCTGGAAAAAATTTCACATGATCATAGCCATAGTCAATCGCATCCATTAATTCTGAAATTGATGAAATACCCGGGATCAATGCAGTATTGCCTTCTTTTCCTGCTTCTAGTAAATCTTTGGTTAAACCTGGACTGATGGCAAATTTAGAACCAGCATCAATTGAACGTTGTAACAAATCTCTATTCGTTACCGTGCCCGCACCAACAATGGCTTCTGGGAGTTTATGCGCGATTTCACTTATAACATCTAATGCTGCTGGGGTTCTTAAAGTAACTTCTAATACTTTTATGCCACCTTCTAGCAATGCTTCAGCAATTGGTAGTGCATCTTCAACTTTTTTAATCACTAAAACAGGCACTACTGGTCCCATGGCGAAAAGATCTTTTGGCGATACTTGCCAATTTTTTATTGAATTCATTTTTACACTTTATCCTTTCGTTGAAGATAATTGTTGACTGATATAGGCTGAAGCGCCTAGTAAACCTGGTTGAGCTTCTGTAATAACGTAGGTTGGAATATTATTGATAAAACTCGATAAACGCCCTTTTGCATCAAAACGTTTTCTAAAGTCACTGCGCTGAATAAAACTTACAAATCGCGGGACAATCCCTCCGGCAATGTAAACACCACCAAAGCTGCCAAGTGTTAACGCTAAGTTACCTGCTAAGCTACCTAAGGTATTACAGAATTGTTTTAATGATTTTTCACAAATTTGGCATGAGCCATCGAGCGCTCTAGCAGATATTTGTTCTGCCGATAGATGCTGTGCTGGTAATTCATCAAAAGATAAAAACGCTTGGTATATTTGCTCCAAACCTTTACCACAAAGCAGTTGCTCGTATGAGATGCGATGTTGCTTACTTTCAAGTAAATAACTTAATATTTTTATTTCATCAGCATCAACTGGAGCAAAATCTACATGACCACCTTCACCGCCTAAACAACTCCAGCCTTCACTTGTTGGCACTAAATTGGCAACACCTAAACCTGTACCGGGACCACAGATAGAAATAGGCTTGCCGGCAACAGCTTTTCCTGTACCAATTTGCACTCTTTGCTCTTTGGTTAATAAAGGAACAGCATGAGCAATAGCCGTATAATCGTTGATCAAATACAACTGACTTAGATTTAACGCCTCCTTCAAAGCCGACTGTGAAAAAGTCCATGGCAAGTTTGTCATGGTTATTTCGTCTGTTTCAACGGGGCAAGCAATGGCTAAACAAGCATTTATAGTGATATTTTTGCAATCAAAACGCTCAAGGTAAACTCGAATAACCTCAGCCAAACTACTATATTCACCACATTGATAAGTTTTAATATCAGTTATGCTCGAGTTTTCACCAACGATACCAAATCTAATATTTGTGCCGCCAATATCTGCAATTAAATTTAGAGTTTTACTCATGCTCTTTACCCTTCGAACTCATCTTCATCAAATAATGAACATGCCCCTGTTTCTGCAGAGCTAAGGTTACGGCGCATAAAGCCAAATAACTCTCTTCCCATACCTTGGTGATGGCCATTTACCTGAAATTTGGCATTGTCACGAGAAGATAACTCTGCTTCATCAACCAATAAGGTTAATTCACCACTTTCACCATTAAGTGCGATCATATCGCCAGTTTCAATTTTTGAAATCAAACCGCCATCAAGTGCTTCAGGACATAAATGTATCGCAGCAGGCACTTTACCTGATGCTCCTGACATTCGACCATCTGTAACAAGGGCAACTTTAAAGCCTTTGTCTTGTAATACGCCAAGAGGAGGTGTCAGTTTGTGTAATTCAGGCATGCCGCGAGCTTTTGGTCCTTGAAAACGTACCACCGCAACAAAATCTTTATCTAATTCACCAGCATGAAAAGCAATATCAAGTTCGTGCTGATCTTCAAAGACCACGGCAGGTGCTTTAATAACGAAACTGCCATCACGTAGTGATGATGTCTTTAAGACAGAAACACCTAAATTGCCTTTTAATACTTTTAAGCCGCCATCAACCTTAAAGGGTTTAGCAACCGTTGCGATAACTTCGTCATCGCCAGATTTTGTTACACCGTCAATCCAAACCAATTCATTATTTTTAATAACAGGCTGTTTGGTGTAACGGCTAAGGCCACGACCACATATAGTTTCTACATCTTCATGGATTAAACCCGAATCAATTAATTCTTTAAACAGTAATGCCATGCCACCCGCTTGTTGAAAGTGGTTAACATCAGCTGAGCCATTTGGATATATACGCGTAATGAGCGGCACCACATCTGATAGGTCATTGAAATCTTGAAAGTTCACAATAATGCCCGCCGCTTTAGCAAAAGCGATGATATGCATAGTTAAGTTAGTTGAACCGCCAGTTGCCAACAGCGCAACAATAGCGTTAACAATAGAACGTTCATCAACCATTTTACCAACAGGCATATAGTTGCCTGATTGCTGCGTTAAGCGGGTAACTTGTTTTGCTGCTGCTTTGGTTAATTCTTCGCGCAGTTGTGTATTTGGCGGAACAAAAGAAGCACCAGGTAAATGTAAGCCCATAAATTCAACCACAAGTTGATTTGAATTTGCGGTACCAAAGAAGGTACAAGTACCTGCACTGTGATATGAAGCAGACTCAGCCTCTAACAACTCGTCTTCACCAATTTCACCTTTAGCAAATTGTTGACGAACACGGGCTTTTTCTTTATTTGGAATACCTGATGGCATTGGGCCTGCGGGAATGAATACTGTTGGTAAGTGGCCAAAAGTCATGCTTGAAATAAGCAAGCCTGGAACTATTTTGTCACAGATACCTAGCATTAAGGCACCATCAAACATGTTATGAGATAAACCAACTGCTGTTGCCATAGCAATAACATCTCGGCTCATCAAACTTAAATCCATTCCTGGCTGACCCTGAGTAACCCCGTCACACATTGCTGGTACGCCACCTGCAAACTGGGCAATTCCGCCAGTTTCTTTTATCGCGGCTTTTAAAATTCCAGGGTAAGTTTCATAAGGCTGATGTGCAGACAACATGTCATTATACGCCGAGACAATGGCAATATCTGAGTGGTTTAGCCCTTTAAGCTTTTGTTTGTCTTCTTTACCGCAAGCGGCAAAACCATGTGCTAAATTTCCACATGATAAGCTAGCACGATGTACTGTCGTTGATTTAGCAGCGTCAATTTTAGTTAAATAATTTGCTCGGCTTTTTTTACTTCGTTCGATAATGCGATTGGTGATCGCTAAAACTTGTTTATTCATAATTTACTCCGACCAAAATACTTGTGTACTAACTTTACGATTATTCAAAAATGCGCGTATTGGCATTTCAAAAATATCGTTACCACTAATTGCTTGTTCTAATACTTGTTTTTTACCTTCACCAACAAGGTGTAAAAAGGTATGAGCACTTTTAGCTAAACATTGATAAGTAAAAGTAATACGGTCATGTGGTGCGGTTTTTGGCACAACTTTCATCAGTACTTTTGAATTATCTTCTGATAAAGCTTCTTCAACTTGTTTGCTACATGGAAAAATAGACGCTGTATGGCCATCTTCTCCCATGCCTAAAATTAATACATCAAATGGCAACATGGTATTGCTAGCGGCATCTGAAATTTCTGCCAATAACTCTTCTGTTAATTGATCAGATTGTTTTAAATGAAAAAACTTAGCTTCTTGCGCCTTATTTAGAATAAGATTCTCATGTACTAAACGGGTATTACTTGCATCACTTGCGATATCAACCCAACGTTCATCCGCTAATGTAATAGTGACTTTTCGCCAAGGGAGTTCAATATTTGATAAAAGTGCAAATAAGCCTTTTGGCGTAGAACCTCCTGAAACAGCTAAACTTGCTTTACCTTTTTGAGCAATTGCTTGTCGCAGAATATCGGCAATGGTATTTGCTAAAGCTAAGTCGAGTGAACTTCTGTCGTCAAATTTATTTATTTGGTACATTATTCCACCCACTGGCGATCATCACGCGCAATTAAAGAAATAGAAGAAACAGGCCCCCAAGAGCCAGCAGGATAAGGTTTAGGAACTTCGTTACTACTTTGCCATGCTTCGATAATACCGTCAGCCCATGTCCATGCCGCTTCTACTTCATCACGTCTGACAAATAATGATTGATTACCATTGATGATTTCTAACATCAGGCGCTCATAGGCATCAATAACACGTGTATCGGCATAGGTTTTAGAAAAGCTCAAATCTAATTTGTTTTCATGAATAAGCATTTTTGATGCAATACCAGGAATTTTATTCATCATTTGCAATTCCACACCTTCGTCAGGCTGCAAACGAATGGTTAATTTATTTTCTGGCAAATCAGCGTAGCTATCTTTAAATAGGTTATGGGGTTGTTTCTTAAAATGAACAACAATTTCGCTGTGTTTAGCTGGCATACGTTTACCTGTTCGAAGATAAAACGGTACCCCTGACCAGCGCCAATTATCAATTTCAGCCTTAATCGCCACAAAAGTTTCGGTTGTACTTTGCGTATTAGCGCCTTCTTCGTTGGTATAACCTGGCACCGCAACACCATTTAGATAACCGTCGACATACTGACCACGAACCGTTTTTTCTTTAATATTGAAACGGTCAATCGGTGTAAGAGCTTTAATCACTTTAAGCTTTTCATCACGAACACTATCAGCACTTAAATCTGCTGGTGGTTCCATCGCGAGTAAGGACAAAATTTGTAATAAATGGTTTTGAACCATGTCTCGCATTTGTCCTGCGTCATCATAGAAACCAAAGCGCCCTTCTAAACCAACGCTTTCAGCAACCGTAATTTGGACATGATCAATTGAATTTCGATCCCAATTATTAGTGAATAAAGAGTTTGCGAAACGCAATACTAATAAATTAAGTACCGTTTCTTTACCCAAATAATGATCAATACGGTAAATTTGCTTTTCGTTAAAATAGCAAGCAACTTGATCGTTGATCACTTTAGAAGACTCTAAGCAATGACCTATAGGTTTTTCCATCACGACACGATCATTATTCGTTATTAGTTTGGCTGATGAAAGGCCTTTGCCAATATCACCATAGACTGCAGGTGGCGTTGAGAAATAATAAACTCTGGTATCATGACCACCTGACAAGGTGTCTGCTAAGTCGCTATATGACTCAGTTACTTTAAAATCTAATTTTTGATAAACCAAACGAGCAAGAAACCTGTTAATGGTTTCTTGGTTTAATTCTTCATCAATAAAGTTATTCAGATTCTCTAAAACTAAAGCGACAAATTCATCATTAGACATTTCCTGTCTAGCAACACCAATAACTCTACTTTCAAGGTTTAACAAACCAGCATTATCTAGTTGGTATAGAGAGGGTAATAATTTACGGCGAGATAAGTCTCCCACGGCACCAAAAATAACTATTTCACTAGCTGATTGACTATCAATATTTTTCATAAAGTAATTTCTCAAGTTCACTTATTGTAACTAAACTACATTACCACATAATCTAGCGTTGATTTCACTAGCAGTAAAGAACTTTTTGTAATTTTACTACATATTTTAATATTCTTTATAACACAAGGTATAAACAAGGTATTGAGTCGACTATTTCACTGAAATTCACGACGTATTACTTGCTTATGTTCTAAAAGCGACTAAAAATGAAATAAATTTACATTTTTCTGTTATATCACTAGAAAATAAATTACAGTAAAGAAAAAGTTCTAGGGTCACACAACATGAATATACTTGAAAAAATTGCCAACGAACTAGACACATTCAGTAAGTCAGAACGAAAAGTCGCTGAAGTTATAATGGCTTCTCCAAGTACTGTTATCCACGCAAGCATAGCAGCATTAGCGAAACAAGCTAATATCAGCGAGCCCACGGTAAATCGGTTTTGTCGCCGCTTAGATACCAAAGGTTATCCTGATTTTAAATTGCATTTGGCACAGAGTTTGGCCAACGGTACTCCTTATGTGAATAGACACGTTGATGAAAATGATACCGCCGATGAATACACCACTAAAATTTTTGAATCGACCATGGCAAATCTTGAACTTGCCCGTAAAAGTTTAGATTCCAATATCATTAATCGTTGCGTCGACCTACTAACTCAAGCTAATCAAATATCATTTTTTGGTTTAGGGGCGTCTGCGGTAGTTGCCCATGATGCACAAAATAAATTTTTTCGCTTTGATGTACCTGTTGTCTACTTTGATGACATATTAATGCAACGTATGAGTGCTATTAATAGCAGACAAGGCAATGTTGTTGTTGTTATATCCCATACAGGTAGAACAAAGTCATTAGTTGAAGTAGCTAGCTTAGCAAGAGAAAATGATGCGACGGTTATTGGCATCACGACCAATGGCACCCCTTTAGCAAAGGAATGTAATATGGTGCTTTCAGTTGATGTCGCAGAAGATACTGACTTATATATGCCTATGTCTTCTCGTATTGCTCAATTAGCACTCGTTGATATTTTGGCCACTGGCTTTACTTTAAGACGTGGTACCAAATTTAGAGATAATTTAAAGAAAGTTAAAGACAGTTTACGCAGTTCTCGTTTTGAGCGAAAAGATTAATATTCAATTCAATAAATAAAACTCATCTTGATGAAATGTCAAATTTCAAAATTTGTAAGAGATAAGGATTAAAATGCCTAGAAGAACCAAAATAGTTGCTACCTTAGGGCCAGCAACTGACGATAAAAATGTATTAAGAGAAGTATTAGCTGCTGGTGTCAACGTAGTAAGATTAAATTTTTCACACGGCGTACCTGAAGACCACATACTTCGCGCAACAACGGTACGTGAGCTAGCAAAAGAGTTAGGTATTTATGTTGGCATATTAGGTGACTTACAAGGGCCTAAAATTCGTGTATCAACGTTTAAAAATGGTCCAATTACACTTGAAATAGGCAAAAAGTTTGAACTTGATGCAACTTTGGCTAAGGGCGAAGGTTGCCAAGAAAAAGTTGGTATCGATTATAAAAAACTACCGCAAGACGTAAAAGAAGGTGATATTTTATTACTCGATGACGGCCGAGTGCAGTTAAAAGTATTAAGTTTTAGTGATACTTCAGTATTTACAGAAGTAACCGTTGGCGGCCCTCTTTCAAACAATAAAGGCATTAATCGTCAAGGCGGTGGTTTAACGGCCCCAGCTCTTACAGCAAAAGACAAAGAAGATATTAAACTTGCTGCAAAAATTGATGTTGATTTTCTTGCCGTTTCTTTTCCTCGTGATGCTGATGATATGCGTGAAGCTCGATTACTGGCACAAGAAGCTAATTGTAATGCTAGATTAGTATCAAAAATTGAACGTGCCGAAGCCGTTAATGATGACAAAGTACTTGATGAGATTATTCTCGCATCAGACGTTGTTATGGTTGCTCGTGGCGACTTAGGAGTCGAAATTGGTGATGCTGCTCTAGTTGGCAAGCAAAAGCATATAATTGCCCGTAGCCGTCAACTAAATCGTGTTGTTATTACGGCAACACAAATGATGGAAACCATGATTGAGCAACCTATGCCTACTCGTGCAGAGGTTATGGATGTATCAAACGCGGTACTTGATGGTACTGATGCGGTTATGCTTTCTGCTGAAACAGCGGCAGGGAAATACCCGGTTGAAACGGTTAAAGCCATGGCGGCTGTTTGTGTCGGCGCTGAAACTCACCGCTCAGTAAACTCATCAGGACATAGAGTTGAACTAACGTTCTCTGAAGTATCTGAAACTATCGCACTTTCAGCGATGTATGCAGCAAATCATTTAGATGGCGTTA
>PJEL010003213.1_pt1 | contig 14219 bp, 12 predicted proteins | sample 1853271 | NCBI WGS metagenome assembly PJEL01 (sample SAMN08108733, study PRJNA415343) | Invertebrate metagenome, whole genome shotgun sequencing project. | host: Globobulimina | place: Sweden: Gullmar Fjord | collected 2015-08 | reverse complement strand
GGAAGATTATCTTTAAGGATTGCAGACCATTGCGGCGGAAAGGGTTTACTCAACAATACCCGTCTTTTTTGCTGTCGACGGGCCGTGGCAAAAACCTTAACAGCCCACATCGCTCCCCCGGTAATTAAGAAAAAAACAATAAGTTTCATCTCAGTATTCTTGCATTGTCCTGGATTTTCCACAATTAAATAAACTGCCCCCGGAACTCTGGGTTGTGTGGTATAAACAGAAATTGCTTGTTAAGCATGTTGGGAAGTTTCAGAACAGAGATATGGCGAAAATAATGCAATAATGCGCCCCATTTCACGTTCGCCTTCTCGCTTCCGTCAGTGGTTGTTGAAAAACATAAACAAAAGACATTGACAAAATGAACACGACAGAAGGAAAAAAACACTACTCGCTAATAGAAGAGAAAATTAACATCAATTCTCATGCTATCGGTTTTATTTTAAGCCTCGTTGCTTCGGTATTTTTGGTTACCCATGCAAGTCTGCATGGAAACGTTTGGCATATTGTAAGTTTCAGCATTTTCGGAGCAAGTTTAATTCTTTTATATGTTGTTTCTACTTGTTACCACAGCGCCCAAAAGCCAGAGTTAAGAAGCAGATTGAGAATCATTGACCACGCATCCATTTATGTTCTCATTGCTGGAACCTACACCCCTTTTACGCTTGTTACATTGAAAGGGCCAATAGGGTGGACGATTTTCGGTATTACCTGGGGACTTGCTTTAACCGGAATAATTTTGAAACTGTTTTTTACAGGGAAATATAAATTAATTTCGACACTGATGTATGTATTCATGGGGTGGGTGATCATTTTCGCCATAAAACCACTCATCAATAATTTTTCTTCAGAAGGCTTACTGTGGCTTGTTGCAGGTGGAATATCTTATACAATCGGGGCAATTTTATACAGCATAAAAAAAATCAAATTTAATCACGCCATCTTCCATATATTTGTTTTTATAGGCAGTTTCAGTCATTTTATGGCGGTGTTCTTTTATGTTTTACCAGGTGACTAAATCAGCTTAACCGATTGGAAGAATTGAGGCCGGAAAGTTAAGATAATATTCAGTTATATTAAGTCGTAAGGACAACTACAAAACTAAACACCATGGCAAGGATGTTGAAGTCGACAACAACAGGTCTTGCAAGATATAAATGAAAAATTTCGTAATAATAAATTGTTTGCCGGTTCGTCTGAACGTTTACGTGCGAAAGAGATGATTAGACGATTGGTTTTTTGGGGGACTCTATTATGTAACGCACTGGCAGTGTGTGCTGCCATAACTATTTACAGTTTTACTGAAGTTAACCATTTCGAGGAAGATGGGTTTATTACCATATTCTCTGTTTTTCAACTATTGACGATATCTTGGTTATCTTTCAAGATATTACAGACCCGTAATGTAACACGAAGGCGCACTCTTTGGAGTAATTCTTCTACGGTCTGGGGAATCATTTCTTTGGGTTTTCTCTTTCTGGCTGCCGATGAGTTTTTTCAGATTCATGAAAAGATTGATTTTGGGATTCATCACTTCTTCAATATGAGGGAAACTGGCTTTACTGATCGTCTTGACGACATTCTGGTTGGGCTATATGTTTTGGTAGGCATTAGTACCCTCATTGCTTATCGGGACGAATTAAAAACTCACAGGAGAGCTTTTCCGTTCTTTATTTATGGGTTTGTCCTCTTATTTGTTATGATCGCTATCGATGTACTAACTAATAGAGATGATATTCTCCGAATACTATTCGATTATTATTTGGCCAACGATATTCTTGTTTGGCTCTCCCATTTGGAAGACTCGTTGAAGATCTTTGCAGAAGCGTTTTTTGTTTTAGCATTTTATACAATTTTGCAAAAAACAATGAGCAAGAAAGATGGGGCAAAAGAACATACTATTGGTTAACAACAAGTTTAACATAGCTGCAACAAGTGTTTAATTTCCTGCCTTCCTAAATTTTAAAACATACATCTAGTATACTTCACTCCAACAGGCAGTCAAAAGTTTCAGTTGCTGCTATACAGAATGACTCGTGAATGAGCCTTGAAGTGTTAACATCTCAATAGAAAAGGCAGGATCAAAGTGATATCCTGCCTTTATTTTTTCATTAAAAGTGTGATTGGCGGAAGTCGGACAAATCACTTCATCAGGTAGAACCCGAGGGTCTTGTCAGTAAAGCCTGACTCTTCGATGAATTCGCAGCCGATATAGTTGTCCTGAATGGTTTTTACGAGTACTTCTTTTTCTATGATCTCAGGCGGTTCACGGTCGAGGGTGAATTTTACCATCAGTTTGTCCCCCACTTGGGCCCTCATCTGGTCCAGGGTGGTGAAGCCGAGGCCGCCCATTGAAATATTCTGGATACGGCAGTTAACCGGTACGGTCGGTATCCTGCCTGATTCATCGCTGCCGACACCGGTTTCATCGGTACTATAATATCCTCCGATTGAGACTTCTTTACGGTAGTTTTGCCTGAAATTAAGATGAACGCCGAATGTTGCCCCGCAGGTACAGTTAAGCGTTAGAAAGTGCTTGTGTCCTAAGTATTTTTCCACCGAGACATCCCTGACCTGGGCGCATTTCGGACAGCCGATTGCCACCCGGTTGTCTTTGCGCACATTTATATCCTGGATATGAAGATTTCTTTTGGGCTTAGGCTTGCCAGGGGCTTTGGTGGCGAATTTTTTTGCCAGATTACCTTCACTGTCAAATTTGCTGGCAAACATGAAAGGGTCATGATAGTAGGTAAGCCAGGCATTTTCCTTAAGAGCCATGGCCTCGTATTTTTCTTTGAGCGAAATGGCGTCCATGGGATAGTTGTCATAGGCCATTACCCATAGAGGATTGTAATGGACGTGGGTGGGCAGCAGGTCGGCAAGGTGGTAGGCAACCTCTCCCTGTGATTCAATTCTAACTATCTGGTGTCCCGTGGTGTGGCCGCCGGTTTGCTGTACCTCGATTCCCGCGCAGACCTGGAAGTTGCCATTCACCAGTTGCAGGTTGTCGGAGCCTTGTAACTCGGAAAAATTTTCGGGCCAGTACGTATTGGCTGACCTGATATTCGGATGCATGGCATCATCCCACTCTGTTTCCTGCACAATATGTTTGGCATTGGGAAAGGTGAGTTCCGAGTCACCGTCAGCATTATGCATGACAATGCCACCGGCATGATCAAAATCGCAGTGGGTCAGGATGACATAGTTGACATCTTGCCGCTTCAAGCCCATTTTTTTAAAATCGCCGGGCAGATCCCATTCCTTTCTGACCCGAAAAATCTCCTTCTGTTTGCCGTTCAGCTTGTTGCCAAGCCCGGTCTCAATCAGGACCAGGGCATCAGGGGTCTTGACCAGTAATGGGGCATTGAGCAGCTTGATATGGTCATTGTCATGACTGACGTTTTTATTGCCATCCGCCGCGTATTTTTTGAGCCAGAGCGTTTTTGGTACGACACCGAACATGGTGCCGCCATCCAGTTCAAACTCACCGCCGCTGAGCCAGAAAATCTCAAAATTACCGAGTTTTAGACCTTTCATGTTGGTTGCCAAGTAATGTGGATTGAAGGTTTTAAATCGCTATTTTTTTGCCATAATTGCTTAAATAAACATAATTATTACACAATACTAAAGTATAATGCAATGAGTTCGGCGTACTTGCAGAATAGTTTTTTGGAGAGATATAGAAACGGAACTGAAAAATAAAAACAGCTGATGGTCTAATGGGAAATCTAGAAGTTACCCAGAGCAGACCAGAGTACACCGGCAGCAATTGCCGAGCCGATTACTCCGGCAACATTGGGTGCCATGGCATGCATGAGCAGAAAGTTGTTGGGGTCTACCTCCTGGCCGACCATCTGCACGACCCGGGCTGAGTCAGGGACAGCCGAGACGCCGGCAGCCCCGATGAGCGGATTTATTTTTTCTTTTAAAAACAGATTCATGAATTTGGCGAACAGCACGCCGCCCATGGTTGCTATGACGAAGGAAAGGGCGCCGAGGGCGAAGATAAAGAGCGCCTTGGGGGTCAGGAATGTCTGGGCCTGGGTGCTGGCCCCCACTGTGAAGCCAAGCAGGATGGTGACAATATCAATCAATGCATGCCTGGCCGAGGTGGCGAGGCGGTCGGTCACCGTACTTTCCTTGAGCAGGTTGCCGAAAAAGAGCATACCGAGCAGGGCAATGGAGCCCGGTGCGATCAGGGCGCAGATCAGGAAAGCGACGACCGGGAAGATGATTTTTTCTTTTTTTGATACCACCCTGGGTGGCTTCATGCGGATCTTTCTTTCTGCATCGGTGGTCAGCAGGTACATGATTGGCGGCTGAATTACCGGTACCAGGGCCATGTAGGAATAAGCGGCAATGGCGATGGGCCCCAGAAGATCCGGGGCAAGCATGGATGACAGGAAAATGGCAGTGGGTCCGTCAGCGCCGCCGATGATCCCGATAGAGCCGGCCTGGGCCGGGGTAAAACCTAAATAGAGAGAACCCAGGAAAGTAAGAAAAATACCAAGCTGGGCAGCGGCGCCGAGAAGTATCAGCTTTGGATTGGACAGCATGGTTGAGAAATCGGTCATGGCGCCGATTCCGAGAAATATAAGCGGCGGATAGATGCCCTTGGTAACGCCAAAATAGAGGTAATAGAGGACGCTGCCCTGGTCGTACACACCAAGGACCATGCCTTTGATGGGGGGGATATTGCCGACAATGACGCCAAGGCCTATGGGAATAAGCAGCAGGGGTTCATAATCTTTGGCAACGGCCAGGTAGATAAAAACGATACCAATGAGGATCATGGCAACGTTGCCCGGGGCAAGATGGGCGAAACCGGTATTATGTAAAAAGCTGTTAAAGCTCAAATAATGTCTCCCTGTTTATCAGCGGATAACCAAAAGTTCCTGGCCCTGGCTCACTATATCGCCGTCCCGCACAAGAATTTGTTTTACGATGCCATCTTTAGTGGCGGGCAGCTTGTTCTCCAGCTTCATGGCCTCCATGACAAGCAGTTTCTGGCCGGCGGTAACCTTGTCGCCTTCCCTGACCAGGATGGCCGTGATCTGGCCGGGCATCGGTGCAGTCACGCTGCCGGACTGGGGTGGCACCGTGGGTGCGGCAGAGGTCCGGGCAACGGATGCAGAGGCTGGTTCCGGGGTCTTGGTCGGTACTGTTTCAGGCAGCACGAGGCTCTGGATATCATTGATCGTTACGACATGCTCCTCGCCGTTAACCTCGACCCAGGCCTTGGTGTCTGTGACTTCCTTTACCGTGACCTCATAGCTGTTTTTATTGATGGTCAGATCGTATTTTCGCATAGCCTTATTTTAGCTCCTGACTGAATGGTGACCACGCACTGCCAGTGCCCTGATCCTGCCGGCGGTGCACCAGGCCGAGTCGGTCGTATCATGACGCGGCCAGGTTATTTTCTGGTTTTGTCCTCCCCTGGTCTGGTCAAGGTGCAGGGCAATAGTAATAGCGAGTAACAGTTCAGAATCATCGGCAGCACCGCTTTTTTCTTCGCCTTCTTTTGCAGCACTTTTTTTTGACTTTATTTGACCAGGCAGGCCAAGGATCTTGGGCAGCAGTATAATATATATGCTGATGATCGATAAACCGCCAAAGACGATCAGCATGCCCATGATGCTGAACTGGATTGCATTAAAGCCGTGGTTAAAGAGATTATCCAGGCTTATATGGTTGAGCGAAAACCCCATATGTTATTTATCTCATCCCGTTAAGTTTATTACTGATTCGTGCTGGTGAATGATTCAATATCATAACCAGCATAGGAAGTCAAAGACTCAGCTTGGTGAATTAACCCTTGAGCAGGCCCCGTACTGACCGGCTGGCAGCGATTTTAGTCTTGGTCACATACTCTTCGTGATTGTTCTCTATCTCGGAAAGTTTGTAATGGTAATTTACCATGACACCATAGGAACGTTTCATGCCGTTTTCCGAAAGATCAGCTATCCAGTTGAGTCGTTCAAGCCTGGCTCCGTTGGCAAGATGAAAGTTGGCTACCTGGTCAAGGGCCCTGCCACCCTCTCTCTCCTGCAAAAGATATCGGGTACAGAGTCTTGTTAGAATGGGCTTAGCTAACGCAGTTTTATCCGGGTCCCTGTACCAGTCAGCAAGCAGAGTCTCTTCTAACTGAAGGGCTGCATTGTCACAGCTGTAAAGTCCTTTGATTATATCAATTTCTTTGGGCAGCAATATATCCTCTTCACCATTAGCAAGTTTCGGGGCCAGCCATTTCCTGAAGCCGGGCACCGGTGACAGGGTGGCATACTGCTTTATCTTGCTGTAGTCGTCAGAGAGTTTTTTGACCACGGTTTTGATCAGGAAATTACCCAGGCTGATGCCGGCCAGCCCGGGTTGGGTATTGGAGATTGAGTAAAAGATTGCCGTAGTAGCCTTTTCCGGATCTATCTTTTCATCCTCTTTGTTCAATAACTCCTGGATATTTGTACTCAGTTTATTTACCAGGGCCACCTCGACAAAAACCAGGGGCTCGGATTCCATCTTATTGTGAAAAAAGGCAAAGCAGAGCCGGTCTGAATCAAGCCGTTTACGCAGATCATCCCATGAGCGGATTTCGTGCACCGCCTCGTAGGCAATCAGTTTTTCCAAAAGAGCGGCCGGAGAATTCCAGGTAATCTCCTGCAGATCGAGCAGGCCGATGTCAACCCAGGATCCGAGTATTTCCCTGATGTCAAGGGAGAGTTTGTTGAGGTGCTGATCCGCACTTGCTTTAGGAAGGATGTCAGCCCGCATGTCGATCAGGAATTTAATCCCGTTGGGCAGAGAGGAAAACTGTTTCAGAAGACTCATCCTTGGCGGCGTGAGTGCATTTTTCAGGCTGATTTCCGCCCTCATAACTTCTGCCGGGTCACTGGTCTTTTGCAGGGCCTTGATTTTTTCATCCAGGTCCTGCCGGTCTATATCAAAATCAATGGCAAGAATGTCGTGAAATGTTTCTCGCCCTTCCCTGGAAATATCCAGGTAAACAGTGCCAAGTTCAACAGTCCGGGCCCTGGCCGAGACATCGCCGCCCTTGGCGTAAATGCAGTCGTGGATCAGGGATTTTAAAACCTCTCTATTTTCATAGCGCTGGTTTTTGTTCAAGGCAACCCTGGCCATGTCTACTATGCCATCCCATGCCTTGCTGAATTCTCCCCTGGTCAGCCGGTTGAATATGGCAAATGATTTTACCCCTGTTTCATCTTGCATTTCAGCCATTTGGGAATTCCTTTCTGATATTTGCAGTGACAAAAAAAGCCGCCTAGGGTGGGGCTGTAGCAGCCGTTGTCCGGGTCGGGCAACGGCTGCTGAAATGTTCGTGAGGAAAATGGGTTAGGAGGAGATGACGCAGAGAACATCATTTTTTTTGACATGATCACCAACCCCGAAGGCAATTTTGGTTATCGTGCCGCTGGCCGGGGCTGGCAGTCCATTTTCCATTTTCATCGCCTCAAGGACCATGATGGTTTCCCCCTTACTCACCTTGTCGCCCTCCTGTTTCACAAGGCCGACAATCATGCCCGGCATGGGTGAGAGTAACTGTGCGCCCTCCGTATCATCATCCTGCTGTGCAGCGGATTTTGCGGCCTGTGGCTTGGGGGTGGCAGCCGGAGTTGGCCGTGGGGCGGCAGCCGGCCTGGGGGCAGCCTGAGGGACTACCTGGGTTACAGAGCTGATGCTGGGAGGGCCGTCGACATCATCTACCTCTACCTCAAAATATTCACCATCGACCAGCACATTGAACCTGCGGAGATTGCCGCTCATTTCAGGAACAACTTTTTCTTTTTTCTCTACCAGTTTGCCGGCCTTTGCCTTGTCAATCAACTCTTTCTCTAGCTGGACATCCGCCATTGTCCGGGGCTTCATTTCAGGGGGAACTTCCTCCTCGCCATATTTCATTTTCAGGAATTTTCTGCCGGTCACCGGATAAATGGCATAGAGCAGTTCATCATCAAGGTCCTTGGCCAACCCTTTTATCTCCTCCTGGGCCTTGGCCAGTTCCGGCTCAAGTACCTCGGCAGGCCGGCAGGTGATCGGTTCCTCGCCCCTGGGGTAATCCTTTAATGCCTTTTTCTGTACTTCCGGGTTAATTGACACGGCGGTCTTACCATACAGCCCGTAGCACAGGTCCTTGACCTGGGCGGTGATCATCTTATACCGTTCATTTTCATCATCGAACAACACGTTGTTGACCGTCTGGATGCCGACAATCTGGCTGGTGGGCGTCACCAGTGGTATCTGGCCGAGATCCTGGCGGACACGGGGGAGTTCGGCATAAACCTGGTCGAGCTTGTCCAGGGCATCCATTTCCTTCAGCTGGTTGACCAGGTTGGAGAGCATGCCGCCGGGTGTCTGGTGAAGCAGCACATTGATATCAATGATGGACATCTTGGTTTCATTCAGCAGGTGCCTGTATTTGGGAATAATTTCTTTTTCAAAAATTTCATTGATCTGCGCCAGCTGGTTGATATTAAAACCGGTGTCCCGGTTGGTGCCAAGCAGGGCCATGACCAAGGGTTCTATCGCCGGATGCGATGTCCGGTACGCATAGGGGGACATGCAGGTGTCGACAATATCGACGCCGGCTTCAATTGCTTTGAGATGGGTCATCGGCGCCATGCCCGAGGTGAAATGGCTGTGCAGGTGGAGCGGCACTTTCACAGCAGCTTTCAATGCCTTAAACAGGGGGAAAGCGTCATAGGGCGCCATCAGGCCGGCCATATCCTTGACGCAGATGGAGTCGGCACCCATTTCTTCCAGTTTCCCGGCTTTGGCAACATAGTAGTCAAGGGTGTAAACATCTCCGCCCATGCGCGGTTCGGTCATCGAGTAACAGATACAGCCCTGAAAGTGCTTGCCGGCCTTTTTGATGCCCTTGACCACCGTTTCAAAATTGCGGTAATCGTTCAAGGCGTCAAATGTTCTGAAAATATCCATGCCGTTGGCAGCTGCCCGGTCAACAAAGGCAGAGGCCACATCGTCGGCATAATTCCGGTAGCCCACCAGGTTTTGGGCTCGCAGCAGCATTGAAAAAGGCGTCTTTTTTATATATTTTTTGAGCGTCCTGATCCTTTCCCACGGATCCTCGTTCAAAAAGCGATGCATCGTATCAAAGGTGGCGCCGCCCCAGGTTTCCACGGCCCAAAAGCCGACCTCATCCATCAGTTCGGCAACCGGGATCATATCCTCGGTCCTGCCCCTGGTGGCAAAAAGGGACTGGTGTCCGTCCCGCAGGGTCAAATCCATAACCTTGACAGGATTTTTGGCAGCCGGCCGGTCTTTGCTGTAATCCATCTTGGTGGCTTTTACTTCAATGGAGTCGCTCATTTTTGAAATCCTTATTCAATAAATTTAATTATTTGCTCCAGGCTGGCATTTGTCTCATCTGGATCATGTTGCGATGCATCATTTCTGCCTGGCGGCCGCTGTAACTCCAGAATCCTTCCGGTGCTGAAGGTGCAGCTTTTCTGTCGAGCAGAGCAGCATCAAGTGCCATTGCCTCCTGCTCAGCCTGCAGGTAATTCAATACCGCAGTCATGGCAGCGATTTTCTTTTTATCAGCTTTCATTTTAGTCTTCGGAGCCGCTCCCCAGCTGTACATATGGCGTATATTCGGTGACCGTACCGGTGATGGCTTCAATTTTTTCTTCGAGGATATTTCTTTCCTGGCTATTGATCCACTTATTCCATTCGTTGATCGACTGCCAGGTGCTGACCACCAGGTACTCGCCCGGCCTGTCAATGCGCTTCAAGGTTTCGCCGCTGATATAGCCTGGTTGCCGCATGGCATGCGCCCTTAATTCTACGATCAGCGGCCTGACAACCTGTGCCACTTCCTGTCCAATGGATCGTTTGATCAGTATTTTTACAGCCATAATTCTCCTCCAGTAGCAGTGCTGGGATGCATAGAAGTTTTATAAGGGTATATTACCGTGCTTTTTCATCGGGTTGGTGTCGCGTTTGTTTTTGGTCAGTTGCAGTGCCTTGATAATCCGGAAGCGGGTGCGGGCCGGTTCAATGATGTCATCAATATAGCCCCGTTTGGCAGCGACAAACGGGTTGACCACCGCTTCGGCGTATTCCTTTTCTTTCTGCTCGAGGTAGGCCCGGGGATCGTCTGTCTTTTGGGCCTCCCTGCCATACAGCACTTCCACCGCCCCTTTGGCACCCATTACCGCCACTTCAGCAGTGGGCCAGGCGTAGTTGATGTCACCGCGCAGGTGCTTGGACGACATGACGCAATAGGCGCCGCCATAAGCCTTGCGGGTGATAACCGTGACCTTGGGAATGGTAGCCTCGGCATAGGCATACAGCATCTTGGCGCCATTTCTGATAACACCGCCGTATTCCTGTACCGTGCCCGGCAGAAATCCAGGCACATCGACAAAGGTAACCACCGGGATATTAAAGCAGTCGCAGAAACGGACAAACCTGGCGCCCTTCACCGATGAGTCGATATCAAGCACGCCGGCAAGAAATTCCGGCTGGTTGGCGACAATGCCGACCGGGTAGCCGTCGTAGCGGCCAAAACCGATAACCAGGTTGGGGGCAAACTCTGCCATGATTTCCAGGAATTCGCCATGGTCGAGGGTGCGCTGGAGGACCTCCTTCATGTCATAGGACTGGTTCGGGTTGTCCGGGATGATCTGGTTGAGAGATTCATCGATTCTGTCCGGCGGGTCGGTATTTTCAATGACCGGCAGGCTGTCTATGTTATTTTGCGGGATATAGGAGAGCAGTTTCTTGATATAGTCGATGGCATCAGCCCCTGAATCCGCGGCGTAGTGGATAACACCGCTCTTGGTGGCATGTACCGTGGCACCGCCCAGCTCTTCAACGGTTACATCTTCATGGGTCACCGATTTTACCACCTTGGGCCCGGTCAGGAACATGTAGCTGTTGTTTTTGACCATGATGGAAAAATCGGTAAGTGCCGGTGAATATACGGCACCGCCGGCACAGGGGCCGAAAATGGCGGAGATCTGGGGAATGACCCCTGAACTCTGGACATTGCGCAGGAATATGTCGGTATAGCCCGCCAGGCTCTCAATACCTTCCTGGATACGGGCGCCGCCCGAATCATTCAAGCCGATGACCGGCGCGCCGTTTTTCATGGCCAGATCCATGATCTTGCAGACTTTTTCCGCAAAGGTTTCGGAAAGCGAGCCGCCGAAAACGGTAAAATCCTGGGAGAAGACGTAGACCACCCGGCCGTTAATGGTGCCGTAGCCGGTAATGACCCCGTCACCCAGGAATTCTTTGCCTGTCATGCCGAACTGGGTGCAGCGATGGGTCTTGAACATGTCAAACTCTTCAAAGCTGCCCTCATCAAGGAGCATTTCAACCCGCTCCCTGGCAGTCATCCTGCCCTTGGCATGTTGCTTGTCAATGCGTTCCTGGCCGCCGCCCATCACTGCCTGGGCGCGTATTTTAATCAGTTTGTCAAGCTCATCATTCATGTTTTTTTCCTCTGGTCTTTTGGTCAATACCGGCTTTCAGACCGGGAATCAGGTTTTTTTTGTGCAGAATTCCATAAGAACGCCGTAGGTGGACTTGGGATGCAGAAAGGCCACCTGTTTTCCGCCGGCACCTTCAATCGGTGTTTCATGGATGAGACGGCAACCGGACTCTTTTGCCTGGTCAAGCTGGCTGGCAATATCGTCGGTTTTGTAGGCGATGTGATGGATTCCTTCACCTTTATTTTCTAAAAACTTGGCAATCGGGCTGTCGTCTGAAGTCGGTTCAAGCAGCTCAATATGCACCTCGCCCACGGCAAAGAACGCTGTTTTTACCTTCTGGGACTCGACAACCTCCTCGCCTTCGCAGGGCAGGCCGAGCACCTTTTCAAAAAAGGGTTTGGCCTGGTCAATTGATCTGACTGCAATGCCAATATGGTCGATTTTTTCTAGCATGGATTATCCCCTGTCTTTATACTCGCCGAACACTCCTCGTAAAACATTACATATTTCACCAAGTGTTGTATACTCTTTTACGCATTTCAGTATGTCCGGCATGAGATTATCAGTTCCCCTGGCGGATTTTTCAAGCTTGGCCAGGGAGATTTCAACCTGCTGGTTGTTGCGGTTATTTTTTACCTCAGCCAGCTTGTCAACCTGGGTTTTTTCCACGGCCGGGTCCACCCTGAGGAGCGGCGGTTTGGTTTCCTCGTCGACCTGGAACTTGTTGACCCCGACGATAATGCGCTCGCCCCTTTCAATTTCCAGCTGGTACTGGTAGGCGGCATTTTCTATCTGGCGCTGGATAAAACCCTCCTCAATACACTTGACCACGCCGCCTGACTCGTCAATCTTCTCAATGAGGGCCAGGGCTTCACGTTCAATTTTATCTGTCAGGGATTCAATATAATAGGAACCGGCCAAGGGGTCGATGGTATCAGCCACCCCGGATTCAGTGGCCAGGATCTGCTGGGTGCGCAGGGCGGTGCGCACCGATGCCTCGGTGGGCAGTGAATGAGCTTCATCCTTGGAGTTGGTATGCAGTGACTGGGTGCCGCCAAGAACAGCGGCAAGCGCCTGGATGGTTACCCGGACGATATTATTGTCTATCTGCTGGGCGGTCAGTGTGTTGCCGGCCGTCTGAGTGTGGAACCGCAGCATGAGGCTGGCCGGTTTTTTGGCCCCGAAACGCTCCTTCATGAGGCGCGCCCACAACCTCCTGGCCGCCCTGAACTTGGCAACTTCTTCTAACAGGTCGGACGAGGCATTGAAAAAGAAGGCCAGCCGCCTGGCAAAGACGTCAAGTTCAAGGCCTGCATCAAGGGCGGTCTGCACGTAGGTGCAGCCATTGGCCAGGGTAAAGGCAACCTCCTGCACAGCTGTTGAACCTGCCTCACGGATATGGTAGCCGGAAATGGAGATGGTGTTGAAGGCCGGTGTCTGTTGGCCGCACCACTGGAAAATATTGGTGATCAGCCGCAGGCTGGGTTTGGGCGGGAAAATATAGGTGCCGCGGGCAACGTATTCCTTTAAAATGTCGTTCTGGATCGTCCCCTTGAGGTTTTCCGGGGCGACGCCCTGTTTCTCGCCGACCGCCACGTACATGGCCAGCAGGATAGCGGCCGGTGAGTTGATGGTCATGGAGGTGGAAACCTTGTCCAGCGGTATCTGGTCGAAAAGGGTTTCCACGTCGGCCAGGGAATCAATGGCCACCCCGACCTTGCCAACCTCACCGACGCTCATCGGGTCATCCGAGTCGTAGCCGATCTGGGTCGGCAGGTCAAAGGCGACGGACAGGCCGGTGGTGCCCTGGTCCAGAAGATACCGGTAACGCTTATTGGACTCTGCAGCAGTGGAAAAACCGGCATACTGGCGCATGGTCCACAGGCGGCCTCTGTACGTGGTGGGCTGTACTCCCCTGGTATAGGGGTACTGGCCGGGAAAACCAAGATTTTCGAGGTAGTGCTCATCTATGGCTTCCGGCGTTGCCAGTCTGGGTATATCGTCGCCGCCATGATTGGTAAATTTTGCCTTGCGCTCCGGAAACCTCTGCAAACTTTTGGCCAGTTCATTTTCTTCCCATTCAGCAAGTTTTGGATGTTTCGCCATGGCTTATTCCTTGTGCTCCTTATTGTTCTTCCAGAATTTTTTTTGCCTTCAGCCTGGGGTCCCCCGGCAGAGGCAATTTCCTTTTGCTAATTTCAGCTAAGAGCCTGGGTCGCAGTATTTCCAGGCACCAGTCAAGCACTTCCTGGTCATGGGCACCGTGGCGTCTTTTCTGCCTTTCGCCGCTGTCCCGGTGCTCGCTGTCCAACCTGTCTATCCGGTCAAGAAGTTCTGTAATCCCTTCTCCCTCGGTGGCAACAGTCATGCAAACCTGGGTTGGTTGAGCGCTGCCCTTGCGGGTTACTGCTTCAAGATCCATTGCCAGGATATCAGCACCTTTGCAGTCAGCCTTATTTACCACCAGGAGATCGGCAACTTCCAGGAGTCCGGCTTTCATTGCCTGGATATCATCTCCAAGGCCGGGAGCCAGGACCAGAAGAGTAATATCCGCCAGGCGAATAATATCCATCTCAGACTGGCCGACACCGACGGTCTCAATAATGATGGTCGAGCAGCCGCAGCTGGCCATGATCCGCACCGCTGCACCGGCAGTGGCACAGAGCCCTCCCAGCCTGCCCCGGGTGGCCATTGATCGCATCACTACATCCCGGTCAGTGGCATGCTGCATCATGCGGA
>PJEL010003212.1_pt1 | contig 14228 bp, 11 predicted proteins | sample 1853271 | NCBI WGS metagenome assembly PJEL01 (sample SAMN08108733, study PRJNA415343) | Invertebrate metagenome, whole genome shotgun sequencing project. | host: Globobulimina | place: Sweden: Gullmar Fjord | collected 2015-08 | reverse complement strand
AATACACCTGGGGAAAGGAACTGCATGAAACCATTGTTGGCAAAGGCTTGGTATCGGGCACCACCGTTAGAATTAATAGCAACGCCAAACTGCACGAAACAGATGCTCATGCACTAGCGCATCACGAATTAGGCGTACACCTAGCCACCTCATTGAATAGCAGTATGCAACCACTGCGCATTTTATCGTTAGGCTGCCCACTAAGCACCATGACCCAAGAAGGCATGGCGATTTTAAGCGAATATTTATCGGGCAACCTCACACTGCAACGCTTAAAAACATTAGCCCTGCGCGTGATCGCCGTAAAATCACTGATCGAAGACAAAAACTTTCGCACCACTTTTTTAATACTAAAAGAAACCTACAACGTAAGCGACGAACAAGCCTATACCATCACTGCCCGAGTTTACCGAGGCGGCGGCTATACCAAAGACTACCTTTACCTAAAAGGCTTTAGCTTAATCTTAAACGCCTACGAACATGAAAAAGACTTTAACAACCTACTCACAGGCAAAACATCCTTAGAATTTTTACCGCTAATCACACGTCTAATCGATAAAGGATTAATAAACGCCCCCCACTTCATTACTCCGGCCTTTAAAAATCCGGTACAAAGTGATGCGGTGAATACGTTTATAACCCACGCCATACGGTAGTAATCGGCTCACGCTATGAGCCGAATACACTTTCTATTCGGCTCATACTCAACAGACCATCAACAATCTCATTAATCATTTTCTCTATTAAAACGCTGCATATCATCTAAGTTAGGCAATCTTACAGGCTCAATAGCCAGTGAATGACTCAATACTTGCAAAACACGCTGAATTTTACGAATACCGATATCATTGAACTTATTACGCTCTAAAGCACTAATAGTCGTTCGATCTAGACCTGCCATATCCGCTAACTGTTGCTGGCTCCAGCCATTATCTTTGCGAAACTTTCGCACATCTCTGGCCAGTTGAATAAAAAAATCCATATCGATCGACCCTCTAACTGATGTATATATTCAACATATAAGATAAGTACTATCATTCTGATGAATATATACAACAAAATATAGATTCAACTCACACCCAACTCAACTCACACCCAAAAAGCTATCCACCGCCATACTCAAATCCATCTGCTCGCCCATCCACTTGGTAACCGCAGAATCCATTCTTCTCTTTCCTTATAAATCCGGCACATATATCTGCTTCATTGGAAGCATCGTTCTATATTTTGGAGATAGCCGTTCATAATTTTCTAGAATAATACTTACCAGCTCTTCACCATCAATCAAACGTAATTTACTTCTGTTTCTTTCAAGACTTCTTGCAGGTCTACTATAAGAACCAAGGTTTACGAACAGAGCGAACTCACCATCACCAAGGGTACCTAATAATTGATTAGCTTCTGGCTCTGAAGAAGAATGAGTAATTTGCTTACATTGAACTTTAATAATTGGTGGCTCAAAACCAAGTTCATCTTTATGGGCAATAACATCAACACCACCATCAGCTGAAGCTTGAGTAACACGAGCCGTATAACCCATACACTCTAAAATATGAGCAACAAAATATTCAAATTCGTAAGGGTCAAGATCGCTTTTAAGCTTTCGAATTATATAATCACTTGTTGTTTCAACAGCTTGCTTTGAAATTCCACCAGTTGCAGCTTCATCATCTTCTGATTCTATTTGGCCAGAAATAGAAGTTATGTCTGAGGCTTCATTTATTCTTGCTAAAAATTCATGCGCATAACGTGTGACACTAAATAAGGTAACTGCTGAGCCAATCTCATTCAAAGCCGCTTGAGTAAATTCATCTCTTGGAATATGCGCTTCCCACTCAACCTTTCTATGGTTAGGGTATTCAAACTTATCATCCGTATTATAAATATGGCTGCTAGTTACTCGTCCAATATTTACCATGCGATCACTTTTTGAGGGATAAATAATAATATCCCCTTCTTGCATATCATGAACAAATCGATACAACACCCCAGCTTGAACTGGAATCGCACCCGCCTTTGTATTTGGATATGCACTCGCAAGTTTTTCTTTAAAAGCTTCTCTACTGGCTTCTAATTTAGACAAGTCTCCAATACCATCCCACCCAATAGCAATATAACCTTCGTCAATAGGAGTGCTTCCAACATGCGCTCCCATATGTATTCCCCAAACATTCATAAACTACTCCAACTCTGGCTCAACGCCTCAGCCTGCTGCAAACACAAATCAATCGCGCCATCCGCACCATCTGGTGGATACTTCCACTTTCTCAGTGCGCGCCTGACCAAATTTCTCAACTTGGCGCGTACACTATCTCGAACCTGCCAATCAACCGTTGTTGATTTCTTTAATTGTTCAGTCACAAAAATGGCTAACGCCCGCAACTTATCATCACCCAGTTCTTTCACTGCCGATTCGTTTTGAATCAATGCTCGGTAAAAGGCAATTTCATCGGGGTTTAATCCTGATTTCTCTGCAAGCTCAGCATCATCGGCCATGTCTTTGGCCATCTTAATCAGCTCTTCTATCACCTGTGCGGTTTCAATCGCGCGGTTATGATATTTACGTAGGGTTTCCATTATGCGGTCAGAGTATTTCTTTTCTGATACCACATCGGTTTTCATTCGGGCTTTTACTTCATCGCGTAACAGCTTTTCTAGCAGGTCTACCGCTAGGTTCTTTTCTTCTAGCTTAGCGACGTCTTCCATAAACTCTGGGGATAACAAACCAATATTCGGTTTATCTAACCCTACCAAGCTGAAGATATCATCCACTCCATCAGCAATAATCGCGTTATCGATTATTTGCTTTAATGCCGTATTCTTTTCTTCGTCGGTACGGCGTTTATCAATGGTGGTGAATTTACTAATCGCATTTTTAACCGCACCAAAGAAAGCGATTTCTTTTGAATAGGCTTGAGCTTCGTCTAATGTGCCGCATAAGGTAAATGACGCACGAACATTGGCCATGATATCTAAGAAGCGTTTTTTGCCATTTAGCTCCTTCTTTCCATCCAAACCGCTGGCACCCTCTAGCGATAGTATGTGGTTCATCACTCTCGGTAATACCTGCAAAGCTTGGGTTTCATAACTGCTGTAATCACAACCATGCATTATGCCGTGCAGCTTTTCGATATTTTCTAGTAAGATCGCAAAGGCTTCATGGGTATCAACCGTTGGCTTACCTTTACCGTTTGAATTGGTATAAGTTTTTAATGCCGCTTTAAGCTCATTTGCAATACCAATATAATCAACAACCAAGCCACCCGGTTTATCTTTAAATACACGGTTAACACGAGCAATCGCCTGCATTAGGTTATGGCCTTTCATCGGCTTGTCGATATACATAGTATTGCAATTAGGGGCATCGAAGCCTGTTAGCCACATATCACGCACAATTACTAATTGCAGAGGGTCGTTTACGTCTTTAAAGCGTTTTTCAAATAGCTTCTTGGTTTCTTTATTATGAATATGCGGCTGTAACTTAGTTTTATCCGAAGCAGAGCCCGTCATTACGATTTTAATCGCGCCCTTACCGGTATCTAGGTCGTGCCATTCTGGTTTTATCGCCACAATCGCATCATACATATCCACACAAATCTCACGACTCATGCAAACCACCATACCTTTACCTGGCATACTTTTAGTTCGAGTTTCAAAATGCTGAACCAGATCTTTACCTACCTGCTCCATACGTGGGCCACTGCCCACTAACTTTTCTAACGCAGCCCATTTAGATTTAGTGCTTTCTTTATCTTGCTCTTCTTCATCTTCAATGATGTCTTCTACTTCATCATTCAAGATTTCGATATCAGCTTGATTAATATCCAACTTGGCCAAACGCGATTCATAATAAATCGGCACTGTCGCGCCATCGTCTACCGCATCTTGAATATCATAAATAGAAACGTAATGACCAAATACCGCTTGGGTATCTTTGTCGGCTGAATCAATCGGGGTTCCGGTAAAGCCAATAAAAGAAGCTTCGGGTAAGGCATCACGCATGTGCTTTGAATAGCCGAAAGTATACTTACCGGTTTTGGTATTTAATTTCGCCTTCTCACCATATTGGCTTCTGTGCGCTTCATCGCTCACCACCACAATATTATGACGAGCACTTAATACAGGGTGATGGCTTTCTTCTGCTAGCAGAGCAAACTTTTGAACGGTGGTAAAAATAATACCGCCCGCTTGGCGCGACGCTAATATATCGCGCAAATCGTCACGATCTGCGGCTTGCACAGGGGTTTGCTTTAACGTGTCTTTTGCCATCGCAAAAGTATTAAAAAGTTGACTGTCTAAGTCATTACGGTCGGTGACCACGACAATGGTTGGGTTATTCATCGCAGGCTGGGCTAATAGCTTACCCGCATAACACACCATAGAAATTGATTTACCACTGCCCTGCGTATGCCAAACCACACCCGCTTTACCCGAGCCCGGTACAACCTTATTTTCATCATTCGCTGAATAAGCGGCTTTAGGCTCAGCCGCCATGTACAACTCTTCTCTTTGTGCAGCGATAACCGTAGCGCGTACCGCTTCACGAACCGCGTGAAATTGGTGATAGCCCGCAATTTTCTTAATTGTTTTGTCGCCATCCTGCTCGAACAGAATAAAATGACGAATGTAATCTAAAAACAACTCAGGTTTGAAGAAGCCTTTCACTAACGTTTCTAAAAAGTATTCATATGACGGCTTATCATTTTCGCTACTCACCGTACGCCAAGCCATAAAGCGTTCTTTATTCGCGGTAAGCGAACCTACCCGCGCGTTTAAACCATCGCTTACTACCAGCGCTTGGTTAAACATGAATAAATCAGGAATTTCATCTTTATAAGTTTGAAGCTGCTGAAATGCCGACCAAATATCAGCATTATTATCCGCAGGATTTTTAAGCTCTAATACCGCTAACGGCAAACCATTAATAAATACAATAACATCTGGGCGGCGATTGCCTTTTGTTCCAGTAATGGTGTATTGGTTTACGACTAAAAATTTATTTTTATCAACATCGTTAAAATCAATAAGCTGAACATAATCTGTTTGTTCATCACCATGCTTATCCTTGTACTCTACCTTTACACCTTCCAATAACAACTGATGAAAGGCTTTATTGTTTTTAATCAGTACTGGGGTTTCTGGATTAGCAACTTGTATCGTCACCTGCTCTAGCGTTGCTACAGGAATATGAGGGTTAATAACCTCTAAGCGACCAAGTAAGCGTTCATTAAGTATGACTTGGCGATAATCTGTACGCTCAGGATTGTCGCTGTCTGGGGCTATGTCATAGCCACAAACATATTCATAATCCATGCCTTTAAACCAATCAAGGCAGAGTTGTTCTAGTTGGTCTTCAGTAATCATATTGATATTTCTTTTAGCCGTTAACTAATACAATTCATACGGGGGCAATACATTATTCCGATACCAAAGCCGTAGCATACTGCACGCTGACGCCGGAGGATTCTTCGATCTGCTTAGCTAATAACTGGTTTAGTTCTTTCCAGCCTTCAATAGCCGCTAAGTTACCAGAAGAGTAAATATTACCTTTTAGCCACTGAGCCAGCTGCAGGTAGCTAGTAAGTTCATCTTCAGCTGAGAATATCAGATCAAACCGATAATCAACTCGCTCCTTATTTAATAGAAAAGCTAAGTCACCCTCAAAAGTAGCTTCTTTTTTTATCAGTTGTCTTACATGTTTTTGTATTTCGACCTCAAGCTCTTTTTTCTGAAAATCATCATCAGCAATAAAATCCAGCTTTTCTAATAGCGCCAACGTACCATAGACATCATCTAGAGTAATACCCTCTATATTTATATTGCCCAGTAACTCTGCTTTAGAAATATTGGCTTCCATCCCTATGGTATCTTGCGTAGTTGCCAGTAATTCAGCACCAGGCTCAAACTCTATTCCTTTAATAGATAAACGAGAAAGGCCATCAGATTTATAATCGTAATCAAAACCTTTAACTCTTAATAAACCTTCCTTGCCGATAGCAAGTTCATTTTCTGAATGATAAGAAAGGGCAATGTTTTTATTAGGTTGGATAGTTAAATCAACAGCTACACCCTCATCCCCTATAACTGACGAACGGCTATCGTCAGCAATAAAATAACGTCCTCTCTTTATTTTCGCCTGTAGCGTGCCATCTGCAGTTATCCAAAGATTAACCTTATATTTCTCCTCTTCTGGCGCATTAAGAAAACCACGTCCTCTCAAAATCTTAAATTCTGTCTGAGGTCGATTTTTATCAAAATACGCAACTGTTGATAGAATCACCCATGCCGTCTGAAGTTCAATTTCCGCATCGAAATCCAGCTCCTCAACTTTCTCACCCGCTTGAGTAACATAATGCGCATCAAAAGTTAGATCGATATTCCAGATACCACTATCGGCTTTCACATTGCTAAAGCGAAAGTCACCCTGTAGATCGTTAAGGTAACTTTCCGTCTGATAGGCGACTAAAGCCGAAAAAAGTTTAGATAGCCCGACTACTACCAAAGCAACTATTACAAAGAACCGTAACCATTTTCGTTTTGAAGCGGTTTGAGATTGTTCGTGCTCTTGGTTTTCTTTAACGTCCATTTCTTTATCCTAAAAATTTTAATCTATTGCTGCTGTTTTCATAATAATCACGACCTAAGATAAGATCGAAATTCATGTTTCTAAACCATGCAAGGCAGAGTTGTTCTAGCTGGTCTTCGGTGATCATAACTTTTTTACCTTCTCAGGGTTTAGCTCCAACCATCGATCAATTACCGTAACAAGCTGTAAAGAAGCACTTAGCCGACTAGCAAGACCACCTCGCTCAAGCATGATTGCTGATAAAACTGCAAATATTGATACTTCAAAGAACACCTCTAAACTAGGTGTGTCTTTCAAAACCTCTAGATAGCTACTTACAATTTTCACAGTCATTAACATCATGGCCACATAGACCATTATAAATCCAATACGCCCAACCCCCTCTTCTTTATAAAGAGCAAGAGAACATTTAAAATCAATTAAGCTTGCACGTTCAATTCCTTTACTCTCAACAAGATCACTAAGATCTCCAAGCTGATTTTTCAAAAAACTGCCTTCAGACTCTACAGCTTCTTTTACCGCAGAATCTCTATTTAGAATTCTTTTGAATGCTGCTTTCACCCAATTTTCTTTAAAATGTTTCTGTCTATATTTGCAAAATACTAAATAGTATTCTGCTAAATCTTCATGGTTTTCTATATTCATTTTAAATCCATTTATAATTATATTTTTTCGAAATTAGCATTAGTAAATATTTCATTTATAAACGTATCTCTCTTTTTCATCGGAAATCCATACTTCCTGAGTATTGATCGAACTGCATTCCTAGCACCCGCTTGTACCGAGTCACGCTTCTCCCAATCAACAGTTAACGAATCAACTAATTTATCAGAAATCAACCGAGTTGCTCGCTGCCTAGTCGGCTCACTCATTTCTGGTGCCATGAAGGACAATATTGATTCAATAAATGCTTCATCAGGTGTATCAGCAATTGCTGTGTAAAAATTAAGATTGAGTTCAGATGCCTCCGATTTAGGACTTTCTAATTCAAAACTGTCTAACTCATAACTAGCTACATTTTCTGCAACAGCGTCTTCAATTAGATCTTGCTCTTCAAGGTCTATCTCACTGCTACTCATATCAAAATCTAATGAATCAAAATTTGATTCAAATGATTCAGACTCAACTATTGGTTCTTCCTCAACAGCCAATTTTTTCTCAACAGTTTCATTCACCCGATGCTTCTCAGTAATTAACACATTACAGAATTCAGAAGCACCAATTAAATCGGGAAATAAACTTGCATGGTGTACATTCATTTGGCGAAGGTGTTTTACACAGCTTTCTCTATCGATATTTTTGATGTACACCTTGCAGATGTATTTGGCCAATATTCCAGCCTGTTCAGATTCAGAGGCTTGCTGCAATTCGTGATCAGGGAAATCATCATCAGCAAGTATATTTGCTAATGTATTCTCAATGGTTGATTCATAAGGTGAGAAGGTAAACAAACCTGCCTGATTTACAAGGCGGCCATGATCGTCTTTTTTAGGTTCTACAACAGGAATTTCAGAGCAAAGATCGTCATCTGCTATAAAGGTTTTATTCAGGATATAAATTGAACGATATTCATTGTCTTTTTCTTCTTTCACATCTTCTTTGCTGAACGCAAAGAATAACGCGACATAGGGGGAATATGTCCAATCTAATAGAGGCGTCATCAAGCCATGATGCTGCCCTACAGCCCAAAGCTCATTCTCTTGATTTGAGTTATCTTCAACTAAAGAATGATCTTTAATACGGCCACGTATTGCCTGTTTAAATTTGCAAAGCTGCTCATTTGCCAATTCTTCAGAGATCACCTCATTTTGTGAAGCTCTGGCCAAGGTTGGCATCAAGGCCCAATCATAACGACGATGACCCCGGAAAATAGGTTCAACGCCATCTTGATTGAAAAAGCTGCTACTCAACAAATCAGGCAGTTCCTGCCAATGCTCTAACCGAGTTACTGGAATTCTACCGCTGACTTTGTCAGCGGTAATATCAAAGCTTTCTGGGGAGTCTTTAAACTCTGGTATGTTTGAAAAGTCATAATCCATTATTATCTAATCCGTCTTCTATTTAGATAGGTAAATCGCCAGAGAGGAGTTTGGGTAAAAGCGAGTCTCTAAGTTGTTCAAGCGACTTATTTTCTCTAACTGCCTGTTCTTTTTTACTATATAAAGTTGTAATAAATTCCGAATATACCTTTGTTATTTCAACTTTTGGTGCAATAACTTCTTTGATAATAAATTCTGACCAGTGCCTTCTATACTCTTGAAATTCTTGTTTACCTTGTACTGCATAATAAACCCATATAGTTGGATAGACGCTACCGGAAAGAGGGATCACATTTTGAGAAATATCAAAATTTTCACAAGATAAATGAATAACACAGGTATGATCACCAAAAATAAATAATGGCCTTTCTGTACTAGCAATAAATCCAGCCTCATCATTATGGTAACCAAGTAAAATACTTGCACCTTGTTCAAAAACAGGAATGTCCCCAAAAGGTACCACTTGTTTTTTTGTATAACGCTTTATAGGTTTATGCCTTTCTACAATATCGCCGACACCTTTCACCTCCCACCCCTCAGGTATTTCACCCAACTCTGAATCCACCAGCGTATCGGGGAATAAAGCGGCGGTAGTTTTGAGTTGTTGGATTTGTTCTGGGTTTAGCTGATCTAGCCCGGCTAAAGCGCCTGTGGCGCTATCGTTTGTTGAGTCTATGGCTCGGCCACTAATAGCGGCCATGGCCGCGCGTTCAACAAACGTTGCTTCAGCCTGGCTTTCTTTAATGTTGTTGTCACTTCCACCAGACTTGGCGGTGATGCTTCTTTTAGCCCACTCTTCTTTCGCGGCGATTTTGGCGCGGGTAGGTTCGAAATTTACAAACCAGCTTTTAAATATGGCTTGGGCCATGTGTTCTAGAGTTTGGTTGGTTTGGCGGTTGAGTTGGATTTTATCTATCATTCCCCAAACAATATTTGCAATTTTTCTTTGTATTTCAATTGAAGGTAAAAGTACATGGAATGCTTTAGCCTCCGGCAAATATATTGTTTGGTGAGTAGTCCCCCTTGAGAATAAAGAAAAACTGGAGTTTTCTGCATACAGAATTGAAGCCAAATATCTGTGGTCTATTTTCTCAGAGCATACCCAATTTACAAAATCTTGGCTGGTTGCCATAGGCTTACCCATCACGATCACATAACCAACTGATGCAGTTCGCGATAAACATACAGTATTTGCAGGCAAGACCCGGGCAGATGAATTATCGATTCCTTTTTGTGTCACATGCTGAAAAGTATCATCAATAACAAAACCATGATTGCTTGTAGCGTCTTTTATTCCGACCCAAGATATTTCACCATCCCAATATTCGGGATGCTTACGTGCAGGTGTATGACCAGTCTCTATACGTGCAACATCTGTTAACTTTACCCATTCCCAACCATCTGGAGTTGGTGTTTCTGGTTTGCCTACTGATAATGCGAATCGGCCTGGTATAACGCCTCCAGTAGCGTCACGGCCTCCTGTTTTGGTCTGATTTTCTTTAGACATCGTAACCAATCCCCGCCAGGTTCTTCTTAATTTCGACTTCTAAACGATCAGATTCTTCAAACTGAGTTTTTAATTGTCCGGTTAATCGTGCCATTTTTTCTGCAAAAGGTTCGCCATCGCCTTCTTCAGCGACAGCACCTACGTAACGACCAGGTGTCAGCACGTAGTCGTGTTTTTCTAATTCTGTTAACTCTACACTTTTACAGAAGCCCGCTTCATTCTCAAAACCGTCACCAACCTGCCAATTATGAAACGTTTCACATACTGTATTTAAATCGTCTTGGGTGAAGTCGCGCAGCACTCGGTCTTTCATGTAGCCTAAATTACGGGCATCGATGAAAAGTACTTCGCCTTTGCGGTCGCGCAGCTTTTTTCCACTGGCGGATGCACGTGCTTTTTTATTTTTGGTTAAAAACCAAATACAGGCGGGAATTTGTGTATTGGTAAATAACTGGCCGGGTAATGCCACCATGCATTCGACTAAGTCGTTTTCGATTAAGGCCTTACGAATTTCGCCTTCACCCTTGGTATTAGAACTCATGGAACCGTTGGCCAATAACAAACCTAAGCTGCCGTTGGGTGCGGTGTGATACAGCATGTGTTGCAACCAAGCAAAGTTGGCGTTGCCTGAAGGTGGGCGGCCGTATTGCCAGCGTGGGTCGTTGTCGTCTACGCCAGTGTCCCACTCTTTCATGTTGAAGGGTGGGTTGGCCATTACGAAGTCGGCTTTTAGATCTGGGTGTTGGTCGTTGGTATAACTGCTGGCCGGTTCTTTACCAAAGTTAAAGTCGATGCCACGAATCACCATGTTCATGGCGGCTAGCTGCCAGGTGGTGTGGTTGTATTCTTGGCCGTAAATACTTACGTCACCAATTTTGCCTTGGTGGGCATTGATGAAGTGTTCGGATTGTACAAAGAAGCCACCGCTGCCCATGGCTGGGTCGTATACGCGACCTTTAAAGGGTTCGAGCATTTGTACAATTAAACTAACGATGCTTTTAGGCGTATAGAACTGGCCGCCTTTTTTACCTTCGGCTAGGGCAAACTGGCCCAGCATGTATTCGTATACGTGCCCTAAGATGTCTTTACTGTTTAATGAGGCATGGTCGAACGGTATGGTGGCCACTAGGTCGATGAGTTCGCCCAGTTTGGATTGGTCTATTTGTAATTGGGTATAGCGTTTGTTGAGTACGCCTTTCAGTTTTGGGTTGTCTATTTCTATGGCGTCTAGGGCGTTGTCTATTAAGTGGCCTACAGAGCTTACTTTTAAGATTTTGTCTTCACCATTTTTATCTTTATAGGTGAGTTCGGCGCCGCCAATGGCCACTTTGTTATTGTCTTGTAAGAATAACCAGCGCGCTTGTGTTGGCACCCAGAATACATTTTGCTCGGCGTAGTAGTCGCGCTGTTCTAGCTCGTGCTGAATTTCGGCTTGGTACTCTTCGTCGTCTACGCCGTTTTCAAACTCGTCTGGGTCGAAGTAGTAATCGTGTTTTGGGTCTAGTAGCTGGGTTTTAAGCTGTTCGCGGCGAATATCGAAGGCATCACTCACATACTTTATAAAAACCAAGCCCAGCATAACGTGCTTGTATTGCGATGCATCTAACGATGGTAATAGCTTGTTGGCACTGGTCCATAGCTTCTTTTCTAGCTGGTTTAAGAACTCTTGTTCTTCATTCTGCAATAAGGTAGTTGTCATAGTGTCACTTGATATTGGCAAAGTAGGCTGATGGGGACAGATTGTACCCGTTATCTAGACGGCCTTGGCTAATAAATAATTTGGGAGAGGCTTTAAAGTTAAAGACTCGGTATAGGTGATAATCTTGCCCCAGTTTCTGGGAAACTTTTAGCTCGTTGGGGCTGATATAAAATTGGCGATAGCGGTCGTAATTGGTTGTTTTCACTTCTATGAAGCGGTCTTTGCCGTTGGTATTGTATGAGTGGATATCATAACCAACACGGTCATCTTCTAGGCTTATGTGTTCTATTTTATCGGCTAGGGTTTCTTGGCCTGCAAAAATTAGTCGGGCTTTTTCGTAGTTAACAACGTGTTTTTCACCGTTTAGGCCTAATGTTTGATTCATAGCTTCTTGGGCTAGGTAATCTACTTTTGGCGGACTGTAGCGGTTGGCATTGTAAGCTGGGTTTGTTGTACGCGTATTTTCTTCGGCTTGACCACCCGCTTCTACTTCACGAGAGGGTGCCTCTACCAAGGTTTTTAGTATGTCTTCTACTGTGGGAACAATAACGGGCTGTTTGTTAATGTCTTTGATCAGTTGTTGAATATCTTGATGCTGCGTCATGGTTGCACCAATAACGTCGGGCAGGATGTTGCGCTGGTAGTTGTTGAGTGGTTTGTAGCCATCGATGATCGGCATGCCCATTTCTTTCAATATGGCGCTGATGTTTTGATGTTTGTTTTCAATCGCGCTGCGGTTTCTGCTTTCGTTCATGGTTTGAACTAGGTCGCGATTATGCTGTGCTTTGTTGTATTTTTCGCCCTTCAGTTCTTGCCGTAGCATGTCGAAATAGTCGTTTACGATTAACTCGCACTCGTGCCAGTTCCAGCCATTAACGGGTATGAGCAAGTTTTGTTGTTGCTGGGTATCGAGCTTACTTAATAGCGCTTGGGTGAGTGCTTCGCGTGCGGTTTGGCTTTTGAAGTATTCAAACAGTTCTGGGTCGACATAGGCGTATTGGATCAGTTGTTTAACTTTATTAATGCCACCATGGTTTCGCTGCTTGGGTGCTGTGCGTTGTTGGTATTCTTCTGTGTGCTTTGTGATGACTTTGTGGTGCCAGAAGTCGGATGACTGCAAATAGAAAAACGGCTGACTGATGTCGCTTTTGTCGATGTTTTTAGCGACTTGGGAAAATGTTTGTTCGAACTGTTTGATTAGCTCGTCATTTAGGAAGATGCGGTTATCGGTAATGCGCTCTTCTGCGACTAGATCCATTACGGCTAATAATAAGCAGGCCTTGTGAGGGCTATTATGGCCACCCGAGGCATTCATTTTTATGTTTGAAAAAGCATTGATGTAGGGGCTTAAACTCATTGGTTTTCACTCCAATAGTCAGCCTTTTCAGGTACTAGCCAACGTACTCCACCACGAGGGTCTTTGCCTGCTTCGATATAGCGTGGAATAAGATGAATGTGCAGGTGTAGAATTGTCTGCCCTGCGGCTTCGCCGTCGTTGATGCCAATATTGTAGCTGGCTGGGGCATATTCTTGGTCGAGTTCAGCCTTAGCTAGATCAACCAATGCAAATAGGTCTTGGCGCTGTGTTTGGCTGATGCCAAAGAAGCTGCCTATGTGCTGTTTAGGAATTATTAGGGTATGCCCTTGGGTAATAGGGAATCCATCACGAACGACAAAGCCTGTTTCGTTTTCGAACAAGATGGTTTTGTCGATAGCGCCTGAGATAATTTGGCAAAATGGGCAGGGCTTTGGATTATTCATACGGGGCTTGGGCTTACCTTCCTTGTGAGTGTCGTTCCTTTTGTCATCCTTTTACACTAATGACAGATACGAACAATGCCCTAATCTGGCTATTTTTTCAAGTTAGTGATCTTTTTGTAAATTCTAGCTGAGTTATTCAAATGCCTTGTTCTAAGCAGGCTGTAGCCATGTTGTGATATGGTTTAGGCTTCGTTCATTGTTAGTGGTTTGCTATGGCTGTTTCGCGTACTTCTGTTTCTCAGAAACGTTTGTTTTCTCGTTATATTGAAGATCTTCCACCTGGTAAGCTCACTTGGATAGGGTTGCGCCCTGAGCGTCAAGCTCAGGTGGTCGAGGTCACTTCTGTTCAGGCCATTGCTGGGTCGGGTTTAGACGGTGATCACCGCTTTGAAAATACGCTGGGGTCTGGGCGTCAGGTGACGTTGATAAGTGAGGAGTATATTGGCCAGATTGCGCATTTTTTGTCGCTTAGCCGTTCAAATACCAACATGCTTCTTCAGCATTCGGTTCATCCTAAGTTATTACGCCGTAATTTGGTGATTAAGGGGATGAATTTAGAGGCACTGCGTTATCAGCAGTTTTCAATTGGAGGGGCTATTTTTGAAGCGGGGGCGTTGTGTCATCCGTGTTTGCGTA
>PJEL010003211.1_pt1 | contig 14230 bp, 15 predicted proteins | sample 1853271 | NCBI WGS metagenome assembly PJEL01 (sample SAMN08108733, study PRJNA415343) | Invertebrate metagenome, whole genome shotgun sequencing project. | host: Globobulimina | place: Sweden: Gullmar Fjord | collected 2015-08 | reverse complement strand
ACCTTATCTGGCAATGTTTTTCTTGATGGTTTCGACAACGCGTAATTGAGCGATAGCTTGAGCTAACTCAATTGCTGCTGCTGCGTAGTTAAAGTCAGCGCCCGCATCTGCCAAGGCAGATTCTGCACGACGTTTAGCTTCTACAGCTGCTTGCTCGTCAATCTCATCGGCACGCAATACGACGTCAGCCAATACTGAAACAGAAAAAGGTTGAACTTCCAGGATACCACCCGAAAGATAAAACACCTCTTCACTTCCATCTTGCTTGACGATGCGTGCCATGCCAGGTTTGATATGTGTCAGTAGTGGCGCGTGACCAGGCATAACACCTAGATCACCTTCTGAACCGGTTACTTGTAGGTGTGCTACAAGGCCTGAATATATGCGACTTTCTGCACTTACTATATCAAGTTGTACTGTCATGGCTGCCATCCGTTCTCCTTTAAACTATTACTCTACATAACTGCAGAATACTTAGTTATTTTTTGTTAGCTTTCTCAACGGCTTCGTCGATAGAACCAACCATGTAGAACGCTTGCTCTGGAAGGTGATCGAACTCACCATCTAGAATACCCTTAAAGCCACGAATGGTGTCTTTAAGAGAAACGTACTTACCTGGAGAACCGGTGAATACTTCTGCAACGAAGAAAGGCTGTGAAAGATATTTTTCAATCTTACGAGCACGGAATACAGTTGTCTTATCTTCATCAGATAATTCATCCATACCAAGTATCGCAATAATATCTTTAAGCTCTTTATAGCGTTGTAGCTGAGTCTGTACACCTGTAGCAACATCATAATGCTCTTGGCCAACAACCTGTGGATCCAGCTGACGTGAAGTCGAATCCAATGGGTCAACCGCTGGGTAGATACCCAGAGAAGCAATGTTACGTGACAATACAACAGTCGCATCTAAGTGAGCGAAGGTTGTTGCTGGTGACGGATCCGTTAAGTCATCCGCAGGTACGTATACGGCTTGAACAGAGGTAATAGACCCTGTCTTAGTCGATGTAATACGCTCCTGAAGTACACCCATCTCTTCAGCCAATGTTGGCTGGTAACCTACTGCTGATGGCATACGGCCTAGCAGTGCAGATACTTCAGTACCCGCCAAGGTGTAACGATAGATGTTATCAACGAAGAAAAGAACATCTTTACCTTCGTCACGGAACTTCTCGGCCATAGTCAGACCAGTCAGTGCCACACGTAGACGGTTTCCTGGAGGCTCGTTCATCTGACCATATACCATGGCCACTTTATCGAGAACGCCAGAATCTTCCATCTCGTAGTAGAAATCGTTACCCTCACGAGTACGCTCACCTACACCGGCAAAAACTGATAAACCAGAGTGTGCTTTTGCGATGTTGTTAATAAGTTCCATCATGTTGACGGTCTTACCAACACCAGCACCACCAAACAGACCAACTTTACCACCCTTAGCGAATGGACATACAAGGTCAATAACCTTGATACCAGTCTCTAAAAGTTCAGTGGAGCTTGACTGATCTTCATATGAAGGAGCTTCACGGTGGATCACATAGCGATCTTCTTCACCGATAGGACCCGCTTCATCCACTGGCTCACCCAATACGTTCATAATACGGCCAAGGGTTTTTTCCCCAACCGGAACAGTAATTGGTGATCCAGAGTTAACAACCTCAAGGCCACGACGCAGACCATCTGAAGAACCCATAGCGATGGTACGAACTACACCACCACCTAGTTGCTGCTGAACTTCCAGCACCAAGCCTTCACTTTTGATCTCTAGAGCGTCATATACCTGAGGTACGGCATCATGTGGAAACTCAACGTCCACAACCGCGCCAATTACTTGGACAACAGTACCTGTGCTCATGATTAATCCTCTAAAACTTGTATTCGTTACCTAACCTAAACCGCTGCAGCGCCTGCAACAATTTCCGAAAGTTCCTGCGTAATCGCAGCCTGACGGGCCTTGTTATAAACTAACTGCAAGTCATTAATAAGATCACCAGCGTTGTCAGTTGCAGATTTCATAGCAACCATACGGGCTGCTTGCTCAGATGCAAGATTCTCAACAACACCTTGGTAAACCTGCGACTCCACATAACGTACCAGTAAAGTTTCCAAAAGTTCTTTTGGATCTGGCTCGTATAGGTAGTCCCAGTGATGAGAAACCTCATCAACCTCAGACTTAGGCAACGGTAGCAGCTGTTCGATCACTGGAGTCTGACTCATAGTATTCACAAATCTGTTGAATACTACATACAGACGATCCAATTTACCTTCGTTGTATGCTTGTAGCATGACCCGTACTGTTCCGATCAAGTCAGCGAGCTTTGGAGCATCACCTAAACCTGAAGCGTATGCAGATACCTGTCCGCCGAAGCTATTGAAGAACTGTACACTGCGAGCACCAATGGGGCAGAATTCAACTTCTACGCCTTGCTCTCGCTGGCTCTTCACGTCTGCGACAACCTTTTTGAAAAGGTTGACGTTCAGACCACCACAAAGACCACGGTCGGTTGATACAACAATGTAACCAACCCGCTTGGCCTCTCTCACCTCTAAATAGGGGTGCTTATACTCGAGAGAACCTTGCGCCACGTGACCGATCACCTTACGCATATTTTCTGCATATGGACGACTAGCTGCCATGCGATCTTGTGCTTTACGCATTTTACTCGCGGCAACCATTTCCATAGCAGACGTGATCTTCTGAGTGTTTTTAACACTCGCGATCTTGGTTTTAATCTCTTTAGCGTTGGCCATCTTAACTCTCCAATCTGGACCTGAGGCGCCTTACGACACCTCTGTTTTTACCAGGTTTGAGTTTCAACGAACTTATCGAGACTGGCCTTCAACTCACCTTCGATATCGGCATTGTAGCTACCAGTATCGTTGATGGTCTTCATAAGCTCAGCATGCTCGCTGTTCATGAAAGAGAGCAGAGACGCTTCGAAATCACCGATTTTAGCTAGCTCAATACTTTTTAAGTAACCTTTTTCAGCTGCAAAAAGAGACACAGACTGATCGGCAATACTCATAGGAGCATATTGCTTTTGCTTCATTAGTTCGGTAACACGCTCACCATGCTCAAGCTGAGCACGAGTTGCATCATCTAAGTCAGATGCAAACTGTGAGAACGCTGCAAGCTCTCGATACTGTGCTAGTGCGGTACGAATACCACCAGACAGTTTCTTGATGATCTTAGTCTGCGCTGCACCACCAACACGAGAAACAGAAATACCAGGGTTAACAGCAGGACGTAGTCCAGAGTTAAATAGGTCAGTTTCAAGGAAGATCTGACCATCGGTAATCGAAATTACGTTAGTCGGTACGAAAGCAGAAACATCACCCGCTTGAGTTTCAATAATCGGTAGAGCAGTCAAAGAACCAGTTCGGCCTTTAACTTCACCTTTAGTGAACTTCTCAACATACTCAGCGTTAACACGTGAAGCACGTTCTAACAGACGAGAGTGAAGATAGAATACATCACCTGGGTATGCTTCACGTCCTGGTGGACGTTTTAGCAACAATGAAATCTGACGGTAAGCAACTGCTTGCTTAGACAGATCATCATAGACAATAAGTGAATCTTCACCGCGGTCGCGGAAGTACTCACCCATTGAACAGCCAGAGTATGGAGCCAAGTATTGTAGTGCAGCAGCTTCAGAAGCTGTAGCAACAACAACAATGGTGTTCGCCAAAGCGCCGTGCTCATCAAGCTTACGTACCACGTTAGCGATTGTAGAAGCTTTTTGCCCTACAGCTACGTATACACATTTAATGCCTGAATCTTTTTGATTGATAATTGCATCGATCGCCAAAGCGGTCTTACCGATTTGACGGTCACCAATGATCAATTCGCGCTGTCCACGACCGATAGGGATCATAGAGTCAACAGCTTTATAACCAGTTTGCACTGGTTGATCTACTGACTTACGTTCAATAACGCCAGGTGCGATTACTTCAACAGGTGAGAAACCATCGTGTTCGATAGGTCCTTTACCGTCAATTGGTTCACCCAATGTGTTGACAACACGTCCTAATAGACCGTTACCAACAGGGACTTCCAAAATACGGCCTGTTGTTTTTACTTTGTCGCCTTCTGCCAAAGTGGCATAAGGGCCCATTACTACGGCACCGACAGAATCACGTTCTAAGTTCAACGCGATTGCAAAACGGTTACCAGGCAGCTCGATCATTTCACCTTGCATCACATCGGCTAGGCCGTGGATGCGGATGATGCCGTCACTAACTGCAACGATAGTACCTTCGTTGCGAGTTTCACTAACGACTTCGAACTGCTCGATCCGCTGTTTAATCAGATCGCTGATTTCAGTGGAATTCAGTTGCATGCTCAAACTCCCAATTACGATTGCAGAGTATCAGACAGACGCGAAATTTTTCCGCGGACCGAGCCATCTATGACTAAGTCACCTGCCGTGATAATTAAACCAGCTATCAGGCTGGCATCTATGCTGCAATTCAGCTTAACTTTGCGTGCGAGACGTTTCTCTAAAGAAACACTAATTTCCTGTTGCTGCTCTGAAGTAAGCTCAACAGCTGAAACTACATTAGCTTCAATCTCTTTTGCCCACTCATTGCATAGCTCAACAAATTGTTGAGACACAGCAGGTAGTACTTCTAAACGACCGTTTTCAGCCATTACCTTTAACAGATTTTGACCTTGCTCATTGACCTGCTCACCACAAACTCCAATAAAGAGTTCGGCAAGCTTATTGCTGGCTAATCCGCCGGCAAGCAGTGGCTTAATGGTTTCGTTTTCACTTACCATAGCCGCGAAGTTCAGCATCTCTGCCCAACTATCAACTGCATTGTTTTCAATAGCAAAATCAAACGCTGCCTTTGCGTAAGGACGAGCGATGGTGGTTATTTCAGCCATAACTCAAACTCCTTATTTAAAGTTCAGCAACAAGTTTATTAACTATGTCACTGTGGGCGGCTTCATCAATCGAACGCTCAAGAATCTTCTCAGCACCATAAATGGCAAGAGTAGCAACTTGCTTACGCAAGTCTTCTTTAACGCGATTACGTTCAGCTTCAATTTCTGCTTGACCCTGAGCGATAATTTTAGCGCGCTCAGCATCTGCTTCGGCTTTTGCTTCATCGACGATCTGAGCTTTGCGTTTGTTCGCTTGCTCAATGATCTCGTTAGCAGTAGCTTTGGCGTCTTTTAGTTGGTCAGTTGCTTTCGACTGAGCCAACTCCAGGTCTTTTACGGCACGGTCAGCGTCAGCTAGACCGTCGGCAATCCTTTTTTGACGCTCTTCGATGGCATTCATCAAAGGGGGCCAAACAAACTTCATGCAGAACCACACGAAGATAATAAAGGCAACCGTCTGACCGAGTAGGGTAGCGTTGATATTCACAACAGCCTCCTATTTAAATTAAAGACAGAAGCGTTTATTACAGCATTGCACCTAGTGGATTGGTGAAAAGCATGAATAATGCAATACCAACACCGATCATAGTTACCGCATCAAGAAGACCAGCAACGATGAACATTTTAACTTGTAGCATAGGAGCCATTTCTGGTTGACGCGCAGCGCCTTCCAAGAACTTACCACCTAGCAGGCCAAAACCGATAGCGGTACCTAGTGCACCCATACCAATTAGCAGAGCAACAGCAATAGCTGTCATGCCTAGAACAGTTTCCATCTCTATCTCCAAATATTCTAAATCTAGTTAGTTTTTGATTTAGCTAAAAAATTTCTTCAGCAATTCTTAATGATCTTCATGCGCCATGCTTAAATAAACAATTGTCAGCATCATGAAAATAAACGCTTGTAGAGTAATAACCAAAATATGGAAAATTAACCAACCTAGTTGTAATGTTACACCTAGGGCAGATAACGCCATGTTAGCACCATACATCAACGCAATAAGAATGAAGATCAACTCACCTGCATATAAGTTACCGAACAGACGCAATGCCAATGAAATTGGCTTAGCAATCAGAGTTACGGTTTCTAGCAAGAAGTTGACGGGTATCATTGCCCAATGGTTAAAAGGCTGCATAGTCAGCTCTTTAACAAAGCCTGAAATGCCTTTGACTTTAATGCTGTAGTAAATAATCAGCAAGAACACACCGATAGCCATGCTAAAGGTAATGTTTAAGTCGGTCGTTGGTACAACTTTCATGTAAGGGATACCAGCAGCAGCTGCCAGTGATGGGATCCAGTCAACTGGAACCATATCCATGAAGTTCATCATGAATACCCAAACAAAAATAGTTAATGCCAACGGAGCAATAACAGGATTGCGGCCATGGAAGGTTTCTTTCACGCTAGAGTCGACAAATTCAATGATCATCTCGACAAAACACTGAAGTTTGCCGGGAACACCTGTAGTTGCCTTCTTTCCAACGCTACGGAATAGCCATAAGAACAGAACACCAAGCCCAACCGAAAAGAGCAACGAATCAATATGCCATGTCCAGAAGCCTTCACCAACACTTAAGTTGGTAAGGTGGTGCTGGATATAGCCCTGCGGTGTTAACGCTTCACCAGTTGCAGCCATGATTCATCCCACTTTACTTTGCTTGAAAAATAAAGGAGCCGTCCAATGCACAATTAACGCTAAGGTGTAACAAACAAAAAGAGGCATAAAGCCAATCTTAAAATTGATAAACACTAGCGAGAACATAGCTATGGTTAACAGCAACTTTACCGCTTCCCCCCAGTAAAAAGTCTTCATGACCTTTCCTGCTGAACTTGCTCCCGTATGGGAAAAAGCGAGGGTTGCGAATACAAAATTAGGAAGTACAGCGATAGCGCCACCTGCCAAGGCAGACAGACCAGACTGAACCCCCCACATGGCGAAAAAGAAAACTGAAGCACCCCCAGCCACCGCCGCCTGCATCAAAACCAATTTATAGGCAGACCACCGGCCACGACGTGCTAAAACCTTACTCAATTTACCTTCTCCGCATTTACGCTTTATTGTTTCGATGACCGGATGACAAATATCCGGATCATCTATAGCGACAAAAAAGCTTGCGAAAGTATACCTTTTCAGGCCTTCAAAGCAAGTTTAAGCTGAGGAAAATCGAGTCTTTTAGCGTGATCTAGCGCCAAATATGCAAAACCGTGAATTTAACACATGTCACAAAATTACATAATATGACGTTAACGTCAGTTTTTTAGCGGATTTTGTCGATAATACCGTCTAATTCAGCGAGATCTTGATAGTTTATTACCAATTTTCCTTTACCTTTTTTATTGTGGGTAATGGAAACTTTCGCACCTAGACGTTCGACTAATTGACTTTCGAGGCGGGCAACATCGTGATCTTTTGCAGGTTTGTCTACAGTTTTAGGCGGATTTAGTGTTTTAGTCACTAATCGTTCAGTTTCACGAACAGTTAATTCTTTCGCGGCCACTAATCTTGCGATAGTTGTCTGTTCGTCACCTTCAATAGCAAGCAAGGCGCGGGCATGGCCCATATCGATATCACCATATTCCAGCATACGCTTTACAGGCTCATTAAGACCATTCAGACGTAGTAGATTAGAGACAGTAGCGCGGGACTTACCCACGGCTCCGGCGATCTGTTGATGGGTTAAATTAAACTCTTCCATTAAGCGTTGAAGCGCTATTGCTTCTTCCATCGCATTGAGGTCTTCACGTTGAATATTCTCAATCAGCGCAATGGCTACAGCCGATTCATCGGGTACCTGTTTTACAATACAAGGAACCTTATCAAGCTTAGCTAACTGAGCCGCGCGCCAACGACGTTCTCCGGCAATGATCTCAAACATCTCGGGAGATATCTTACGAACAACAATTGGCTGGATAATTCCCTGGGCTTTTATTGACTCAGAAAGCTCTTCGAGTGCCTCTGGAGACATATCTTTACGAGGTTGGTACTTTCCAGGCTGCATAAGGTCAACGTCAAGTATCAATAAGTCATCATTTTTTACTGACTTATCAGTAACTTCACTTGCTGTTAGCTTACTATTTGCCGCGTGGCTAGTGCTGAGTAATGCATCTAAACCTTTGCCCAAACCGCGTTTTTTTACTGTCATTTCCATTGCCTTTGTTTAAACTTGCTCAACCTGTTCGTGCTGTTCGGCACGACGAATAATCTCTCCAGCCAGAGCAAGATAAGCCTTAGCTCCTGCGCTGGATTTATCGTAATACATTGCCGGAGCCCCAAAACTTGGTGCTTCGGCTAACCTGACATTTCTGGGAATAACGGTTCGGTAAACCTTTTCGCCAAAATGCTGCTTAAGCTGGTCCGATACATCGTTAGATAATCGATTACGTGGATCGTACATGGTGCGTAAGATCCCCTCTATATGCAGACCAGGATTCACCATGGCACCAATCTTACTTATGGTATCCATCAGCGCCGTCAGGCCTTCCAGAGCATAATATTCACACTGCATAGGCACCAGAACAGAGTCTGCAGCAGACATAGCATTGACTGTCAGCATGTTCAATGAAGGCGGGCAATCGATAAAAATAAAATCATAATCGTCTTTTATCGGGGCTAATGCATTTCTTAACCTGATTTCTCGAGCAAAGAACTCCATAAGTTTGATCTCAGCGGCGGTAACGTCACCGTTACCGGCAATAAGATCATACTTTCCAGAGGTATCTTTATACACAACTTCGTCAAAAGATTTCTCATCGACCAATAATTCGTATGCCGTATTTTCGACACTATATTTATCGATACCACTTCCCATGGTCGCATTACCTTGGGGATCGAGATCGATCAGCAGCACTTTGCGCTTAGTGGCGGCCAGAGATGCCGCAAGATTCACACAAGTTGTTGTTTTTCCGACGCCACCTTTTTGGTTAGCCACGGCAATCACTTTACCCACAATACCACCCCGTATGTCGCGTTCGTATAATCGACACTATTGAAACCCATACCAAACTGCTTGAACCACTTAAAAAATGCAACTTTATCGCTATTTTTTGATAACTCTCAATAGGTGTCGCTGCTCGTCCAGGCAAGGTACCTTGAGCTCAATCACATCGGTAACTTCAAATTCTTCAGGAAGTTTTTCCATTTCATCTTCTGCAAGCTGACCTTTCAAGGCGTAATAACACCCATTGTCAGTCGGAAGGTGATGACACCAATGCAGCATATCTTCAATCGATGCAAAAGCACGACTCAAGACACCATCAAATTTTGTCTCGGGCTGGTAAGCCTCGACCCGGCTCTCTACCGAACTGATATTCTTAATGCCTAACTCATGCTGAACCTGCTTTTGGAAGCGGATCCGCTTACCTAAACTGTCTAACAGGACGAAGGTTTTATCCGGATTCATAATGGCCAGAGGAATACCTGGTAAACCCGGTCCCGTTCCGACATCGATAAAACGTTCACCCACAAGATGTGGTGAAACGGCTAAGCTATCCATGATATGTCTGATCAGCATCTGCTGCGGATCACGAATCGACGTCAGATTGTAGGCCTTATTCCACTTGTTGAGCATCTCAACAAAACCAATAAGCTGTTTTTTCTGCTGCTCGGTTGCAGACAGATTCATTTCAGCCAGATACTCATCTAATTGGGCAGATAACACAGGATTAATCCTTAATAACGTACGAAAATCGAAACTGTTGACATTATGAAGCCCAGAAAACACTAAGGGAAGCGCTAAAAGCCAATATAAATGGGCTTTGGCTTCCCTTACAGGCAAATAAATTAGCTTTTAGAAGGGTTTTTACGTAATAGACCGCGTCGCTTCAGATGGACCAGTAAAATAGAGATCGCAGCAGGCGTCATTCCCGAAATTCTCGAGGCCTGACCTATTGTTTCAGGCTTATGATCGTTAAGCTTAGCGATTACTTCGTTTGAAAGACCTGGAACTTCCTGATAATCAAGATCTAACGGCAAACCTGTCGTTTCATGTTTTATCGCTTTATCGATCTCATCTTGCTGGCGCTGTATATAACCCGAATATTTAACTTGTATCTGAACTTGCTCTGCAGCACGTTGATCTTCGAGTGCCGGACCGAATCCCTCTAAGCTCATCAACTTCGGATAATCCATCTCTGGACGGCGAAGTAGATCTTCAAATGTTGCTTCACGAGAGATAGGGGTATTCAGCTCAGGGTTTAATACATCGAGCAATGGCGAGTTAGGATGAACCCACTGGCTTCTTAAACGTTGAAGTTCCAGTTCTATAGACTCTCGCTTCTCGTTAAATTTAGTCCAGCGATCTTCATCGACCAATCCAAGTTCATGACCCTTCTCGGTCAGACGCAGATCAGCATTGTCTTCACGCAGTAATAAACGATACTCCGCGCGGCTGGTGAACATACGGTAAGGTTCTTTAGTACCCAGCGTCGATAGGTCATCGACTAAGACACCAAGATAGGCTTCATCACGACGAGGACACCAGCTCTCTTTGCCCTGAACCTGCAGTGAAGCGTTCATGCCTGCCAATAATCCCTGGGCACCGGCTTCTTCATAACCGGTCGTGCCGTTGATCTGTCCGGCAAAGAACAGACCTTGAATAGATTTAGTCTCTAAAGAGTTTTTCAGATCCCGGGGATCAAAATAATCGTATTCGATGGCATAACCAGGTCGAATGATCTCTGCATTCTCCATGCCTTTGATTGAACGTACTAAATTTAATTGAACATCGAAAGGTAAGCTTGTAGAGATACCGTTAGGGTAGATCTCATTAGTATTTAAGCCTTCCGGCTCAATAAAGATCTGATGTGAACTCTTGTCAGCAAAACGATTGATCTTATCTTCGATAGAAGGGCAGTAACGTGGCCCGACACCTTCAATAATCCCCGAGTACATGGGGCTTCGATCTAATCCACCACGAATAATATCGTGAGTTCGCTCGTTAGTATGGGTAACAAAACAGGAGATCTGACGCGGATGATGACTCACATCACCAATAAACGACATGACAGGCAATGGGGTATCGCCTTTCTGTTCAGCCATCAGATCAAAATTAATGGTATTAGCGTCAATTCTTGGTGGTGTACCCGTTTTTAAGCGTCCGATCCGGATCGGTAGTTCACGCAATCGATCTGCCAAAGCGATCGATGGTGGATCTCCTGCTCGACCACCGCTGTAATTTTGCATCCCTATGTGAATTTTACCACTAAGGAAAGTCCCTGCAGTCAACACGACAGCCGGCGCTTCGAAGGCCAGTCCCATCTGGGTGACCACACCAGTAACCTTGCCATTTTCAACAATAAGATCGTCTACAGCTTGTTGGAATAGTCTTAAATTTGGTTGGTTTTGAAGTATTTCCTGGATCTTAGCTCGGTACAAAGCTCGGTCTGCTTGAGCACGTGTTGCTCGTACTGCCGGGCCTTTGCTGGAATTAAGTGTTCTAAACTGAATACCTGCATAGTCAGTGGCAATTGCCATTGCTCCGCCTAAGGCATCAATCTCTTTTACCAAATGTCCTTTACCGATCCCACCAATGGCTGGATTACAAGACATTTGTCCTAAGGTATCGATGTTATGCGTCAGCAGTAGGGTTTTAGATCCCATTCTGGCTGCAGCTAACGCAGCTTCAGTACCGGCATGACCACCACCGATAATAATTACATCGAACCGTTCATGAAAATGCATTAGTAAACCTTAAATTTAAACTTTAGTCGGTAACGAACAAACTGTGATTTTGAGCTGCGCATTTTAGCATTTGATCCGTGTCAGGTGAAAGATCAATTTCACTGCTCAGATCGAGTAAGGATCTGCTTAATAGATCTTAAGATCTTTATATAGATCCTTTATTATTCTTACTATTAAGGGAGCACTTTTCTGTGGGTAAGCGATTTTTCCTTTTTATAATCAATACTTAAAAACGATCAGATCCTGTGATCTATTAGCGATCAAACCGAATTAAGCTTGGGGATAGATCGCCTACTTATCCACAAGGTGGATCATTGACCCGATCGGGTGTTGATTAATACAGGAGTTGAACAGATCAAAATAATAGGTTATCCACATATTTATCATTTGAGATCGTAATATGTGGATAAAGTAGATCTAATCTGTGCATTGATCCTATAGTTATTATTTGCTGGCGATCTTAAAGTTGATCTTGCCATTGAGTTAACCAAGCCAGTGCGGGGTCTTCTGGAATATGATCGTATTGAATATCGATCTGGATCTTATCCACATAGACTTGTGCACCGCATTCCTCCAGCACTTTTGACAGTTTTTCAGGTCCCATACAAAAAGTGTCGTAACTTGAATCGCCGATGGCACAAATGGCAAATTTTGTCTGGCTAAGATCGGGTTTTTGAACTGCGATCTCATCGTAAAAGGGCATAATATTGTCTGGTAGATCGCCCGCTCCGTGTGTCGCTGATACGATCAACCACAAAGATTCAGGGTCCAAATCGGTGAGTTTTGGGGTCAAATGGATCTGATTCTCATGTCCCAAATGGGTCAACTGAGCCGCCAATTCATCTGCTACATATTCGGCTCCACCTAAGGTAGTGCCCACTAAAAGTTCTATTTTTGCCATATATGTTCCTGATCTCATCTTCAACTGAGCGATTTAATACTTATATAAAGCGTCTTATCGACACTAATCTATCTAATATGTCGTTACGATCTGCGTTATGTTTGCGCTAATCATAAGGTAAAAGCCGATTTTTACTAAGAAGATTGCTGTTTAAGATGTGTAATACCAATTGCATTAAATAATTAATCAATTCAGAGCCCCTCAGGATTTTCAATTCAAGGCGCATTGATGAGGAAATGGTTATTCCCTTTTAAGTCAATGCAAAGCAGAAGTGGGAAGCCTGAGGGGCTCACGTAGTGCCAGTTTCAAAGCCCTTTATGCTGCACTGGATGCTCTCGATATAGAATAACTATTAGCTTCAATCATCCTACTTGCCTACAGAGCTTTGAACTCTCGCTGAATGGTCAGGTACTTAATGCAATTGGTATAAATGGGGGCAAGGCATTGTTAGTTCACTAAGGTGAGAACCATTAATTTGGCCTGTGAAAAGTGTATGGGCTGAGTGAGGCAAGGACTGGATTGGCTTTGAATAGAATCAAAGCACTTAAACGAAAACCTATACTTATAAGTGCTAACTATTAGATTAATAGCGTGAACGTATTAGCTCTTTATCGCATATAGCAGGTAGTTTACGTCAGTGCTATTGGTCACTTTCCACTTCTTAGTCAAAGGGTTAAAACTCATTCCTTCAGCTTTGACGGTACGTAAACCGTGAGGCGTGATCATGTCATCTATCTCTTTCGGTGTAACGAAAAAACGCCAATCGTGAGTCCCTATGGGCAGGTAACGCATCAAATATTCGGCGCCGATAATACCTATCAGGTAGGATTTTATTGTGCGGTTCAGTGTCGCCATGATCAGTAATCCACCCGGTTTGAGTAGTTGGCAACAGGTTTTAATCAAGGCTTCTTGATCGTCTACATGTTCGATTACTTCAGTATTGAGTACTACATCATACTGATTAATATCATTTATTTGTTTATCTTCAGCGGTTAATAGTGATTCGGCTAAACAATGCCGATAGTCTACGGTCACCAAGTTACTGTTAGCATGCTGACGTGCAAGGGCTATATTGTGGCTACTGGCATCTATACCACTCACTCTGGCACCTTGCCAGGCTAATGGTTCGCAAAGCAGGCCCGCACCACAACCGATATCGAGCAGTGATAGATCGCTAAAGGGGACATCTTGATTAAGATCTCTTTCGAAATGGTAGGCGATGGCATCCTCTATCGCGATCAACCTTGTCTGGTTAAAGGCTAAGACATGCTTAAATTTCCCTTTAGGATCGCGCCACTCATTGGCTAATGCGTCGAATTTAGCTATCTCTCTTTCTGTATCCAGCGCTGATTTTCTTTCACTGTTCAGGCTTGGACTTAGGCGGCTTTTATCTAACATGAAGCTAATCGTGGTGTGAATGCTTGTTCTATTATATACGCAACAGGGGGAGTGTGTGGTTTAGTCTGGCAATTGGAAGGGGGGATGAGTGTGATCTTCGGGGGGGAGGTATCTTGTCTTTCATCGCTGATATTGAAAGTAATAACATTGATTTTAATAAAAAGCTGTCGAGTCACGAATGAGATCGACAGCGTTAATCGTTATCAGAAATAGGTATCAGACCTTAAGATCTTTCATCAGATTTTCCAGCACATCGGCTTGGCTGTTTAAGGATTCGATCTCGCTGGCTGTCTGAGTAACCATTACGGCAACACTTTCAGAACCAGCTCGCACCAGATCCACATCGGAGGCGATATTGTCTGC
>PJEL010003210.1_pt1 | contig 14239 bp, 9 predicted proteins | sample 1853271 | NCBI WGS metagenome assembly PJEL01 (sample SAMN08108733, study PRJNA415343) | Invertebrate metagenome, whole genome shotgun sequencing project. | host: Globobulimina | place: Sweden: Gullmar Fjord | collected 2015-08 | reverse complement strand
GCCTCGATTTCTCTTCTTCAAAACCATAGCCACTGAACAAGTGTTGAAAGATCGAGTTCGCTAGGTGCTTTTTCTGTTTAGAGTAAATGCCGAGCTTAACAAGAGCAGCTTCATCTAGAATAAAAGGAAAGTGAGCAAACAGTTCTCGGTCAAAGTTATCATCAAACTTTACATGTCCTACATTTATCTCCTCTAGCTTATAAACCGCTTTAATATCAAACTTTCTCACTTCAGCTATATCGATTGACGATAGGGTGTTACTTCTCTGCTTTACAGCGAAGTCATCCGATGAAATATCGACCGCATTTACTATCGCTGCTTGCTGCCTAGCTTTAAATTCAGCGTCAAAGTTGGTTTTCTCACGGCAATTACTTTTGTGGTGTAGGTGTGCTCTTTTACAAACAACCTCAAAGCCAAGCTTCTTCAGCGTAAAGTACATAGATAGCGCTAAATGCTCATTTAGTTCTTGTTTCTGTTTTTTAAACCGTAAACTTTCATCGTAGCGCTGACCAAGATTTGAGCTATTGCATTGATTAACCTTACAAAAGTTTTGCAAGTCATCACACCAGAAATTATAAGTTTTTGCACATCGAAACCGTCTTGAGAAATTGACTAATTCTCTCGGTATTAGTGTAGATTCGCAAACAACATTCACTACAGTAGTGTAATTTTCAGTAATTGAGAAACCAGCCCCTAAACACGGAGATGCCATGACCGCCTTGTACTTTGTTAACTCTTTATTCGGATCAGCGAGAAAAGCTTTTTGAGCTGGCATATCCCTGTTATCACTATGCAAGACCAAAACTCCATCATCTAAAGCTTTCATTTCGCAATCTAAGCCCTGACTGTTTTGATAGCCTAGTTGAGCAACTGTTCGCTTTAATGTTTTCAAGTTGTCAAACAAAAAGACTTTGTCCCGATCTAATACAGTTCGAACCTTATCAATATTAATAAGTTCCTTTTTACTCAGAACATTGGCTGTAAACGATTTATAGGGGTTATCCGTACACTCAATAACTGAAATATCACCTCGGAACTCCTTCAACAAAGCTAATGAATTGTCAGTAATATCTGCGTCAGCCACAATAATTTTTGGTACTGTTTTCAGAATCTGAACTAATGCTTCAAAAACCCTATCAGCCTGCATAGTCTTGCTGTTCTCGCTGCACACTAGAGTCTTATAAACTTTCTCAAATTCATCAATAAGCAAAGTATTCGCAGAGCATATCCTCTCAAAAATATGAGGCTTCCAAATGCTGTTAATGACAGAGCCTATGCTATTAGCTTGTGTGAATGTTTTTAGCTCTTGCTGTTGGTAGGACACACTGCTTGTTCTTAAGCAAAATTGTTCAACTAGAGAGATCAAATGTGAAATATAAACCACTTCACTCCCCTCAGAGGCATCAATTGCAGTCGGAGCAAATACATGACTTGTTTTTCCAACACCTGTGGCCGCTACTATTGCTGTAGTTGCGGTAAGTTCAGAAGGGTTTAAATCTTTTAAACTTCCAATCTGTTGATAGTTATCCGCCAAAGTGATTTTGAAGTCATCTTCTACAGCTTGTTGGACCACCAGGATTCTTCGGTTTAGGTGTCTAATAAAAGGTGCGTGTAAGCTTTCATCTCGAATATGTGCTATTGCACAGTCATCAGCACTCGAAAAAATGAATGGTATTTTTCTAATCGCTACCTTCGCTGCTAACTGGGCAAAAACTCCTGAACGTGTCGCTTCAAATGCTTCACATAGATACTCTAATACCGCAGTTTTCGGATTTGGAAATGACTCTTGCTTTGATACATCGAAAACTGGGAAGCGAAGACCATGAAAGTTATCCTTCAAAATTCTAATAGTCTTTTTACGATAGTTTCGACTATCTACTGCAATTGTTACTCGATAATTTGCATAACGATAATATTCACAAACTTGCTGTAGATTCGATATCACCTCAGGGATAACGATTGTTGCCGAGTCAGATTGAAAATTGATTTCGGAAAATGCTTTAACAACGATATTTTTCGTTTCTCTTTCTTGCTCGACAAAATGAGCAAAACTATGATTTTTAGCTATTATTTTCATTATTCTTATTCTTATTCTAATTTTAACTTTCTTGGGCAGGCACGGAGTGCCTGCATTTCTATATTGATTGATCTATATCTGTTCAGATAAATGCTGCTCTAAGCGCCCTTCCAGGCGATACCTTTCAGCCATAACCAGCTCATACTCTCGCTGTAACTCTTGGTTTTGATCCGCAAGTTGATTAGCTTTATTATCTAAATATCGGTTCTCAATTTTAAGTTCAGATATCACCTCCAGACTCTCAACATCTTTAGCTCGTAAGCATTCAATTTCTTTTTGATAGTCATCCAGTTGTATGAGTTGAGCTTTAACTTCGGTAAGCTCTTCCATCTTCATTTTATATTCAGTCAAGCTCTCCTCCATCATTTTTATCTGCTGCCTCAACCCATCAATTAGTTCACCACTTTCGACTAACTGACATGATAGTGTCGATTTTTCACTTTCAGCTTCAGTCATTTTTTCAGCCAAGGTATCTTTAATCTCGCTCTGTGTTTGTCTCCAGATACTTTCGATATCAACCTGGATCGAACTCATGACCCTTTGTGAAAAATCTTGCGGTACTGACTCAGAAGTTTGGCTTGGTTCATAAAACTCTAAGTAAGCTTTATAAGCTGCTACTGACTTATTGAACTTCCCGCCCACCACATTATTTAGCTGAGTGACATTTTTAATTGGCTGCCCCGATTTCTCAGCATTTTTTATTGCGGTATAAAAATCTGTGAATACTTTCCCGACATGAGGGTCGTAACCTAGCAACTTAACTTTTTCTTCGAATGAAGCTTTCATCAGTAAGTAAGTTGAGTCAGTGAAGTCCGTTAGGTCAGTATGTTTGTCAGTAAGTAAGTTATTAGTAATCTGCTCACAGACTGACGTTGCTTCGTTGTTGCAATTTTGTTTTTTCATTTTATTTTTCTTATTTTTGTGTTGAACATGACTCCAGTATGAATTTTATGTACCATTTTGAAAACAATCACATAACCACTCAACCCTATTGACATGCGATATAAAGAATTGGAAGCCGAGCTAGTTGCTAACCTTGAAGCCTTAAAGGTTACAGCAGCTCAAAAAAGAGTGACACTCATCAAAAAGAAACATCACATAGGGTCGGGGATTATTGTATCAACAGCGTTTTCTCAACCACAATTATCGCGCCACTACTCAAGTTTAATCGCAGACACTATTGTTTTCTGTAAGAAATATGAGGGACTAAAACCTCAAAATATTGAAGAATTAATACGTTATTGCGGAGGGCTAAAAGCAACAGTAAAGAGCATTCAGTACGCTCATGAATTTGAGCTTCCATTGAGATCTGAACTAGATGACGATCTGGAGTTCCTTCTTTATGCTATAGAAAGTGTTTTGCTAAAGGCAATAGGAGCTACTAACCAAAAACAACAGTGGCTACCCCAAGAAATAGCGAAGGATCAGGGGAAATTAGGCCTTTATAACTCCCAATACAAAATGCGTTTACCCATATGCGCATTATGTTGGAAACGTACATTTGCATTCAGTTTTTTTTGTAAAGACCACCATTCGATTCGTAACAAAAAAGCATACAACTCATCAGCTCGAAAAGTTCTATCGTTTACAGAAAGATACTCTTCAAACTTGGAACTAAAAACGTTTGCTATTGAACATAGGAAGAAAAATAGTAAAGAAACAGGGCTAGTGGCGAGATTGTTCAGCATGGTGAATGATAGCGTACCACCAGTGTTTGATGTTCTCAGTCATCAAACAAATAGACAATGGAAGTCATATGCTGATTCGATCGTCATTTATACTGAGAAGAACTACCCTACCAGCTTTCATTACTTAAAACAGGCTGAAGAACTAACACAATTTACCATCTACAATTCGTTGCTAGATTGGGGGTATCTGGTAATTAAATCGCTCGATAACTCTGAATTTGAATCATCTCGCTGGAAAGCTTCAAAAGAGTTAATCCATTTAAATAACGATCAACTGAGGCTTGTTATTTTGAATATCTTAGCCAGATTTGAGGCTACACAACGTATATACCAGCCATTTAAGTCAGGCCCGATGAAAGGCTATGGTGCAGACCTAGATCGCCGAAAAAAGTTGACTGAACTCTATCACAAGCAATTAGAAGACAGCGGACGTGTAAACTTATCTCAGATAGCGAGGGACATTAAACTGTCGAGGCAGCGAGTCAGTATTTTGGTTAAAGAACTCAAACTGGGGAACTAACTTGTCTAAAAAGTGCATTTGCTCAATTTATATATATAACAAGAACGAAATGCACTTTTCTGAAAGCACAAGCAACAAGTGCTTGTGCTGATTCTATAGTACGCACCATTCAAGCTAAATCTCACTAACTCAAAAATAGGTATTTCCATGTCAGCAGTTCTCCTAAATTAGCAATTCATAGATAACTACAGGTATGGCAAATTTGCTTAGCTTGGTGTCGAGTATTGATAGTACAGAGCACTATAATATATCGGTAAATTTTTCACCTTCTAATTGATAGTAATTAATCTTTGATGAAAACCCGCAAGTGCAAAACGGACAATCAACCCAATCAACCTCATCAATAAATGCGCTACTAGTACCGAGTTGTTTTCGGTTATCGTAGATATAGGAATTTAAGCCTTCCCATTCATAGTATTGATAGTCTGCATTACTCTTAACATTCGTTTTTTGAAAACGATAAGCTTTAAATCCATAAAAGAGAATATTACGTTCAGCTTGGCTAATTGATTTAACTGGCTGACTAAAATCAAAAAGTTCTTCCTTTAGAGAAAAATAGTTGATTGTTCGTTTGGGTAAGCTTTTTGCAAGCGGGAATGGCAGTGCTCTTTTATCTAATATACTCTGTGTTTCATCTATCCAGTCTTGGAGTGGGTAACTCAGTATTTTTCCGTAGCCATGGCAATGCTTACAGGCATTTTTATAAAGGTTGAAAGCAAACTGATGAGGAAAGACCCGATCAGCGACTTTCTCTTGCAGACTGAATAAGCGAATACTGTGATAACTTAATGCTCCAGACTGTTCGCGAATAATCACTACTCCAGCACCTTGCAAATATGCTGATGCAAGACTTTCGGTAGCAACTAAGCAGCGCCAATCGTCTTCTTGATGCAAAATGGCTTTAGTAGGAACAGTTGCTAGCAGTTTTGTTCTCTCACTCAATGGAACTTTTGGGTAGAGTTCAAGCTGCCGCATAAAGGGATTGTAGAAGTAAGCTTGTGGTTGTCGAGCGAGTACAGCGTTTTTTAAAATACTCCAATCACGATAAAAAAAGCAGTTGCTGTCAGGCACTATGATCTCAAAATTCTCTCTAAACTTCTGTTCACGCTCAAAGTGTATCTGTTGACGGTATATCTGAGGTATGAATTGATAACGCTGTTTCTGTCGCTCAGTGCTATTATTTTTTGCTATGTTAGCTACCGACTGTTTAATGCTGAGTTCCAGACTCTTTTCTAACTGTTCTATCTGAGAAGTTTCCGATGTGGTCAGGGATTTAGCCTGTTCCATGACTTGTTCATGATTCAAACTGGGGAACTTTAACAATCGCTCTCGTAAGTCTAATGCTTGAATGCTTTGAAGATCAGCCTGATATATGTTGGCCGCGTTTTTTTGCTCACCACTACGGCCAAGATCAACAATGTAATCACTTTGGTAAATAAAGTAGGGGTTATGTTCAATAACTATTAATGTGCTCTGGGCGAGATGTCCACGTAATATACCAACTAGACGAGTGACAGCTTCACGATCTAAACCGCGGCAAGGTTCATCAAGAATGACAACTTTATGTTGTGAATTGACATTACGCTTTGAAGTAGAATTACCATTGAGCCAATTGGCGAGTAAAAATTTTGCTAATTTTAGGCGCTGTAGCTCGCCGCCACTAAGAGTTTGTGATTCCCTACCAAGATGTAAATGCTCCAGTGAAAGAGCCTCTAAAGTTGCAACAGCCACATGGAGTTTGGACAGGTCAGTTTGTGCAGATATCCAGCTAAAATCGGAAGTCAACACTTGAGGAAGACTAACGAGCTTGTTATCGATTTCGGCATGGAATAAAGCAATTTCAGCACGAAACCGTGAACCAAAACACACAGGGCAAGTCTGCTTAACTGTATATTCAGCAGCTCTGCGACCACTACTTATTTCAACAATGCCTTTACCGCCACAATGTTCGCAAGCGCCGCCAGCATTGAAGCTAAAATCATTGGCTGTGTATTTCCCCTGGCTTTGAACAGCAAAGAATTTGCGTAAATCATCAAAGACACCTAGATAGGTGGCTACAATAGAGTTAGATGCGCCAGTAAATGGGCGGCTATCAAATGATTCTACGGAATATTTTTGTTGAGTAAGCGCTGGATGTAGCATTTCTCGACAAAGAGTGGATTTACCAGAACCACTAGCCCCAATAACTGTGTTAATTGTATTTTTAGGTAAATTGAACTCCGTAAGCTGTATGTGTCTAGTCGGTTGCAGGATTAAGCTTAGCTGGTCTGTAGTTTCTAATGACTTAATGTTTCTAGAAATAGACAGCCCTTGACGTTGCTGTTCTATTGTAGGGGTTTGGCAATAATCACCACCACTAGCACCCGCTTTGGGACCTATACAGTACACGCGATCAGCGTAAACTTGGTAGAGGGGGTTATGCTCAACTAGTAAAATACGATTACCTTTGGCTTGTATGGATTTTAAAAGTTTAATGATGGCAAGGTTGTCTTTAAATTGTAAGTTTGAAGACGGCTCATCTAGAATAAATAATCGCTGACTAACATCTTCCACTAGCGCTGGAAGTAACTTCATACGTTGTAATTCCCCTGAACTTAAAGTAGTTAGAGGACGTTCAAAACCAACATGATCAATAGCCAATTCGTGCAAATAATGTAATAGATTTTTTTGCTGAGTTAGTAGCGAATGTGTTGTTTTTATCTCATTAATTGCTTGCTGAAGTTGCCTGCCATTCATCGCCAAATATTCGTGTAAGGAATACCCATTGACTTTGACAGCTCTTGCTTGCCAACCAAAACCGCTACCGAGACAAGATGCACAAGATCCTTGTGTTATTAATGTTTCAGCAAATTTATCTTTACTATTTGATGCAAGTTTGTCTCGTAATATATCCAGTACAATGTCGCGCTGTTTTATCGGCAAGGCATTAAAGCTTAATGTGACATCGACTCCCTCTTTTTTTAGTACATTAGTTAAGCCAGAAGGTAAGAACTTAAACCCTTGATAGCGCCCTGCCTTTGTTTTTGCTACGCTAAGAAATTCTTCGGTTAAAGGCACATCAGTAATGATCACGCTGTCTAAGTTATATCTGATTTGCTCCCCAGAGCCATTACATTCCCGACAATAACCAGCAGTTGAGGATTGAGTCGATCGGGAGAATAGCTCTTGGGTAGGTAACCTGAAAATTCGGCAGTGATTGAGAGCAAAACCATGTTGGTCAAATTCTATTTCGTCATGGTCATATTCATCAACTGAAGCATCCTCTACTTGTCGTGAATCTAGCATCAATACAGGCACTGCATTGATGCCTTTGAGCTGCTCGGCTCTTTCTGGATTTTTTATCGCAATAAATCCCTCATACTTTTCAATTTGTACTGGGAGTTTGTCGAGTGTTGTTGGTTTTAATGTCGATTTACCTTTAGCTCTTAGTAACAACGAGTTAGCCTTGTGTTGTACTAATTGTCGATGCAGATTTGCACTTGGTGGTCCAAAGTTTATGATGCGCAAAAATAAACGAGAACTGGTATAAAAACGTTGCTGATGAGCGAATATCTCAGGGAGAGATGGTTTAACTATCCTGTGCTGATGATGGACTATTTGCCCAGATTCAACAAAATACTTCACCAAAAGTTCACCAACACGTGTTCTAGTTCCAAAGCGTATATTCTTAGCAACATGAGCGCTACGCTGGCTAATAATAATAGGGTCAGGTAGTGGAGAACAATCGTTGAACTCAGGACGAACGGCATAATATATGATTTTATCACTTTTATTGCGCATTTTTTGCTGACGTAACGCTTCTGTGGCTATAACTTGATTAACTAATGTCGATTTTCCTGAGCCACTGACGCCAGTGACGACAATCATCTCATTTGCCGCCATTTTGAAATCTACATGTTTTAAATTATTGTGGGTAATATCAGTAACAAAGATATCTTCGCTCATGTTATCTTGCCATCTTCTTTATTATAAATATCAAAGACCTGAGATATTATTTTTTTATAAACATTACACATTGGGCTTTTACCGTTCACACGGTACAGCGGGCAACCCCCTGCGCACACAAAACGGTATTGACATTGTTGACAATCATCGCTTAAACCAAAATGCTTTTGTTTACCAGATCGTATGATACTCAGCAGGTTTTGCCCTCCACTAAGGTGACCTAGTGGCTGGCCTTTTTGAAATTCGGTATGACAAAAATATACGGATCCATCCAGATAAATTGCGGCAGCATGACTACCCATAGAGCAAGGTGTACTAGCGGCTTCATGGGTACGTAAATCAGAGAAGACTACGCGGCGACTCACGGGATAGCCTTGATCTATTGCTTTATCTAATAAGGCATTCACCGTATCCATCGTTTGTTCAAACTGAGCGGGAGTCAGGTAGCCTCCTTTTGCATCAGATATTCGAAAAGTCATATCTTGTTCAATAAGATATTCAACCAAGGCGGGAACTCCGAGATAGTTATCGCCAGCTACAGTGATCATTACACTAGGTGAAATCCCTCTTGCATGTAAGCGCTCAATATTTGTCATAACTGCTGCAAATGAACCTGCACCATTTTTATACTTACGGTGTTGATCATGAGTATCTCCTAGTCCATCAACAGACACAGATATAATCACGCTATGGTGCTTAAAAAAGCAGATCATCTCATTAGTTAACCGAGTAAGGTTTGTAATGATACGTAGCTCTAAACTTATCCCAATACATTCAAGCTGCGTTCTTAACCACTGTACCTCATCTTTCCATGCTGAAAACACCATTAGAGGTTCACCACCAGCCAATTTCAAATGCACTGTCTCTAAACCTTCAATATCTTTGAAATGTTGAAATAACTGAAAAATAGTATCTCTATGGAAAGATTTATCGCTGTATAACGATGGGATATAGCAATAATCACAAGCAAGGTTGCAGCTATCGGTTACTTGTAACCACAGGTTGATCTGTTTAGTAAGTTGCTTCTCAACTTTGCCAACAGATCTTTGCAAAGGAACCAAAATATTGTCTGCGACTAAACGAGCGATACGATCTGCATTCTTAGCCTCGAAATCTGCTGTAAGTACGTTGTTACTACGGATTTGTTTAAATATTTCTGCCGTTGACGCATCAATTATAATGATGTCATCACGATGTGATGTTTTTCTAATAAAATGAATATCACCAAAATGATCATGTTGCTTACAATCTAGGCTACACAGAGCGTTCAATGTATATTTCATAAATTAAACCGTATGGTGGCCATTTTTCTAGAGCGCCAAATTTTAGTCTCGGAATCAAAACTAACACTGCATTCACTACGCCGATGTAATGCATGATGATTTGAGAGCACCAGCAGATCTCCAGCGTCCAAACAAACATCTTCTGAAACATCGATCATCGCGGCATGAAGTTGTGCGAGATAAGTATCTATTTCTTTATCTCTGACGGCACTCTCTTCCATACTGTTAGTAACCAAATATTGATGAAATTTAAATTGCAAATGTCCATTATTTTTATGTAATAACGGCACAGAAAAGTGTTGTCCATTCGCAAAATGGTAAGGCAATTGACGTATCAAAAGCTCTTCAACAGATAAACCAAAACCTGCATTTAAACGATCTAATAGCGCTGACATGGATATTATTTGATTACGTCCATAAATAGGGTGCTTTGGATCCGTTTCTAAACATAGCAACGCGATATATTCTGGAGGGTGCTCTTGAAACATAAAGTCAGTATGGAATCCCCCAGTGCGCATTTGCTGTGAAAAATTACCACTACTTAATTCCACAGAGTATTGATGACAAATACTGCCGATACGATCTGAATAATAAAGTTGGCTTCTAGAAATATGGTCAAATACTTGTTCTAACTCATCCACATTGGTACCAAAATTACGGATAATTTGATAACCACAATCGCGTATCGCTTGAGTGTCAATATGAGTAATGGTTTGAAGTCGGGAAGAGAGTTTTGAAGAAAGTGGTAAGCGCGAAACACTGTCACGCTCACCAGAATTGTATTCATTCATCATTACTATGCACTTTTCGTAAATGCCGAGACGGAGCCACCAACACTAATCTGATCAACATGACAGGGGCATACTTGGGGACATTTTTGAGCGACACTATCGTTGCGGTATAAAGGCTCATCAAATAGACGCTGCCAAAGTTGCTCTGATTGTGCTTGTACATCAAGCCATTGCCGCTTATTCTCTTCGCCTAGCATACCAAAGTATGGGTAGTGGTGTAGATACTCTCCAAATAAAGTATCACAATCTCGCATGTAAGCACGTGTGTCCAAAATATGCATATGCCAGATTTCATCAATATCAGCATTAGGAACAAGCTGTATGCCACCTAGTGCTTTTGTAACTGCCATGTAACGCTGATAATCAAGAACGGCTTTTTTTGTGCTAACCAAGTCCCATCGTTCTGGACTTGATTCAATTAATTTTTGAATTGCCAAGTTAAAATTCCATGTTTTAGCTATAGCCAAAGCCTCTGTAAATACAAGTTCATCAAACGAATGTTTCATAGTAGTCTTTTATCCTAATTTGATATGTTTTTATTGGGACGAATTACATCAAAACATACCAAACATGGCTCATATTTCCAAATAAATCTAAGGTAAATATTTCGTAAGTGTTAAACAGCCCTACTTGTGAAAGAGAGTTAAAGTAAAAAGTGTGAGGTACATATGAGAGATATACCAATTAGCGTCCTCCCTTTCATTAGCTTAAGTATTGTTAAAATCGCATCTTCAAATCAAAGTAACGAGCCATTAACTTATTTTGGAGTAAAATGTGCCAGAGCCTCAATCAGCAAGGTTCTGGACAGAAATCATTTTCGAAAAACCGAACATTAGCAAATCATGGATAACTTCAGGTATGGCAAATAGTAAAACTGACGTGCTGGTCGTATCTGATTACGTGTCGAAACCTCTGCCTTTCGAAGACCGCACTCGCCTAGAGAAAAGCATCAAGGCCGCCACCCTTCTAGAGCAGATCGCACAATTTACTTATATAGAGGCTCGGGCTTGTTCAACACTTGGGATTTAACGTTGGCTACGCAACGCTTAATCCTTATTTGTTAGGCATTTTTTCTTAAAAGTTTAACTGTACGATCATTACCCTTTTCAGAAGAAAACGCATAAATGCAATCACCGTCAACATAACCCAGACATTCTGTTTCAAAACTACCTAAACCTGCTAATACTGATGATTTCAATTGGTCAATTGATTCTGATTTGTAACGACCTTTAAAAGTAGCCCCTGTAACTTTACCTTTTAGCGAAAACTTCATTCTCGTGCTTGATAGACCAGCAATTGATTCCCATACTATGGTTATTTCTTCACTACAGTTTGAAATGCTTTTTTCTTGCTCTTCTATGACCCACGTCCCGACAAACTCTTCGAAGCCACCTAAATAGTGCTTTTCAGTATACTTGCGATAGTGCGTTTGCTTGGTTGAAGCTTTTCGCTTTATATCTTGCCACTTTTCCGACTCTTCTTTCTTAGCTGTTGCGATCCTAGACATAAGGCTGAAAACATTCTTATGGACATCTTCCATCGCTAGAGCCTCGTTTGCGACCCGCTCTGCTTCATCAATAAAACCAGCGTCCAGTAAAACATAACCTTGATTTGCCATAGCGAGAGTTTCACCAAGCTCCCGAGCTTTATTGTAGAATTCGATCGATTTATATTTACAACCACCATCTTTAGCCTGAACACCTAGATTGTTCCACGCGATAGACTTTTTCGGGCTAACATTAGTAAGAAGAACGTAGTTACTAATTGACAGCTCATCAACACCAGATTCACTTGCGTTATATGCCGATGTAAATACTTCATCCAGATTTTCTGGGTAATTTTCAACTGATTTGTCTCGGCAACATGAACCAAGAACTTTATTACCCATATCTTCTTCAATGAGAGCTAAAGTAGAATAAAGCGATGCTTTAAGAGCACCTTTTTCTACTTGGTGTAATTGTGTCAACAGTACTTTCTTTGCCTGATCTAAATCTCCATTTGCTCGATACGCTTGAGCTAAATTCTGGAATGAATTAACGGCTATATCCAACGACTCAAATTCTAGTGACTCTTTCGTCCAAAGCTCAATATCCCTCGGATATTGTTTACTTTCATGGAAGCAAAAAGACAGCCAAGTTAAAGCTTCATATCGAAGCTCTTCCGTTGGCGCATGCTGTACGTGTTTTTCCAAATTTGGAATAGCATGTCGGTCGTTGGCATCGTGGAATAGAAGATAAAAATAAATACTTTTGTCTTTATGAAGTTTACTTTGGTCTTTAGCGTTTAACTCATATTCTTTGAAAATCTTGTTGGCACTTTCAATGTCACCTTTTTCTAGCGCTGAATTCACATCAGAAAACCAATTAGTTACGCTATCTTTACTAACAGCGACTTCTACTTCTTGAGGCTTTTCATCGTTAGCTTGGGAGCCATCTTTTTCTTGAACTTCTTCATTCTTGCTTGGTGGTTCCGCATTCAAGCCTAGCTTTGATTCCCCGTTAGAATAATGGAACCCAGTAAGTCTTTTAAAAAAGTCCGACAATGCTTCCTTGAAGACAATTATAAAAACAATAAAAGCTAACCAAGCGATATTGTCTGATAGAAAGTTGGTCACTACAGATACCCAACTTGGTATTTCACTTACTTCTTCTTTCATTACTGTTCTCTATCATATTGAAATGCCTAACGCTTATTAGACGACAAATTGTCGTCTAATAAGCGTTAGGCAATGCTATCATTTTCATACGAACCAAGCTAATAATCAAAAAGTTATGACACATGACGGCAAGTTAGGCTGCAAGATGTCGCCTAATGACGAGAATGAACAGTTATCAACTCATCGAATAAGTTTTAGTAGGGAAAACGCACGCCCCCTAAAATGTGTAGAGCATTTATTCTAAGTGACTTTGGGGCAAGGGCGTGTTTAAACTACCACTTTAAAAAGTGTGATCACTTTAAAAAGCTTATACGCTTTCTTAAAAGCATCTCGAAGACTGGGATTAATTCCACTAACTTGAATCCGATTCTTAAGGACTTTCAGTTTGAGCGAGTATTATGTTAAGAATGAGGCCAATAATAAGAATAAGATAATGATACAGATCACAATAATCAGTTATTTCCCACAGTTCCCCTCAATGTCCCCCCAGAAGGTTTTATTTTAAAATAAAGCCTTTAAAAACAATAATTTGAGAATTAAATAAGAATCCCTCTTAAGCAACTTGTTATACCGCTTGGTTGAGGCTAAAATGACCGAAACAAAGACCACTTAAGAGACCTATTACATGACCACTAGAATTTTAGCCGATGTTGCTGCAAGCATTACTGAGTTGAAAGCTAACCCTATGAAAGTTGCAACTAGTGCTTACGGTGAACCTGTTGCTGTACTGAACCGAAATGAGCCAGCATTTTATTGCGTACCTGCCGAAGCGTACGAAATGATGATGGACAGACTCGAAGATCTTGAACTACTAGCTATCGCTAAAGAGCGTGAATCTGAAGAGATCATTTCGGTAAATATTGATGACCTAGAAACTCGACTTTAAAAAGAGCGCTCTCAAAGAGTGGAAAAAGCTTGGCTCTACTCTGCAACAACAATTTAAGAAAAAGCTAATCGAGCGCTTAGATAACCCACGAGTTCCGGCTTCAAAGCTTTCTGGAGATGACAACATGTATAAGATTAAGCTGGGCCAATCGGGCTACCGTCTCGTCTACAAAGTTGAAGACGATGTCATAATTGTAACCGTCTTAGCAGTCGGAAAACGCGAACGTAGCGATGTTTACCGTAAAGCTATGAAAAGGTTAGATGATTGATTGCGGTATAACGAATGACATGGATTCCCCCTACCGAGGATCTGCCACACTTATGTGGTACTTAAATGCATCGGAGGCACCATGTCTGATTATTCTTATTTCTGCGGTATCGACCTAGCTAAAAA
>PJEL010003209.1_pt1 | contig 14239 bp, 11 predicted proteins | sample 1853271 | NCBI WGS metagenome assembly PJEL01 (sample SAMN08108733, study PRJNA415343) | Invertebrate metagenome, whole genome shotgun sequencing project. | host: Globobulimina | place: Sweden: Gullmar Fjord | collected 2015-08 | reverse complement strand
AACGCAGGAATCAAAAGAGTCAAAATCAAAGCTTCAGTCTTCCCGTAACACAAACCTTCCTTGAAAGTGACACCAGTCAAGGCAGCTCCAAGAGGTCCAACAAACCATGTTGTTGAACCATCCTGGAGCAAGGCATCCATGGTTGTTAGGCCATCACCTACATTCTGTATTGATACATATCCATATCCCAAGGTCCCCAAGAGCCAGAAGAATTGTAGCATGCGCTTCAGAGGTGTCACATACATATGTATTTGTTGCAATGCTATTCCTAATGCTGCAATCCCAGCAAGGCATACAGTGCCATCGTCAACAGGTAAAGATATAGGTGCGACAAGAGAGTGATGCAGACTCTCAACTACGCACGAAGCGGTCAAAATACTTATACAGACCCTGTACATCCATACTTCTACGAGATCGCTCTGTTCAACTTTCCAAGGCCCATACACCCCTTGGAACTCTTGCTCTTGGGCACGGGCGATACAACGATTCTTACGTCTCTTCTGTGATATATTACATCTTTTCATAGACGTTCGTTGACCAAGCAATGCGATACGAGTCGAAGAAGGAAGAGCCACATGGCACAATGACATGTGCCTCTGTTGTGCACGAGCCATGAGCTGAATTTCTAACGCTCTACGAATGAATTTACTTTTGTGGTATATATTTAATTGATGCATATCATATAACAATGCAATGTAGTTATTTTTGTCAATGTGACAAATGAGATTCCAGCTTTTGGAATGCCTTTTCGCCTTCAAGCTCTGCCTCATCAGGATCTGCTTCAACTACTCCCTTCACTTCTGGAATATAGTGCATCAACATGTTTTCAATTCCACTTTTGAGGGTGATAGATGATGATGGACACCCACTGCAAGCTCCCATCATTTTAAGTGTCACCACCCCACAGTCTTCGTCAAACTCACAAAAGACAATATCTCCACCATCCTCTTGCACTGCAGGCCGAATTCTAGTTTCTAAAAGCTCTTTAATCATTGCCACGACCTCACTATCATCGTCCTGAATCGTCATATCCGCAGAAGACGACGATTGTGAAGCGTCATACATAATTGGTTCATCTGCTGCATAAAATTCTGTAATGGCAGCAAAGATTTCAGGCTTCAACGTCGACCAAGAATGATCATCGCTTTTGGAGACTGTTATAAAATCAGTAGCAAAGAAAACTTGCTGCACTCCATCGATCAAAAACAGCTTTTTCGCAAGAGGAGATGCCATGGATTCCCGTGCACTTGAAAAGTTCATGCTCCCAGACTCCATCACTGGTTTCCCAGGGATAAACATCAAGCTGGTCGGATTTGGAGTATTCTGAGTCTGTATAAACATAGTGCGTTTCGAGGTATACTGACTGTCCAATCTTGCCAGAGATTGTTTTGTTTCAGTCATTATGTTTCGAAAACCACGTCCAACACAAGCTGGGACAGCCTCTCTCTCCAAGCATCCAATTGAACCAGCAATGCTGCTTAATACGCGTGTCTTGTCAGAATATTCTTCCATCTGATATATCATACGACGAGAAAGACGCCCCAGGCGTCTCGTGACGACCTGCATACGAGTGGTTTATTTTGCTTCTTCTCGGTCGGTTTCCCTGCACGCGTGCTTCAGCAGCAATGTCTCTTCTCTCTGCCTTGGAAAGATAGTATGATACTTTATTTTGCCGTTATAGAAATGGTTGCTGTGAATATAAGGACATTTCTTGTAGATAGGTTTCATTCAAGCGCTGGCCAGATGCATCATGGATCGGCCATGGATCCGGATCCGGAAGAATTGCATGCAATTGCAAAAGATTTGGACGATTCCATCGTCGTTTATTGTTAAAAAAGGTGTATATTGCATGGAGAGAAACTGGATTGATATAATTAATGGTTCAAGGCTCTTCTAGAAAGACACTTGCACGTCTTGTTGAGAGCAACCCGTGGGTATATGTGTTGAACCTTCCAGAGTTGGGTAGGGGTTTGATAAGTTCGACATGCATACCAAGAGGCACTGTAATTCACTCCGAGCTGCCAATTGTATCATGTTTACCCTTGGGGAAACACGGGTGCCGCGTGTGTCTTTCACCTAGCGGCTCTGGAGATGTTCCACAATGCTGTGATGATGGTGATATCATGTCAAAGCGAGGGTATGGGGCTGGGTCTCCATGGAGAAGGGTCGAGGATAGTTGTACATGGGATCCTCTCTTGGAATATACTGCCTCATCAGGTGAGAAATTTCCTCTCTTAGTGGCTCGCTTGGCTTGTATGCGGATGAGTAGGAGTGTATATGGGGATGACTGTGTGTCAGTTGACGATCGGGATATGGAGAATCTGTGTTTTGCAAACATTTCGCATATTCCGGATAGTTGGAAGGAATCTCACCAAGCATTGTTGCGATGTTTTCCGAACAAGAAGCATATAGAGAATTTGATTTCGGTTGAATGGTATACTGATATGATGAGCAGAGTGCATCCTAATGCATTTCGGGTTGATCTTATTGACACGGGAGCCCTGGAACAGGACTACGCAACTGCGCTGAGGAGAATGTTTGTCGAACAAGAATCTGAAAGTGGGAATGGAAGCGCTGTGTATTTGCTTTCGTCTTTGTTTAATCATTCGTGCTCACCCAATGTCGAACCAGTGTTTCCTCACAACAATCACATTGTTGAAATGAGGGCATTGAGGGATATTGAGAAGAATGAACACCTTTCTATATCTTACATTGACTCTAATCTATCGTATGAGGAGCGACAACACAAGCTTCTCCATGGGTATGGATTTCAGTGTCGATGTGAAAAGTGCTTGGAAGAGTCATTATGATAAAAACTCCTCAACCACCTTTTCCTTCTTTGTGAGCCTTGCCACCTCATCAGCCATGATCACGAGCTGTTGTTTATATCCTTCCCGCATATCTTCCAAGTCTGCTCTAAGCTCTTCTAATCTTTCCTCCTTCTCTCCAAGCAATTCTGTCGCAGCTGCAAGCTTTTTCCTCAAGTCAGATATTTCCTTGTTCTGTGAATTTAATAGTACTCTTGCAGCATTTGCTTCAGCAAGCTTCTGTTCAGCTTTCACCAGTTCATCCGATAAATGATCCCGCGTAGATTCTAATTCTTTAATTTTACGGCGAACACCATCCTCTGACTCGTCTATAGGTGTGCTGAAGTCATTTACTGGTACAGGTGCTGCATCAATACGTGGAGCACTGGACTGACGTGCATGTGCCTCATCTAATTTTTGTGTCAGGACACGGACATCTTCTTCCAATCCTCGAATAGTCTCTTTGAGGGTTGATTCTTTCGAAGTCATCGCTTCCAGCTGCGAATAAAACAACTTTTCTGTAGACTCGGAACTCTTTTCAATGGCTGCAAGCTCAGATTTTGCCTCTCTGAGCAACACATCAGCCTTGTCCCTCGCACTCTTTGCCTCAGATGCAATTCTCTCAGATTCTACAGAAGACTGTTGAGCACTTACAAGTTGTGATTGAAGCCCATCACTACGGATTCTGGCTTCTTCCTCGGATTCCCTGAGGCGTTCCAATTTTTTGACAATGTCTTGCTTCTCCGCCTCCAACTTTGCAATCTGATCCACAAATCTCTTCTCAGAGGCTATAGATCGTTGCTCTTGCTCTTCTATTTTTTCTCTCAACACGTCTATTTCCGCCAAAAGTGGAGATGTGGCCAGTTTCAGTTTGTTTTCAAAATCCTGCTGACGCACCTCTGCTTCTGAGCATGCTTCCTGGAGCACAGAAATTTCAGCAGAGAGCATATCTTCACGTTCATCTGCATTTTGTCGCTGCCTACGCATTTCTTCTCGAATACTTTCGATACTAGCTTGCAATGCTTCACATTTGCTCTCAGCATCTCTCAACTTCCTGGAAGCACCAGACTTTTCCATATTTTCCATTTTCCTCTCTGCTGCGATCAATTCTGTACGTAACTCTTTGATTGTCTTCTCGTGCTCAGATTTTAAGCTTTGAACCAGCCCATTTTGGTTGTCTTTGGAGGTCTCCACCATGCTCTCTAAATCCTCTTTTGCTTGTTCAAGGGCTGCAATGTGAGCTTTATCTGCAGTAATTGTTGTTTCCTGGCGGTCAACCTGGTCTTGTAGAGAGGAAACTTCTATGCGAAGTTGTTTTACCAATGTTTCCATTTGCAGCTGCTTTTTACTCAGGGCTTCACCTTCCTGCAGAATCTCCTCAATCTCAGCATCTTTTGTCTTGATCTGCTGCTGTAGAGTTGATGCCGCCTTTGCCTTATTTTCTAGAGCCATTTTTTCCTCCATCAATTTTTTATTTAGTTTTTCCATCTCTTCTAGCTTGTTTTGAAGACGTTGAGCGTTCTCATGGGTCTGAGTAGCCGCATGAGACGCACTCTCTGCCTCGTGCAAAAGCTCAGCCTGACGCTTCAACTGTTCTTCCCTCTGTTCCAATGTCCTCTCGAGATCCTGTATCCGACTTTGCTCAGAAGACTTGAATTCATTGCTTTCTTTACATTCTTTGACGGTGTTCAGGGCAGCCCCTTTTTTTTTCTTCCCTCCCTTTTTGGACTTGCGGGATTGCTTCCCTTCCTGCTGTTGTGGCGCAGCAGTTGCCTTCTTTTGTGACGTCTTTGATTCTTGTACATTCGATGTTTGTTTCAATTCAGAACCGCTCTGCTCCTTGGCAACAACATCCTCCTTGATGTTGTTAGGAGTCACCTCACTCGCTACAGGCTTCTGTTCCTCTTCCAACCTTTGTGCTGCCTCCGCCACATTCTCTGACGTTTCTATCTCTATAGGAAGTGGATTTACCTTGATTTCCTCACGACCATTAGTACTGGAGTCTTCCACATTCTCTTCTTCTGCTTCTTCTTCCTGTTGTTCTCCTACTTGCTCCTCTTCTTCTTCTTCTTCGTCTGCAACAAAGGTTTTGACAATATTGTCCAAGCCTCCAAACCAACCTACACAATCACAAATATAGTTTAAATCAAGATAATAATGACCAACGACAGTGATATGAACTCACTCTCATCCTCTTCTATCCCTCCTTCAGGCGATTCTTCCTTGAGAGAAGCGTCGATCGTTTGTTCCACGTCTTCTTTGAGCTTTTGCAAACGATCTCCAATATCTCCAAAATTTTCACTGATATTTGAGAAATCAAATCCACCAAAGCCAAAACCAGACATTGTCAAGCCGGTTGTCTGGGATCTCCCAACAACCTCGTTCAAGATTGATACGTTTCTTGACACTGGATTTATATTCTCCTACTTATTTCACACATATCTATATAGCTAAATATAATTGTGGCATCATGGGAGCGCCAGCACTGATTTGAAATTCAACAAGGCAAACAAAATGCAGGAAAACTCCTGGAACAAGATTGTGAGAAAATCATTACAAATGATAATAAATATGTACTAGCGCCTACTACTTCGGGTTTGCCTCGGATTGGAGAGTCGAATGCGGGTTCTTCTCGGGTTGATAGCGTGTTGCTCTTGCTCGTCTTCATCGTCCTCTTGTTGCCCACCAGAAACATACTCAGCAGATGATGCTTGTTCCTCAGATGTCTCTGCGAAACTCTCCTCTTGTTCTAATTCTTCATCTGATTCTTCTGATTCCGATACATAGCCTCTTCTCGTCGAATTCCGTGTACGAGCTCTTTCAGCTGGTCTTCCCCGAGGCCTTGCAGATGATGTTGTTCGAGTTCTCCTCTGTCCTCTGGTTGCTGGCCTCGAAACTTCCTGACTAGATTGGTCATCTTCTGAAGAAATCGATGGCTGACAAAACATTTCAACGTCTGCAATATCAGCAGTTCCATCCAGGACGGATGATAGATATTGAACCAGTCGCTTGGCATCCTCAACAATGTCAGAATCATCTCCATTGAACTCTGCTGCATTCTTGGCAATCAGCGACATATCATCTTTGATAGCAGATATTCTTCGATAGTAATTGCCTTGAAGTCGAGCTGAAATATCCGCCAGGCCGATTGGGAGGGCAACTATTTGATTGTAAAATTCTGGGATGAGTCGACGTGATTGATAGCAATCGCTCACAAGCGGGGCTACTTGGAAGATTTCCCATGCATTCTTCTTGGATGCCTCTCCTATACACTCAATCATACGAGAAACTATGGATGGCTCTATCTTTTCCTCGTCGTACATTCCCAACTCTACATCAATTGATCTCAACTCCCATGGCGAATGAGAGGACAGGTCAACAGAACCATTGTCCATTTGCCATTCTATCTCAAATCGTTCCCATAATTGGTCAGATTCTTCGTATGGATTGTCTGGAGCATGGAAATCGGAGAGTGTATCTGCCTGTATGGTGCCCCTGTACCATTTTTCTTCGTCATTCTCCCAAAACATAGTTTGACATTCTGCACCTGCTGACCACTGGTATGCAGCAGTCGCGTCAAACAACGACCGCAGTATGACGCAATCTGGAAAACCAGATATTGGAGAGTAAAGATTGAGATCAAATGCTTGGCCCTTGACTGGGCAGCCTGGGTCTATGAATTCCAATGTGAGTCTGACACCAGTACCCAGAGTCTCATCATCCCTTGCAATGAAGTATTTCAGGCTTCGAACCATACATGGCTCTGCTGGTCGAATACCTTCACCACCCAGAAGACTTTCCCATGGTGGAATATCCCCGTCTCCAGAGTCCTCTAGAGCATATTGATGGCCCTTGCGAATATACACAACTTCATCACCATGCTGAGGTACATAAAGGCCTTGCAGACGCTTTTCACTCAACATCCATGCATAATGTCTCATTTCTCTTGGCTCTGTGGCGGGCGTATCACTATTCCTTCCCCTCTTCCTTGTCCTGCCTCGCCTAGTTTGGGTAGGTCTTGATGGCCCTGGAGCATCCTCAGACATGTGTTCACTTGCCAATGACACATTCTCGGATGTTTCGGATTGGCTTTCAGATTCAGATTCAGATATTAATGTGTTCCTTACACGTACTCGGTTTGACTGACGTACGCCTTGTGCACCTCTAGTCCGTGCCATCTCTCTCCTCCGTAAACGCCTCTCTCGTTCCATCTGTTGGCGTACCCTTTGCTCCTCTTCAGTCATACCCCCAGGTTCCGCGGCGTCCATCTCATGGTCAGATTCCTGCATTCGTGCTATACGCTGGCTTTGCCGTGAAGGACGTAATCGCTGAGCATCACCGTCCTCATCTGATGACATGTCTGAATCATCTACAGTCTCCCAGAGTCTATCCATCCGGGCAGTTCTATTCGCAACATTTCTAGCATTATCATTACCAACGTCTGCATCTGGCATATCTATTCTCCTTTCATGCTCTTGGAGTCTCAGCTGAGCTCGCGTTAATGCTTGTTGTGCAGATTGCACTGATCCTCCACTGGCATATACTCTCCACTGAGCAGCAACCAATGTTGGAGATGCCATGACATATGCTGGCTGCTGGCCCGGTTGAATCCATGCAACATCACTCCAAGGCGAGGACAATAAATTTCTTTGTCTATATGCAACTTGAAAACCTTGGGGATATGGCGTTGCAGTTGCATCACACAACACAGCTGTCGCCGCACTAACATCAGCAGGTTGACCCGTTTCTACACTTCGCACAACCCCTTCATCATCGGTGATCAAGTCCTCATAATCATTTGAAAGGAACTGATCATACGGAGTTTTAGATAACCACGTTGGAGGAGTTCCAATGCCCACAACATGAAGCTGTCCAGCTGCATCTGCAAATGCAGCACATTGACCATCAGGACTCATAAATCCATCCACATATGCGATAGGATCGGGCCATTTCCTACCATCCGGTCGTGAATCAACACTATGAAAGATTTTCAACTTGGTGCCCTCTAGGATATCCCACACCACGATCTCACCAGAGTAGCTTGCAGTCATGGCAATCCTTGGATCATATGGATGTGATAAAACGACATGCACTGGTTCCTCGTGAATCCCCCCCAGCACAGACACTATATTTTTGTTTCTCAAAGAATATACAATAACTTTGAAATTCTGCACACTTGCAAGCACGAGAGAATCATCCGCATTCCATACAACTTGATCAACTCTGGGAGAGGGCCCCTTCCTACGCCTACGGACATCTTCCACAGGATCTGGTGCACGAAAATATGAATAAATCTTCCATGTATCTATTGGAACCAATCTTCTGTGATGCCCTCCTTTACCGGGCATCCAAATACACACGACACCATCTCTAGAAGCACTGGCAATCCATTGCCCAGAATGACTCATCTGTAACAGATACACATCAGAACTATGTTTATCACGCAACAACTCAACTCTCGACGCTCTTGCATTTTCTCCATCTTTCGCTGCATGCCATTCCCACACACATATATTGCTATTCGCAATACCAGCAATAATATGCCTCCCATCACTTGAAAAGAGTGCAGTACTCACTTTACAATCATCTTCCTCCTGTTCATGCTCACCTTCCCCAGCATCCAGTATATCTACATCTTGCTGAATATTTTGGTGTCTCTGTGTACGGCGCTGCCTTCCTTCCTCCATCTGTTGTTCGTCCCGTCGTCTCAATTGTATCGTATTCCCCTGCTCCCGTCGTCTATTCTGCCAATTCCATTCCAGAGTCACGCAGCTCCCATCTCTAATATCCCATACACGACACGTACCATCAAAACTTGAAGATAACAACTCATAATGACGGATTGGAGAGAAATTGAGTGCTGAAACAAGCTCTGTATGTCCTTGAAGTGTACCAAGCAAACTGCCAAACGCATCCGTACCCATGGCATCCATATCAATATTCCACAAGCGAATAGCACCATCTACAGACGCACTCGCCAATACTTTGTTGTCATGACTCACCGTCAGGTCACTCACTTCTTGCAAATGTCCACGACAACTACACAACAACAACCCAGTCCTTGCAGACCAAATCTTTGCCAATCTATCATCAGATCCAGTGATGATCAAATCACCACTTCTATTATATACTACACAATATGCAGCTAGAGAGTGACCACGCGTCGTGAATTGGTGTTTCCACTGATGCCGTGGGGTCAATCCAAGTCCTATGCCATCTCGGCATTCAACCTGGTATCCAGTCTCCCGCAACAATTGTGTATACACAAATACACTCTCTCCCTTGGCATTTCCATAGTGTCTACTCGGAAGTGACCTCAACATTAAAGGCGGAGCTTGTTCCAATTCTTTGCGATACAACACATTGGTGTCATCAAGGATACCACGATCCAAAAAACTCACCCTCCCGTGAAACCAATTCGGAAACCGTGTCTGCAACAATCCCATCGCATCCATCAGCGCATGCGTAGGGATATGCCCAAACCTCCTCTCCACATCTCGATACCCTTCATTCCACTCCTGCCCACGATAATCAGTCCTCTGAGGCAGCAGCCCACGTTCCATTGCCTTCTCTGACAGCACTGCCCCCATATCCTCCATTCCATCAATTCCATGCAGCGCATGCACCATTAAAAACATCATCTCTCTAGTTCGTTCTAGATCATGAGCCATCGTATCAGGCATCCCTTCAATACGATCCGAGAAATGTTCTCGTTGTTGAATTTTCAAATCTCGATGTTGTTCCAACGCATTCTCTCGAGGTTCCCCCGACGTACTAGCCTCAATTCTTATATCTTTTGTTTGACATTGAGATACTTCCATGGAGTTTGGCGGGGGACCGTCCTCCGTCTCCACCACCATGGCGTGTCTCTGTCCGTTTTTTCAATCTATCAATTCTCACTCACTCTATGGTTCAGTCTATGTATAGGCAAGTAATATAGATTGAATATAATGTCTCATGTAATTCTGATATCATCAAGGTATACTCATGTCGAGTGTTTTCGACACAGTTGATACAGAACAACGGTACCATGAGGTACAACTGACACAACTGACATGCACGTGTTTCAACTATCCGTCGTGATTACAGAGTCGATTCCAGCTCAATGTGCATGATGAGAGTTTCAGTCACACAGGTGTCATCATGGTCATGTGATGCGCATCGCGGTAAATATTTTAAAATGTTATCTAGATAAGATTTTACAAAATTCCAGAAAATAGTATTTTTGTTTTCACTCGTCTCTAGCGCTACATACGACACTACCACGACAGTACTTGATACGTTTGATATATAAAAACCACATAGTATATGGTACACAAATAGATACTGTTGCTGTGATTGTTGTCGGAAAACTCTCTGGCATTTAAAAAACAAATACCGGTACATAAATGATTAATGTGTTTGTCGAAGCTCTGGGACTTGTCGCTATTGCATATGCGACATTTGCTGTAGTGAGTTTTCTAGAAATTAGGAATAAATATCAAGGGTCTGAGACGTCTCTGGAAGAACACAAGGGTAGACGAGGTGTCTCTCTTTCTCAAGAGGAGAGGAACGACGAAGGATTTCTGAGAAATCAGGAGCAAGAAAAGGGAAGTTTAAAAGGTAAACAGAAAAAGAAGAGAGGTCGTAAGAAAGGGGGTGCTTCTGTTCCAAGGGCGTGTCTTCCTCTGAGGTGCTGTCCTGGACCTTCTCTACGTGCTGTGCTGTAGATTGTTGATATTGCAAGAAATACAGTACACAGATAGGACCACAAATCGCGCTTTTTTTTTTTACACATTCTCAGATACATATCTGTATAGAAGAAACCAACATAGTTTCAATGGAACCGAGGCAAGAGGAAAGGGTATTGATGATGCGAGTGGTGTCGCCGTTGAAAACATCACTCTATGTATTCAATGGATCTGTTGGTATTCTTGGGATGATGATGGCCATTTATGCCGGGATCTTGTTTGTGACATACCATAGGACTGGGTTGATTGATGATGCACCCGCGAGACCATGGTCTCTGTATGTGATGGGAAGTATTGGAGGGCTTATGATACTGACATCGGTGACTGGATGTGCTGGGACTGCAGCTCGTGTGACTCGAGGAGGGATTCGTACAATATCGACGCATGTTGGAGTCCTTGTGGTCACAATCTGTGTTCAATCTATAGTGAGTATACTGATCTTCTCAAAGGATGCTGAATGGAAGCATCATCTTCCAGAGGATCCGTCTGGATTTTGGACACTGTTTTCAGAGTATTTAACCAGACACGAACAGCAAGCCAAATTGGCGTGTATTAGCTTGCTGTGTATGGAGCTTTTTGGACTGTCACTTGTATTGTGGCTCCGTTCCTTGTATGAAGAAGTATATCAAGAAATGATGTATGATGTAGAAGAGCAACGGGAGAGGGAACGACAGGTATTGGGAGATGCAGCTCAGCACTCGTATGAAGGAGGTGTGGCGTCTGTGTGGAATGCTCGTGCTCATTCAAAGTATGGTATAGAGAGTGGGAGACTGCGACAAGAGGCTGATATGATGCAGAGTGTTGTTACTCCCCTGTTGGGTGATGATTGATTGGATGAATGTACATTATACGTGTCAGATTCTTTTTGTAATGGATACATATCTAGTAGTAGTAGCAGTAGATGATGATGATCTTACAGTCATCAGGTTTCTTTACCAAAGAAAGCCACCTGTATACACATGTAGTAGGTGCCATCATATCTTGGAATTGCATGCATGTGCAAAGTGATCATGATCACTTGAAAAGACCCCCGCCTTTTTTTTTTTTTGCTCTGGTAAAGCCAAGTCGCTTGCATGTGGCGTCTATTCGCATTATTAAACCTAAAGAAATATTAAAATCAACTTCTTGCCAACTCTCTCTGTCGAGAGACAATGGTGTCGTTTAAAAATTGGTTCTCATTCCTGGGATCCTCTCGGAAGGAGGCATCTGCTCGAGAACGACTCAAGGGACGGAGTCGTTTTGTTGGACAAAATTCTTCTGCTTCTAGTACGAGTAGTGATATAGAATCTGGTGCTATCGCAAGGTGGGTTGAGTGGTGTCTATGTATGAGCTCACTGCTGCTGTGTTAAGGTTTATTCTGACTGACTGACTGACTGACTGAATCGTGTTTGAATCTGTTGCAGACATGATGAGCATATCAAAGTTGGATGGGCGAGGATGCGAGGGAGACGGTCGTATAACGAAGATAACGTATATTGTAAGATTGCTACCGTTGATGGAGACGGAGAATGTGGGGAAATAGTGTGTGTTGGAGTGTTTGATGGACATGGGGGGCCCAAAGCATCAGAATACGTGCAAAAGCACTTGTTTGAAAATATTCTTTCGAGTGAAAGTTTTCCTGCTGATGTGTTCAAGGCTATCGAAGATGGTTTTGTGTGGACAGACTCAAAATATAATAAACTTGATGAGAGGCAGAGGAATGACGATGGATGTACTGCCACTGCAGCAATGATGATCCATGATACCTTGTATGTATCGCATGTAGGAGATTCTAGAGCAGTACTTGGACAGAGACGGAAGAATTCTGAAGATGTTATTGCGATTCCTTTGACAGATGACCACAAGCCTAATAGGAGGGATGAACGCTCGAGAATTGAAAATGTTGGTGGTACTGTCATCCATGCTGGAACGTGGAGAGTGAGTGGTGTACTTGCGGTATCTAGGAGCTTTGGTAATAGATTAATGAAACGGTTTATAGTGGCACATCCTGAAATCAGGCAAGATACTCTGTCTCCTCAGACGAGATGTTTGATTGTTGCAAGTGATGGACTATGGGATGTATTTTCAAACCAAGATGCTGTGGATGAGGCCCTCAAGTATGGAAATGCGGAGAAAGCTGCAGGAGAGATGATTAAAATGGCGTATGATAGAGGGTCGTATGATAATATCTCGTGCATTGTGTGTTATTTTGACTATCCAGTTGCTGAAGAAGAGGATGGAACAGATACTTCTTCTAGGGCACCGGTGAGGGCATCGGATACTGTTTTAAGTCTTGATGTCAATAAACACCATATGTATTGATTCATCGATTGATAATTATTGTTTACATCGAACGATCGAGATTGTAATTGGAATACCTTACATGATGACATGGCATTCGGTTCTTGCTGTCAGTCTCGTGGTGGCATATTTACTATCATTGGGGCAACGGCAGCCTCTTCCTAGTAATCTAACTGTTGATGTTTTGGATACCGGGATGAAATATCTCCATCCAAGGTCCCTTGAGTCGAGAGTTTCTCATAACTTTGGGAGCTTGGTGAAGAGATTGTTTACAGGGATACAAGGTCCTGAAAGCATGTATGTACTCGATGATGGAGGGCAAGCAAAGGGTTTTGTGATGGATAGGTATGGATATCTGTATTCTGGGGATATACAGACGGGAGAGGCTCATATGGAGGCTTATACTGGTCCTGGACGTCCCCTTGGGTTTCAAGTGTTGGGAAAGACTGTCATCATCTGTAACGCTTTGATAGGACTGGTATCTTTCGATCTAGAAACAAAGAAGATTTCCGTGTTGTCTAATGGATATACGGTTCAAGGAATACATGAACCCGTTTCGTATGCAAATGATTTGGATGTTGATGAGGCAGCGTCTGTTGTTTACTTTACGGATTCAGCCAAGATACCTCCTGCTCTCAATCGACACGGCTTCTACGATACAATGAAGAGTTATATGCTATCTGCATTGTCTGGAAGAGCTACTGGAGCATTGCTACGGTATGATATGGAGCTAGGTGAAACGACTCTCTTGATGAGTAATCTCCATTTTGCAAATGGAGTTGCTGTGAGTGAGTCGGGAGATTATGTATTGGTTGCGGAGACATCTGCCCTGCGAGTGGTCAAATACTTTGTTTCAAATGGATCTTCTGAGATTCTTATAGATTCGTTGCCGGGCTATCCTGACGGGTTGTGTCGATCAGAAGATGGGACATTTTGGGTGGCACTGATTGTTCCCTGTACCAGCCGGTCCTTTATGTTTCAGGTACTCAAGAGCCCATCTCCGGTTCGATGGATACTTTCATGGATATTTAGTATGTTTGGAGAAATTTTGAGACTGCCGAAGCTACCCAAGGCGGGAATAGTATTACAAGTGAATGGAGAGACTGGGATGATTATGAGAGCTCTTGTGGATAACAAGGGAGACATGGTGTCTGGGGTGTCCGGGGTCTATGAACATAATGGGACACTATACCTTGGACATTTGCAGTATGACTATGTTACATCGGTTACATTATGATGATGACAACCTTGGGAGTCGTTTCATTCGTTTCTTCCAGAAGCGGCGTGGCTTTGTCTTTTGTTGAGATACATCTGAAGGTTTCTCTGGCTGTTGTTGCTTCTTCTTCTCTGGCTGCTTTACTGGCAATGGTTCTGGTTCCTTTGCTGTCTGTATTGACTTTTTGGATGTATATTCATGTATCA
>PJEL010003207.1_pt1 | contig 14248 bp, 3 predicted proteins | sample 1853271 | NCBI WGS metagenome assembly PJEL01 (sample SAMN08108733, study PRJNA415343) | Invertebrate metagenome, whole genome shotgun sequencing project. | host: Globobulimina | place: Sweden: Gullmar Fjord | collected 2015-08 | reverse complement strand
AACCACTGTTTCGTCCTCTTGCCTCCTATCTATCTGATCCCCTCAGGCGTTTTCAGCTTTCCTCACGTTTGGCAGACCTTTATGATCAATACATAATCTATCGTCCTGATTTTATTGCTTCCTGGGAAAAAGGTGGTGATCCGGAAAATTGGCAAGCCGCTTTGTGGTACCGGTTGGCAGAACGTTTTGACCAGGGGCACCGGGGGGATTTGCTTAGTACTTTTTTGGAAATTATGGAGTCTGGTGTTCCGGCCGGTTTACCCAGACGGGTCACTGTTTTTGGTGTTTCAAGCCTTTCTCCGTTTCACCTGGAAGTGTTTCACGCCCTGTCAAGGCATGTGGAAGTGAATCTGTTTTTTGTCAATCCCTGCCGCAGTTGGTGGGCTGATATTTACTCGATACGTGAAATTGCACAACGCGTGGCAAATAAGGACAAAGAGGCTGAGGAGCTCTATCTCGAGTCCGGCAATTCACTGCTTGCCTCCATGGGCCATCTGGCCCGGGATTTTCTCGTTTTACTGCAGGAGCATCACTCTATTGAGCATGAATTTTTTCAATCCCCCGAACCCGTCAATCTGCTCTGCTCTATCCAGGGTGATATTCTCGACCTTGCTGATGGCAGCAAGGCGGCACACGATGATTCCATAGTCATTCATTCCTGCCATGGGCCTATTCGGGAGGTGGAGGTGTTGCAGGATCATCTGCTTAGTTTGTTTGAAAAAAATCCTTTGCTTTCTGCCCGGGATGTCATTGTCATGGCCCCGGATATTGAGCCATACAGCCCTCTGGTGTCAGCGGTTTTTGGGCTGGATCGGCATCATCCTCACTTTATCCCATACACCTTTGCTGACCGCAGTATGGCCGCAGACAGTGAGCTTATTGACGCCTTTTTTGCCCTGCTTGATCTTGGCAGCGGTCGGTTGCAAAGCCATGCGGTGATGGATGTGGTGAAAACCCCTGTTTGCCGCCGTAAGTTTGCCCTGAGTGAGGCGGATTGTCTGCTCATCGAACAATGGCTTGACGAGGTTGCCGTCCGTTGGGGTAAAGATGGCACGACAAAGCAAGATCTAAATCTTCCTGCCCATGGTGAAAATACCTGGCAGGTTGGACTTGACAGATTGCTGCTTGGCTATGCCATGCAGGGTGAGGAGCGGCTTTTTGCCTCCATTTTACCCAGTTTAAAGATTGAGGGAAGCGACACCGAGGTTCTTGGCCGCCTGCTTGAGTGCGTCACGGTTCTTTTTCAGAGCCTGGATGTTTTGCAGCAGGAGCGATCCCTTGATCAGTGGGGTCCGGTGCTGCAAGAGGTGGCAGATTCCTGCCTCCTGGCTTATGAGAAGGATTCCCAGAGCCTGCGTGATGCCTTGCTAAAACTTGGGGAGTTTTCCTCCCAGGCAGAATTTTCAGAAAAGCTCTCCCTGCAGGTGATTCGTTCCTGGCTTGACCAGGCTTTGCGACAGGAAAAGTCACCCCATGGCTTCTTAAGTGGCGGGGTGACCTTCTGCTCATTGCTGCCCATGCGGGCTATTCCCTTTAAGGTTGTGTGTCTGCTCGGCATGGATGATGGCGTTTTCCCCAGGCCAAGCTTTCCGGTCAGTTTTGATTTGATGAGCCAGGACCCAAGGCCCGGAGATCGCAGTCTTCGCCTTGACGACCGCTATCTTTTTCTTGAGGCTCTCCTGTCAGCCAGAGAGCAGTTGTATATCAGTTACACCGGGCAATCAATGCGTGATGACACCACCCTGCCTCCCTCGGTGCTGGTCAGCGAGCTGCTTGACTATATGGAAAAGGTTACCGGCGAAACCGAGGCGCTGGTTACCAGGCACCGGCTGCAGCCTTTTCATCCTGATTATTTTCTGGAGTCGGCAGTCACCAGGAGTTATTCTTGGGAAAATTTCCAGGCTGCCCAGCAACTCATTCAGGGGCCTGATTCCGATGCCGGTTTTTGGCACCAGCCGACCATGGAACCAGCCCAAGTGGATCGGGAGATTGAGCTGGATGGTTTTACGGATTTTTTCATCCATCCTGTCCGTTTTTTTTGCCGCAATCGTTTGGGTATTCGTCTTACTGCAGCAGGTCAATTAGCTGACGACAATGAACCTTTCTGGCTCGATGGTCTTAATCGCTATCAGCTTGAGGTGGAGATTGTGGAGAACTTTTTGCGGCAGGGAGATACTCCGTTGTTCTCCGTGGCAAAAGCCAAGGGACTCCTGCCCCACGGTAAATCAGGGGAAGTTGCTTTTGCAGAGGTGCAGGAAGATATTGCCGGCTTTTGCCGGCAGCTGCAGGAGCGATCAGCTGAGTGCCGGGATGAACTTATTGTCTCTGTGCAGATGAACGATTTTTTGCTCAGCGGACGTCTTACAGGCGTGACCGATGATGGTTTGCTGTTTGCCCGCCCTGCAAAACTAAAGGGCAAAGATGTGCTGCGGGCCTGGATACAGCACCTGATGCTTTGTCAGGTAGAAGATGAAATCCCTAAGCAAACGGTGCTTATGGCAAAAGATCAGCTTGTCACCTTTGACCAGGTGGAAAACAGCAGGGAGGAACTGGAAAAGCTTGTTTCTCTCTATCTGCTTGGACTCAGGCAACCGCTGACTTTTTTCCCGGAAACATCATATGCTTTTGCCCGCAACGCCTGTGGGGGTAAGACCGAAAAGGCCTGGAAGGATGCGCGCAGCGCCTGGCAGGGTACCAGCTTTAGGCCCGGAGAATGTGATGATGAGTATCTGAAGTTTCGCTACCAGGCTACCGACCCGCTTAACGACACTTTTGCCCGGCTTGCCCTTGAAATTTTTGAACCAATAATTGAACACCATGTAAAGTAGAATTGATAAAGCCGAATTAAGCGGCGCGGGGCATTCGCTTCAATCGATAAGCGAGAGTGATCGAGACATCGAGACTTATACCCCTCAAGGGGGTACTGAAAAGAGTACCCTTGCGGTATAAAAAAAGTTTTTCAGGAGGAAGAAAATGGCAGAAGGCAGCTTGAAAAAAAGATGGCTGGCATTTCCCCGTTGGCAACGCTGGTCATTTGTCAGCAGCTTGCTGCTCTCGTTTTACACCATTTTGGGCTTTTTTGTCCTGCCAGCTATTGTCCGCAGTCAGCTTGAAACAAAACTAACCGTGGCCCTGCATCGGCAAACCACGGTGGCCGAGGTGAAGATCAACCCTTTTACCCTGCAGTGTGCGGTGAATGGCTTTCAGATACTTGGCAGGGATAATAAGGCTGATTTTGTTGGTTTTGATCCCCTTCAGTTAAATGTGCAGACTGCCTCTCTTTTTAAACTGGCCATAATCGTTAAATCCATTTCCCTGGTTAATCCCTCTGTCAATGTGGCCCTTTATGAGGACCTGAGCTGGAATTTTTCTGATTTGCTTGTCAAGTCTGACGATGTTAAAGAAGTGGAGGAAGAAGAGCCTAAAAAACTGCTTTTTTCAATAAATAATATTGAAATTATTGGCGGGAAATTTCGTTTTGATGATCAGGTCGAGAAAATGACCCATGATATTACTGACCTGCATCTTGCCATTCCCTATGTGTCTGATCTGCCAAGTGATATTGAGATTTTTATCCAACCGGCCTTTGAGGCGGTGGTCAACGGCACCGCCATTGGCATGAAGGGGGGCAGTAAGCCCTTTCATGCCTCCCGTCATTCTGAAATTGATATCAATTTTACTGATATAGATCTGACAAAATATCTCACCTATCTACCGGATGATTTGGGTTTTTCCGTTCACAGTGGCTTGCTTGATCTGACCCTTGCCTTTAACTTTTTGCAGCATGAGGATGGTAAACCTGCGGTAAAAATTCAAGGCACTGTGGGGCTTCGCGAAGTGGATATCCGAGACCGCCAGGACCAGCCCATTCTCTCATTTCCTGAAATGACCGTTGATGCTGACCGGGTCCACATTATGCGCAAAGAGTTCCATCTTAGTCGGTTTTTCTTGCGTGAGCCCTCGCTTAGCGTGGAGCGCTTGAAAAACGGTGAGATAAATCTGGCCACACTCTTTCCTGCTTCAGGCGAAGAGGAGAAAACAGCAACTGCCACCGGTGATCCGTTGCTATTTACACTGAAAGAGGCGGTTATTGACAAGGCAACGATTCATTTCACCGACCAGACAGTTGCCGGCCCTTTCCAAACAACCTTGCAACCACTCAATATTCAGGTGGATAATTTCAGCACAGCCTATGAAAGTAAGGCGGAGTTTCTCCTTGCCTTTGCCAGTGAAAGCGGTGAGGAAATCGAGGTCAACGGAGGCTTTTCTTCTCTGCCACTGCAGGTTAATGCCGCCCTCAGTGTCAGAAGTGTCAAGCTAGACAAATACCGGCCTTACTATCAAGGGGCACTTGCCGCGGAGCTTAAGGCCGACAAGATTGATGCCAGGGCTAACGTTGAATTTGCCCCGGAAAATCATATTTTCATGGTGACTGCTGCCGGGCTTGATATCGGCAACCTCACTGTTGCTGGCGATCGGGTAGGAGAAAAAATTGTCATTCCTCATTTTGCCATAAGTGACACAACCTTGGATTTGACAGAGCAAAAGGTGTTTGTCGGCCAGTGCGCAAGCAGTGACGGGGTGATACCGCTCATCCGCCGCAAAGACGGTTCGCTTAATGTTTCTGATTTTCTGGTCAAGGCCGACTCGGAAGAGCAGGCTGTAGAGCCTTTGGAAGATGGGGATGATGCCGCGGGCCAATGGATTTTGGTGGCAAAGAATATCGATTTTACTAACTACAGCAGTACCTTTACTGACCAGGTTCCAGATGAAGCCGTTCTGTTTACCGTGGATAACCTCGGTTTAAGTGCGGCAAACATTACCAACGGGCAGGATGAAAAGGGCCGTGTTGATCTTGATTTGCGTTTAAATGAAACAGCGTCTGTAAAGGTTGGGGGCAGTATAAGCCTTGCTCCTCTTGGCCTTGCCCTTGACATTGGCATCCAGGGCCTGCCCTTTAAGGCCGCACAGCCCTATATTGACGGCAAGGTAAATGCTATCATCGGCACAGGTACGGGAGGGCTCACCGGTTCCTTGTCCCTTGCTCGGGCCGATGAAGATTTTGCAGTGAATTTTCATGGCAATGTGGACAGTCAAAAGTTGTCTCTGCTGGATTTGAAGGCGGAAAAGGTGCTCTCCTGGGAGAGTTTTTTGATACGGGAGCTTGATGTAACAACCAAGCCCATGCATGTTTCCATGGAAACCATTGTTGTTGACGGGGTAGAGTCTTTTGTCAGTGTCAATGAAGATGGGCAGCTGAACCTGGCAAGCCTTGCCGCAGACGATGGAGGTGAAACAGGCGAGAAGCCGGAAGAAGAGCCTGTGGCGCCAGAAGAAGCTGGGGAGCTGGTTGTTGAGATTGCAAAGGTAGAGCTGTTAAACAGCAGTTTTGATTTTAAAGACCTGCAGGTGTCTCCACCATATTCCACTTCTTTACGAGATATCCAGGGGCAGGTCACAGGGCTTTCTTCAGGCAAAGATGTTTTTGCGGATATTGATATATCAGCAAAACTTGACCGCCATTCGCCCATGACCATCACCGGCAAAATTCATCCCTGGCAGGATTTTTTCACTGATCTGACGGTGGGGCTCCATGATGTTGAACTGAGCCCCATGAGCCCCTACAGTCTTAAATTTATTGGCTATCCTTTGTCAAAGGGCAAGTTGAGCCTTGATCTGCATTATCTGGTTGATGGCAAAAAGCTCAGTTCAGAGAACAAGGCATTTATTGATCAGATTACCCTGGGTGATTTTGTCGAAAATGACACTGCAACCAGTCTGCCGGTGCAGCTTGCCATTTCCCTTCTGAAAAACCGGGCCGGTGAGATTGATCTGAGTATCCCGGTCTCAGGTGAGTTGGATGACCCGGAATTTTCAGTGGCCGGGGTGGTCTTTACCGTGATAAAAAATTTACTGGTCAAGGCGGCCACGTCACCCTTTGCCTTGCTTGGCTCACTGTTTCCAGATAATCGCGATTTTCTCTTTGTGGAGTTTGATCCGGGTGTCACAGATGTGGTTGGCAGAGACGATGAACAGTGGTCTGTTTTTGCCAAGGCCATGTATGACCATCCAGCTTTAAAACTTGAAATTACAGGTTTTGTGGACCCGGAAACAGACAGGACGGTTATGACCAAGATGAATTTTGACCGACAGCTCAAGGTTCAGAAATTAAAGGATCTTGTTAAGAAAAAACAGGCTGTTTCTGATGTGGATGAGATTGTCATCAACCCGGAGGAATATGAGAAGTATCTGAAAAAGGCCTATAAGGCTGCCACCTTTAAACGACCGCGAAATTTTATCGGCCTCTTAAAAGGACTCCCTCCGGACCAAATGGAAAAGCTCATCTACGAACATATTGTTATTTTAGACGATGATCTTCATCAGCTTGGAATGGCCCGGGCATCAATCATCAAAGATTATCTGGTTGAAAACGGACCCATTGAGCCGGAAAGAATCTTTTTGCTGCAACCACAAAACAGTCAGCCTGATGAAGATTTACCGGTGCAGAGGGTAGAGATTGTCGCCAGATAAATCAAATCAGCAGCGCCGGATGATGGCTATTATGATCAGGCCGCAGTCAGGTCGGGCTGCTCAATGCCATACCGACTGATTTTGCGGCGAAGGGTATCTTTTGAAATATCCAGTTCCCGGCAGGTTGCCATGCGACGCCAGTTATTTCGTTCCAGGGACTGCAGGATAACCATTTTCTCAGCCTGGGCCATGGTCATGGCTGAATTTGGGACGATAGTGGTCAGTACACTTTTGTCTTTTGGTTTAAATGGGTCAGGCATGTGCTCCGGCTGAATCAGACCGCCCTGGCAGAGGATAAAGGCATATTCAATTATATTTTCCAGTTCCCGGACATTGCCGGGGAAGTCATGACTCAGCAGCAGGGCTAGGGCTCGATCATCCATACCGCCGATCTCTTTGTTTCTGGTATGGTTGAATTTTTCAATAATGTGATCCACCAGTACCGGAATATCTTCTTTTCTTTCTCGCAACGGCGGTATTTCCAGCTTGACCACATTCAGTCGGTAATAGAGGTCATCCCGGAAGAGCCCCTCCTGCATCAGGGCGTCGAGATCACGGTTGGTGGCCGCAATAATTCGCACATTGGCAGAAACCGGTGAGGATGAGCCCAGCGGTTCATACTGCTTGGACTGGATAACCCTGAGGAGTTTAACCTGGACGGCCAGGTTGATGTCGCCGATTTCATCTAAAAACAGAGTGCCTTTCTCTGCTGCAGCGAATCTACCCTGACGATCCTTTTTGGCGTCAGTAAAGGCACCGGCCTTGTAACCGAATAGTTCCGATTCGAGTAAGGTGTCAGGCAGGGCGCCGCAGTTAACCGCCACGAAAGGTTTACCGGCTCGCTCGCTCTGTTCGTGAATTGCCTTGGCCATCAGTTCCTTGCCTGTGCCGCTTTCTCCAAGCACTAGAACATTACTCTCACTGCGTGCGATGTCGGGTAGGATTTCAAAAATTCGCTGAACCGATGGGCTTTTACTGATCAAATCGCCAACCTGAAATCTTGACAGCTGTTTGCGCAGAGCGGCAATAAGGGTAAGATCCCTGATGCTTTCCACCCCTCCGATAATATTGCCTAGACTGTCCACCAGCGGGGCGGCACAGATACTCACCGGCAAACGTTTTCCATCTGCGCCCATTATAGTTATTGAACGATTTGATTCGGGTTTTCCGGTACACATGCTGTGGGCAATGGCACAGGTTTTTCCGCAGATGCTTGCCTGGAATATATCACTGCATGATTGGCCAATGGCATCGGCCGCTGCCACTCCGGTGATTTTTTCGGCAGCTCGGTTGAATGAGGTGATTTTCCACTGGCGGTCTACGGTGAACACACCATCGGCAATACTGTCGAGAATTAACCCCCGGCCTTGAACACTGGAAACATTTCTAAAAACCTGGACTCCGCCCACCACAGCTCCGCTGGGATCTCTTAAGGGGGTGGTGTTGATGTTGGCCGGGATCCGTTTTCCTGCTTTATTGGTGATAAACAGCGCTCTGTTATAAATTGGTTTTCCATGGCGGATACTTTCAGACAGCACGCATTGGTCACAGGAGCTTGACTTAAACACTTCCCGGCAGGGTCTGCCTAAGACCTCATGGCGTTTGAAACCGGTGAGTTTTTCCGCCGCTTTATTAAAGGAGGTAATTCGCCATTTGCGGTCAACGCTGAAAACTCCATCGTTGATACTGTTTAAGACGAATTCTGAAACCGTTTTGTCGTCATATGCTTCTTGGGTGCTGGGGATAGACTGTTTGTCTATGGACAGTAACCACTTAACGTCGTGGTCAAAGGAAATTCCGTATCGTGAGAGTTTGGGGCCCGTTGCACGCCACTTGACTTCTCCAGAGGCCATGGTGCTATTTTCAGCCCCAGTCAGGCTGGCTGGACGTAAAAAGAGGCGCGTGCCAGGTGAAAGATCGGCCTTAGTGGTTATTTGGGCTCCAAGATGATGGAGATCGACACTTGTTGCGCTGTGTTTTTGCGACTCATCATGGATAGAAAGAGTAAAGGGCAGACGAAAGGGAAAACGTTGGATAGAGCGCCGGTTGGTTGGAAATCCTTCATTCATAGCACTTCCTTCATGAAAATGACACCCAATAGATGGGTTAGGGCTTAAACCGGTACTTATTATACCAGAAAAAATATAAAAGGTAAATTATTTGTTGTAATTAAGATGCAAGATATTTGTTATAACTTTTTGTGTCAAAGAAGGGTGAAATTAAGCCGGGGATGACAGGGGGGCTGTTTTTAGCTCGTTGGCCTAGGCGCTGCTTGGATCAGGAGAGTTGGCCACACAAAAAAGTGTAGGCCTCTACTGGCTTAATAGTGCCCCATTTTGTAATTAAAATATTGGGTGCGTTGTAGTCAAAGGGCTTGTCGTGAGTCCTGGATCGCTAAGTTGGCTTAAATGAACTGTTAGTGGTAATTTTTAAAAACAAGAAGAAGGGGTGTTGTGTCTTGTTGAAAAATAAAGCACTATTGAAGGCATGAGTCAAATTTCACACTATCCATTGTCCGGTGTCCACGTCATTGAAGCCAGTGCCGGTACCGGAAAAACCTATACTATTTCCAGCCTTTTCCTGCGCCTGCTCTTGGAAAAAGGGCTGTCGATCCGACAGATTCTGGTGGTTACTTATACCAGGGCCGCCACTGAAGATTTGCGGGTGCGGGTGCGACAGATGCTGCAGGACTGTTTGCATGCCTTTGAGAGCGGTGAAGGCGCAGACGCCTTCCTCTGTGATCTTCTTGAAAAGGTGTCGGACCATAGCCAGGCCATGCGGCATCTGGTCCACTGCCTGCATAATTTTGATGAGGCCGGTATCTTCACCATACATGGTTTTTGCCAGCGGATGCTCAAAGAAAATTGCCTGGAGAGTGGAGCGCTTTTTGATACGGAACTGGTGCCTGATCTTGATGATCTGCTTCATGAAATTGCTGCTGATTTCTGGCGCATGCAGACTGGCAAGTTCTCTTCATCGTTTATTGCCTTTTCCCGTAAAAAGCTCCATCCTGATCGTCTTTTTTCTCTGCTTAAACAGGTCCGCCCCGGTCAACGTCTGTTGCCTGCAGTTGATGGGCAGTTGCTGGAGCAGATTGCAAACGATAATCTGTTGTCCAACGTGGAGCAAGAGCTGGCAACGGCCCTAGAGAAAATGTATGGGACCTGGCCCGGGGTAAAGGAGCAGGTTAGCGCACTTTTTCTTGATAGCACAGACCTGAAAAAAACCTCCTATAAGCCAGAAAACCGTCGGGTGCGGCTTGCCCAGACGGATGACTTCTGTCTGACGGGGGCAGCCGGAGCCGGGGATATTTTTGATAATTTTAGAAAATTTACCGCTGACAGTCTGGCTAAAGGGACGAAAAAAGGCGGCGTTGTTCCGGTTCATCCCTTTTTTGATCTCTGCCAGGAGGTTTATGACAGGTATGCCAAGTTGCAGGATCTTTTTAGGCACTGCTTAATCGGTTTGCAGCAGCAGGCAGCACACTATGGGGCCACAGAATTCGTGCGGCGTAAAACGGTGCGTAATGTCTATGCCTATGATGATCTTCTCCTGCGGCTGCAGGAGGCCCTGGCCGGAGTGGATGGCAAGAAGCTTGCCCGTCTCATTGGCAAGAGATATCCGGCAGCCTTGATTGACGAGTTTCAGGACACCGATCCGGTGCAATATGACATCTTTTCAACCGTGTATGGTAACGGAGCAGGTAAACTCCTTTATATAATCGGTGATCCTAAGCAGGCCATTTATAGTTTTCGCGGGGCGGATATCTTTGCTTATCTCAGGGCTGTTAAGGGGGTTGATTCTCCTTTCACCCTGAGTGATAATTATCGTTCAGAGCCGTCATTGATTACTGCGGTCAATACCCTTTTTTCCTCAGGGCAAAATCCATTTGTCTATGAAGATATCTCTTTTTCTGTCGTTTCTGCCGGAGAGATACCCCGCAGAAAGATTCTGACTATTGACGGGGCGAGCGAGGCTCCTTTTCAGCTCCGGCAGATAAGGCGAAAGGAAGGTGACCCGCCAGATAAGCTTTTGTCAAAGCCTGAAGCTGAAAAAAGAATTCTTGTTGACCTGGCAAGAGAGATCAGTCAACTGCTCAGCTTGGGACAGGACAAGAAGGCCATGATCGACAACCGTCCCCTGGGACCCAGGGATATTGCCGTACTGGTAAGGGAAAACAGGCAGGCCCGGCTGGTGATGCAGGCCCTTTCCCAGGTTGGAGTGGACTCGGTACAGCAGGGCACGGAAAGCATTTTTGTCTCCCATGAAGCTTCAGAACTGGCCAGGGTGCTTGGTGCTGTGGCGGAGCCTGCAAATGAGGTCAAGCTGCGTACTGCCCTGGCCACGGACATGCTGGGCGGTAGCTGCCGGGTGCTCATGGAGCTGGAGCAGGATGAAGAGGGCTGGGGGCGTCTGTTTGAACGGTTTCTTTTATACCACGATCTGTGGCGGGAAAAAGGGTTTATGGCCATGCTCAGTCAGCTGCTCAGGAAGGAAAATGTGCGTGGACAGCTTCTTCGTTTTGCTGATGGGGAACGCCGGTTGACAAATGTTCTGCATTTAGGCGAGGTTCTGCACCGCTATGAGAGTGAAGGGCGTTTGTCTCTTTCCGCCCTGCGGATTCGTCTTGATGAGATGATGGCCGGCAAGGAGCAAGGGGGGGAAGAGCATCAGTTGCGGCTTGAAAGTGATGGGGAAAGGGTGCAGGTCGTAACTATCCATCGTTCCAAGGGTTTGCAGTATCCTGTTGTGTTTTGTCCATTTTCCTGGCCTGGAGCCCGGTCGGTACAGGATGTTTTTTCTTTTCATCTGCCGGATGAGGATAATTGCTGTGCCCTTGATCTCGGTTCGGAAGAAAAGCTGCGTGACAGCTACAAGGAACTGGCCGCCCGGGAGGAGCTGGCTGAAATGGCTCGGCTTTTGTATGTGGCACTAACCCGGGCGGTGCATCGATGTTATCTTTACTGGGGACCTTTCAGCCGGGCGGAAAGCTCGGCCCTTGCCTGGCTGCTCCATGGCAGGGGGGATTTACTGGAGCTTAAAAAGCGTTTTAAAAAGATGTCCGATGCGGATATTGGGGCCTCTCTGCAGGAGCTCTGTGAAAAGGCAAAAGGGGCCATAGCCCTCTCGCATCCAGAAGATGAGCCGGTGCTGAGGCGATCCAGAGAAGGGGGCGGCAGTGATTTGTTGGTCTGTCGTGAATTTGTCGGGGATATTGACGCAGGCGGCTATGTCACAAGTTTTTCGGCGATTTCCAAGGAGAGCCATGGCCAGGGAGCAGTTGTTTCATACCCTGATTCCTCACGGGCCGATTCAATTTATGCCTTTCCCAAGGGTGCTGGTCCCGGAATTTTTATGCATGAGATTTTTGAGCATCTTGATTTTACCCTGATGGAGCATGAACCGCAGCGGTGCCGGGAGCTTGTGGCAGCAAAGCTTGCCCACTACGGCTTTGAGGAAAAATGGCTTGAACCTGTGCTGCAGATGGTTAAAGATGTCTTGTCTGTAAATCTGCTAGCCGATGGCACAGGCCCGGTGTTAAAGACGATCAGCAATGACCAGCGGCTCAATGAACTTGAGTTTTATTTCCCCCTTTCTGCTGTTTCCGTCAAGGCTGTACAGGAAGTTTTTCAGTCAGATAAGAATCTTGCTCCACTGGCATCAACTCTGAGTTTTTCCGTTATCCAGGGCTACCTGAAAGGATTTATGGATCTGGTTTTTGAAGATAAAGGACGTTTTTATCTGGTTGACTGGAAGTCAAATTATCTTGGACCGGCTCTCTCCGATTACCAGGGCGACAAATTGTATCAGGTGATGGTAAGAGAAAAATACATCCTGCAATACCTGTTTTACACCGTTGCCTTGCATTGCTACCTTGGTCAGCGAATAGCAGACTATGATTATGACAAGCATTTTGGTGGTCTGTTTTATGTGTTTTTACGAGGTGTAAGGGGGAGGAGGGGGGCGGAGTACGGCATCTACCATGATCGGCCCAAGCTTAAGCTGATTGAGCAGCTGGGTTCTCTGCTGGTGGCACAATCATGACAATAGAACAATCATCACAACTGGATAAACATTTTGCTTCTTTTCTCATGCGCCTGGCCACTGTGCCCAGCGCTGAGCTTGCCCTTGCCGCGCGTCTTGTCAGTCAGCAGACATCCCAGGGCCATGTCTGTGTTGATTTGGCTGAGTTCTCTGGGGAAAAGTATGAGGTAAGTGGCGCTGAATATCTGTTTCCTGAGCCGGTTTTTTGGAAGGAAATGCTGTTGCAAAGCGGTGTTGTGGGCAGGCCCGGTGAGTGGAAGCCATTACTCCTTGATTTTCCACTTCTCTATCTGCAGCGCTATTTTCACTATGAACAGGTGGTGGCAGATTTTATCAGATTGCGTTCTGCGGCGGGGGATCCTGTTTGTCAGTTAGACCGGCTTGAAAGCGGGCTTGACAGGTTGTTTGGCTCTGCCGGGAAAAGCGCAGAGCCGGATTGGCAGAAGGAGGCGGCACGTAAGGCGCTTTTGGGGAAATTTTGTGTTATCACCGGCGGGCCAGGCACCGGAAAGACAACCACCGTGGCCAGGATGCTTGCCCTCTACCTGGAACAGTGTCAGGATGCCCGTGTTCTGTTGGCCGCCCCCACTGGCAAGGCTGCCGCACGATTGCAGGAGGCCATACGTCATGCCAGATCCGGGCTCGAGTGTTTGCCTGAAATTAAGGATAAGATTCCTGAAACAGCCCAGACCATCCACCGCTTGCTTGGCTGGTCTCGCAAGGGCTGGCACTATCATAATGATAATCTTCTGCCTGCAAATCTACTGGTGGTGGATGAAGCATCCATGGTGGATTTGCCCCTTATGGCCGGATTGATGTCTGCCTTGCCCAGTCAGTGCTCCTTGCTGCTGTTGGGAGACCGAGATCAGCTATCCTCGGTGCAGCCCGGTGCGGTGCTTGGTGATGTCTGTCAGGGGCTTATATTGCATGGGCAGTCTCGTCACCTTGCTGAGCTGAAAAAGAGCTATCGTTTTGATAAGAAAAGCGGCATCGGAGCGGTGAGTCAGGCAGTGAATCAGGGGGACGGGGAAAGGGCGCTGGCGATTTTGCATGATTCGACTTTTGCCGATGTGGGCTGGCAGCAACTCGGTGATGAACCTGAGAGTTTTGCTGAAAAAATGCGTGAAAAAATTATACCCCATCATGAAAAATTGTGCCGGGCTGACACCCCGCAAGACGCCCTGGGGCGCATGGGGAAATTTGCCGTACTTACTGCTCTTCGGCGCGGTCCGTTTGGGGCGGAGGGGATCAACCATCTGGCGGTCCAGGAAGTTAACGTTAAGGGGGAAAAATATTTCCATGGCCGACCGGTAATGGTGAGCAGTAATCACTATGCAATGGGGCTCTATAACGGTGATACCGGCTTGATTATGCAGGACTTTGATAATGGTGGGGATTTGCGCGCATGTTTTGCCGACGGTGATGGAGTGCGAAAGATACTCTGTGCCCGTCTGCCTGAACATGAAACAGCCTTTGCCATGACCATTCATAAAAGTCAGGGGTCAGAGTTTGATCATGTGGTCATTGTCTTGCCCCCGGAGATGTCACCGGTGCTTTGCCGGGAGCTCATTTATACCGGGCTGACCCGTGCGGTAAAGTCGGTTGAGGTGTGGGGGCGCGAAGATGTTTTTATCCAGGCCGTGGCCACCTGCAGCAGCAGACGATCCAGATT